>Ga0302311_10007739_pt1 | contig 10905 bp, 9 predicted proteins | sample III_Palsa_N1_3_FD_200449 | JGI IMG/M metagenome (GOLD analysis project Ga0302311, IMG submission 200449) | Peat permafrost microbial communities from Stordalen Mire near Abisko, Sweden - III_Palsa_N1_3 | ecosystem: Environmental > Terrestrial > Soil > Palsa > Peat permafrost | place: Sweden...
TGATCACGTCGGCGAGTGAGTCCAACTCTTTGCCGAAGGCGCTGGAGGTGTTGGTCATGCGCGCGATGCGGCCGTCCAGGCCATCGAAGACGATGGCAAAGGCTATCGCCAGGGAGGCGTGATCGAATGCAGCGGAGGACAACGCAGGGTCGGATAGCACCGAGCCGCGGATGCTCTGCATGATGATGTAGTACCCCAGCGCAATGCTGCCCGAGGTGAACAGCGACGGCAGCACGTACATGCCGCGCCGCGCCGGATGCATGGGCCGCGCCTCAGCTCCGTCCATTAGCTCCGCCCATAGGAGGATTTCTTCGCCGTATTCTCGCCATACCCCGGTAACACGCCCAGAACGGATACGCCGCCTTGCACGCGATCGCCGGGCTTTACCCGTAATTCCACATCAGCGGGCATCAGCACATCTACGCGCGACCCGAACTTGATCATGCCCATCCGTTGTCCACGCTGGACGACGTCGCCGGTCTTCACATCACAGATAATGCGTCGCGCGAGAAGCCCGGCAATCTGCTTGAAGCTGACGCTATTTTGCCCATCCTCAATCACGATCAGGGTCTGCTCGTTCAAGATCGCCGATTCCGGGCTCATGGCATTCAGGAACTGACCTTCGCGATACTCCATCAGGGTCACTTTGCCGCTGATCGGGACGCGATTGACATGGACGTCAAAGACGCTGAGGAAGATGCTGACGCGGAACCGGGCGCCGGCCGTGGTCTCAATCCATTCGGCTTCTTCGACCTTGCCGTCGCCAGGGGAGACGATCAGGCCTGGGCCGGCGGGGATTTCGCGCTCCGGATCACGGAAAAATATCAGGAAGAAGACCGCAAGGAGGAATGGAATCGCCGTCAGACTGATCCAATGCGTCCCGAAATAAACGATGACTGCGACGACCAGCAGCGAAACTCCGTAATAAAGTCCGTCCCGAACCATAGGCAACGATTATACCTTTGCGCCCGTCAACCTTCTGCGAACGGTGACGACGTCGAGCGTAGGGAGCGTTTGGGTTATAGGCGGGCCGCCATCAGGACGGCGTCCTCGGTCGGGTTGCGATAATACTGCCGGCGGCGGGCCTGCTCGACGAATCCCAGCGAGCGGTAGAGTTTGAGGGCGCCATCGCTTGACGCCCGGACCTCGAGCTCGAGTTCGCTGGCCCCGGCGTTCCGCGACCAATCCATCACCTCGCGGCAAAGCGCCTTGCCGATGCCCTTGCGGCGTGCCGATTGGGAGACGGCCACGCTCTCCAACTCCGCCAACTCACCTGCTCGGCTGGCGACGGCGAATCCGAGGATGCCTCCATTGCGTTCCGCTGCAAAAACGGCGCGCATGGGTGCCGTGTTCTGATTGGGGATGAGGGCCGCAAGCCATTGGGCGTGGCTCCAATGCGGAGCTTCCGCGCAGGCCTGTGCGATTTCGAGAACGGCGTCGAGGTCGTTGGGCGACGCGCGCCGGATGAGCCAATCGGGCGACATCAGCCGACCGCCCCGGCAGGCTTCGGGTAGATGTCAGCCTCCTGGCGGACGTAGTTGGCGTCGGTAAGGGCCACATCGTTTCCGCCGAGGCGCAGCTGGCGTAAGACGGGGCCTCGAGAATCCGAAGCGTGTAAGGGACGTAGGACTATTTCGCAGCCTGCCAGCTGATCGGCCACGCGGCTCTCGGCCAGGGCGATGCGTGCGCCTTGGGCGAGCAGTGGCAGATCGCCTACTGGGCAGAGCCACTCGCGGCCCGTGCTGATTTCACGCACGTAGACTTCAGAGCGTCCGGCGTCGAGCGCGGCGTAACCATCGGTCAGGGCAGATGCGTGCGCGAGCACCTCTAGCCGCGAGACCGCAGCCAGGGGAAGTCCTACTGCCTCGCATAGGCCCTTCGCTGCAGCCAGTCCGGCGCGTATGCCCGTGAAGGATCCTGGGCCGTGAACTACACAAATGGCGTCGAGATCACGGAGTTGGCAGCTTGGCTGGGTGAGCAAAAGCCGGCGAATGGCCTCAATGATCTCTGCCGAGGCGCTGCCTCGAGCTAGATCCTCCGCGGCCAGCACCTCTTCGCCACGCGTTAAGGCGATACCGACGGTCTCTCCGCAGGTATCGATCAGCAGGAGCCGTTCGTTTTGGGTCAACGTACTATCCACACTCCGAGGATACCGCGCAGCGGGCGCGGTCGACCGCTTTAAGCCAGCCCCGAGCTTACTCGACCGTGGCGAGAACCTCTTCGCGAACCTCGTCGTCCTGGGCTGCCTCGCCGATGGTTTTCGGCAAGGCAACATCCAGTACGTCTTCAATACGTGAGGCATAGTGGATCGTCACGCCTTCAATTTGATCGGCGGACAGATCCTCTTCCACGTTGGTCTTCACGTCGATGGGCAGAATCACGTCGCGCACGCCAGCCCGCTTGGCCGCAAGGAACTTCTCCTTGATGCCACCCACCGGCAGCACATTGCCGCTCAGGGTGATCTCGCCGGTCATGGCCAGCAGCGGATGAATCGGGCGGTCGAGCAAGAGGCTTACGAGGGCAGTCGCCATGGTGACGCCGGCACTCGGACCATCCTTCGGGATCGCACCCGCGGGCACGTGGATGTGCAGATCGATGTCCTTGAGCACATCGTCGTCCAACCCCAAGGACAGGGCGTTCGACCGTACCCAGGTGAGGGCCGCCTGCATGGACTCCTTCATGACGTCGCCGATCTGGCCCGTCATGGTGAAGCCACCCTTGCCCTTCATCTTGTTGGCTTCGATAAAGAGCACGTCGCCGCCCGCCGGTGTCCAGGCGAGACCGACTGCCACGCCGGGACGCTTGGTGCGCTCGGCGATTTCGGTATCGACGCGTACCTTGATGCCGCCCAGGAATTCGTGGATGACCTCAGGCGTGACGATCAGCTTTTCGGTGCGGCCCTCGGCAACCTGACGCGCTGTCTTGCGGCATATTGTGCCGATGAGCTGCTCCAACCGCCGCACACCTGCTTCGCGCGTGTAGTGGCGGGCGATCAGGCCTACGCTGGCGGTCGGGAACTCGATGATTGCTTCCTGACCTTCCTTGGGCTCGATGCCGTTCTCCTTGATCTGGCGCGGGATCAGGTAGCGCTCCGCGATGTTAACCTTCTCCTCTTCGGTGTACCCGGTGAGTTCGATGATCTCCATGCGATCGAGCAAGGGCGCCGGGATCGTGTCCAGCTGGTTGGCTGTGCAGATGAAGAGCACCTTGCTCAGATCGAAGGGCTGATCAAGATAGTTATCGCGGAAGGTGTTGTTCTGCTCCGGGTCGAGCGTCTCGAGCAGCGCGCTCGCGGGGTCGCCACGGAAGTCGCGGCCCAGCTTGTCGATTTCGTCCAGCATGAAGACTGGATCGTTAACCTCGACGCGCTTCAGGTGCTGGATGATCTGGCCTGGGAGCGCGCCAATGTAGGTGCGGCGATGGCCACGGATCTCGGCCTCGTCGTGCATACCGCCCAGCGAGATGCGGCTGAACTTGCGGCCGAGCGCCCGCGCAATGCTGCGGCCGAGCGAGGTTTTGCCCACGCCCGGAGGCCCGACAAAGCAGAGGATCGGACCCTTCATATCCGGCTTCAAACGGCGGACACTGAGGTAATCCAGGATGCGGTCCTTCACCTTCTTGAGACCATAATGATCCTCGTCGAGGAACTCTTTGGCCTTCTTGATGTCGACCTCGCTGGACGAGCTCTTGGACCAGGGTAGAACGGCTAGCCACTCCACGTAGTTGCGCGTGAGCGAATAGTCGGCGGCCGCAGGATTCATCCGCGCCAGGCGGGCGAGCTCCTTCAGCGCATCCTTCTTGGTCTCCTCAGGCATGCCGGCGGCTTCAATTTTTTCCTTGAGGTCAGCGACGTCCTTTTGGGTCTCGTCGAGGTCGCCTAGCTCTTTCTGGATGGCCTTCATTTGCTCGCGCAGGTAGAAGTCCCGCTGCGACTGCTGGACCGAATCCTGGACTTCGCTCTGAATCTTGTTGCGGAGCTGCTGAACCCCCAGCTCCTTGGCCAGGTAGCTATTGATCATCTCCAGCCGGGTCTTCACGTTGGAGGTCTCGAGCAGCTCCTGCTTCTCGGCGGTGGTGAGAAATGGCAGGCTGGCGGCGATAAAGTCCGCGAGCCGCGACGGCTCCTCAATATTCAAAGCGATGGTCTGGAGGTCGTCCGAAAGGGTCGAGGACGAGGTAACAATCTCCTGAAACTGGGCCAGAACGTTGCGCTGCAGGGCCTCCGCCTCGGGCGAGCGCTCGGGAACGACGTCCTCCAGCGCTGAATAGTTCGCCGTCAGGAACGGCTGCGTCTGGTCGAATTCACCCAGCCGTACGCGTTCCATGCCCTCTGTAAACACAAAAAGGCTCTGGTTTGGCATTTTGACGACCTTGTGGACGGTCGCGCGGGTGCCTACCTGGTGCAGATCGCCGCCCTCGGGCGAGTCCTGGCGCGCATCGCGCTGGGCTACTACGAGGATGGTCTTCTCCTCGCCCAGCGACTGGATCAGCTGGATCGAGCTTTCCCTGCCGACGGTCAAAGGCAGGACTGCATGCGGGAATAGAACCGTATCCCTAACTGGGAGAACAGGATACGCTCTTCCCTTACCTTCGGTGCCGGCGGACTTGCTGGTCGGCTTGATCACGCTTACAAATTCATTCGCCATAATTGAGTGTTCCTTTATCAACTTTCTTGAATAGGATGCACTAGGATACGGTTTGGACGCAACCCTTTTGGCCCGGGCGCCATCACGTACCTCGTCTCCCAAACGCTGTCCCAGAGTTCATCGGCGGTTTGTCCTCATTCGCGAGGCCTTATCTTTCCGGCCCCTCGACGCGCCATCGATTGGTACGCCGGAGCTGTTGTCTATTGATACGAAGGCAGGCAGCAAAAGTTGGGGCAAACGTTCAAATCTGTTCGTATTGCTTCATGAGATGCGTATCTGTCTCGGCGCAACCAGTCAAAAACAGGCAATTCCGGCGTTCCGTTGCAAGCCGCTCCGCAAGCCGTTAGGCTTATGTTGGTCGCGGGAGTGGTGAAATGGCAGACACGCAGGTCTTAGAAGCCTGTGCCCGAAAGGCGTAGGGGTTCAAGTCCCCTCTCCCGCACCAGTATTCAGGATTCCGGAAAGCAGCCGTATGAGCCAGACCATCACCCAACCCGATAACACGCGCGTCACGCTCGAAAAATCAGCGGATTACCGCGATTCCTATGCGAATAGCGTCCAGGTACGCCTCTCGATCTGGGATTTCTTCCTGGTGTTCGGAACCCTGGAGCAGGAAGCCCCGGACCAGGTACGCGTGGATAACTTTCAGGGCATCTACCTGAGCCCGCAGCAGGCCAAGGCGCTGGCGAACGTCCTGAACCACAACGTCGCCCAGTACGAGCAGAGCTTCGGAACGATCTCGCTGGAAGGCCCCGGCGTTCAGCGCTTCGCCGTTCCGTCCAACGGCCCTGTCCACTAACTCCGTGGAATCTTTCACCGATCGAGTTCGCCAGGGTTGCGCCCGGTTCGCGGCTCTGCCCTGGCCGGTCCTCTTCCTGCTGTTCTTTGCGGCGGTTGCCGTCAGCCATCTGACCCTGCTGCGGCTGCCCTACTTCTGGGATGAGGGCGGGTACTATATTCCGGCGGCGCTGGACTTTTACCATACCGGCCAGCTGGTTCCCCACTTCACCAACGCGCATCCGCCCTTGCCGAACATTCTGCTCGGCACGTTATGGCATATCGTGGGCTACCATATCGTGGCTACGCGCCTTCTCGTCTGCGCTTTCGCGGCGTCAGGGCTTCTCGCCATCTTTCGGCTCACCCAGCGACTTTTGGACGCGTCGGCTGCCGTCACGGTTACGCTGCTTACGGCCGTTTATCCGATCTGGTTTGCGCAGAGCTCCCTGGCGCATGCCGATATCTTCGCCGCAGCATTTACGCTCTGGGCCTTTGCGCTCTATCTTCCGGCTGCGGCGCCTGAAGCGCCCCGGTATCTTTCTGTCGCCGCACTTTTCTCACTGGCCGCGCTCTCCAAGGAGACCTCGATCCTTGAGCCGGCAACTCTGGTCGCGCTCGAAGTGGCGCTGCTCATTCGCGACTGGCAAAGCCCGTTGCTGCGGCGCCGACATTCCGGCTGGATCGCGGCTCTCGCCTTTCCGCTGCTGCCCCTTGTGGCTTGGTTTGCGTATCACCACCACGTGACGGGGTTCACCTTTGGCAACCCCGAGTTTCTGCGCTACAACGCAACCGCGAACTTGACCGCCGGGCACATTCTGCAGGCGGTGCGCTATCGCTTTCTACATCTTTTCTGGCAGCGCAATATCTGGATGCCGATTGTCTTTGCGCTCGCTTGCCTTTTTCTGGCGCGACGGGACGATGCTCCGAGGTCACTGGCGCTCGGCGCTCGAACCGCGATTGCCCTGCTGGTTGTCGCCAACTGGTTCGCTTTTTCGGTGCTGGGAGGGGCGCTGCTGACACGCTACCTGCTGCCCATCTATCCACTCATCCTGGTTGTCTGCGTTGATCTCTGGCGAACCCATACGCGTCGCTGGCCCATCCTTGCGGCTGCTACCGCTATCGCCTTCGTCAGCGCGCTCTGGGTGAATCCGCCGACATCATTTGCGCCGGAGGACAACCTCACCTATCGCGACATGATCGTGGTGCATCAGGAGGCAATCGACTTCGTCGCCGAGCATTATCCCGATGCCACGGTGCTGACCGCGTGGCCGGTTGCCGCAGACCTGTTTCGTCCGGAGCTCGGTTATGTAAAAGTTCCGATCAAGGCGATATCGATCGACGATTTTACGCTGCCGCAGGTTCGCAAAGCTGCGCAGGAGCCCGGCCGTTACGACACCGCCATCGTCTTCACGTCGCACTTCGTCACGCCGTCTTTCCGCAGCTACCTGATGAGCCATCCCAACACACGCCGGGGCAAGGAGTTTGCCGCGAGCCGCGACCTGATGCCCGCTGAAATCGCAGCGCTGCTTGGCGGACAGATCGTCTGGCAGGATGACCGCGGCGGCGAGTGGGCTGCCGTGCTGCGTTTTCCTCGCAGCTATGATGCGCTTCTGCTGCCGCTGCCGCGCTGATTTCCTGTTGAAACGGGCGGCTACTTTCCACCCGTTTCATTCCACAGGAAACCAACTTCGTCCGCCATATCGCTGACCAGCTGGTCGACGCTGATCCCGGCGCTGTGTCCATTCTTCACGTCGTAGTGGAGCAGGATGGGGCGGCGATCGGCCTCCGGCTCTGCCATCACGGTCGATTGCATCAGCGCTGCCATCTTGCGCGCATGCAGCGGCGCGACACGGGTGTCACTGTCGCCGGTGAAGAACATGATGGCCGGATACTTCACGCCGGGCCGCACGTTCTGATAGGGCGAGTACTTCAGGATGTACTCAGCCTGCTGCGGGTTTTCGGCAGAGCCGTACTCCGTCGTCCACCAGCGGCCCACCAGAAACTTCTGATAGCGCGACATGTCCAATAGCGGGTATCCGCAGAAGATGGCGCCGAAAAGGTCCGGGCGCTGCGTCATGGACGCGCCCATGAGCAAGCCTCCATTGGAGCGGCCTGTGATCGCGAGGCGTTTGCTGGTGGTGTACTTGTTGGCGATCAGATACTCGGCCGCGGCATACCAGTCGTCGAAGACATTCTGCTTGTGCTCATACATTCCAGCCTTGTGCCAGGTCTCGCCATACTCGCCGCCGCCCCGCATGTTGGGCAGCGCGAAGAAGCCGCCCTGCTCCATCCACCAGGCGTACTTCGCATTGAAGCTCGGCGTCTCGGAGACGAGGAATCCGCCGTAACCCGTCATCAAGCCGGGCGCGCTTCCGTTGCGCGCCAGACCTTTGCGGCCGGCGATGAACATGGGTACGCGCGTTCCATCCTTCGAGGTATAGAAGACCTGCTTCACTTCATACTTGTCTGAGTCGAACGGCACCTGGGAGCGATTCCAAACGGCCGTCTTGCCGGTCGCGATGTCGTAGCTATAGATTGTCGGCGGCACGGTGAATGAGGAAAAGCTGTAGAAGCCGATCTTCGAGTCAGCGCGTCCGCGAACTACTGTTCCGGTTCCAATGGTGGGGTAGGCGATCGTGCCAAGCTTCTTTCCGTTCAGGTCGTAGATGGTCGTTTCCGATTTCACGTCGACCAGGCGCCCGATGAATAGCTTTCCTCCAGCGGTCGAGACTTCGTCGATCGGGCTCTTGCCTTCGGGAATGACGACCGGCCAGCTCTTCGTCGTAGGATCGCCAAAGCTTGCGCGGAGCACCTTTCCATTGGGAGCGCCAAAGTCCGTGTTGACGAGCATACGATCGCCGTCAAGATGCAATTGGAAACGAGAGTCGATCCCAAAGACCAGCGGTTCGAGCGTCGCGCCGGGCTTGCGCAGATCCTTGAGCAGAATGTCTTCGCGCGTCGACGGCACACCATGGGCGATGGTCACGATCAGCCAGTGTCCGTTCTCGGAGACGTGGCATCCGACGAGGTCCAGCGGACCCAACTGCTCCCCGTGGAAACTTCCTGCGAGCACTTCGACATCTTTGTCGGCGGGAGTGCCAATAGCATGCGAGAACACTGCGCTGCTGCCGGTGGCGACGATCCTGGAGTAGTAGAGCGTCTTGCCGTTCAGGCTCACACCCATGTAGCGCGCCAGGGGAAGCTCGTCGCTCAACGTCTGTTTCGTATCCACGTCGAGCAGCCGGATAGACTCTTCGTCGGCACCGCCATGGCGCTCGCCGAAGACCAGCAACTTGCCATCGGACGAGACGTCCGCGATGCTAACCGATGCGTTCCCGTCGGCGCTTAGAGTGCCCGCATCGACCAGCTTGATCTCGGTTCCTTCGAGCCCATCGCGGAAGTAAATAGAAGCCTGGTTCTCTGCTGCGAGACGCTTGGTGTAGAAGAGGCGGCCGTGCCTTTCGATTGGCTGGCTTACTGAGTCCACACGCTGCATCTCTGTCAACCGCGTTACCAGCCGGTCTCGCAGCGGTTTGATCTGCGCGAAATACGTGTCGGTGTATTGCTGCTCGGCCTGGATGTAAGCACGCGTGTCGGGAGCCTTCTGATCCTCGAGCCAGCGATAGTTGTCGGTGATCTCGTGACCGCTAACGGCCTCGGTCACCGGCTTTACCGCGACTGCCGGCGGTGGCCCAAGGACCACCCCGTTGCCTCCATGAATTGCTGCCGTTTGAGCACCCATCGTTGCTACACACCCGCCCAACATGATCGCTACCAGCGCAGAACTATGTTGCATCCTGGACTCCTGAAAAAATTCCGATGAACTCAATGTACCCCAGACCGATTGAATTTTGACATCATTCGCTAGCTGGAGGCAGCGGCTTGTGGAGCACCCACGCATCGATTCCACGGCCGTAAAAATCGTGCTCTTGATGAGACCGTTCGAAGCCGCGTCCGAGGTAGAAACGGATGGCTGGCTCGTTGCCGGTGAAGACGTGGAGCACGACCGCAGCGCAGCCTTCGCGAGACGCCTCTCGCTCGGCCTCCTGCATTAACTGCCCTGCTACGCCCATGCGCCGGTACCTTGGGGAAACATCCAACGTGACGATGTAGCCGAATCGCCCTTCGCCGGGATCCTCGATATCCAGGATGACGAAGCCCACCAACGCGTCGCCATCGTCCGCAATGACCACGCGTGCGTTCCTGGCTTCGGCGAAGCGTTGCATCGCGCCGCGGGAAAAGCGGAAGGGCTTGTCGAAGCACTCCACATCCAGCGCATGCATCGCGTCCAGGTCATTCACGCGAAACGGACGAAGTCTGATTCCCAACGTTTCCACCCGTCCTCAAACCGAGATACGATGAACCATGCCTGAAAAATCCAGCGGCTCGCGGCAACACAATCCGTTCGTGCGAGCGGCCATCGAGATTACGTTTATCATCTTCCTGTTTTACTCGAACCTGTTGATGGGAGAGTTCAATGCCCACAGCGAACGCGGGAAGACCCTGGCCGTAGCCTTGCACGATATCTTCACCGCAAAGGACTTCACCATTGCGATCTGCTCAGCGATGAGCGGCTATATCGTCTTTGAGTATCTGCGCAGAAAATCCTAGAGTCGACCGCGCCTACACGGCAACAGTAAAGCTGTCTTCGCTGCGGGTCACGGCCCGATAGAGGGTGTCGCGCTCGAACGGAATGCGGCCTGCCTCCGTGATGAGTCGCACCAGATCCTGGCGGCGCAATCCCTGCGGTGTATTGGCGCCGGCGTCATGATAGATTTTCTCTTCCACCACCGTACCGTCGATGTCGTCCGCGCCGAAACGCAGGGAGATTTGCGCCATCTTCGGCGTCACCATCTGCCAGTAGCTCTTGATGTGGGCGAAATTATCGAGCAGCAGCCGGCTCACGGCAATCTGCCGAATATCCGTCATGCCGCTGGACTTGGGCAGATGACCGAGCGCTGTATTGTCCGGATGAAAGCTGAGCGGAATAAACGTTTGGAATCCGCCGGTGTCGTCCTGCACTTCGCGCAATTTCAGCAGGTGGTCGACGCGATCCTCATCGTTTTCGATGTGGCCGTAGAGCATCGTCGCATTGGACCGCAGACCGGCCTTATGCAGCAGTCGGGCCGTCTCCAGCCACTCGCCGCCATCGATCTTGTGGTCGCAGATGATGTGGCGCACGCGGTCGGCGAAGATCTCGGCGCCGCCGCCCGGGCAGGAGTCGACACCGGCCGCCTTCATGCGTTCGATCGCCTCTGGAATCGACATCTTTCCAATTTTTGCGAGAAAGGAGATCTCCACCATCGTGAAGGCCTTGATATGCACCTTGGGGTAGCGCTCCTTCAATCCCCGCACGAGGTCCATGAAGTAGTCGAACGGCAGATCGGGATGGAGGCCGCCGACGATGTGGAACTCGGTGACCGCTTCTGTGAGCCCCTGGCCGGCTGTCTCCCATGCCTCTTCCAGAGCCATGGTGTAGGTG
>Ga0302311_10007742_pt1 | contig 10904 bp, 10 predicted proteins | sample III_Palsa_N1_3_FD_200449 | JGI IMG/M metagenome (GOLD analysis project Ga0302311, IMG submission 200449) | Peat permafrost microbial communities from Stordalen Mire near Abisko, Sweden - III_Palsa_N1_3 | ecosystem: Environmental > Terrestrial > Soil > Palsa > Peat permafrost | place: Sweden...
CAAGACACGCCCGCTCTGCGTTGCAAATGCTCGCCGTAGCCCGAGCTACGTCTGCGCTTTGCGCCTTGATCGGACGCGTTTTGACGGCCCGCTCGGTCGCGTCGGATTCATTCACAGGTTCTGAGGCCGGCCTGCTCATGCGACGGGCGACGGTTCAAGGGGATTGACCCGCACCCGCGCCCGGCGCGACGGGGCTATGCTCGCTGGCACCTGAAATCCAGCGGCCCCGCCGCGTCCAAGATGCCCGCTCCGATCCCGCGCCGCAGCCTGTCGCTGCTGGCCGCCGCCGCCCTCGTCTCACTGAACGCGCTCGCCGCCGATGCCCCGGCCGACGCGGCGTCGGCGCCGGCCAGGCCGAAGTGGGACGTCAACCACCCGCCCGGCCCGAAGGCCACGGTCAACATCGACGTGCGCACCGGCACGTGGATGTCGGTGGACGTCAGCCCCGACGGCCAGCGCCTCGTGTTCGACCTGCTGGGCGACCTCTACACGCTGCCGATCGCCGGCGGCGAAGCGACGCCGCTGACGCACTCGATCGCGTGGGAGATGCAGGCGCGCTGGTCGCCGGACGGCAAGCGCATCGCCTACATCAGCGACGCCGGCGGCGGCGACAACGTGTGGGTGATGAACGCCGACGGCACCGACGCGAAGGCCGTCACCAGGGAAGACTTCCGCATGCTGTACACGCCGACCTGGTCGCCCGACGGCCAGTACATCGCGGCGCGCAAGCACTTCGCCGGCACGCGCTCGCTCGGCTCGGGCGAGATCTGGCTGTACCACGCGAGCGGCGCCGGCAAGGGCGTGCAGTTGAACGAGAAGCCGAACTGGCAGAAGGACCTCGGCGAGCCCGCGTTCTCGCCCGACGGCCGCTACGTCTACTTCTCGCAGGACACGACGCGCGGCAGCGAGTTCGAATACAACAAGGACTCCAACAAGGAGATCTTCGACATCCAGCGCATCGACCTGCACGACGGCAGCGTCGAGCCCCTCGTCACCGGCCAGGGCGGCGCGGTGCGCCCGGTGCCGTCGCCCGACGGCAAGCAGCTGGCGTTCGTGCGCCGCGTGCGCAACCAGAGCACGCTGTTCCTGAAGGACCTGTCCACGGGCGTGGAGACGCCGGTGTGGGGCCATCTCGAGCGCGACATGCAGGAGGCCTGGTCGGTGCAGGGCGTCTATCCCGGCTTCGCGTGGACGCCCGACAGCAAGTCCATCGTCGTGTGGGCGCAGGGCAAGCTGTGGCGCGTCGATCCCGCCAAGCGCGATGCGGTGGAGATCCCGTTCCATGTGAAGGACACCCGCGAGGTCACGCCCGCGCTGCGCGTGGCCACGGCCGTGGCGCCGTCCACCTTCGACGTCAAGCAGCTGCGCTGGATGAACGTGTCGCCGCAGGGCGACCGCGTCGTCTACTCGGCGCTCGGCTATCTCTACGTCAAGGACCTGCCCAACGGCCAGCCGCATCGGCTGACGTCGCAGACCGAGCACTTCGAGTTCTACCCGCGCTTCTCGCGCGACGGCCGCGACATCGTCTTCACGACCTGGAACGACAAGGAACTCGGCTCGGTGCGCCGCATCCCGGCCGCCGGCGGCGCCGAGACGACGCTGACGCCCGAGCCCGGCCAGTACATCGAGCCGCAGTTCTCGCCCGACGGCCGCACCGTGGTCTACGTGAAGTCGCACGGCGGCTACCTGACGTCGCCGTGGCACGGGCTGGACACCGGCGTCTACCGCGTCGCCGCCGACGGCAAGGGCAAGCCGGAGCGCCTGGCCAAGGACGGCGCCGCGCCGCAGTTCGGCGCCGGCAACGACGCCGTCTACGTCACGCGCGCCAGCGTGAAGAAGGAAGTCGACTGGTTCAGCAAGCTGGTGCGCATCGACCTCTCCGACCGCAAGGAGACCGAGGTCGCCACCAGCGAGTTCGTCAGCGACTACGCGGTCTCGCCGGACGGCCACTGGCTGGCGTTCCAGGAGCGCGAGCATGCCTACGTGACGCCGCTGCCGATGGCCTCCAAGCCGATCACGGTCGGCGCGAAGATGGACGCGCTGCCGGTGCGGCAGCTGGACGTCGACGCGGGCGAGTACCTCGGCTGGTCGGGCGACAGCGCCAAGGTGCACTTCGGACTCGGCGACCGCCTGTTCACCACCGAGCTGCGCAACGCGTTCACGTTCGAGCCGGGCGCGCCCAAGGTGCTGCCCAAGGCCGACGCCGACGGCGTGCGCGTCGGCTTCACCGAGCCGTCCGACACGCCCACCGGCCTGATCGCGATCACCGGCGCGCGCATCGTCACGATGAAGGGCGACGAGGTGATTCCGGACGGCACGATCGTCGTCGACGGCAACCGAATCGCCGCGGTCGGCCCGACCGAGCGCATCCTGGTGCCGGCCGGCGCGAAGACCATAGCCGCGCACGGCAAGACCATCATCCCCGGCATCGTCGACGTGCACTGGCACGGCGGCATGGGCGACGACGGCATCATCCCGCAGCAGAGCTGGATCAACTACGGCTCGCTGGCGTTCGGCGTGACCACGCTGCATGATCCGTCCAACAACTCGGCGCAGGTGTTCACCGCGTCCGAGATGCAGCGCGCCGGCATCATCGTCGGGCCGCGCATCTTCTCCACCGGCACGATCCTGTACGGCGCGAAGGCGCCGATCACGCAGACTATCGACAGCCTCGACGACGCGCTCAACGCGCTCAAGCGCCAGAAGGCGCTGGGCGCGATCAGCGTCAAGAGCTACAACCAGCCGCGCCGCGACCAGCGCCAGCAGGTGCTCGAGGCCGCGCGCCAGACCGACATGATGGTCGTGCCCGAGGGCGGCTCGCTGTTCGAGCTGAACATGACGATGGTGGTCGACGGCCACACCGGCGTCGAGCACGCGATTCCCGTGGAGAACGCCTACGACGACGTCAAGCAGCTGTGGGGCCAGACGCAGGTGGGCTACACGCCGACCTACAACGTGGCCTACGGCGGGCTCGACGGCGAGCACTACTTCTACGCGATGACCGAGGTCTGGAAGCATCCGATCCTCAGGAACTTCGTGCCGCGCAGCGTGCTCGAGGAACGCTCCGTGCGCCGCGAGATCGCGCCGGAGGAGGACTACAACGTGATCCGCGTCGCGAAGACGGCCACCGAGCTGCTGCACGCCGGCGTGCGCGAGAACCTGGGCGCGCACGGGCAGCGCGAGGGCCTCGGCGCGCACTGGGACATGTGGATGCAGGTCAAGGGCGGCATGACGCCGCTGGAGGCGATCCGCAATTCCACGCTCAACGGCGCGCACTACCTCGGCATGGACAAGGACATCGGCTCGCTCGAGGTGGGCAAGCTGGCCGACCTGGTCGTCATCGACGGCGACCCGACCACGGACATCCGCCAGTCCGACCGCGTCGTCGACGTGATGCAGAACGGCCGCCTCTATTCGCTGCCGCGGATGGACGAGATCGCGCCGCGCAACAAGCCGCGCCAGCCGTTCTTCTTCGACGGCGTCGACGGCGCCGCGATGCCGGTCACCACGCACGGCCACGGGCACGGCGACATGGACGGCGACGACTGACCTCCAGGAGAACTCGATGCCCGATTCCCAAGCCGTCGCCAGCACGCTGGCCGCCGAGATCGACCGCGCGGCCGCGGCCGTCGAGGCGCAGGTCATCGCCTGGCGGCGCGACCTGCACGAACATCCCGAGCTCGGCAACCGCGAGTTCCGCACCGCGGAGATCGTGCGCGCGCACCTGGCGGCCTTGGGACTCGACGAGGTGAGGACGGGCGTCGCCCACACCGGCGTCGTCGGACTGCTGCGCGGCGCGCTGCCCGGGCCGGTCGTCGCCCTGCGGGCCGACATGGACGCGCTGCCGGTGCGCGAGGAGGTCGACCTGCCGTTCGCCTCGAAGGGGCGCGCCACCTGGAACGGCGACGAGGTCGGCGTGATGCACGCCTGCGGCCACGATTGCCACACGGCCATCCTGATGGGCGTCGCCAGCGTGCTCGCGGGGCTGCGCGCGCGGCTGCGCGGGTCCGTCAAGTTCATCTTCCAGCCGGCCGAGGAGATGCCGCCCGAAGGCGAGGAAGGCGGTGCCCGCATGATGATCGCCGAGGGCGCGCTCGAGAACCCGGTGCCGCAGGCGATCTTCGGACTGCACGTGACGTCGCGACTGCCGCTGGGCACGATCGGCTATCGCCCCGGCCCGACGATGGCGAGCTCGGACAAGCTCCACATCACCGTCCACGGCAGGCAGACGCACGGTGCCGCGCCCTGGCTCGGCGTCGACCCGATCGTGACGGCCGCGCAGGTCGTGCTCGGCCTGCAGACGGTGATCAGCCGCGGCACCGACATCACCCGCGAGCCGGCCGTCGTCACCATCGGCATGATCCGCGGCGGCGTGCGCGACAACATCATTCCGGACAGCGTCGAGATGCGCGGCACCATCCGCGCGTTCGACGAGGAGATGCGCGACGAGATCCACGAGCGCGTGACGACGCTCGCCGAGGCCGTGTCGCGCGGCTCGCGGGCGGGCTGCACCGTGTGCATCGCCAAGAAGTACCCGGTCACCATCAACGATCCGGCGCTGACCGAGGCGATGGTGCCCACGCTGGCCCGCGTCGCCGGTCCGCACGGCCTGGACTTGATCCCGAAGGTGACGGGATCGGAAGATTTCTCGTTCTTCCAGCGCATCGTCCCGGGCCTGTTCTTCTTCGTGGGCGTCACGCCGCCCGAGGTCGATCCGAAGGACGCGTACTCGAACCATTCGCCGCGCTTCTTCGCCGACGAGCGGGCGCTGGTGCTGGGCGTCCGTTCGCTCGCGCACCTGGCTTGCGACTGGCTCGAAGCGCGGGCGTGACGACCGTCGCCAGCGATGGGCCGCTCGCCGGCTATGCTCGCGGACTCGTCAAAGGATCCTTCGCATGCGCATCGAGATCGAACCCGGCATCCGCCTCTACGTCGACGTCGAGAGCCCGCAGTACGTGCCCGACGGCCCGGTGCTGCGCGAGAAGCCGACGCTGCTGTTGCTCCACGGCGGCCCCGGCTTCGACCACTCGGGCTTCCGGCCGTACTTCGGCCGCGTCGCCGACATCGCGCAGGTCGTCTACTACGACCACCGCGGCCACGGCCGCAGCGATCGCCGGCCGCGCGAGGAGTGGACGCTGGACACCTTCGCCGACGACGTCGTGCGCCTGTGCGACGCGCTGGGCATCGTCAGGCCCATCGTGCTGGGCCAGTCGTTCGGCGGCTTCGTGGCCCAGCGCTACCTTGCGCGGCATCCCGACCATCCATCGAAGGTGATCCTGTCGAGCACCTCGCCGCACATGATGATGGAGCGCAAGGTGGCGATGTTCGCGAAGCTGGGCGGGGCCGCGGCGGCCGAGTCGGCCGCGCGGTTCTGGAGCAACCCCGGTCCCGCGACCTGGGACGACTACGGCGTGCACTGCCGCCACCTCTACAACACGACGCCGCAGGATCCGCACGGCGGCGCGCGCACGATCCACGAGCTCGACATCCTGTACGCGTCGGCCGCCGGCGAACAGCGCACGATGAACCTGCTGCCCGGCCTCGCCGGCGCGAAGTGCCCGGTGCTGGTGATGGTGGGCGAGGACGACCCGGTCTGCCCGCTGGCCGACGCGCAGGACATCGCCGCCGCGTTGCCGCCGCAGTGGATGCAATACCGCGCGTTCCCGAAGGTCGGCCATGGCGCGTGGCGCGACGACGCGGATGCGGCGTTCGCGGAACTGCGCCGCTTCATCCTGGAGTGAGGCCATGCGATTCGCCGTCCTGATCCTCGCCGCGTTGACGGCCGGCCTCGCGGGCTGCGTCGCGGCCCCGCATTACGTGCGTTCGCATCCGCAGATCGACGGGGTGCTCGCGAGCGCGGGCGTGCCGCGCGCGGGCGTCACGATCGGAACCTGCCTCGACGAGCCGCCGTACCCGTCGTGGACGCCCGACAAGTGCGAGCACCGGCTGGCGACGACGACCGACGAGCAGGGACGCTTCCACTTCGAGGGCGCCGGCAAGCTGCACCTGCTGCTGTTCGGCGCCGGCGACGTGCCGTTCGACCTGCTCACCGTCAAGGACGGCGATCGCGTGCTGTCCTGGCATCGCTTCGATCCGTCTCCGCCGATGCGCACGCAGATGGCCTGCGAACTGGGCGAGCGGCTGGTCTGCTCGGCGAAGGATCTGCGTTGACGCCGTCGGAACGCGGGCGCGCGTGCAGAATGGCGCGATGACCGGACCCGACCCGTTCAAGCCGCCCGCGGCCGCCGTGCAGGACGTCGGCGCCGCGCGCACGCCGTCGTTTGCGCCTTCGCCCGTGGTGGCGACCGCCTTCGTGTCGGCGGCGCTGCTGCACCTGCTGTGGCTCTCGCAGGTGTTCCGCAGCTACGTGGTGCTCTCGAGCGACGGCGTCCTGTGGCCGATCGGCCTGTTTCCGGTGGTCATCGGGCTGCTGTTCTTCTACGCCGGCCTGGCCTGCCTCGTCGCGACCGGGCTGCGCGGCGGCCGCTTCCTGCTGATGGCCGCGGCGTGGCACGCGCTGGCCCTGGTGGCGTGGCATTCGATCTTCGCCTGGCCGTCGGACGTCCGCTTCGCGGCGCTGCGTCCGATCGCGCTGGACATGGTCATCGCCGTGGCCGGCTGGGCCGTGGCGCGGCGTCGCAGGCGCGCGATACGGGAATCGACATGAACGCCATCCTCGAGGAAGTCACCGCCGCCGCCGACCGCGCGATCGCATCGCTGCAGGCGCGCGCCGGCGGGCGGCTGGATTTCTCGGTCGCGAGCGTCGCGGTCGTCGACGAGATGCTGGTCGAGGCGTCGGCCTACGTCGCCGACCTCGCCGAGGACGTCGTCACCGGCCTCGTGCAGCAGCTCGGCTGCTACGTGCTCGAGGTGGCCCGGCGGTCGTTCGGCGGCGAGTACTTCTGGCACGAGGAGGGCGAGCAGCCGATCCTCGTCGTCGGCGAGCCCCGGGCGCATGTCGCGCTGATGACCTGGAGCAAGGTCGTCGGCCGTCTGACGGGCGACCAGGGCGACGACCTCGTGTTCTTCTTCGACGGCTTCGCGCAGAAGGCCGCGCAACCCGCGCCGGGCAGCAACGTGCTGTTCCTCTGAACCACAACCATTCCAGGAGCCAGGATGACCACTGCCGCCGCCGCGCCATCGAAGATCGCCACCGTGCTGCGCGTGACCAGCGGCAACTTCCTGGAGATGTTCGACTTCTTCCTGTACGGCATCTACGCGTCCGACATCTCGAAGGCGTTCTTCCCGGTCAAGAGCGGCTACATCTCGCTGATGCTGACGTTCGTCACCTTCGGCGCCGGCTTCCTGATGCGGCCGCTGGGCGATCCTGGGCGCGTACATCGACCGCATCGGCCGCCGGCGCGGGCTGATCCTCACGCTCGCGCTGATGGCCTGCGGCACGGTGCTGATCGCCTGCGTGCCGAGCTATTCGACGATCGGCCTGTTCGCGCCGCTGCTGGTCGTGATCGGCCGGCTGGTGCAGGGCTTCTCGGCGGGCGTCGAACTGGGCGGGGTGTCGGTGTACCTGGCCGAGATGTCGACGCCGGGCCACAAGGGCTTCTACGTCAGCTGGCAGTCGGCGAGCCAGCAGGCCGCCATCATGATGGCCGCGGCGCTGGGGTATGCGGTCAACGCGTGGCTCGCGCCCGCGGTGGTGGACAACTGGGGCTGGCGCATCCCGTTCTTCGTGGGCTGCATGATCCTGCCGTTCGTGTTCTACATCCGGCGCTCGCTGCTCGAGACCGAGGAGTTCCTCGCGCGCAAGGTGCGTCCCACGTTCCGCGAGAGCCTGCACGCGATGGCGCGCAACTGGCCGCTGATCGGCGCCGGCATGATGATGGTCGTGATGACGACGGTGTCGTTCTACCTGATCACCGTCTACACGCCCACGTTCGGCAAGTCGGTGCTCAAGCTCGATGCCACCGACGCGCTGATCGTCACGTTCTGCGTCGGCCTGTCGAACTTCATCCTGCTGCCGGTGATGGGCGCGCTGTCCGACCGCGTGGGCCGCTGGCCGCTGCTCGTCACGTTCACGGTGCTGACGCTGCTCACCGCGTATCCGGTGCTGGCGTGGCTGGTCGCGGCGCCGTCGTTCAGCCACATGCTGGTGACCGAGCTGTGGCTGTCGGTGCTCTACGCGAGCTACAACGGCGCCGCCGTGGTGGCGCTCACCGAGGTGATGCCGCCGCACGTGCGCACCGTGGGCTTCTCGCTCGCGTACGCGCTGGCCACCGCGATCTTCGGCGGCTTCACGCCGCTGGTGTCCACCTGGCTGATCAAGGTGACGGGCGACCATGCCGCGCCCGGCTTCTGGATGAGCGGCGCGGCCGCGTGCGGCCTGCTCGCGACCTTCCTGCTCTACCGCGGCGTCGTCAAGGAGCGCTGAGCCGGCGTCGTCATGCGCCGTCAGCGTCGACCTCGCTTGTCCTACACGCGTTGCGACGCCGCTCCGACACGGCGCGGCGAGCTCCGGTGAGATAGTTTGGACATGCCGAACGACATCGGACGCAGAACTCGAACAACATCCGATGTCGGCCGGCCCCTACAACTCACAGGAGCACGATCATGAACAAGGATCAGGTCAACGGCCGCGCCGAGACCGTCAAGGGCAACGTCAAGGAAGCCGCCGGCAAGCTCGTCGGCAACGAGCGCCTGACCGCCGAAGGCCAGGCCGAGCAGGCCGCCGGCAAGGTGCAGTCCACGGTCGGCGACGTCAAGAACAACGTCGGCAAGGCCATCAAGAACGCGATCGATCGCTGACTGTTCGATCAACGCAGGGTCGATCCTGGCGATCGACCCACGGAGGCCGCGCCCCAGTGCCGGCGCGGTCTCCGAAGCCCGGTTCCCGCGATCGATTCGTCGGTCGCATCAACGCTTCAGACGGACGCCGACGCCCGGACATCCAGTGCATGTCCGGGCGTTGTCGTTTGCGCTTCGCGTCGAGCTAGACGTGGATGAAGCGGCCGCCGCCGAACGACCAGTTCTCCCACATCGTCTCCTTGAAGACCAGCATCACGTTGTCGGGATCGAGGCCGGGCGTCTGGCGCAGGCTGTCGATCAGGTCGATGGCGATCTTGCGCTTGATCTTCACGCTGCGGCCGGTCGACAGCAGGATCTCGATCAGCACGAAGTCGTCGCTGCGCGGCGACGCGAGGTCGGGGTAGCTGGCGTCGTAGCGGAAGTCCTCGGCGGACAGCTCCAGCACGCGGTGGAAGCGGTCGGCCTGCGGCACGCCGGCGGCCACCAGCGCGTTGTGCACGGCGTTGAGCACGGCCGACTTGAACGCCGCGTCCTTGCCGCGGCGCAGGGTCAGGGTCACGAGAGGCATCGAGGCGTCCCGGTCAGATGTGGTCGGGCATCTTCAGGCCGACGGGCACGGGATCGTAGCCGGCGTCGACCAGCGCCTGCGACAGCAGGAACGAGTCGAGATCGGAGTCGACGCGCACGAGCTTGGTGCCGAGGTTGACGTCCACGCTGGCGGCCGGATCGAGCGAGTGGATTGCCGTGGTGACCGCGTTGACGCAGTGTCCGCAGCTCATGCCTTCGACGATGAATTCGGTCATGGTGCTCTCCTGGAGGGGGGTTGCCGACAGTGTCGCGCGGCGAGAGCCTGTCAGGCAAAGGAAAGGCCCGCGGCCCTTGGTGGCGCGCGGGTTTGAGCGGGCTTTTCGAACCGGAAATCGCCCCGACACGCCCATTTGCGTGGGGTTTTTCCAATCTGCGCAGATCGTTACAGGCAGACCGTCGACACTGCCGGTTTACTGGGATTCAATTCCTTCCGATGTTCAGCACGCCGCCCGCTTCCGTCCCCCCCGCCCGCCGCGACTGGTCATTTCCGGTCGAGGGGATGAGCTGTGCCGCGTGCGCCGGGCGCGTCGAGCGCGCGCTGCGCGCGGTGCCGGGCGTCGCCGAGGCGAGCGTCAACATGGCCACCGAAGTGGCCAGCGTGCGCGCCGACGCGCCGGTGGCGTTCGACGGCCTGGAGGCCGCGGTGCGCCAGGCCGGCTATGCCGCGCGCGCGCCCGACATGCCCGCGCCGCCGGCCCGGTCCGACGCACAGGCCTGGCGGCCGGTGATCGTGGCGGCGGCGTTGTCGCTGCCCTTGCTGCTGCCGATGGCCGCCGCGCTCGTCGGCGTGAGCTGGGCCTGGCCGGCGTGGCTGCAGTTCCTGCTCGCGACGCCGGTGCAGTTGTGGTTCGGCGCGCGCTTCTACGCCGGCGCCTGGCGCGCGCTGCGCGGCGGCGCTGCCAACATGGACGTGCTGGTGGCGCTGGGCACCTCGGCCGCGTACGGCCTGAGCCTCTACCAATGGTGGGCCGCGGCGCGCATGCCGGGCATGGCGGCCGGACATCTCTATTTCGAGGCCGCCGCCGTCGTCATCACGCTGGTGCTGCTGGGCAAGCAGCTCGAGGCGCGCGCCAAGCGCCAGACGACGCAGGCCCTGCGCGCGCTGCAGGCGCTGCAACCGGCCACGGCGCGCGTGCGCCGCGACGGTGTCGACTCGGACGTCGCGATCGCCCGCCTGCGCGTCGGCGACGCGCTGGTGGTGCGGCCCGGCGAACGCTTCGCGGCCGACGGCGTCGTGGCCGAAGGCGACAGCCATGTCGACGAATCGCTGGTCACCGGCGAGAGCCTGCCCGTCGCGCGCGGGCCGGGCGAGCGCATCACCGGCGGCGCGATCAACGGCGAAGGGCTGCTGCTGGTCAACGTCACCGCGGTCGGCGCCGAGTCCACGTTGGCGCGCATCGTGCGGCTCGTCGAATCGGCGCAGGAGAAGAAGGCGCCGATCCAGCACCTGGTCGACCGCGTCAGCGCCGTCTTCGTGCCGGTGGTCTGCGCCGCGGCGCTGCTCACGCTGCTGGGCTGGGGCTTCGGCAGCGGCGACTGGCAGCGCGCGCTGCTCA
>Ga0302311_10007746_pt1 | contig 10899 bp, 11 predicted proteins | sample III_Palsa_N1_3_FD_200449 | JGI IMG/M metagenome (GOLD analysis project Ga0302311, IMG submission 200449) | Peat permafrost microbial communities from Stordalen Mire near Abisko, Sweden - III_Palsa_N1_3 | ecosystem: Environmental > Terrestrial > Soil > Palsa > Peat permafrost | place: Sweden...
GATGACGGTTGCGACCTCCGTCGATGCGGCCGGCGCCGCTGGAGGCGGGGCAGCGAACGCGGCGGTCGCCCAAAGACCGGCGAGCGCCAAGACCCCCAGGCCCGACACCCCGTGCAGAAGGTTAGACTTGGTTCGTGGCCGGCCGGCGGAGCCGTTGCTGCGGCCACCAGCCAGTCGGTTCGACATTGGGGCGCCCCGGTTCACAAGCCCGCCACCATGATTGTTATATCGCACGATCGTCCCCCTTGTCGCCTTTAAGGCATCGTTTCATCCAGTGACACGTGTATCTCATAATACGCGGCGAGTTGGAGGTGTAAAGAAAAATTCATTGGACGCACCCCGGGTGACGTACTGGATGGCGGCTGGAGAGAACTTGAGGTCTCAGAACGGGCATTGAGCCGACTTGCGGCTGCCATTTTCGCCGGATAACGCCAGCAATCGGCGCATTGCGGCATGCGGCCGTATGAATTCTCCATTCGGGCGAGGCGAAGAAACTGAAAGTGCGGTTGCGCTGAGCGCACCTATTGGTCGAGCGAGGCTGAAAGACGCGTGTGAGTTCAGATGCGAGACCCTTTTGCGTGAACCGACCGACCCGCACATTTAGCGGCCACCCTGAACGGCGAACGTCGGTATCGGCCTGCAGACCCCATTAGGTCTATTGCATTGATTGAGAACGGGGGTTCAACTAAACGTCGCTTCAGGGCGCAGCGGCGCGAAACGGTAAGGCCTCGCGAGCGCAAATACGCCGGCGGCGGCGCCTCTAAGTGGGTCCTTTTTGGCCGCCACGCCCGACAACTTTCGACTTCGCGTCAGGGAGCCAGATGACTAAAGAAGCAGCGTTCGGTCAGGGAATCCGCCGGATCTCAGCAATCCTGCAGACGCTTGGCCGCGGCCCCGACTCGGGCTTGCGGCTCACTGACGTTGCGCTGGAGACTGACCTGAACAAGGCCACGGTCCACAGGCTTCTGAATGGGCTATGCCAGGTCGGCTTGGTTGAGCCAGACGCTTTGACCGGACGATTTCACCTCGGACCGGAAATGTTCGCCCTTGGATCTGCGGCGGCCAAACGGTTCGGCCTGAATGGAATCGCCCACCCCCACTTGGTGCGGCTCGAAGGCAAAACCAACGACACAAACTACCTTTCGGTTCGGTCCGGTTTTGAATCTGTCTGCGTCGATCGATGCGAAGGCAGCTATCCGATTAAGGTGTTGACCCTGAACATTGGCGATCGGCGGCCGCTAGGCATCGGCGGCGGAGGTCTTACATTGCTATCGTTTATGCCTGACGACGAAATCGAACTCGCCATCGAAGCAAACAAAGAGCGCCTCTCAGCATTTCCAACGGTCGATATTCCAAAGCTTTACGGCCTGATAGAGGCGTCTCGCCAGCAGGGTTACGCATTCTTTGATGGTTACGTGATACCCGAAATGTCGAGTATGGGGGTGCCGGTCATGGGCCCCGATGGCCGGGTTGCAGCTGCGATCGCGATTGCGGCTATCAGCAGTCGATTGCAGCGGGATCGACGTGAAGTTCTGCTGGAGATGATGAACGCTGAGGCGAGGGCCCTCGAGGCGAGCCTAATGTCGCTGACCTTGAGCGGGCCAGTCGCTCATGACGACGTCGTTGATCATAACCAGGGGATTCCAACGACAGCGGAACGCCGTCGCCGATCGGGTCGGTAGGAACGCATTTGGCTCGGTAGCCTGCTGAAGATAGCCACGCACAAAACAGCAGTGACAGTGGCAAGGCTTCTAAAGGCCAGCGGCACAGCCCATCGCATGCGCCACATTCGAACGGAGGCGTTCGGGATGGCGCCGGCCGGGGAAAGCGAAGACCCCGATTCCAGCCAGGCGTTTAATGCCAATGCTCAAAATCCTCGAACAATGGCGAATTCATCCAAGGTCGCGCGGGCCGCGCGCACGCGATTGACCGGTGCAGCATTGTCCATATGACCCAGACCCATTCCGCACCAGATCATCAAATCGTCGGGAATGGCCAGAAAATCGCCTACAGTCTTGTATCGAAGAGCCCAGGATTCGAGCGCCGCTGTATGCAATCCATGCTCGCGGGCCAACAGCATGACTGACTGCAAAAACATGCCCAGGTCCGCCCACTGGCCATTTTGCATTGACCGGTCGATAACGAAGAATAGTCCGACGGGCGCGCCAAAGAATTCAAAATTCCGCGCCGTCTGCCGCTTCCGCTCCGCCACGTCTTCGCGCGAGATGCCGAGCGCGGCGTACATAGCCGTACCATTGTCAAATTTTCGGCTGATGTAGGGCTCTTTCATAATGAGCGGATAGATGGGGTACTCGGTCGGTCCGTCGGCAAACTGACCATCCACCATCTTTGCTTTGACCAACGCCTTGAGTTGGCTGAGCTCTTCGCCCGCGACGACCCAAATGCGCCACGGCTGCAAATTGCCTCCTGAAGGCGTCCTTGTTGCGCCGGCGAGAATTGCCCTTACCGTCGCCTCAAGAACAGGTGTGTCAAGGAATGCGCGGCAAGTAATTCGGGTATCTAGAGCTTCAGAAACGCGCATCAGGTCTCACCCGCGAGGAAACGATTGGCCGTTGGGCGAGTCTCGACATCGGCGCACGGGCCAAGCCTGAGGGGCGCCAGTTGCATAGGCGAACGATGCTGATCGTCAGCGTCAGAGAGGTACGCCGTCTCACTATTTGCTAATTTAGTTTCACGCAACAAAATTCATGACGCTTGGACGCTCGATTGACAGCGAGCGCCGCGCCATCCTGAACGCCAGGAGCGGCCGACCAGATCAAATCCCGCTGGTTGCCGCCGCGCTCGGCAGAGCGAATCCCGAGGATTCCCATCGCGGCTATTTACATGCCCATCCCGGCTCATATGATGTAATGATCATTTCATTGAATGAAAATCCTTCGTTTCGAGCCATTGGGCTCGAAGCGCCCAGACTAAGCTCAGGGAGCCCTTCTCGAAATGCGTGCCGCTGAAAGGAACCGCGCATACCTCGTGCTGAGCGAGCGCTTTGCAACCGCTGCGAAGCTGTCCGCTGCTCGCGAAATGCTGTTCTGGGATAGTCAAACCTACATGCCAGCGGGTGGCGCCTGGGCGCGCGGAGAACAGGTCGCGGCGATCTATTCGGCATGCGCGGATCTAATCGCGGCGCCGGACGCCGGTGACCTATTTGCCGCGGCGGAAGAAGCGGCTGACACCCTTGGAGACGTGGAGCGATCCAACCTGGCTGAGATGCGGCGGATGTGGCGTCATAGCGTCTCAGCGCCGAAGGCCCTGCTCATGGAGAGGGCTCGGTTTTCCAGCGCTCTGCACGCCGACTGGCGGGCCGCGAAATCATCCAACCAGTTCGCCCTCTTCGCTGGCGGTTTCGCCCGACTTATGTCGATCCATCGCGAGATCGCCGAAGCGACTGGGGAGGCCTTGGGTCTATCCGCCTATGATGCGTTGATGGACGCCACCGATCCGGGCCTGACCGCCGCCGTGATCGACCCCATGTTTGATGATCTGGAAGCTTCACTGCCGGCGCTGCTTGGCGAAGTCCTGGAACGGCAGGCGGGCTGGCCGAAGCCTAGGGCCTTCTCCGGCGATTTCTCGATAGAACGTCAGCGGGCCTTGTCCCAGACCCTCCTCTCGGCCGTCGGCCATAGCCCGGCCCAAGTGCGCCTCGACGCCTCCCCCCAAGCCTACACGATCGGCCAGTCGCCCTCCGACGTGCGGATCATGATGCGGTTCGACGCCGATAATTTCCTCTATTCCGTCCGGGCAACCCTGCACGAGGCCGGGCATGTGCTTTACGAACTCGGACTTCCGCGCGAGCTTGCCTTCACCCCGGTAGGGGCCCCACGCGGCGCCACAACTCATGAAGGCCAGGCGCTCATGCTCGACATGCAGGCCGGCCGGAGCCGCGAATTCCTCACATGGCTTGCCCCGGTGCTGGCGAAGACCTTTGGCGGAGAGCCCGAGAGCTGGACCCCAGCCAACCTGCTCAACCACTACCGGCGCGTTGGCCAGGGCTTCATCCGAACCACCGCCGATGAAATCTCCTACCCTTTGCACGTCATCCTTCGCCACCGCATCGAGCGGGCTCTCCTATCCGGGGACCTTTCAGTCACTGATCTGCCTGGCGCTTGGTCAGACCTTTCGCAACGCCTGTTCGGGCGGCGCCCACCTGACGACGCACGCGGATGCCTGCAGGACGTTCACTGGGCGAATGGGATGTTCGGATACTTCCCCAGCTATGCGCTCGGCGTAGCGTTCGCCGCCCAATTGTATGAGGCCGCCACCTCAGAGAATCCCCAGATTCAATCGAACCTGGCCCACGGCGACTTCTCGTCCCATCGAGACTGGGTCCATCCGCGGATCCATGACCGCGCTAGCAAGGTTCCGTTCGCAAAGCTGGTCGAAGAGTCCACCGGTGCGAGTTTGTCGACCGCAGCGCTTAAGCGCCATCTGCGTAACCGCTATCTGGAAGAGGTCATGCCTTGACCGATCGGAGGCCGTTCCGGGCCGGAATATTCATTGCCGCGACCTCGCGACCGAGACCTCCACGCGCCGCAACAGGACCGTTTTTGAACGGGAGACGGGACGACAATGCAGCGTGAAGCCGCAAGGGATCCAGCGGTCACCGTGTTCCTGGCCAAGCGGGTGATCACTATGGATCCTGGTCGCCCCCACGCCGACGCGGTGGCCGTTAAAGATGGGCGGATTCTGTCAGTCGGCAGCCTGACGACCATGAAGCCATGGCTCGATCGGCTTGATCATGTGATCGATGAGACGTTCGCCGACAAGTTTGTGCTGCCGGGCTTCATTGACCCGCACACCCATTTCAGCATGTCCGGGGCGTTCTTGGGCCTCCACTATGTGGGACCAATTGAGTCGCCCGGTCCCAACGGCATGAATCCCGCGCTGACATCCAGGAGCGCGGTCATGTCCCACCTGCGTGCATTGCACGAAGGCATGAGCGACCGAGATCGACCGCTCTTCGCCTGGGGCTTTGATCCAGCCATCCAAGGGGGGCAATTGGATCGTGACGAGCTGGATTTGATATCGCGAGAACGTCCCGTCTGGATCATCTCGTACGCGCCTCACTTTGTGTACACCAACAGCGCGATGATTGAACGCCTGGGTGCGACTGAAGACCTCAGCATTCACGGCGTCGGCCGCTACGCCGACGGTCGTCTCAACGGCCAGTTCGTCGAGGTTGCAGCGGTTCAATACGCACTGTCCCCGTTCCTAGACGACGTGATGCGGCCGGATCGAAACGAAGAAGCGCTCCGGATGCTCGGACAGACAGCCAAGAAGGCCGGCATCACGACGACCGCCGACATGGCGTTCGGCTTCACAAATTTTGATAAAGAATGGCTCGAATATAAGAAGGTCGTCCGAAGCGAAGACTTCCCATTGCGAATGGTGCTGGTTCCGCTGGAGTCAGCCATTTACAAAGCGCACGGCGATGACTCTGCTCGTTTTGTTTCGAGCCTTGAAGCCCTATCTGACGAGAAACTGCGCTTTCACGGAATCAAATTCATAAACGACGGTTCCTATCCGGCGATGTCCCTCCGGGTAAAGTTTCCCGGCTACCTCGACGGCGGCAATGGACTTAGGGGCGACGTTCCTTGGGATGAGCTTGCGGACAGGATGTTTCCGTATTGGGAAAACAGGATCCAGATTCACGCTCACGCCAACGGCGATGAAACGATCGACGCGGTGCTGGACACGCTGGCGTCATTGCAATCAAAGAAGCCACGGTTCGACCATCGATACACGATCGAGCACTATTGCATCAGCACGACGGACCAAGCCCGTCGCCTCAAGGCGCTCGGCGGCGCCGCCAGCGTCAACAACTACTTCGTGCATTACCGCGGCCAAATTCATAGCAATCAAGGTTTCGGCCCTGATCGATCCGAGGCCACCGCGAGGCTAGGCTCACTCGAGCGGGAAGGTGTGATCTTCGCGCTCCATTCAGACTTCTCTCTCGTCGTTGTCCCGCTCCACCCGCTGACCGCGGTCTGGGTCGCGGTCAACCGCATCGCAGCGGACGGAGAAACCGTCCTGGCCCCCGGAGAGCGGATCGGTCTGGAGCGCGCGATGCGCGCCATCACGATCGACGCGGCCTACGTCCTCGGGCTCGATAGCGAACTCGGCAGTCTCGAAGTCGGAAAGATCGCTGATTTCACCATAGTTGATAAGGACCCGTTCGAGACGAACGTCCTGGCCATCAGGGATATACCCATCTGGGGCACCGTCCTGAGCGGCGTGAAACAGCCCGCATGAACCTTGCCCTCCTTCGGACCGGCTCGCCATGAGCGGCGCGGATGTTTTCGACGCCTGGCAGCTGTTGATCGGCATCAGTCATGTGGCGAACGCCGTTCGGCCTCAAAGGTCTGCGTCGAAGACGATCCCATTCACCCTGATCAGCGGGTTTCTGGGCAGCGGAAAGACCACGCTGCTGAAAAGCATTCTTGAGGCGCCATTCGCGCAGCGGATCGCGGTGCTGGTCAACGATTTTGGCGCGATCAACATTGACGCCGCGCTCATTCGCGAGCGCACTGCCTCCACGATTGAGCTCTCCAACGGCTGCGCATGCTGCAGCCTCGCGGCCGGACTTACAAACACCCTCACCGATCTGTTGGCGTCACCGCGACCACCCGAAGCCATCATCATGGAGGCGAGTGGAATAGCTGAACCGGTGGGAATCCTGCATGTGGCCCTAGGCCACTCGGCGTTGTTCTTGAACGGCGTCATCACTGTCGTTGACGCCGAAAACATTGAGACGCAGGCGAGCGACCCGCAGCTGAAATCCACCATTGAGCGTCAGATTAGGGCTGCCGACATCGTCATTTTGAACAAGGCCGACTTGGCGGGGCCTTCGGGCATCGAAGTCGCGCGGCGCAGAATACGGCAAATCTCGAGCGAAGCGCGCATTCTGGACTGCGTCTATGCGAACATCTCACCGCAAGTGTTACTTGGCATTGAGCTCGGCCTGGCTGGTGCAAACACTTCAGCTGAGACCGCGCAGGAAGCTCCTCACAGCGCATTCAAAACCTGGACGGTGACGAGCGAGCGACCGTTCAACGACCGGCGTCTTTGCGAATTCGCGGGCTCACTTCCGGTGTCGACCCTGCGCGCCAAAGGCTTCGTCCGATTGGCGCGTGATCCACCGCGCTGGCATCTGCTTCAGGTCGTCGGGAGGCGCTGGAGCCTGGCGCCGGAGGACTGCGACATCGTCCAAGAGGGTCCGTCAGAAATAGTCTTCATCGGCCTGCCAACCGATGCCGAAATCGAAGCCGTCACCACGAGGCTACGGGCATGCGAGGCCAGCTTGCCGCCGTTGAACTATGGGACATGACCGATAGATGAGACCTCGTGCGCAGCCAGGGGGAAGCGGCAAGTCTTAACTACCGTAGGCGTTCGTCGGGATGAAGCCGCTCCCTAGCCGGCTTGGGAGAGGCGGCGAGATCGGAGTCCTTGTTGGGCGATCGCCGCGTGAATTGCCTGATGCAAGGCGCTCGGTTCGATAGGCTTCACCACGTGGGCATCAGCCCCTGCCGCCAGACAGGCTTCAATATCCTTGTCTGAACCCGAACCCGTCACGGCCACCATAGGGGTGTCTTGGTTGAGACCAGCCACGGCTCTGACCCGCCGCATCACTTCAAGCGTACCCCTCCGGTGATGGCCGCCTTGCCCAGGAGGGGTGAGGTCGGGATGCTGCGCTCGTAAGGAGTCCTTATGAGCGCTCATAGCTGTGCAGCATGGCCCACGTAACGTTGATGACGGGGCCGGAGCGGCGGCGGCGTTGGGGGCCAGAGGATCGATGGCGGCGTTCGCGCCCGGTGCGATCGTGGCGGACGTGTCGCGCCAGTTCGAGATCTCGACGAGCCTGATCTACAAGTGGCGGCGTGAGGCCATGGCCGCGCGGGCCGAGGGCCAGTTTGTCCCGGCGGTGATTGCCGATGGACCGCGGGACGTGGAGTGCACGGCCCGGTCGGAGCCGGCGATCGTGGTCGAGCTGGCCAGCGGCGCCCGGGTGACGATTGGCGCCGCGGCGACGGTGTCGATGGTGAGCGCGGCGCTTCGGGCGCTGCGATGATCCCCATTTCGAGCGGGGTGCGCGTGTGGATCGCCACCGGCCACACCGATATGCGCAAGGGCATGCGAGGGTTGAGCCTGCTGGTGCAGGAAGGCCTGGGTCGTGACCCGTTCGCCGGCGACGTATTCGTCTTTCGTGGCCGTGGAGGTTCGTTGATCAAGGCGGTTTGGCATGATGGGATCGGGCTGTCGCTTTACGCCAAGCGGCTGGATCGCGGTCGCTTCATCTGGCCCCAGACCGTGGACGGAGTAGTGGCCCTGACCGCCGGCCAGATGAGCTATCTTCTCGAGGGGATCGACTGGCGTAATCCGCAAGCGACGTGGCGGCCGCAGGCGGCGGGGTGAGCCGTAAAAAACTTGGTCCGAGGCGCAGATAGGGGCGCCTCAAGCGACGCTTTTTGTGATTCCATCGGTGTCGTGGACGCCGATCAGACCCCCTCTGCGGAAGACTTCGAAGCGCTGAAGGCGGCGCTGGCGACGGCACAGGCCGAACTTGCCGCCGCCCGCGCTCAACGGTCCGATGACGCGGCCATGATCGCCCATCTGAAGCTTGAGATCGCCAAGCTCAACCGCCACCGCTATGGGCCGCGCGCCGAGCGCACGGCCCGGCTTCTGGATCAGATGGAACTGCAGCTCGAAGAGTTGGAGGCCTCGGCCACCTGCGACGAACTCGACGCCGAGATGGCCGCCGCCCAGGCGATGATGGGCAAGACCACGACCGTGGCGGCGTTCACGCGCAAGCGGCCCGCCCGCAAGCCATTCCCCGAAAACTTGCCCAGAGAACGGATCATCGTGCCGAGGCCAAGCGCCTGCCTCTGCTGCGGGGGTGCGCGGCTGGCCAAGCTTGGCGAAGATATCACTGAGACGTTGGAGGCAGTCCCCCGCCAGTGGAAGGTCATCCAGCACGTGCGCGAGAAGTTCACCTGCCGGGACTGCGAGAAGATCAGCCAGGCGCCGGCGCCATTCCATGTGATCCCGCGCGGTTGGGCCGGCCCGAGCCTCTTGGCAATGATCGCCTTCGAGAAGTGCGGCCAGCACCAGCCCCTCAACCGGCAGGCCGAGCGCTACGCCCGCGAGGGCGTGCCCTTGAGCCTTTCCACCCTCGCCGACCAGGTGGGCGCGGTGTGCACCGTGATGCAGCCGATCTTCGAGCGCATCGAGGCGCATGTGTTCGCCGCCGAGCGGCTGCATGGCGACGACACTACTGTGCCGGTCCTGGCCAAGGGCAAGACCGACACCGGCCGGTGTTGGACCTATGTGCGCGATGATCGGCCGTTCGCCGGACCGGCGCCGCCGGCGGCGGTGTTCTACTATTCGCACAACCGGCGCGGCGAACATCCGCAAAGCCACCTGGCCCCATGGGCCGGCGTGCTGCAGGCCGACGCCTATGGCGGCTATGACGCCCTCTACGTCGCCGACCGGACACAGGGACCGATCCATCAGGCGCCGTGTTGGGCACATGGCCGGCGTAAATTCTTTGAGCTGGCCGACATCGCTGAGGCCACGCGCCGCAAGTCCCGCGGCAAGACCGCGGTCGTCTCGCCCATCGCCATGGAGGCGGTCAGGCGCATCGACGCCCTGTTCGACATCGAACGCTCGATCAACGGCCGCCAAGCCTCAGAACGATGCGCCGTCCGGCAGGACCAGAGCGCGCCGCTTGTCGCCGAGTTGGAGGGCTGGATGCGAGACCAGCGCGCCAAGCTCTCGCGCCATGACCCCGTGGCCAAGGCGCTCGACTACATGCTCACGCGCTGGCCGGCCTTCACCCGTTTCCTGGACGACGGCCGGATCTGCCTGACCAACAACGCCGCCGAGCGGGCCCTGCGCGGCATCGCCCTCGGCCGGAAGGCCTGGCTATTTTGCGGGTCCGACCGCGGCGGCCACCGCGCGGCGGTCATGTACAGCCTGATCGTTACCTGCAAGCTCAACGACATCGACCCACAGGCCTGGCTGGCCGACATCCTGGCCCGGATCGCCGAGCATCCCGTCCACAAGCTCGACGAGTTGCTCCCCTGGAACTGGAAGAGGCAGGCTGACAAAATGGCGGCATGAGTCCAGCAAAGACCACGCCAGCCGCCGACAGCCTGGGTGAGATCGCCACCCTGCGCATCGAACTGAAGGACACCGACCCGGTGATCTGGCGCCAGGTCGAGGCGCCGACCTCGATCACCCTCAAGGTCCTTCACGACATCATCCAGCAGACCGTCGGCTGGTTCGACTATCACCTGTGGGAGTTCACCATCGGCGAGCAGAGATACGGCCTGCCTATGGACGAGGACTGGGGGACCACCCCGCGCAAGGAGGCCCTCAAGGTCCGGCTGCGCGACGTCCTCAAACCCAAGAAGACCGTCATCGACTACGTCTACGACTTCGGCGACAACTGGGAGCATCGGATCACCGTCACCGACGTCCGTCCCGGCGACCCCGAGATCGACTACCCGCGCTATATCTGTGGCGAGGGCAATGGACCGCCCGAGGACTGCGGCGGCGTCCCCGGCTTCTACGAAATGCTCGAAGCCAGAGCCGATCCCGACCATCCCAGCCACGCAGAAGCCGTCGAATGGATGGATGACTACGATCCCGACGTCATCGACGAGGAGCTATTCAAATACGCCCTCAGCCGCATCGCCAGACGCCGCAACGCCGCCAAGGTTCGCATCAACAAGAAGATCTAATCAGGCGGCCCTCACCGGATGGGTACCTTCAAGCCCATCCAAGTGAGGCATTTGGACGTCCATGAGCACGACATCAAAGGGCGTCGTCATGAGGCGTCGAAGCGCCTCTTCGCCATCTGCGGCAAGGTCAAGAACAACCCCA
>Ga0302311_10007751_pt1 | contig 10894 bp, 9 predicted proteins | sample III_Palsa_N1_3_FD_200449 | JGI IMG/M metagenome (GOLD analysis project Ga0302311, IMG submission 200449) | Peat permafrost microbial communities from Stordalen Mire near Abisko, Sweden - III_Palsa_N1_3 | ecosystem: Environmental > Terrestrial > Soil > Palsa > Peat permafrost | place: Sweden...
CGGACCTAGTACCTCGCCTCAGTGATTATGACTCTTTGGAGGTGACCGGATAGGCGCGGCCCATTTTGGCGCGGGCTTTTTCGGTCGTGAACATCCAATTGATGCGGGCGCTGGCGGCGTTTCGTTGTTTTTCCCATGCGGCGATTTCGCAGATCAGGCGCTTGGGGTCGTCGATCCGACGGTCCAGGCACTGGCCGCGGAGTACGCCGATCTCGATCTCGACCATGTTGAGCCAGCTGGCATGCTTGGGGGTGTAGTGGAACTCCAGGCGTTGCAGAATCCGCCGGGCTTCAGCGGGCGCGAATGCTTCATAGAGGGCGCCGGCCGAGTGGGTTGACAGATTGTCTTGCACGACCCGGATGCATGCGGCTTCGGGATAGTGGACATCGACGAGTTCGCGCATGCACTGGGCGTAGTCTTCGGCTGCCCGCCGCTCGGTAACCTTGACCTTGCGCCAAGGCCTGTTCACGTCGATGCAGACGAAGAGATTGACGGTGCCGTTGCGGCGATACTCGCAGTCGTAACGTTCGAGTTGACCTGGCTCGGCCGGGATCGGCTGGCGTACCTCGCCGATCAGTTGGACCGGGCTTTCGTCGAAGCAGACCACCGGCCGCGTCGGGTCGGGCGCCTCGGCATAGAGGTCGAGCACGTCTTCCATGCGGGCGACATATTCGCCGTCGACCTTGGGAATGCACCACATATCCTTGCGCCAGGGCTTGAGACCGTTTTCGGCCAGCCGCCGGCGCACCGTCTCGCCCGACAGGCTGTCGTGATCAGTGAGATTGACCATGGCGCCGGCCAGCAGTTCCAAGGTCCAGCGGGCGCGACCCTCGGGAGGGCTTGCGCAAGCCGTTGCCACCAGCAAGGCTTCTTCCTTGCCGGTCAGCTTGCGCTCAGCCCCAGGACGCGGATCCTCGCTCAGCGCCCGTTCCAGATTGTCTTCCACAAAGCGCCGCTTGGTCCGGTACACGGTGGAACCGCCGACCCCGACCGTGCGCACAATCTCCTCGTCGCTGCAGCCGGCATCGGCCGCCAGCAATATCTGGGCGCGCTTGAGTTTGCGCGCGGCCCGTTTGCCCTTGCTCAACATCGCGGTGAGTTCATCGCGTTCGGCTTGGCTCAGTTCGACCCGATAACGTACATTCATGCCGACCTCCTTGTTGGAGGACCGGACGAATCCACAAATGAATCGAAAATCAGGCGCCGCTCGCAGCCCCAGCGCTCACCGCTTCACCGAAAAGCAAGGCCAGTATTTGGCCTTTATCTACACCTACTCGCACATGTTCCGGCGACCACCCGCCGAGACCGACATGCAGCGCCACTTCGAAGTCAGCCCGCCCTCGGTCCACCAGATGATCGTCACGCTCGAACGTAATGGCCTGATTCGGCGTCAACCCGGCGTCGCCCGAAGCATCGAAATCCTCGTTGCTCCGCAGGACATCCCCATCTTAGATTGGCTCGAAATCCACCAGTCATAATCACTGTGCCGAGGTACTAGCCATCGTCGCGAGCGACGCCGAGAGCCAAATGCAGACCTACGATAGATGAGGACAGAAATGATAGGTAAGCTGGTGGTCGGTCTGTTGAGCCTGCTCGTTGTGATCGCGGTTATCCCCGTTGGCGTAATCGCGTTCAATGCACCCGCATCCCCGCCGGCAATGGCTTCGATGGCGACGTCCTCCAGCCAGGGCAGCGCCGGCCTTCCGGCACCACGACAATTCCAGGCCCGCGATGGTACCAGCCTGCAATATTACGCCTATCCCGCGGGACCGGACAAAGTCGCCGTTCTGATCCACGGCTCGGCCTTTCCAGGAATCAGTATGCATACGCTCGCCGAGTCGTTGCGCGCTGCCGGCGTTACGGTCTATGTGCCGGATATCCGGGGCCACGGTGGCTCGGGCCGGCGCGGCGACATTGATTACGTTGGGCAGATCGATGACGATCTGGTGGACTTCGTAGCCCAGCTTGGGCCGGCCAAAAGCGGCGAGACTCGGACGCTTGTCGGCTTCTCCGCGGGCGCCGGTTTCAGCGTCCGCTTCGCCGGCGGCCCTCATGGAATGCTGTTTGACCGCTACGTGTTTCTTTCTCCGATCCTGCCGGGGTCGCCAACCCTGCGCCCGGCTTCCGGCGGCTGGGTCGGTTTTTCTGTTCCACGCGTCGTGACAATCGACTTGCTCGATCGTTTCGGCATTCACTGGTTCGATGGATTTGCTGTCCTCCGCTACGCGGTACCCCCTGAGATGTGGCGATGGGTGACCGCCAGCTATTCCTATCGGCTGATGAGGAATTTCGGCGCCGGCGGCCAGTATGAGACCTATTTGAAAAACATTCGCCAGCCTGCTGCCGTGCTGGTCGGCGCCGCCGACGAGCAGGAGTTCGCCGACCAGTTGGCACCCCTGATGCAGCGTCTTGGCGTGAATATCCAGGTCACGTTGTTGCCGAACATGAAGCACGCCGACCTGATCAACAGGCCCGATGCCGCACAGACGATCACGCGGGTGATCTCTCCGCAGGGGTAGCGGCCTGGCACGCGCCAAGCGAGACCGGGCCTGAAAGGCGGTCATCGCATTCTCGAGATTCCGGATCGGCGCGCGTCGCGCGCCGTCCGGAATCACGGAAATGTCCCCCTTGCGGGTTGCAGGAGTTCGTGCGACCGACTCGGTTTGGTCAACGTCCATTGGTTTCCTCAATGCACATTCTTCTGCTCGGTTCCGGCGGCCGCGAACACGCTCTGGCGTGGAAAATCGCGGCATCCCCCCTGGTGACGAAACTCTGGTGCGCGCCGGGTAATGCCGGCATCGCGCGCGAGGCCGAATGCGTGGCGCTCGATATCGCCGACCATGCCGCGGTGATCGACTTCTGCCGCGGCTACGCCGTTGATTTTGTCGTGGTCGGACCGGATGCGCCGATCGCCGCCGGGATCGTCGACGATCTCACTGCCGCCGGTTTCAAGGCTTTTGGGCCGACCAGGGCCGCGGGGCGGCTCGAGAGTTCGAAGATCTTCACCAAGGAACTGTGCAGGGCGAACCATATCCCGACCGCCGCCTATGGCCACTTCGGCGATGCCGAGGCGGCGAAAGCCTATATCCGCCGGCAGGGTGCCCCGATCGTGGTCAAGGCCGACGGGCTGGCCGCCGGCAAAGGCGTGGTCGTCGCGATGGACCTCGAGCAGGCGCTCGCGGCGGTCGACATGATGTTCGGCGGCGGATTCGGTGCGGCCGGCGCCGAGGTCGTGGTCGAGGAGTTCATGCAGGGCGAAGAAGCCTCGTTCTTCGCGCTGTGCGACGGCGAACACGCTTTGCCGCTGGCGACCGCGCAGGACCACAAGCGCGCCTTTGATGGCGACAAGGGTCCGAATACCGGCGGCATGGGCGCCTATTCGCCGGCCCCCGTCATGACCGAAGCGCTGTGCGCGCGGGTGATGGAGGAGATGATCAAGCCCACCTTGCGCGCGCTCAAGGCGATGGGATCGCCCTACAAGGGCGTGCTCTATGCCGGCGTGATGGTGACCAAGGATGGACCGAAGCTGGTCGAATACAATGCCCGCTTCGGCGATCCGGAATGCCAGGTGCTGATGCTGCGGATGATGTCCGACATCGTGCCGGCGCTGATCGCCTGCGCCGACGGCCAGTTGAAGAATTTCAGCCTGCGCTGGTACGACGATGTTGCGCTGACCGTGATCATGGCCACCAGGGGTTATCCCGGCGACTATCGCAAGGGCTCCGTGATCGAAGGTCTCGAGGACGCCGCCAAGGTCGAGGGCGTCGAAATATTCCATGCCGGAACCAGGGCCGAGGGGACCAGAATTCTCGCCAATGGCGGCCGGGTGCTGAACATCTGCGCGACAGGCTGCTCGGTCACCGAAGCGCGGCAGCGCGCCTACCAGGCGGTCGACCGCATCAAATGGCCCGACGGATTCTGCCGCCGCGACATCGGCTGGCAGGCGGTGGCGCGGGAAAAGGCGCAAGGTTAGTGCCGTCATTCCGGACGACGCGCCATGCGCGTCGATCCGGAACCCCGAGATGGGTTGGCATTCGAGCGCCGCATCTCGAGATTCCCCGATGTGCAATTGCACATCTGAGGTTCGGCGCGACGCGCCGCCCCGGAATGACGGGCCGGGGCAATGAAGTTCCGCCTCTTGTAGGCCGCAAATGTTGGTGCTTACTAAATCATCCGATTTTGCAGATATTACATGAGTGCCCCCGATGCCCGATCTCGCCGACCTGTTTCCCGGCTATGCCTCCGAATGGATCAACACCTCCGCCGGGCGCATTTTTGCGCGGGTCGGCGGCGACGGCCCGCCCTTGCTGCTGCTGCACGGTTTTTCCGAAACCCACGTGATGTGGCACCGCGTCGCACCGCAACTGGCCGACAGGTTCACGCTGATCATCGCCGACCTGCCGGGTTACGGCTGGTCCGATATGCCGCAGAGCGACAAGGATCACACGCCCTACACCAAGCGCGCGATGGCGCGGACCATGATCGAGGCGATGGAACAGCTCGGCCATGTGCATTTCGCGCTGGCCGGGCACGACCGCGGCGGCCGCGTCGCCTATCGTCTGGCGCTCGATCATCCCGGCCGACTGTCGCGGCTGGCGGTGCTCGATATCCTGCCGACCTACGATTACTGGATGAAGATGGACTGGAGCTACGCGCTGAAAATCTATCACTGGACCTTTCTGGCGCAGCCTTATCCGCTGCCGGAAACCCTGATCGGCGGCAGTCCCGATTTCTTCCTGCGCCAGAAAATGGCGAGCCAGACCAAATCGAAAAATCTGGACGCGATCGACCCGCGCGCGCTCGAGCATTACCTCGCGGCGTTCCGCGATCCCTCGCGGGTGCACGCGATGTGCGAGGATTACCGCGCCGGCGCCACCGCCGATTTCGCGATCGACAAGAGCGATCGCGATTCCGGCAAGAAGATCACGATTCCGATGCTGGCGCTGTGGGGCGAGGTCGGCATCGCGCGCGCCGCGGCCACGCCGCTCGATACCTGGAAGATTTGGGCGACCAATGTTTCGGGGATGCCGGTCGATTCCGGTCATTTCCTGACCGAGGAAAATCCGGATGTGACGGCGAAGGCGCTGAAGGAGTTTTTTGCGATTTCGTAATCGGGCACGAGTGGAAGCCGCCCTTCCTGTCATTCCGGGGCGCGTAGCGAACCCGGAATCTCGAGATTCCGGGTCTGGTCCTTCGGACCATCCCGGAATGACGGCTACGCTTCACCGCCGCGCCTTGAAAAACTCCCGCAGCAGCGTTGCGGCTTCGCTCTCGCCAACCGCGGAATAGACCTCCGGCGCGTGATGGCAGGTCGGCGACGCAAAGAACCGCACGCCGGATTCCACGGCACCACCCTTGGGATCGGCGGCGCCGTAATACAGCCGCCGGATCCGTGCAAACGAGATCGCGGCCGCGCACATGGTACAGGGTTCCAGGGTGACATAGAGATCGCAATCGACCAGCCGCTCGGTGCCGATGCTCTCGGCGGCCAGCCGGATCGCCAATATTTCGGCATGGGCGGTCGGATCGCGGTCGGTTAACGTCCGGTTGGCGGCTGTGGCGATGAGTTCGTAATTGCGCACAATGACGCATCCGATCGGGACTTCGCCGGCTTTTCCGGCGTTTTTGGCTGTTTTGAGCGCCAAATCCATGAAAGATGGTGCGGTCATGCCTCGTATCATCGGAAAATACCTGCTACTAGATGCACCTTCAGCAAAAGTGGATGCCGGTTTTGCGTGAGAATGCGCCTTGAGCCAAGTGCGCGCGCGTTATCGCTATGACAACCCTTCCACATCCGCCTGATCGCCATTTCATACGTGAGACCATTCATGCCCCGCGATAACGATAAAAACAACGATTCCCGCGGCCGGCGTGATCGGCCCTCCGGCGGCAAGGGCCGCTCCGGCGCTGCCCGCGGCCCCGACAAGAAATTCGCCAAGCGCGGTTTTGCCGGCAAAAGCGACGGCGACAAGCGCGACGGCGAACGACGACCCTATGCCGGCAAGCCCGATGGCGCCAAATCCTATGGCAAGAAGCCCTATTCGGGTGCAGGCAAACCCTATGCCGGCAAACGTGACGGCGCCCCGCCGCGCTTCAACCGCGACGACCGCCCCGCGCGGGGCGATGGCGAAAAGCGTCCGTATACGCCGCGCGGTGATCGCCCGAATTACAACCGCGACGACCGTGCGCCCCGCTCCGACCGTAGTGATGCCCGTCCCGCCGCGCGATTTTCCGAGCGGAAATTCGGCGACAAGAAACCCTACGCCTCGCGCGACGGCGGTGGTGAGAAGCGGCCCTATACGCCGCGCGGTGAGGGTTTCCGCAAGGACGGTGACCGGCCGCGGGGAGATCGTCCCTACAGCGCGCGCCCCTCGCGTGACGGCGACCGTCCGCGCGGTGACCGGCCTGAAAGAAAATTCGGCGGCGACAAGAAATTCTCTCGTGGCGCTCCGCGGGACCGCAATAGCGGCCCTGGAGATCGCGGTCCGCGAAAAGATTTTGGCAGCCGCCCCGAACGCGGTCCGGATCGCAGCGATTCAAAACCGTGGCAGAAGCGCGATGCGTCTTCGCCCGATCACGCCGGGCGCAATTCACGTCCCTCCCGCGACGGTGCCAGAAATTTCGACAAGCCTCGCTTCGACAAGCCACGTGACGAACGCGGCGGTGATGAACGTCCGCGCTTTTCCCGTCCGCGCCAGGATCGTCCCCAAAGTGATCGTCCTCAGGGCGACCGTCCGTTTCGCGAGCGCCCCAAATTCGATCGCCCGCGCGACGACCGTCCGAAATTCGAACGTCCCCGCGAAGGAGGCAGTTCCTGGCAGGAGCATCCGCGCAGCGACGCGCGTTCCCCTGATCGCGACGATCGGCCGCGGCGCGACAACGAGGATGACAGCAAGGTTTTCGTCAAGCGCCCGGCGTTCGGCGGCCGGGGCGAATATCGCGAGCGCAAGCCGGACGAGCGTCGTCCGCCGCAGCCGCCGCGCGAAAAGAAATCCGGCGAGCGCATCGCCAAGGTGGTGTCGCGGGCGGGGCTGGCCTCGCGCCGCGACGCCGAGGAATGGATCGTGCAGGGCCGCGTCACGGTCAATGGCCGCGTGATCAATTCGCCGGCGCTCGATGTCACCACCAACGATGTCATATCGGTCGACGGCAAACCGTTGCCGCCGCGCGAGCGCACCCGGCTGTTCATGTTTCACAAGCCGCGCGGGTTGATGACCACCCATGCCGACCCCGAGGGGCGGCCGACGGTGTTCGACAATCTGCCGGAGGGCCTGCCGCGGCTGATCTCGATCGGCCGGCTCGATTTCAATACCGAAGGCCTGCTGCTGCTGACCAATGATGGCGGGCTGGCGCGCGCGCTGGAGCTGCCGGATACCGGCTGGCTGCGGCGTTATCGGGTTCGCGCCCATGGCGAAGTCACGCAGGCGCAGCTCGACGAATTGAAAAAAGGCGTCGAGGTTGACGGCGTCAAATACGGTCCGATCGACGCGACGCTGGAGCGCGACCAGGGCGCCAATGTCTGGCTGGTATTTGCGATCCGCGAAGGCAAGAACCGCGAGGTCCGCAACGTGATGGCGCATCTCGGTCTCGAAGTGAACCGGCTGATCCGGGTATCCTATGGTCCGTTCCAGCTCGCCGAACTTCCCGAAGGCGAGGTCGAGGAGGTCAAGACCCGGGTGCTGCGCGAGCAGCTCGGCGAGAAGATCGCGGCATTGGCGGGCGCGGATTTCAACCGACCGATGCAGGGCGAGCCACAGCCGGAATCCGGCCATGAAGACAGCGATGCGCCGCGCGGCAAAAAGCCGTTCAAGCCGGCCGGCAAGAACGGTCTGATCGCCGACCGCAAGGGCCGCCGCGTGCTGGTGCAGCGCACCGGCAGCGACGAAGCGCGGGCACGCAATGAGGCCGAGGCCAGCGGTTTCGGCCCGCCGCGGCGTCCGCAGCGCGGCTACCACGGCAAGCGCGATCTGAAGCCGCGGGACGAGTAGAGTTCGATGGGTTTTGCATTGGAACTCGCCGCGGGCTCGGTCGCACCTCTCCCATTGGGAGAGGTCGGATCGCCTCGGCAGCGCTTTAGCGCTGTCCGGTGCGATACGGGTGAGGGGTTAAGAGCCATCGATAGACCGTACCCCCTCACCCCGACCCTCTCCCCATGGGAGAGGGGGCGCACCGATGGCGCGGCAGCGTCGTCGCTTGGTCTCGCACACTAATGCGTGTCGTCGGCGGGCGATTGAAGGGCCGCAATCTGGCGTCGCCATCATCGCGCGACATCCGCCCGACGGCGGATCGTCTCCGCGAGTCGCTGTTCAATATCCTGGTCCATGCCTATGACGATCCGATCGTGGATGCGCGGGTGCTCGATTTGTTTGCCGGCACCGGCGCGCTCGGCATCGAGGCGATCTCGCGCGGGGCGAAATTTGCGCTGTTCGTCGACAACGGCGCCGAAGCCCGCGCCCTGATGCGCAACAATGTCGAAACGCTCGGGCTCGGCGGCGTCACCAAAGTCTATCGCCGCGATGCCGGCGATCTCGGCCCGGCGCACCCGGTCGAGCCGTTCTCGCTGGTGTTTCTCGATCCGCCCTACGCAAAAAAATTGGCCGAGAAGGCGCTGGCCTCGTTGCGCGATGGCGGCTGGCTCACGCCAGGCGCGCTGCTGGTGGTCGAGGAAGCCAAGGCCGCGGGGTTCGCGGCGCCGGATGGATTCGAAGAGCTGGAGCGGCGGGTGTACGACGATACGGAATTTGTGTTCTTGCGGGCCCAACCCTAATTCGTCATGCCCCGCGAAGGCGGGGCATCCAGTAATCCGAGGCATCGAAGATTATCTCGAACGGTGCGGAATACTGGGTCGCCGGGCGATGACGAGCGAGTATGCGGAAGCGTCGCGCCCCTACCTTCGCCCGAACAGCTTCTCGATATCGCTCAGCTTCAATTCCACGTAAGTCGGCCGGCCGTGGTTGCACTGCCCGGAATTGGGCGTGTCTTCCATCTCGCGCAGCAGCGCATTCATCTCTTCCGGCTTGAGGCGGCGGCCGGCGCGCACCGAGCCGTGGCAGGCCATGGTGGCCGCGACATGCATCAGACGCCGCTCCAGCGGCAGTGCCTCATCCCATTCCGCCATGTGTTCGGCGAGATCGCGCAACAATGACGCCGCGTCGGTCTTGCCGAGCAGCGACGGCGTCTCGCGCACGGCGACTGCGCCGGGGCCGAAGGATTCAATCGCAAGCCCGAACGAGGCCAGTTCGTCGGTGCGCGCCACCAGCCGTTCGACCGTGGCTTCGTCCAGTTCGACGATATCGGGAATCAGCAGGATCTGCCGCTGCACGCCGTTCTTCGCCAGCGAGGCTTTCAATCTTTCATAGACGATGCGTTCATGGGCGGCGTGCTGGTCCACCACGACCAGACCGTCGCGGGTTTGCGACACGATATAGGTCTCGTGTATCTGGGTCCGCGCGGCACCCAGCGGGCGATCGAGCAGATCGGCCGATGGCGCGTCCGCAAAGCGCACGTCCGCGGTCGGCGTACCGACGTCGAACGCGGCCTGTCCGGGTTCGGCAAAGGCCGTCGCCGCCGTGCCGTCGAAGGCGGGCTGCGGGCCGGTCGGATAGGCGGGCGAGCGCCGCCAGTCCCAATTGGCGCGGGGCGGTGGCGCGAACGACGGACGGAACGAGGCCAATGCCGCACCGTCGCTGTTGGCCGCGGTGCGCTTGCCTTCGCGGGCGAGGCCCTCCTTCAGCGCATGCACGATCAGCGCGCGCACCAGGCCGGCATTGCGGAATCTCACTTCGGTCTTGGCCGGATGCACATTGGCATCGACCTCCTGCGGATCCGAGGTCACGAACAGCGCCACCACGGGATGGCGGTCGCGCGGCAGATAGTCGGAATAGGCCGCGCGCACCGCCCCCAGGATCAGCTTGTCGCGCACCGGCCGGCCGTTGACGAACAGATATTGCCCGAGCGCGTTGGCGCGGGTCAGCGACGGCGCCGCGGCAAAGCCTTCGACCGTGACGCCGTCGCGCTCGGCGCGCACTTCGATCGCGCTGGCGCGGAAATCCGCCCCCAATATATCGCCGAGCCGGGTCAGGCGGCCGGCGGCGCCGGGCAGCGCGGCGGCCCAGGTCACGGGCGCGCGTTCCTCGCCGGCCAGCGTGAAGGCGATGTCGGGCCGCGCCATCGCCAGCCGGCGTACCACCTCGCGGATCGCCTCGGCTTCGGTGCGGTCGGTCTTGAGGAATTTCAGGCGCGCCGGCGTCGCGTAGAAGAGATCGCTGACCTCGACGCGGGTGCCGCGCGACAGTGCGGCCGGCATGATCGCGGATTTTTCGCCGCCCTCGACCGCCAGCGACCAGGCATGCGGCTCGACGGCGTGGCGCGTGGTGATGCCGAGCTTGGCGACGGCACCGATCGAGGGCAGCGCCTCGCCGCGAAATCCGAGCGTGCGAATCTGCAGCAGATCCTCGTTGTCGAGTTTGGAGGTGGCATGGCGATCGACGGCCAGTGCCAGGTCGCCCGATGTCATGCCGTCGCCATCATCGGTGATGCCGATCCGCCGCCGGCCGCCGCCATCGGTGAAAATATCGATTCGGCTGGCGCCCGCGTCGATGGCGTTTTCCACCAGCTCCTTGACCACGCTGGCCGGACGCTCGACCACTTCACCGGCGGCGATGCGGTTGACGACCTGTTCGGGGAGCTGGCGGACGGGCATGGGCTGTGGCGCGACTCGTGGGAGTGGAGCAGGAATTTAGGGACTTTTACGACCTAAAGGGAGGTCGACGGAGAGGATTTGGTCGTCTCTCCCCGTTGTTTACGTGGAGAGAGATGTTGTTCCGGGACGCACGGGGTCAAGCGCGCAGGCCGCGTGGTTACAGAATTGCCTCAATGCCCTTTCGTCTGATGA
>Ga0302311_10007752_pt1 | contig 10894 bp, 12 predicted proteins | sample III_Palsa_N1_3_FD_200449 | JGI IMG/M metagenome (GOLD analysis project Ga0302311, IMG submission 200449) | Peat permafrost microbial communities from Stordalen Mire near Abisko, Sweden - III_Palsa_N1_3 | ecosystem: Environmental > Terrestrial > Soil > Palsa > Peat permafrost | place: Sweden...
GCAAATTACCAAGATCGATGACCGCCGCCGCGCCTGGGAAGACCTGCTGAAATCGCCTGCCGCCGAGATGGCGCGCCAAGGCAAGGTCGCCGAGGCCGTCGAATTGGCTAAAACCACCCCGCACACGTCCCGCCTGGGCGTCGTCCATCTGGTCGGCGCAGGTCCGGGCGATCCCGAACTGCTGACCCTTAAGGCGCTGCGCCTGCTGGGTGAGGCCGATGTCATCGTCTATGACCGCCTGGTCGGCGACGGCATTCTCGACCTGGCTCGCCGCGATGCCGACCGGTTTTACGTCGGCAAGGAACGCTCCAACCACTCGGTCCCGCAAAACCAGATCCACGACCTGCTGGTCGAACAAGCCCGCTTGGGCAAGCGCGTCGTGCGCTTGAAGGGCGGCGATCCCTTCGTCTTCGGCCGTGGTGGCGAAGAGGTCGAAGCCCTGCGCGCCGCCGGCATCGAAGTCCATATCACCCCGGGGATCACTGCCGCACTCGGCTGTGCGGCATCGGCCGGCGTGCCGTTGACCCACCGCGACCACGCGCAGAGCGTGACCTTTATCACCGGCCATTCCAAGGACGGCGATCATGCCAACCCTTTGATGCTCGACTGGTCCGCCCTGTCGGCGCCGCACCATACCCTGGTCGTCTATATGGGCGTCGCCACGGCGCGCGAGATCGCCACCAAGCTGACGCGCCACGGCCGCGAGCCGCAGACGCCGGTGCTGATCATCGAGAACGGCACGCGCCCGGACGAGGTGCGCACCCAAGCGACGCTGGCCACGCTTGAAACCACCCTTTCCGCGCGGACCTCAAAAGCCCCCGCCCTTTTGATTATCGGCGAAGTCGTTTCGCTCTACCGGTCGGACGTTGCCGCCTGCCTGGAGACTCCCGCCTTCCTGGAGACTAAAGCATGAAATTGCTCACCGCCAATCGCCTGAGCGACGGCGTCGTTCTTTGGTATGCTAAAGACCGCTGGGTCGAGGATGCAGCGCTTGCCGCCCAGATCGACGACGCCGAGGCCGAAACCCTGCAAAAGACCTGGGCGGCGCGCGAGACCGAGGTCGTCGCCCCCTATCTCATTCCCCTGACCGCGGACGGCCAGCCCGTCCAGCGCGAGCACGTCCGCGAATTCGTCCGCGCCAATGGCCCGACCGCCGGCCAGACCGCTTTCGACACGTCCCGATCCTTCCACCGTGCTGAAATCTTCGAATAGGCTATCCTGATGTATGTTTACGACGATTTCGACCACGCCTTTGTCGCCGACCGCAACCGCGAGTTCGCCGACCAGGTTCAGCGCCGCCTGAACGGTGAGATCACCGAGGACCAGTTCAAGCCGCTGCGCCTGATGAACGGCCTCTATCTGCAACTGCACGCCTACATGCTGCGCGTCGCGGTGCCCTATGGCGTGTTGTCGAGCCGCCAGATGCGCAGGTTCGCCCATATCGCGCGCACCTACGACCGCGATTTCGGCCACTTCACGACGCGCCAGAACATCCAGTTCAACTGGATCAAGCTGGCCGACACGCCGAAGATCCTCGAGGAACTCGCCGAGGTCGAGATGCACGCCCTGCAGACCTCGGGCAACTGCATCCGCAACACCACGACCGACCAGTTCGCCGGCGCCGCCAAGGACGAGGTCGCCGATCCGCGCCCGTTCGCCGAAATCATCCGTCAGTGGTCGTCGAACCACCCGGAATTCACCTTCCTGCCGCGCAAGTTCAAGATCGCCATCACCGGGGCCTTCAAGGACCGCGCCGCCATCCGTGTCCACGATATCGGCCTGCATCTGAAACCCACGGGCTTCGACGTTCACGTCGGCGGCGGCATGGGCCGTACGCCCTATCTCGCGCCGCTGATCAAGACGGGCCTTCAGCCGGAAAACCTGCTGAGCTATCTCGAAGCCTGCCTGCGCGTCTATAATCGCTACGGCCGCCGCGACAATATCTACAAGGCGCGCATCAAGATCCTGGTTTCGGCGCTGGGCGCGGAAGAGTATTCCCGCCAGGTCGAAGAGGAATGGGCGCGTCTCGACACAACCAAGGTCGATGCGCCGCTCGCCGTCGTCGATCACTTCAAGTCCTTCTTCCCCGATCCCGCCTTCAAGGGCGGCTTCGATGCCGAGGCTCTGGACCGCGCCAAGACGGCGGACGCAGCCTTTGCCCGCTGGGTGCGCAACAACACCCACGCCCACAAGCGCGACGACCACGTCAGCGTGACGATCTCGCTGAAGCCCGTCGGTTTGCCGCCGGGCGATGCGTCCTCGGCGCAGATGGACGTCATGGCCGATGCGGCAGAGGCTTACGGCTATGGCGAACTGCGCGTCAGCCACGAGCAGAACATCATCCTGCCGCACGTCGCCAAGGGCGATCTCTACGCGCTGTACCGCGACCTCGACGGTTCAAACCTGTCGACCGCCAATGTCGGCAAGATCACCGACATGATCGCCTGCCCGGGCCTCGACTATTGCTCGCTGGCCAATGCGCGTTCGATCCCGCTGGCCCAGGATATCTCGCAGCGCTTCGAGGACGCCCAACTGACCGACACAATCGGCGACCTGCAGATCAAGATCTCGGGCTGCATCAATGCCTGCGGTCACCACCATGTCGGCCACATCGGCATCCTGGGCGTCGACAAGCAGGGCATCGAATTCTACCAAATCCTGTTGGGCGGCCGCGCCGACGAGAATGCCGCCTTGGGCGTCATCACCGGCAAGGGCCTGCCCGCCGAGGCCGTGCCCGCCGCCATCGAACGCGTCGTGCGTCTGTACCTGGACCTGCGCACGTCGGAGACCGAACGTTTTATCGATACCGTGACCCGCCTGGGCCGCGAGACCTTTGCCGAGGCCCTGCATGAGCCAGCCTAACTCGTCCCATACGCCGACCCTGGTCACCCGCGACGGCGCGGTCCTGCCCGACGGCTGGCAATTGCTGAACGACGCCGACGAAGCCAGCGGCGACGGCCCCTATGTGCTGGGCTTCGAGCGCGCCTTGCGTGAGCTCGATGGCCTGAATGACCGTTGCGGCGTCCGCATCCAGCCGGCCGACGATGTCCGCCTGCTGGAACCCTTCCTCGACAAGATCGCCCTGGTCGAGGTCGCCTTTCCGGGCTTCCGCGACGGACGCGGCTATTCGACGGCGCGCATCCTGCGTGAAGATCTGGGCTTTACAGGCATCGTCCGCGCCGTCGGCGACGTGCTGCGCGACCAGCTACATCACATGCTGCGCTGCGGCTTCGACGAATTCGTTGTCAAGGACGCCGATCCGGCCGAAGCGGTCGCTGCCGCCGCCAAGCGCTTTTCCGTGGCCTACCAAGGCGCGGCTGACGACCGCCTGCCGGCATGGCAGCGCCGGCTGAATGCCGAGGCTGCCGTATCGTGACAGTCCTTATCGACATTGCGCGCGACGCCCAGCGTTCGGACAACGGGCAGCGCGCCGAGGAACTCAGCGCCCGCTACGAAGACCTCTCGCCACAGGACATCCTGCGCGACGCCATCCGCAACCAGTTCTTTGGCGACATCACCCTGTCGTCGTCGTTCGGCGCCGACTCGGCTGTCCTGCTGCACATGGTTTCCGAGATCGACCCGGCCCTGCCCGTGCTGTTCCTCGACACAGACCGCCACTTCTTCCAAACCCTGCAATATCGCGACGAATTGGCCGCGAAACTGGGCCTGACCAATATCATCGTCCTCAAGGCCGATATCGCCGAGGCCGCCACCGAGGACGCCAAGAGCACGCTGTGGCGCACGGCGCCCAACCAGTGCTGCGACCTGCGCAAGGTGCGCCCGCTCGATCGCCTGATGGAAGGCTATAGCGCCTGGATTTCCGGCCGCAAGCGCCACCAGGCCAAGACGCGCGCCAACCTGCCCATCGTCGAATGGGACGGCAAGCATTTCAAGGTCAATCCGCTGGCCGCCTGGACCCAGGCCGATTTGGAGGCCTATTTCGTTGCGCACGACCTGCCGCCGCATCCCCTGGTCGAACAGGGTTTTCAGTCGATCGGTTGCTTCACCTGCACCAAGCCGGTGGAACAGGGCGCCGACGCCCGATCCGGCCGTTGGGCCGGCACCGAAAAGGTCGAGTGCGGCATCCACAATCCGCTCTACGGCGGCGAGGGAATTTAGGCTCCGAGCTTGGCTATGAAAGCCAGTCCAGCGGCACGTCCAGAGCTTCGGCGAGTTTTGCGATGGTCTCGGGCGTTCCTATCCGGCGCCCACTTTCGAGATCCGACAAATAGCCCTGACCGATACTTGTTTTGAAAGCCAGATGCAGTTGCGTCTCGCCGCGCCAGCTACGGATGGCCTTCAGCCGGCTCTCGCCGCGCAAAACCGCGGCGCTGACTTCCGGAGGCAGCACGACACTGCCGGCCGCCAGTTCGGCCTTGCGGGCATCATAGATGGCAATATCATCTTCATCCTCGGCATCATAATCCGAGCGAGCCAGAAGCGCTTCATAGTCTGCTCGAGACAGGACGACCAACTCCTCGCCGCCGGGTGTCCGAATAAATTGTGGAGCGCCCATGGTCTTAACTCCTCTTGTATGTCGTCGTGGCACGGCGGCCGATATAGATTGCCAGGATCGTCGTCTCATCCTGGTCGAAGATCACCCGATAGGCGCCAATGCGCAGGCGATAACCTTCACGGCCTTGAAGCGCTTTCACGTCGCCCTGGCCGCTGACTGCATACCGGTGAAGTCCGGATTCGACCTGGTCTCGACCTTCCTTCGGAAGCGTATCGAGATCTTTCGCAGCGCTCGGCGACAGGATGATCGTTTTCATGAGCGATATTATCGCCAAACCCGATGGCGGTCCAGCGATAATATCGCTGCGCCGTGAGGCAAGCGCGGCGGCATTAACTTGAAACCGTCATATTTCGCGTCTATGCTGGCGGCAATGATGATATTGCGGCGCCCTGAATTCCCATCAGGCGCCAACGGGTCTCCCTCCTTATCCCGTTCGATGTGCGGCGCACCGCACTCCAGCTATCGTCTGTTTAGTCGATAATCAGACATGACAGCCGCCGGATTGTTAGGCGGTTAAGGATTTCATGAATAATAGTTCAAGACGACCCGCCCTTTCGCCCGCCTTGCGACGGGTGGTCAACATGACCAAACCAAAGCCGGACCATGATTCCGGCCCCGTGCAACCGCAAGAAGCCTGCGGTTTTACCCGGCGCGAAGTCCGCACCCTCGTCGCCGAAATGCTTGGATGATCTGACGCGAAATGACACCGCCGCCTTCCGATGCCGCGCCGGGCCCTCGCCCCTGGCTGAAAATCCTCGCCGCCTACCGCAAACCCCGGATCGGCCGCAGCGTCTTCGAGCTGCTGATCACGGTCATCCCCTTCCTTATCGTGTGGGGGTTGGCCATGGTCGCGCTGCACTACAAGATCTGGTGGGGCTTGATCCTGATCGTACCCGCCGCCGGGCTGTTGTTGCGCCTGTTCGCCATCCAGCACGATTGCGGCCACGGCGCCTTTTTCGCCAATCGCTCGGCGGATAACTGGACCGGCCGGATCCTCAGCGTCCTGACCTTCACGCCCTACGAATATTGGCGGCATACCCATGGCGTCCATCACGCCACCGCCGGCAATCTCGACAAACGCGGCTTGGGCGATATCATCACCTTGACGGTCGACGAATATCACGCCTTATCGCCGTGGGGCCGTTTCAAATATCGCCTGTACCGTCATCCGCTTGTCCTGTTCCTGCTGGGCCCGGCCTGGATCTATTTCGTCCAGCAGCGCGTGCCGATCGGCATGATGAAGGCCGGCCTCAAGCCCTGGCTGTCGACGCTGGCCAATACATTGGGCATCGTGGTTTTGACCGCGCTGCTGATCTGGTGGCTGGGCATCGCCAGCGTCCTTCTGGTGCAGATTCCCGTCGTCATGCTGGCCGGCGCGGCCGGCATATGGCTGTTCTATGTGCAGCACCAATTCGAGGCCACGCATTGGTCGACCGGCGCCGACTGGGATTTCCAGACCGCCGCGCTGCAGGGATCGTCGCACTATGACTTGCCGGGCGTGCTGCGCTGGCTGACGGCCAATATCGGCATCCATCACGTCCACCACCTGGCCAGCCGCATTCCCTATTATCGGCTGCCGGAAGTGCTGCGTGACCATCCCGACCTCGCCCCCGTCAGCCGGATCACCCTCATGGACAGCGTGCGGTCGGTGAAGCTGGTGCTGTGGGACGAGGCCCGCGGCCGCCTGGTGTCGTTCCGCGAAGTCGTTTCGAAAACCTGATCACCAGATTTTTGTTTTGTCGCGCAATTTAGCCGACCCGAAGGGCGGCGAAGCCAGAAGTGGGAGCCACTTATCGGATTGCGCTTTAAAGCGCTGATCACATGGGCCGGAAGCGGTCCTGGAAGGCGGCGCTGACCGGCACCGTCTCGGCGCTGCCGGTCAGGTGAATGCGCAGGCGACCGTCCTCGTCGCGACGGATGGCGCGGATGGCGTCGACGCGGACAATGGCGCCCCGATGGACCTGCCAGAACACATCAGGATCCAGTTGCCCGATCAGGTCCTTCAGCGGCGTGCGGATGTGCGCCGTGCCCTGCGCCGTCAGGACGCAGGTGTATTTGTCTTCCGAGCGGAAAGCCAAGACGTCGTCGACCGCGATCATGCGGATAGTATCGCCGGCCGAGGCCGAGATCCAGCTCATCCAGCGCTGCTGCGGGGCCAGGCGCGCTTGCAACAGGCTGACCAGGTCCAGCGGCACGGCCGGCTTGCCCTCGGCGAGGCGCTGTTTCAAGCGGACGATGGTCGCGGCCAGCCGCTCGCGGCGCACGGGTTTGAGCAGATAGTCCGCCGCCCCGGCCTCGAAGGCGCTCACGGCGAATTCATCGTAGGCGGTGATCAGCACGACATGTGCGTTCTTGGGGGCGTTTTTGGGGGCGCTGCCGGCGACGCGCGCCACCTCCAGGCCGGACACGCCCGGCATGCGGATGTCGAGAAAAGCGACATCGGGCGCATGCGCATGCAAGGCCTCCACCGCCGCCAGGCCGTCCTCGCATTCGGCGACGACCTGCAACTCCGGCCACAACTCGCGCAGCAAATCCTTCAATTCCTGGCGCTGGGCGCCTTCGTCCTCGGCAATGATGGCGGTCGGCGTCATGCCGGCACCATGGGACTCACCATGGTAATGACCGCTTGGGTCCCGCCCTCCGGCCTCCCGCTGATGTCGAGGGTGGCGCCGTCGCCGAAGCGGTTGCGCAACTGGGCGCGGACATTGGCGAGGCCGAGGCCGTGGCTGATCCCGCCGGCGCTCAGGCCTGCGCCGGTGTCTTCGACCGCGACCGTCAGCATGCCGCCGTCGAGCGCGGCGCGGATAGCGATGGTGCCGCGCCCGGGCTTGGGTTCGATGCCGTGCTTGACGGCGTTCTCGACCAGCGAGATGAGGATCAGCGGCGGAAAGGACAGGCCGCGCACCGCGTCGGACGCGTCGATGGCGATGGCGATGCGGCCATCCATGCGCACATTCATCAGGTCGAGGTAACGGCGGCAGATGTCGATTTGCTTGCCCAAAGTCGCGCCTTCCAGCGTCGCCGCCTCGCCTCCCGGCTCACGGAAACTCGGCAGGGTCGAGCGCAGATAGTCGCTCAGCGCGTCGATCGTCGCCGCGGCACGCGGGGGGTCGCTGGCGACCAGCGAGCGCACCGAGGCCAGGGTGTTGAACAGGAAGTGCGGCTCGACCTGGGCCTGCAGCACCGCCAGGCGCAGGTCGGCGGCGTCGCGTTCGGCGCGCAGGGCCTCGACTTCGCGACGGCTGGCCCAGACGGCCAAGCGCCGTCGCTCGCCCAGATACTGCAGGGCGGCGAAACCGCCGCTGACCGCGAACAGCACCAGCATGCCGCCGTCGAGGCTGAAGTACAGGACGTAGGAAATGCCCTGGAACAACCACGGGATCGGCGGCCGCGCCGGGCCGCGCAATTGCGCCATCAGATGGTCGTGAAAGCCGCTGACCCACTTCTCGGCGAAGATCGCGGCGACGAAACCCACCGCGATGGCGGCGACGACCAGGAGCTGCTCCAGCCAGAACGGCAAGCGCAGGTAACGCACCCCGGTGGCGAGCAACGGACCGGTGCTGACCATGATCAAGCCGCCGGTACTGGCCACCAGGGCCAGAACCGGCCAGTCGCCGAGCGCATTCATGCCGAACGCGTGGTACGAGGCAAAGATCACGCCGTAGACCAGCGCCACCGGCCAGAACAGCCAGCCACGCCTCAGCCACCACGACCAGCTGAAGGTCGGAAAGATGTCGTGGCGGCGCCACCAGCCATTGGCCGCTTCGTGGGGAATCGGCCGGTCGAGATCGGAAACATCGGTCATGCGCCATCATAGCCGCTTCGACTTCGGGTTTCACCTCAATCCATCCGACGAATGACGACCTTCATCGGCCCCACGCAGCGGTTCGTCGCACGCGACCTCAGGCAGCCGCACGCCGGCCTATGATCACGGCAGAAGAGAAGGACCATGCCCATGACCCGTTTCCGGCTTATCGCCACCACCGCCCTGGCCGTCGCTTTCATTGCCGGAACCGCGCGCGCCAGCGACCTTGCAAGCGCCCTCACCGTCACGCCACAATGGCTGGCGGCGCATCTCAACGACCCCGACCTGGTCGTGCTGCATGTCGGCGACCGCGGCCAATATAACCGCAAGCATATCCCCGGCGCGCGTTACATCTCCCTCGACGACATTGCTGTCGACAGCGACGGATTGAGCCTGCAGATGCCGCAACCCACCGACCTGAAGGCGCGGCTGGAAAAGCTGGGGATTTCAGACCGCTCCCGCATTGTCGTCTATTACGGCCAGGATTGGATTTCGGAAGCCACGCGCGTCGTCTTCACGCTCTATGCGGCGGGCCTGGGCGATCATGTCTCCCTGCTCGACGGCGGCCTGAACAAGTGGACGGGGCCGCTGAGCGACAAGGCGTCACAGACCACCACCGGCCATCTTTCAGACCTGCACATACGGCCGGTCGTCGTCGACCAGGCCTTCGTCAAGGCGCACCTGACGGCGCCCGGCTACGACATTATCGATGCCCGCGCCCGGGTCTTCTATGACGGCATCCAGCCCGGCGGACCGATGATGCACATGAAGCGCGGCCATATTCCGGGCGCCCGCAGCGTGCCCTATACCAGCTTCAACACCGACGACCTGATGATGAAAACGCCGGACCAGGCGCGCGCCATCTTCGCCGCGGCGGGGATCAAGCCGGGCGACCACGTCATCGCCTATTGCCATATCGGCCAACAGGCGACGGAGGTGCTGTTCGCGGCGCGCGAGGCCGGCATCGACGCCGTTCTTTATGACGGCTCGTTCGAGGACTGGGCGATCCATAATCAACCGGTCACCATGGGGCATTAGGATGCGCCCCTACGCCAATCCCTACCTCGCCGGCGTCGGGCTGGGCCTGGTGCTGCTTGCGGCCTTCGCGCTGGCCGGCCAGGGCCTGGGAGCCTCAGGCGCCTTTGCCGAGGCGGCCAGCGCCACGGTCGCGGCCCTAAGCCCGAAATCGGCCGGCAATGCCTGGTTCCAAAGCTACTTATCGGGCGGCGCGCCGTGGACGGCGTGGATCGTGCTCGAACTGTTGGGCGTCATCCTGGGCGGTACGCTGTCGGCGATCCTTGCCGGACGCTTTCGCTTTCAGGTGGCGCGCGGCCCGGCCGTCGACCTGACGCCGCGCCTGCTGACCGCGGTGGCGGGTGGCGGCCTCATGGGCATCGGCGCCGTGCTGGCGCGCGGCTGCACCAGCGGCCAGGCTTTGACCGGCGGGGCCCTGCTCAGCGTCGGCAGCTGGGCCTTCATGATCGCGGCCTTTGCCGCCGGCTACGCCTTCGCCCCCTTTGTGAAGAGGCTATGGTCATGAACGAACAGGCAATACTCGCCGTGCTGATCGGCGGCGCGTTCGGCTGGAGCCTGGAACACGCCGGGCTCGGCGACGCCAATAAACTGGCCGGACAGTTCTACCTTCGCGATTTCACCGTCATCAAGGTGATGTTCAGCGCCATACTGACCGCCATGCTGGGCCTGTTCTGGCTGGGCCGGCTGGGCATGATCGACCTGAACAGCGTCTATGTGCCGGAAACCTGGCTCGTGCCGCAAATCGCCGGCGGCCTGATTTTCGGTCTTGGCTTCGTGCTAAGCGGTCTCTGCCCGGGCACCTCGTGCGTCGCCGCCGCCAGTGGCCGGGGCGACGGGCTGGCGACGGTCCTTGGCCTGTTCGCCGGCGTGCTGGCGACGGGCCTCGCCTGGCCGTGGATCCAGGGCTTTGCCAACAGCACGGCGCACGGAGCCTTCACCCTGCCGCACCTGACCGGCCTGCCCTATGGCGTGGTCGTGGCGGCCATCACTGGCCTGGGTATAGCGGTTTTCGCCGGCATCGAATGGTTCGAAGCCTCGCGCGGGGGGCGCGCATGACCGTCACCCGTCGCCTGGGTTTTGCCGCCGTGGGGTTGGGCCTTGCCGCCGCCTTCGTCGGCAGCCCCTACCGCCACCGCGCCGGACAGCTCGATATCGGCCGCGCCGTTGGCACCATCGAGGACGGCAGCGACCACGTCACGGCTCTTGAGCTGGCGGCATGGATTCGCGACCGCAAGCCCGGCCTGCGCGTCATCGACATCCGCCCGGCCGCGGACTTTGCCAGGGACGCCATCCCGACCGCCGAAAATATCCCGCTCGAACCACTGATGCGGACCGCCTTCCAGCCGCACGAGACGGTCGTGCTTTATTCGCAGGAAGGCGCCCATGCCGGCCAGGCCTGGGTGCTGCTGCGGGCGCTGGGCGTCTTCAATGCCTGGTTCATCGCCGGCGGGCTGGCCGACTGGCGCGACGATGTCATGGCGCCGGAGCTGTCGCCCGACGCCTCGGCCGAGGAAAAGCAGGCCTTCGCCACGGCGGCC
>Ga0302311_10007756_pt1 | contig 10892 bp, 11 predicted proteins | sample III_Palsa_N1_3_FD_200449 | JGI IMG/M metagenome (GOLD analysis project Ga0302311, IMG submission 200449) | Peat permafrost microbial communities from Stordalen Mire near Abisko, Sweden - III_Palsa_N1_3 | ecosystem: Environmental > Terrestrial > Soil > Palsa > Peat permafrost | place: Sweden...
CATGTAAGGTGATGCAGCCGTTGCTGCATACAGGACCGCCCCGGACCCAACGACTATTCGAAGCTCGCTCAACGCAAGAAAAGGAATTGCATGAAAATACGTCGTTGACTGCCGAACCCTCATGTAAAGACGAAGCTCGCGTTGGCCAGCAGGGCACGCACGCCTATATATGGGCACCGATTGGTGCGCGGCCTTTGATGGTGCGTGACAATCGTCATGATTCCGCCTACATTTTTGGCGCGATCTGTCCGAGCCGCGGTGTTGGCGCAGCGATGATTACGCCCTCTGCGAACACCGAGATGATGAACCTTCACCTTGAAGAAATCAGCACGCAAGTGGCGCCTGGCGCTTGCGCGGTCATACTATGCGACCGCGCCGGTTGGCACCAGCAAGGCAAGAATTTGCAGCTGCCCGAAAACATCAGACTGCTCCCGCTGCCGCCATACAGCCCCGAACTGAACCCAATGGAAAATGTCTGGGACTACCTGCGGCAAAACAAGCTCTGCTCCACCGTCTGGGACAGCTACGATGCTATTATCGAAGCCTGCAAAACCGCTTGGAACTGGCTCATCGCCGATCCAGATCGCATCCGATCCATCGGAACCCGCGAATGGGCAACAGTCAATGTCTAGGGCGATTGGTATTAGACCAAAATCGTGGATCTGTGCCGTTGAGAGAATGGTGCCCAGGGACGGAATCGAACCATCGACACTGCGATTTTCAGTCGCATGCTCTACCAACTGAGCTACCTGGGCACGGTCGCGAGCGAAGGCGCAGCTATTACTTCAGCACCGCCCCCCGATCAACCCGCATTCTGCACCGCTATTCCTCTTTCTCGTCCCGCTCCACCGGCTCGGCCGGGACCGCGTATTGCTCGCTGAACCAGCGCCCGAGGTCGATGTCGGCGCAGCGGCGCGAGCAAAACGGCCGGAACTCGGGCCTCGCTTCCTTGCGGCAGATCGGGCATCGGGCGGCCTGGTTCAAAATCAAATCTCCTCGATGATGTAACCCGGAGCCGCCAGTCCAGCATCCGCCAACAGCCTCAACTGGTAGGTCGCGCCATGCGCAAAGGCCGCAAGCGCAACCGGATCGGCCTCCAACGCCGCTAGAATCGCCGGTCGTGCCCGCAAGCACAAACGCCCCTGGGGCCGCCTTGTCGCCTCGCGCAGGGCCGCCAGACCGGCGGCATGTGGCCCCTGATTTAGCTCGTGCAAGGGCGGATGCCGCCGAGTGCGCACGATCTCGGCGAGGCCGAGGCCGGTGAAGCCGACCAGCCGTGGCGCCCGGGGATCCTCGGCGCCGAGCTGTGCTGCAAGCTCGGAGCCCAGGCCGGCGCGCTTTTTGGCCGGCAAACCGGCGAAATCGACCAGGATCGTGCCGGCGAGGTCGCGCAGCCGGATCTGCCGCACCAGCTCCGGCAGCATCGCTCGATTTGCCGCCAGATGGGCACCGGCGCGGTGATCGCGGCCACTCCCCAGCCCGCTATCGAGGTCGATCGCCACCAGCGCGCGGGTCGGCTCGATGTGGATCACGCCGCCGCCCGGCAAGCTTACGGTCGGCTCGAACAGGGCGGCGATCTCGGATTCCAGCGCGTCGTCGAAGGCACGCGGCACCAGCGCGAGCCGGGGTCCGAACTCCGGCCGCAATGCTGCGAACATCGGCGCATCGTCGATCAGGATCGTCGCTTCCGGATGCACTGCCGCCAGCTCGCGCAAGCCGCCGGGGCCGCGCGCGATCAGCCCGGCTGGGCCGGCCTCGGCTTTGATGCCGCGCGCCGAGAGCCGCGCTCCCTTGCCCGCTTGCGGCGCGCGCGTAACCCGCGCCGCCACGAAGTCGCCCTCGCCTAGGCCCGCGCCTCCCTCGCTGTCGGGCAGAAATCCGTCCTGATCGCCAAGATCGACGAAACATCCCGCGAGCGCCGGCGCCACAGCGCGGACCCGGCCGCGATAAAGATCGCCGAAGCCATCCGGGCAACCCGGCCGCCAGATCGCAAAATCCCGCAAAAAATCGCCTAGCATCGCGGCGACCCTAACCTCGCCGGGTGACACCGCGGCGCGCAGCACCGGGCTCACGGCAGTCTATACCCCAGCCCGCGCAGCAACTGCGCGGTCTCGAACAACGGCAATCCCACCACGCCGCTGTAGGAACCGCCGACGTAGCGCACGAACGCCGCGGCGAAGCCTTGGATCGCGTAGCCGCCGGCCTTGCCGCGCCATTCGCCGCCGGCGAGGTAGGCGTCAATCCGCGCCGGTTCCAACCGCGCGAAGGTAACGTCGCTTTCCACCACCCGCTCGGCCGATCTGCCGCCCGGGGCGACCAGCACGACGCAAGTGATCACACAATGGCGCCGGCCCGACAGCAGTTCGAGAAATCGCCGCGCGGTCGGCGCGTCGTCGGTCTTGCCCAGTATCCGCCGCCCCACCGCGACCACGGTGTCGGCCGCGAGCACGTAATCGTCCGGCCGCACGCAAGCGGCCGCCTTGGCGCGCGCCATGCGAATCGCATGCGCGCGAGGTAGTTCGTCACGAATGGGAGTTTCATCGACCGCGGTGGCGATCACTGCGTCCGGCACCAGCCCGATCTGGGCCAACAGCGCCAGGCGGCGCGGGCTTGCCGAGGCCAGAATCAGGCCGGCGCCAGCCATATCAGGCCACCGGACCGCCCAAATCGGCCAATTACTTGAATCTGAAAGTGATACGGCCCTTGGACAGGTCGTAGGGGGTCATCTCCACGTTGACCCGGTCACCCGCGAGTACCCGAATGCGGTTCTTGCGCATCTTGCCGCTGGTATGGGCGAGAATCACGTGCTCGTTGTTGTCGAGCTTCACGCGGAACATGGCATTGGGCAAAAGCTCCGTCACCATTCCGCTGAACTCGATCATGTCCTCTTTCGACATGCGCTTCCTTCTAAAGGCGTCTTGTTACGCCAGGTTGGTCCCAAGTCGGGCCTGGGGCGGAACATGATGAGCGGCGTCGAAAAGTCAAGCTATTCCGGCGAAAAGCCCGAAATCGCACGGTCGCACGCGAGCCCTTGTGCAACCTCCCGGTTTGCGCTTCCTTAAGGCCAGCGGCCGAAATGAGCCGGCTGGACAATCTTGAGGGAGCACACACAAGTGAATATCAGAATCGGCCTATCTTCGATTGCGCTCGCCGGCGCGATGCTGGCGAGCCTCGCCGCAGCGCCACATGCGGCGCTGGCGCAGGGGGCCTATCAGCCCCAAGGTCCGGGCGGTCCAGGCGGCGCCGCGATGCCGCCGATGGCAAAAACCGTCGAGGTCCAGCTGCAGATCGAGGCCAGCGCCAATCTGGCGAAGGAATATCCCGGCGCCACCGATACCATGCACCACGGCCTCGGCTTCCTCGCCCCGTTCGGCAAGGTGGAATATTTCTGCGGCCACGGCTTCCCGGAGGAGACCAATTTCCCGCTCAACGACTGGGAAAAGGGGTTTTTCGACGCTTTCACCGGCCGGGCCGACGCGCTGTTCTGCACCTACACCACTGACGAGGGCACTTTTTATGTGCGCGATTCGGTGGCGGGCTCGGTGCTGCAGCTTCCCAACCGCCAGGGTGGACGCAACATGATGATCAACCTGGTGGTCGGCGGCACCGGACCCTATCAGGGTGCGACCGGCGTCTGGACCGGCTTCACCGAGGGTCTAGGCTCACCCGCACCCGGTCAGGCGGCGCCGCCGGTGCTGCTCAAAATCATGAACGGCTACGTCAAGCTGCCCGCCGAGAAGTAATCCCGGGCGGGCCGGAGGTTACGCTCCGGCCCGCGCCCGGACCGTGGGAGCCATCATGATCAATGCTGCAAGATTGCTGGGATTGTCGCTGCTGGCGGGCTCGGTTCCGGCGCTGGCGCAATTCGTCACCGCCAACCCCGATCCCAGCCAGGTGCCGAGCGGCACCTATCAGCTCGACGCCGGCCACGGCAAGATCACCTGGATGGTCATGCACCACGGGCTTTCCACCTACGTCGGGCAGTTTTCCGGTGTCGCCGCCACGCTGAAACTCGACAGCGCCAACCCCGCCGCCAGCACCCTCGACGTCACGGTCGATACCAACAGTGTGGGAACGTTCAACGATCGGCTCGACGACCGGCTGAAGTCCGACCAATGGTTCGATACCGCCAACTATCCCACCGCGCACTACGTCTCCACCTCGGTGACTCGCACCGGACCGCGAACCGCGACCATCAACGGCAATCTTACCCTGCACGGCGTGACCAAGCCGGTTTCGATCGCTGTCACCTTCAACGGCGTCGCGGTTATGCCCGACCGCACCGTCGCCGGCTTCGACGGCCAGGCCGTGGTCAAGCGTACCGAGTTCGGCATGACCACCGAGTTCCCCGGCGTCAGCGACGACGTCAAGCTGCTGATCGAAGGCGAGTTCGAACAGCAGTAGTAGGAAGTCTTCTTTTTGTGAACAAAAAGAAGCAAAAAAACTTTATTAATAAGAGTTTTTTGCTTCTTTTTTGCAAAAAAGAAGACTTCCTTCTGGCTTGATTTCTCATTGCCGCCGCGCAATCCCGCGCTTAAAATCTTTATACGATGTCGCACCGCCGTTCCCGCCGAGCTTTCGTTGATGCGCCGAGCCAACTCGGCCTGTTACTGGCGCTGTTGGCATTGGTGGCGCAATTATCCTTCGCCGCCTTCGTCCCGCCCGACGATCCGGTCAAAACCCTGTTCGCGGCGCTCGACTCGCCCACCGCGATCTGCACCGGCGGCCACCTGGCTAGCGGATCAGGCATGCCGTCGCAGTGGCACCAGACCATCGATCTGGCGGTCTGCCCGCTCAACCTCGATCTGGGCCGCCAAGACCTGACAGTCGCAGTCGGATCTCTGTTCTTGCTGCCGTTCATCACTCTGATTGCCAGGATTTTTCTGACGCCGCCCGGACGCGGCCCGCCCGAACCGGCCGCCTCCGTCGGCGTACCGCGCGCTCCACCGCAATTGGACTGAGACCGAACCGGCCCGGCGCCCCAAGGCGCCGACCTGCTTGTTCATTTTCACTCCTGGAGCAGACCAATGTGTTCTCGAGCCATTCGAGCCTTGCCGCTTTGCGTGGCAAGCGTTCTCGCCCTACCCGCCGGCGCGCTGGCCCACGCGGTATGCGGCGCCCGCATCTTTCCCGCGACCCTCGGCATCGACGATCCCGGCGCCGGCGACGAATTTTCGACCCCGACGCTTACCTACCTACCTTCGAACTCCAGCGGTCAGCGGGAGTTCGACGTGGGTGCATTCGCATGGTCCAAGACGATTTTCTCTGAGAATGTCGACGTTGTCATCTCCGATGGCGCGACCTATCTGCATCCGGGCGGATCTGGCTGGGACCCGCTGAGCACTGAGTTCCAATGGGGAAATTTCTGCTCGGACGACCATGAGTTCATGGCCACGCTCGGGTTAGAGATCGACTGGGCGAACACCGGCACGGGAAGCCAGGCCCAGCCCTTCAACGTCTACCAACCGGTGATCGATATCGGCAAGGGCTGGGGAGATCTGCCGCAAAGCCTGCAATCGCTGCGAGCCGTGGGGACCACCTTCGAGCTGAGCGAGACCCTTCCGGGTGAAAAATTGACCGACGGAAGCCCGAACGCAACCAGTTTGAATGGCGGCTTCACGATCCAATACAGCCTGCCCTATTATAATTCGCAGGTCGCCGCGATCAACAATGACTTCCTCAAGCATCTGATTCCGATCACGGAGTTCACCTTCAGCACGCCGATTGCGAATTTCGCGCCTGGCAGCAACGAGACCACCGGAACGATCCAGCCGGGCGTGATCTATCAGGCTGCGACCTTCCAGGTCGGCGCGGAGGCGATTGTCCCGCTCAACCGCGCCAGCGGGCGCGGCGCTGGAGCGATCTTCTCGATCGACTTTTACCTCGACGACATTTTCCCCAATTCTCTCGGTAAACCTCTGTTTGGACTGCAGTGACGAGGGAGCAATCATTGTCGCGATAGGATCAGGAAACCGCGTTTCCGGTAAATCTCGAAACTGAGCCCGCGGCAGCGGGCTAATCCGCGAAGGACCACACAAATGCGAATTTTTCTCGGCATCGCCGCACTCGCCGGTTTTACGCTGTTCGGTGGCGCAGTCTCAGCCCATGCGTTTCTCGATACTTCGGTGCCACCGGTCGGCAGCACGGTGCAGCAGCCGCCCGCCGAAGTATCGATCCATTTCACCGAAGGAGTCGAACCGCTGTTCAGCACCATCGTCGTGCAGGATGCCGCCGGCGCGCGAGTCGATAACGGCGCGGTTCATCTCGAGGGTGACGACACCCATCTCGCGGTCGGACTGAAACCGTTGCCGGCGGGCACATACAAGGTGATCTGGCACGCAACCGCGACCGACACCCACAAGACCACGGGCAGCTTTACCTTCACCGTGTCAGGCTGACGTGCCGGCGTTCCTGGCGGCGCTCCAGGGCGGGCTGCCGCTGGTGCTGGCGCGGGCGGTGTTCGTCGCCGGGCTGCTATCGCTGTGCGGCAGCTTCGTCTTCCGGGTGGTGGTGGCGCCCAAGGTGTTCGCGCGCCTGTCGGCGGCACAGGGGGCGCGGGTCGAGCGCGCGTTGTTCCGTCTGGCGTGGGCGAGCTTCGGGGTGGCGGCGATCGGGATCGCGATCTGGACTTTCCTGCAGACCGCGGCGATCGCAGGTGTGTCAGGATTTGGGCCGACCTTCGCGGTGCTGTCCGAGGTGCTGGAGTTTACCCAGTTCGGTCACCTGGTGTTGTGGCAGGCCGGATTGCTGCTGGCGACCGCAGGCGTGATCGTCGCCGCCCAGCTGAGTGTGCGCTTCGCCATGACTGCGGGCTTGGTGGTAAGTGCGGCGAACGTGGCGATGCAGGCCGCACACGGCCACGCGATGGCGATGGACGGCTGGTTCAGCCCACTGTTCGGAGTCGATGTGTTGCATCTGTGTGCCGCTGCGAGCTGGGTCGGCGGGTTGTTGCCGCTGATGCTGGTGGTGCGGCTCGCCCCCTGCGGCGCGGCGGCGGTCGCCGCGCGCTGGTTTTCGCCAATGGGGAAATGGTGCGTGGGCGTGCTGGCGGGGACCGCTTTGATCCAGGGGTGGGTGCTGGTTGGGAGCTTCACCGCGTTACTGAATGCGTCATACGGGACGGTGGTGCTGATCAAGACCGCGCTGTTCGTGATGCTGCTCGGCTTTGCGGTGCTGAACCGTTACGGTCTGGCGCCCGCGCTGCTGCGGGCCGAGCCAGAACTTGCGCGCAGACGTCTGGTAGGAAGCATTATGGTCCAAACCACCGTGGGTGTTCTTGCCGTGCTGGCCGCCGCGGTCCTGAGCGGATTGGCGCCGACGATGAAGATGTAGAGATCAAGCGGCAGCGAAAGACAAGAGTCTTCTTTTTGTGAACAAAAAGAAGCAAAAAAACTTTATCAATTTAGCGGGAACAAACTGATAAAAGTTTTTTGCTTCTTTTTTTCAAAAAAGAAGTCTCTTCCTTCCCTACCCCTCGCCGATGATCGCCCTTATTCGCTCCGCAATCGCATCGAGCGTAAATGGCTTGATCAGAATGTGCATGCCGGGGGCCAGTTGTTCGGTATCGGTCGCCGCATTCATAGCGTATGCAGTGATAAAAAGGACTTTCAACGTGGGTCGACTTTGCCGCGCCATCTCGGCAAGTTGGCGGCCGTTGACTCCGCCAGGCAGGCCCACGTCGGTAATCAGGAGATCAATCTGTGGGTTGGTCTGCAGCGCCTTCAATCCGGCAGGTCCGTCGATCGCTTCGATCACGGTGTAGCCGAATTCAGTCAGCACCTCGCCAACCAGCGTGCGAATGCTGGATTCGTCATCGACCACCAGAACGGTGTGGACTCCCCGCGCATGAGGGATCCGGGGGCTGTCCGGTGACGCCTCTTCCGCGATCTCTTCACCGTCATCCCGCGGCAGGTAGAGCCGAACAATCGTGCCGGCACCGACGGTCGAATCGATCCGTGCTTCGCCACCGGATTGCTTGACGAAGCCGTAGACCATCGAAAGTCCCAGGCCGGTGCCCTGGCCGGTCGGTTTGGTGGTGAAAAACGGTTCGAAGACACGATCCCGCACCTCGGGTGGCATACCCATGCCGGTGTCGCTCACGCTCAGCAGGACATATTGGCCTGCGGGAATTATCCTTTGGCGCGCCTCGAATTGGTCGAACTCGGCGTTGGCGGTTTCGATCCTGAGCTTACCGCCTTCCGGCATGGCGTCACGCGAATTGATGCAAAGATTGAGGATCGCGTTCTCGAGTTGGTTCGGATCGCATTTCGCCTTCCACAAGCCGGCGGCAAGCCCAGTCTCCACCGTGATTTCCGGACCGACGGTGCGACGGATCAGCTCCTCCATCTCCGCGACCAGCGTGTTCACGTCGGTGGCCTTGGCATCGAGCGCCTGGCGCCGCGAAAACGCGAGCAGCCGATGGGTCAGGGCGGCGGCACGCGAAGCGGCACTTTGGGCGATGTCGATGTAACGCCCGGTATCCTCGGTGCGGCCTTGCTGGATCCGCGTTGCTGCCAATTCCAAGCTGCCCATGATGCCGGTAAGAAGATTATTGAAATCGTGCGCCAAGCCGCCGGTGAGCTGGCCCACCGCCTCCATCTTTTGCGCTTGGAACAACTGCTCGCGGGATTGCTCAAGGTGGCGCTCGGACTCCCGACGTTCGGTAAGGTCGCGGGTGATTTTCGCAAAGCCGATCAATTTACCGTCTTCGTCGCGGACGGCGTCGATCACAGCGTTCGCCCAGAAGCGTGTGCCATCCTTGCGGCAACGCCACCCTTCGGACTCGGAGCGTCCTTCGGCGCGCGCACGTTCGAGAGCCACGCTCGGCAAACCTGCTGTAAAATCCTCCGGTGTGTAGAATCGCGAAAAATGCTGGCCGACGATTTCCGCTGCGGTATAGCCCTTGATCCGCTCCGCGCCAATGTTCCAGTTGGCAACACGGCCTTCCAGATCGAGCATAAAAATCGCGTAGTCGGTGACACTCTGCACCAGCAAACGGAACTTTCGTTCCGCTTCAAGAAGTGCGAGCTGGGTATTATGCTGTTCGGTGATATCGCGGGTGATCTTCGCGAAGCCGATCAAGTTTCCTTCGTCGCGGATTGCGTCGATCACCACCAGCGCCCAAAAGCGGCTGCCGTTCTTGCGCACTCGCCAGCCCTCGGCGCTGAAGCGGCCGGTCTCGCCTGCGGTCCTAAGCGCTGCCTCCGGTTTGCCGGCGGCGCGCTCCTCCTCGGTGTAGAAGCGCGAGAAATGCTGTCCGATGATCTCATCACCGGTATAGCCTTTGATCCGCTCCGCGCCCGGATTCCAACTGACTACATATCCGTCGGGGCCGAGCATATAGATCGCATAGTCAACCACGCTGCGGACGAGAAGTTCATAGGGATCGGCAATCAGGGCCACTCACAATTCCTGTTCAAAGATCAAAGCGACGCGCCGGCAGTGGTCGCTTGTCACTTCTTCAGCTGCTCCAATTCCATCGCCAGCCGCACTAGATCGATCTTCATCCGGTCCACTTCCGCCACAGCGCGCGCTATTTCCGACACCGCCGTGCGAATTTGCGTCTCGCTGTGCAGCGCCGACAAAAACACCCTTAGCCTCGCCGACCGCTCCGGCACCGCCGGATGCAAAATCGGCTGCACATTGATGCCGCGCTGGAACAGCAGATCCGCCACCCGCGCCGCCCTGATCGAGCTGCCGATGATCACCGGCACGATCGCGGCGCCGATTGAACTGCCGACGTCCAATCCCGCCTGCCTGGCTTCGTTCAGGAACAGACTCGCATTCGAGTTGAGCCTGGTCACGCGCCAGGGTTCTTCCGCCATCAACCGCAATGAGGCCAACGCCGCGGCGGCGATCGGCGGCGACATGCCAACCGAGTAGACGAACCCCGGCGCCGAACAGCGCAGGTAATCCACGATCTCGGCCGAGCCCGCGATGTAGCCGCCGCAGGCACTCAGACTTTTCGAAAGCGTGCCCATCCAGATGTCGATTTCGCCCGGTGCGACCCCGGCGTATTCTGCGATCCCGCGGCCGGTCGCACCCAGCACGCCGAGCGAGTGCGCCTCGTCCACCATCAGATAGGCGCCGAATTGCCGGGCCAAGGCCACCACGCCCGCAAGGTCAGGCACGTCGCCGTCCATCGAGTAGTGGCCCTCGATCACGATCAGCGTCCGCGCGGACTGCGTTTTGTGGGCGCGCAGCGCGGATTCAAGATTGGCCAAATCATTGTGCGCGAAGCCCACCCGCCGGGCGCCGGATAGCACCGCGCCCTGGATGATCGAGTTGTGCGCCAGCGCGTCGTGCAGGATCAGGTCACCGGCGCCGACCAGGTGCGAGATTACCGTCACGTTGGTGGCGTGACCGCTGACGAAGGCGAGGCAATCCTCGGCGTCGTAGACCTGCGCCAGGGATGCTTCGAGTTCGCGGTGGATTGGTCGCTCACCGGAAACCAGACGACTGGCCGATACCGAAGTGCCGTAGCGGTGCATCGCCGCTGTGGCCGCATCCAGAACGCGCGGATCGCCGTTGAGCCCGAGGTAATTATACGAAACCAGATTGATCAGCGTGCGGCCGCCGATCACGGTTTCGGCGCCGGCGATACCTTCATGCGGCCGGAAAAACGGGTTTTCGATCCCCAGCACCTGCCCCGCCCCGCGAATCCGCCGCAGGTCGGACCTAACCGCGGCGTCACCCAGTGGGGCGCGCACGATCGGTTTCGGCGCCGCCGGCGTGTCGCTCTTGGCCGCGCGCCGGCGCGTCAGCCGATCGAGTAGCGCCGATCGTGCTTCTCCGGATAGCCCAAAATTGGCATCACCGCTGCCGCCGCTCATAACCCAAAATTCCCAAAAGCCTGAAGAATCTTCTTTTTGTGAACAAAAAGAAGCAAAAAA
>Ga0302311_10007757_pt1 | contig 10892 bp, 9 predicted proteins | sample III_Palsa_N1_3_FD_200449 | JGI IMG/M metagenome (GOLD analysis project Ga0302311, IMG submission 200449) | Peat permafrost microbial communities from Stordalen Mire near Abisko, Sweden - III_Palsa_N1_3 | ecosystem: Environmental > Terrestrial > Soil > Palsa > Peat permafrost | place: Sweden...
CATGTGCTTCTGCAGCCACTTCGCGCTGGTCTCGTTCTTCGGGAACGTCGCGATGAAGTCCTTGCGCGGCATGCCCGAGTCGCGCACCGCGATGATCATGATCTCCTTCTCGAGCTGGCGGATCTCGGAGATATGGCCACGCAGGTTCAGGATCAGCGCATCGAACATGCGCGGGGAGAGTTTCAGCTCCATGAACTCGCCCGAGAGCTTCTTGCGCAGCTTCAGGGTCTTCGGATCCTTCGCACCGTGCTTCTCGATGGAGGCCAGGGCGTGCACGAACGTCTTCTGGATCGACGCGAAGCGGCGCGCGGCCTCTTCCGGATCCGGGCCGGTGTCGACTACCTCTTCCTCGGCGTCGCCGTCCTCGCGCTCCTCCTCTTCGCCCTCGGCCGTCTCCTCGGCGGCCACCAGTTCCAGCTTCGTCGGATTCTGGGGCTGCGCGATCACGTCGGGCGCATTCGGATCGATGAAGCCGACGATCACATCGACCAGGCGCGACTGACCGGCCTTCACCGGCTCATAGGCCTTCAGCAGGAAATCAAACGTCGCCGGGTACATCGAGAGCGCGCCGCGCACGGCATCCAGGCCTTCCTCGATGCGCTTCGCGATGCGGATTTCGCCTTCGCGGGTCAGCAGCTCCACCGTGCCCATCTCGCGCATGTACATGCGCACCGGGTCGGTCGTGCGGCCGAGTTCGGCATCGAGCGCCGCGAGCGCCGCGGCAGCTTCCTCGATCGCCTCCTCGTCGGCCGGCTGGGACGGCTCCGAGGCCAGCAGCGACTCGACATCGGGTGCCTTCTCGTACACCGGGATGCCCATGTCATTAATGGTGTTGACGATGTCTTCGATCTGCTCCGGATCCACGATCTCGGAGGGCAGATGGTCGTTCACCTGGGCATAGGTCAGGTAGCCCTGTTCCTTGCCGCGGGCGATCAACAGCTTCAGCTGCGACTGACGATCCTCCGGCATGCCCGCGGGACGTGCCGCAAGCGCCTTCTTGTCCTTCTCCGCCAGCAGCTTCGCGGCGGTCTTCGGATCGAGGGTCGCAGCCGCGGCCGCCGGCGGAGCCGGAGTAGCCGTGTGCACCTTCGTGGCGGGCTGATTGCCCTTCTTTAGCGCAGACGCAGCGACTTTGCGCTCCTTTTCGGGAACCGGCGCGGCCTTCTTGGCGGCGACCGCCTTGACCGGCTTCTTCTCCGGAACAGGATGCTTTTTGCTGGTAGCAGTGGGCTTCGGCTTACGTATCATGGTGAAGCTGGTGCAACCTTACGTTGAATGGTGTGAGAGCCTGAATGTGAGTCCCCGAAAGGGGCAACTCAAGGGGCGTTCGGGCAAACCGCGGATTCTATTTCACAACCCGGCCGGTGCCAAATTTAAAGCAGTTTTCTGCCTCAGGGAGGGCGGGCCAGCTCCTGCATAAGTGCTTGAAGTTCATGCTTTTCTTCCTTTGACAAGCCTGAATTACGATCTTTTTCCAATAACCCGTCCAGCTGCCGCCGCACGGACTCCTGGTGTAGACGTCCCAGGGCCTCATCCAGTTCCCGCTGCGCCGCTGCCGCATCCTTGACCATCGCCTCCATGCCGGCCAGTCGCGCCAGGTGCGGCTCCCCCGGTCGGCCGCGCCAGCGCTCGAGGACCTGCGCGGTGGTCTGTGCAGGAGTGATGCGCAACTCATCGATCAGCGCGGACAAAACATCGATACCCGGTTCATCGAGTGCCCGAATTCGATGCAAGCGCTGTTCCGGGATATCGGCCGCGATCTGCGGAAAGTGAAGCAGCAGCCGCACCGCCTGGCGCACCAGGCTGCCGCGACCGCCGGCGCCCTGGCGGGCATCGCCGGCGGGCGCATCGGTGCCGATCCGGATGCCGAGCAGCTCGGCGATGCCCTCCGGCGTGCGCTGGAAGCCGAAGGCCTGGGCCAGTCGTTCGGCCAGCAGCCGCCGGTAGACGCCCTCCGGGACCTGCAGCAGCAGCGGCCGGGCCGCCTGGGCCACCTTCGCGCGCCCGTCGGCACCGCGGGTCATCACCCGCTCGCCCAGCTCCCGCACGAAGTACTCCGAGAGCGGCAGGGCATCGGATTCGAGGCGCCGCTCGAAGGCCTCGCGGCCCTCCTTGCCGACCAGGGTGTCCGGATCCTCACCCTCGGGGAGGAACAGGAAGCGCAGCTCACGGCCTTCGACGGCCTCCGGCAGGGCATTCTGCAGCGCCCGCCAGGCCGCCGCGCGGCCCGCCCGATCACCGTCGAAGGAGAAGACGACCTCGCCGACCAGCTGGAAGATCCGCTTCAGATGATCGGTCGTGGTCGCCGTGCCGAGCGTCGCGACCGCATAGTGCAGGCCGGCCTGGTGCAACCGCACCACGTCCATGTAGCCCTCGACCACCAGCAGCCGGTTCAACGGCGCACGGCTCTGCCGCGTCTCAAACATGCCGTAGAGCTCGCGCCCCTTGTGGAACAGCACCGTCTCCGGGGAGTTCAGGTATTTCGGCTCACCCTTGTCCAGCACCCGGCCGCCGAAGGCGATGACCCGGCCGCGCGCATCGCGGATCGGAAACATGATCCGGTCGCGGAATCGGTCGTAGTGGCGCTCGCCGCTGCGGGGCGCCGGCGCCGCGCTGTCGCGCTCGATGATCAGCCCGCACTCGCTCAACTGTCGGCGCGACTCCTCCGTGGCGCCAAAGCGGTGCAGCACCTCGTTCCAGGAGTCCGGGGCATAGCCGATGCCGAAGCGCTGCAGCGTGTCCGGTTCGAGGCCGCGGCCTGCCAGGTAGTCCTGCGCCCGCCGGTTCGTCGCGAGCGTCTCCGTGTAGAAGCGCGTGACTTTTTCCATGAGGTCGAACAGCGAATCATTGCGCTTCGGCGGCGGTGCCGCGCCGCCCTCGTGCGGCACCGTCAGTCCCAGGGATTGCGCCAGCTCCTCGACCGCCTCGGGGAAGGGCAGACGATCGTGCTCGATGAGGAAACCCAGCGCCGTGCCGTGCGCGCCGCAGCCGAAGCAATGATAGAACTGCTTCTCGGGGCTCACCCAGAACGACGGCGTCTTCTCGTTGTGGAACGGGCAGCAGGCGCGGTACTCGCGTCCCGCCTTCTTCAGCGGCACCCGCAGGCCGATCACCTCGACAATGTTCGTACGCTCGATGAGCTCGTCGATGAAGCTCTGCGGAATCCGGCCCATGCCGGTGAGGCTACCGCAAGTTCAGGGCCCGCGCCTCCCGGGCCGGCGTTTCGGCAAGGCCGATCAGTTTGATCTGCTCCAGCGGCACCGGGCGGCGCACGTGAAAGCCCTGTGCGTAATCGACGCCGATGCGCGCGAGTGCCGCCAGCACCCTTTCGTCCTCGACGCCCTCGGCGATGGTGCGTACGCCCATGATGCCGCCGATCCGGTGGATCGTCTCCACCATCGCAAAGTCGATCGGATCGGTGTGGATGTCGCGGATGAACGCGCCGTCGATCTTCAGAAAATCAATCGGCAGATTACGCAGATACGAGAACGAGGACATGCCGCTGCCGAAGTCATCGAGCGCGATCGGGCAACCCATCGCCCGCAGCCGCGTCATCAGCTGCGAGGCCTGGGCGAGATTCGCGACCGCGGCGGTCTCGGTCAGCTCGATGCCGAGATGGATCGGCAGCAGGTGGTTCTCGTTCAGGCACTCTTCGATGTATTCGGCGAGGGTCGGATCGCACACCGAGGTCCCCGACAGATTCACCATGCAGGTCGGCAGCGGATCGCCGTTTTGCCGCAGGCGCGCCAGTTCACGGCAGACCCGCGCGATCACCCAGCGGTCCAGGCGCGGCATCAGGCCGTAGCGCTCGGCGGCCGGAATGAAGGCCATCGGCGCGATGTGTTCGCCGTTCGGCGCCACCATGCGCAGCAACATCTCGAAGCGACGCCGCGCACCCGGGCCGTCCTGCTCCGAGCGTGCGCCCACCGGCCTGATTTCCTGGGCGACCAGCGCGAAGCGCTCATTGTCGAGCGCCGCATGCAGCCGTTCGACCCAGCGCATCTCCCCGTGGCGGATTTTCACCTGGCTGTCGTCGGGGTGATAGACCTGCACGCGATTGCGGCCATTGTCCTTGGCCAGGTAGCAGGCCTGATCGGCGCCTGAGAGCGCATCGCCGACCGAGCCTACGGTGTCATCCAGCGCGATCATCCCGAGACTCGCGCTCACCGCGAACATCTGCTCGCCGAACTGGAAACGCAGCCCGCGGATCTGCTGCAGGATGTTGTCGGCGGCCCCCACCGCCACATCGCGGGTCCGCCAGGGCAGCAGTACCCCGAACTCATCGCCCCCCAGGCGCGCCAGGATGTCACCGGGTCGCAGCTGCTCACGCACCAGCCACGATACCTTTTGAATCAGTTCATCGCCCGCGGCGTGACCGCAGGTGTCGTTGATTACTTTGAACTGATCGAGGTCGAAGTACAGCAGCCACCAGTAGCCATCGCCGCGCATCGGGTCACCGATCGCGGCCTCGAGGCGCGCTTCGAATTCGGCGCGGTTGGTGAGGCCCGTCAGGGAATCGTGCGTCGCCTCGTGATGCAGCGAGGCGGCCAGGCCCCGCAGCGTGGTCGCGATGCGCTCATCGCGCCGGAACTGGCCGCGCGCGAGGCTCACGCCCGCGAGCAACAGCAGCGCGCAGCCCAGCGGCAGCAGCACCAGCACGATCTGCCCGATCCTGCGCGAGGTCGCACCGAGGGTCGCGCCGAATTCCTCCTCGAGCGGCACGATCCGCCGGTGCAGGTCATCGATGTGGGCGATCAGCGCGCGCACCTGTACCGGATCCGGGTGCCCGCCTGCGATCTGCGCATGCAGCGCTTCACCGCTTTGCTGTACGCCATCGATCAGATCGTCCGCATCGCCCCAGACCGCGACCGCGTGCGCCATCAGCGAATGATGCTGGAACAGCCGGAAGAGGATGACCAGGCTCGAGATGTCCGCCGGGGCGTTGCCGCCGGCGAGCAGGCCCAGACGCGTCAGGGCATAGTCGGGGTGAGCCCTCTGCAGCTGCTTGCGCGCCACTTCATCGCCCTGGGGCACGGCCATGTAATCCAGGAATTCCCGGTAGTGGCTCTCGCCGCCCTCGGTCGCGTACAGGCGCAGCTGTTCGAAGGCCTGGTGTTCACCGATCGACCAGCGGTCCTGGCCATAGGTATAGGCGCGCAGCCCCGAAACGACGAGCACGCTGAGCACGCTCAAGACGAGCATCAGGGTCATGATCAGCAGCAGCGGCCAGATGGCCGACACCAGACTGCGATCGTGAGTGGTAGGCAGAGACGCGGACGGGCCCAGCATTGGGGCTGCAACCTAGCTGAAAGGTATCAGTAGGTCGATCTTGGCACGTACCGCCAGGCGGTCGATATGACCTGCGTCGCAGCACGATTTAACAATTGTATATTGCCGCGGTGCGGCAAGCGCGCGGCCGCTTCAGGTGCTGAGCAGGCCCTTGATGCGGGCGCTGAGGGCGCCCATGTCGGTGCGGCCCTGGACCTGGGGCTTTACGGCCGCCATGACCTTGCCCATGTCCTTCATGGTCGTCGCGCCGGTGCTGGCGATGGCCGCCTTGATCAGGCCTTCGACTTCGCCGTCCGCGAGCTGCGCGGGCAGATAGGCCAACAGCACCGCAAGCTCTGCCGATTCCTTGGCCACCAGGTCGGCGCGGCCGCCGGCTTCGAACTGGCTGATGGACTCGCGGCGCTGCTTGATCATCTTCTCGAGCACGGCGAGCACCTGGGTGTCATCCAGCTGGATGCGCTCATCCACTTCCCGCTGCTTGATCGCAGCCAGGATGAAACGAATGCCGGCGAGACGCTCCTTGTCGCCGGAGCGCATCGAGGTCTTCATGTCCTCGGTGATGCGTTCCTTCAGGGACATAGCGGCAATCAGCGCGCGGCGCGCATGCCGTCGCGGGAGACGCGCTTCATGTGACGCTTGATGGCCGCGGCCTTCTTGCGCTTACGCTCCTGCGTGGGCTTTTCGTAGAATTCGCGGCGCCGCAGCTCGGTGAGAATCCCGGCTTTTTCGCAGGCGCGCTTGAAACGGCGCAGGGCAGCATCGAAATACTCGTTCTCACGAACACGAACGCTCGGCATTGGAACCTCAAGTCCTTGATCTACCGGCGATTTTGCCGGCGCTGTAGCAGGATCGGGCTGGCGATTCTAAAGATCCGTGCCGCAAAAGGCAAAGTTTTCCAGGATTCGGGCCTCTAAACTTGCCGCCGTGAAAATCCTCGCCCTCGAATCCTCCTGTGACGAAAGCGCCGCCGCAGTGCTCAGCGATACCACCGGTCTGCTCGCGCACGCCGTCTACAGCCAGATCGAGCTGCACCGGATCTACGGCGGCGTGGTCCCGGAGCTGGCCTCGCGCGACCACGTCCAGCGGCTCCTGCCGCTGGTCCACGGGGTCCTCGAGGATGCCGGTGTCACGCCCCGGGATCTCGATGGGGTTGCCTACACGGCCGGCCCCGGCCTGGTCGGGGCGCTGCTCACCGGCGCCGCACTCGCCCGCTCACTGGCCTTCGCCTGGGAATTGCCGTCGCTCGGGGTGCACCACCTCGAAGGGCACCTGCTAGCGCCGCTGCTCGAGCCTGCGCCGCCGCCGTTTCCGCACGTCGCCCTGCTGGTCTCCGGCGGCCACACGATGCTCATCGAAGTGCAGGCCATCGGCAGCTACCGGCTGCTCGGCCAGACCCGCGACGATGCCGCCGGGGAGGCCTTCGACAAGACCGCGAAACTCCTCGGGCTGCCTTATCCCGGTGGTCCGCAGCTCGCGCAGCTCGCCGGACAGGGCCGCGCTGGCGTGTTCGAATTTCCGCGGCCGATGCTCGATCGCCCGGGGCTCGAGTTCAGCTTCTCGGGTCTGAAGACGGCGGTCCTGCACGCACTGCGCGACCGGGTCATCGATGACACCGTGCGCGCCGATGTCGCCCGCGGCGTGCAGGACGCGATCGTCGAGTGCCTGTGCGTGAAGGCGGTGCGGGCGCTCGAGGCCACCGGCTGCGACGTGCTCACCGTCAGCGGCGGGGTCGGCGCCAACCGCCAGCTGCGCGAAACCCTCTCCGGAGTGCTGGCCAGCCGCGGCGGCCGCGCCTACTATCCGCGCCCGGAATTCTGTACTGACAATGCGGCAATGATCGCCGTGGCGGGGCTCGCGCGGCTGCGCGCCGGCCAGCACGATGATCTGGCGATCGGCGCCCGCGCCCAGTGGGCGCTGGACTCGCTGCCGCCGCTCTTCCCTCAACCTGCTGCGACTGCGAGCCCATGAGCATCAATCAAACAACCGACCGGGTCTTCCTGCGCGAACTGGCCGTGGAATGCATCATCGGCTTCCTCGACTGGGAACGGCTGGTGAAGCAGACCGTGTACCTCGACATCGAGGTGCCGGTCGACTGCCGCCACGCGTCCTTGAGCGATGATGTCGCGCAGACGCTCGACTACAAACGCTTGTCGAAAGTCGTGATCGGCTTCGTCGGGGCTTCCGAGTTCAAGCTCGTCGAGACGCTCGCCGATCGGACCGCGAAGCTCATCCTCACCGAGTTCGACATCCCGTGGGTCAGGCTCACCATCAACAAGCGCGGCGCGATCCGCGCCTCGCGCGATGTCGGCGTCATCATCGAGCGCACGCGCGCCGACTTAAGCTGATGGCCCAGGTCTACGTCGCGGCCGGCAGCAACGTCGAGCCGCAGGCGCATCTCACGCGCGCCGTCACCGAGTTGGCGCGACTGTTCGGCGAACTCGACGTGTCGCCCTGGTATCGCAATCGCGCGGTCGGCTTCACCGGTGAGGATTTCATCAATTTCGTCTTCGGCTTCAGGACCCTGCACGGCGTGCACGAGACCCTCACGCAACTGCGCGAGGTCGAGACCCTCTGCGGCCGGCCGCGCAATGCCCCGAAATGGGCCGCGCGTTCGATGGACCTCGACGTGCTGCTCTACGATGAGCTCGTGCTCAATGAGCCGCAGCTGAAACTGCCGCGACCGGATCTGCTGGTGCGGCCCTACATGTTAGGGCCGCTCGCCGACCTCGCCCCCGAACTGCGGCACCCGACCGCAGGGCGCACCATCGCGCAGCTGTGGGCCGACTTCGACCGGCAGGCGCACGAGATGATCATCGTGCAACCCGCCACGACCGTGCGATGTCCTTAGCCGCCCTGACTGCGGCCGCCGTCTACGGCCAGGATCTGACCCGTGACGTAGGGCGCCATGGTTGCGAAGTACAGGGCCGCCTTGGCGATATCCTGCGGATTGCCGGCGCGCTTCAGCAAGGTCTTGGCGATGATCTCGGCCTGCATCGCCGCATCCACTGCCGCGGGAAACATGACGGGACCCGGCGCGATGCCATTCACCCGGACCTCGGGGGCAAGTTCGCGCGCGAGCGATCGGGTGAGCATAATGAGGGCGGCCTTGGCCGAGCTGTAGGTCGTGTGCTCCTTCAGCGGCCGCATGCCATGGATGTCCACCATGTTGAGGATCAGTCCCTGCCGGCGGCGCAGCTCCGGTGCCGCGGCCTGCGACAGGAACAGGGGCGCGCGGAAGTTCGAACCGATGAGATCATCGAACTGCCCGGTCGTGATCTCCCCGACCGGCGTCGGATAGAAGGAGGATGCGTTGTTGATGAGGATGTCGAGCCGGCCGAAATCGCGGATGACCGCGGCGACCAGATCGGGCAGTCGTGCAATGTCCAGCAGGTCCGCCTGCACCGCGGTCGCCGATCGTGGTCGCTGCGCGTTGAATCCCGCCAGCAACGCCGCGGCATCGGCGCCGGAGCTGCGATGATGAATGACCAGGTTCGCACCGGCCCCATGCAGCGCATGCGCCATCGCGGCGCCGAGGCGGCGGGCACCTCCGGTGATCAGTACGGTTTGCCCGACGAGGGGCGCAGCGTCCGGCTGGGTCATGGGTTTCCATTATGGCACTGAATGCGGATGAGACCGCGCACTCGGCGGCGCTGCTGCAGCTGATCCTGCAGCGCATCGGCGCAGCCGGCGGTTTTCTCGATTTCGCGGCCTTCATGGACCTGGCGCTGTATGCGCCGGGCCTCGGTTATTACAGCGCCGGCAGCGCCAAGCTCGGTGCCGCCGGTGACTTCACGACGGCCCCGGAAATGTCGGACCTGTTCGCAGGCTGCGTCGCGCACCAGTGTGCGCAGGTGCTCGAGAGCATTCCGGGCGGCACCATACTCGAACTCGGCGCGGGAAGCGGCCGCTTGGCCGCCGCGGTCCTGCGCCGGCTCGCCCTCGCGGACCGCGTGCCGGCGACTTACGACATTCTCGAAGTCAGCGCCGATCTCGCCGCGCGCCAGCGCCAGCACCTGGACGGTCTGCCCGGGGTGCTGCGCTCACGCGTGCGCTGGTTGCAGCAGCTGCCCACCGCAATGAGCGGCGTGATCCTGGCGAACGAGGTGCTGGATGCGCTGCCCTGCCGGCGCTTCGTGATCGAGGATGACGCGGCGGCGCCGGTCGCCGACCTCGGGGTGGTGCTCGCCGCGGATGGCACGCTCGGCTGGGCCACGCGCCCGGCCGATGCGCTGCTGCGCGCGGCCGTCGCAGAGCTTTCCGCGCAGCTGCCGCAGGCCCTGAGTCCGGGTTACTCCTCCGAGGTGTGTCTGCTGGCCGGTCCCTGGATCGCGAGTCTTGCCGCGCCGCTCGAACGTGGCGCGCTGCTGTTGTTCGATTACGGCCTGCCGCGCGCGCAGTACTATCACCCGGAACGCCGCAGCGGCACGCTCAGCTGCCATTTCAAACACACCGTCCATTTTGATCCGCTGATCAACGTGGGCGTCCAGGACATCACCGCCTGGGTCGATTTTACGCGCGTGGCGCAGGCCGGGATTGCCGCGGGTCTGGAAGTGCTGGGATTCTGCACCCAGGCCGGCTTTCTGCTGGGTTCGGGCATCGATGCGCTGCTGGGGCGCGCGCACGAGCCGATCGAGCAGGTCCGCTTAAGCGGCGAGGCGCGCCGGCTGCTGATGCCCGGTGAGATGGGCGAGGCGTTCAAGCTTTTGGCGCTGGGCCGCGGCATTGACACGCCACTGATGAGCTTCAGCCACCAGGATCTGCGCGATTCGCTGTAGCGCGCTGCGCGTGCAGCACGCTGACCGCCGCCAGCCGCCGCTCCTGCAGGGCCGCGCCGATCTGCGGCCCGGCCAGTCCCTGGCGCTCCTCGGGAGTAAGACTCGCGGCGGCCGCCGCGGCATGCGCCTGCCGCAGATAGTCGGCCTGCGGGTAGGGCCGTGCCTGGAGACCTTCGCGGCCCCGCGCATCGCACTCGCAGGCGAACAGGAACTCCATGAAGCGCTCCGGGCGGCGCAGTGCATCGGTCTCGGCGAACAGCTTCATGATAGTCACCGGCCGCAGCTCGAGCGCGCGATGCACGAGAGTATGCTGGCGCGAGGTCAGCGCGGCCAGTTCGCGGCATTCGTTCGGCGCGCGCAGGCGCTGCGAGAGCTGCTCGATGGGCGCAAGTCCAAGTTGTTCGTGGCCGTGGTGGTGCGGCCACTGCGCTTGCGGCGTGAGGGCCTTGCCGAGATCGTGCAGCAGCACGGCATAGCGCACCGTCAGCGGCGCCTGGCGCTGCGCCGCGTACTGCAGGGCGAGCATGACGTGCACGAAGGTGTCCACTTCCGGATGCCACTGCGGCGGTTGCGGCACGCCGTGCAGCGCGGCGAGTTCGGGCATGAGTACCGCAAGCGCTCCGCAGTCGCGCAGCACCTCGAAGAACACTTCGGGGCGCGGCTCCAGCAGCGCCCGGGCGGTCTCCTTCCACACCCGCTCGGGAGTGAGCGCGGCGATCTCGCCGTTCGCGGTCATCTGCGCCATCAGCGCCGCAGTCTCCGCTGCGATCGTGAAGCCGGCGTCGGCATAGCGCGCGGCGAAGCGCGCGACGCGCAGCACCCGCACCA
>Ga0302311_10007760_pt1 | contig 10890 bp, 10 predicted proteins | sample III_Palsa_N1_3_FD_200449 | JGI IMG/M metagenome (GOLD analysis project Ga0302311, IMG submission 200449) | Peat permafrost microbial communities from Stordalen Mire near Abisko, Sweden - III_Palsa_N1_3 | ecosystem: Environmental > Terrestrial > Soil > Palsa > Peat permafrost | place: Sweden...
GCTGGTGCTGCGCGACGTGGCGAACGGGATCCACCGCTTCGACGAGCTGACCACCCACCTCGGCATCGCCCGCAACGTGCTCACCCGGCGGCTGGCCGACCTCGCCGGGGCCGGGCTGGTCCGCCGCTCGGCGTACCGGGTCGAGGGCTCCCGGGAGCGGCAGGAGTACCGGCTGACGGCGGCCGGGCACGATCTGCTGCCGATCCTGCTGGCCCTCATGGGCTGGGGCGACCGTCATCTGGCCGGCCCGGACGGCCCGCCCGCCGTGCCCACCCACGTCGGCTGCGGCGCACCGGTCCGTCTCTCGCTCGCCTGCGACGCGGGCCACGACCTCGCCGACCGCCCCCGGGTCGCGGTCCACCCCGGCCCCGGCAGCCGCCTCCGCGGCTGAACCAGCCCCGCGGGGGCTACTTGCGGATGGTGTAGCCGCCGTCGACCGGGAGGGTGGCGCCGGTGACGAAGGAGGCGCGGTCGCTGAGCAGCCACGCTGCCGCCTGGGCCACCTCGTCCGCCGAGGCGGTGCGTGGCTGCGGGGTGGCCGCGTGCAGCACCTGCTCGATGTCGGGACGGACGGCCAGCCAGGCGTCGACCATCTCGGTCCGGGTGGTGCCCGGTGCGATCGCGTTGACCCGGATCCCGTGCGCGCCGTACTCGTTGGCGGCCGCGCGGGTCAGCCCGACCACCGCGTGCTTGGCGACCACGTACGGCGCCGCCACCGGGGTGGCCACCAGGCCGCCGACGCTGCTGGTGTTGACGATCGCGCCGCCGCCGGTGCGCAGCATCGCGGTGATCTCGTGCCGCAGGCAGTACCAGACCCCGCGCAGATTGACGTCCAGGACGGTCTCGAAGACCTCGTCCGGCATCTCGTGCAAGGGGGTCTGCTCGACGGCGAATCCGGCGTTGTTGAAGGCGCCGTCGAGTCTTCCGTAGCGCCGCACCGCGGTGTCGACCGCGTGCGCGACGTCGGACGACGAGCGGACGTCGGTGACCACGTAACCGGCTTCGTGGCCCTTGCCGGTGATCTCGTCCACCAGCTCGGCCAGCCGCTGTTCGCGCCGGGCGGCGAGCAGCACCGCCGCGCCCTCGGCCGCGAAGAGGCGGGCCGCTGCCGCCCCGATACCGCTGCTCGCCCCGGTGATCAGTACGGTCTTGCCAGGCAGGAGCTGCTGTTCGGACATGGTTCGGGTCCCCTCGGCATGGTCGGAACCGGGACTGCGGGCGGGCGGTGCGAACGATCGGGACAACCGGGCGTGGCGGGACCGGAGCAGCCGGTCCCGCCACGCCGTTGCCGCGGCCGGTGGTCAGCCGCGCTGGTTCGGCACGGAGTAGCCGCCGGGCTCGGTGAAGCCGGAGTCGGAGCCGGTCACGAAGAACTTCGGGCCGACGATGCCGGCTTCGGCGACCAGCGCCAGGTACGCCTGGGCCGGGGTGTCGTTCTTGTGGGCGACGAACGCGTCCAGGCTGGTGAAGGTCTCCAGGAAGACGAACCGGGTGGGGTCGCTGCTGTCCGGGACGAAGAAGAAGCCGAGGGTGCCGGGCTCACCGGTGAGCGAGCCGTAGCCGTCGGCCTGGGCGATCTTGATGAAGTCGTCGCGCCACTGCGGCAGGACGTTGTCGAACTCGGCCACGACGGTGAACACCGAGCCGCCGTTGTCCTTCTTCTCATAGGCGGTCTTGCCGTCGGTGGTGGCCACCAGCGAGGTGTCGTGGATCTCGTAGTCGGGGGCGCTGACGCCGTGGCGGGCCGCCACCGCGCGGAACGCCCGCTCGTACGCGCCGCGCTCGTGCGCCTCGAAGGCCCGCTTGTCGGTGAAGGTCTCGGCGATGATCAGCCGGGTCGAGTCCTCCGGGTCCGGGACGACATGGGCGCTCAGGGTGCCGCGCTCGTGCTTCAGCGACTGGTAGGCGTCGTTCTGCGCGGCGGCGGTGACCGTCTTCAGGGCGGACGCGGAGATGTTCTGGTAGGAGACCACGACCGTGTACTCGGAGGTCTGGTGGTCACGGTTGGCGGCGACCGGCGCGGCGCCCTGGGCGGCCATGGCGACCGGTGCGGCGGTCAGCAGGGCGGTGGTCATGGCGATCGGAGCGAGGACTCGGCGGAGCTTCATGGTGGGTCTCCATTCGACTGGTGTCTGTGGTCACGCGGGATGCGGAAGTCCCGCGCTGCTGGTGCGGGTGGGGACTGTGTGCGGGGTGGGGCGGTACCCGGGCGCTCTTCGGTGGTGGGGGTCGCCCGGGAGGCGGTGACGCCGGGTGCCGGGGCGTCGCGCGGTGCGGGATCAGACCTGCGCGGTGGGCATCACGACGATCTGGGTGAGGTTGACGTGCCGGGGCTGGCTCACCGCGTAGCCGACCACCTCGGCGATGTCGCGGTCGGACAGCACGTCGATGGACTTGATCAGCCCCAGCAGCCACTCGGACGAGGCCGGGTCGTCCAGGTGCTCCATCAACTCGGTGTCCACCACGCCCGGTTCGAGGTTGGTGAAGCGGACGCCCTGCGGCCCGAACTCGGTCCGCAGGTTGCGCGACAGGTGGCTGACGGCCGCCTTGGTGGCGCAGTACACCGCGAAGTTGGGCGCCTGGATCTGGGCACCGATCGAGGAGACGGTGACCACGTCGGCCACCCGGCCGAGCCGGGCCGCCTCCAGCAGCTGCGGGGTGAAGGCGTGGACGGTGCGGATCAGTCCGGTCAGGTTGGTGTCGATCTGGCGCTCCCACTCCTGGGTGCGGCCGAGCTCGAACGGCGAGGTGAGCATCGCTCCGGCGCCGGTCACCACCAGGTCGGCGATGCCCAGTTCGCCGCTCACCGTGTCCGCCGCGGCCGCCAGCTGGTCCTGGCTGGTGACGTCGGCGACCACAGCCAGCGCCTCGCCGCCGGCCGCGGCGATCTCGGCGGCCAGCTGGTCGAGCCGCTGCCTGCGCCGGGCCAGCAGGGCGACCTTCGCCCCGCGTTCGGCCAGCAGCCGGGCCGTGGCCGCGCCGATCCCGCTGGCCGCGCCGGTGACCACGGCGACGCGGCCGTCCAGGAGTCCTGACATGGAAGTACTCATCCTCTCGGTTCGGGTGGGGCCTGCCGCGGGGTGCCCGCGGCGGCTCAGGCCGGGTAGATGTCGCCCGGAAGCTTGCGGTCGGCGCCGACCGTGGAGATGTGCCAGTACGGGTACGGGACCGGGGCCGCGCTGACCTTGTCGAGCCGCTGCACCTCGTCGGCGGTCAGCTCCCAGGACATCGCCTTGATGTTGTCCTCCAGCTGGTGCAGCTTGGTCGCGCCGATCACCGCCGAGGTGATGCCGGGCTTGGCCAGCACCCAGTTGATCGCGACCTGCGCCACCGTCGCGCCGCGCTCGTCGGCGATCCGCTGCATCTCGTCGACGATGTCGTACGCCTGCTCCTCGTCGGTGAGCGGCGCGGACTCCGCCGGGGTCGCCTCGGACAGCCGGCTGCCGGCCGGACGGCCCTCGCCGCGGCGGTACTTGCCGGTGAGGAAGCCGCCGGCCAGCGGGCTCCAGGCGGTGATGCCGACCTTCTGGTCCACCGCGAGCGGGACGATCTCCCACTCCAGGTCGCGGGCGCCGAGGTTGTAGTAGCCCTGGTAGCAGACGAACCGGGCGAGGTTGCGCCGGTCGGACACCGAGAGCGCCTTCATCAGCTGCCAGGCCGCGAAGTTGGAGACACCGATGTAGCGGATCTTGCCCGCGCGGATCAGGTCGTCCAGCACCCGCAGCGTCTCGTCCAGCGAGGTGCGGGGGTCGAAACCGTGGATGTGGTAGAGGTCGATGTAGTCCGTGCGCAGCCGCCGCAGGCTCGACTCGACCGCCTCGTACAGGTGGTGGCGGGTGGCGCCGAAGTCGTTCGGGCCGTCGCCGCTGACCCGCCAGCGGCCCTTGGTGCCGATGATGACCCGGTCCCGCACCTTGCTGAGGGTCTGCCCGAAGAACTCCTCACCGGTGCCGTTCTTGTAGACGTCGGCGGTGTCGAAGAAGTTGATGCCCGCGTCGAGCGCGGTGTCCATCAGCTGGTGGACGTTGCGGTCGTCCACGGTGCCGAACTCGGACCAGTTGCGGTCCGGGGCGCCGAGGAAGGAGGCCCCTCCGCCGAAGGTCATGGCTCCGAAGCAGAGCTCCGAGACGGCCAGGCCGGTGTCGCCGAGATAGCGGTAGCGCATCGCGAGTTTTCTCCTTGTCAGTGACGGCGGAGGGGCGGGTCCAGCCCGGTCGACCCGCAGTGGTCCGACCTCCATACGATCCTGAATGACCATAAGAGATCGAATGCTTGACCGTCAAGGGCTGTCCTGCGACGTCCTACATGAGGTCGATGTACTACTAACATAAGAGATCGAAGGGTGTTATGGTTCTGAAAGCGAGTCAAACCGTTGACGCTTCGGCGTCATGTCCGCAGAGGAGAAACGGGCTGTGAGCGTCGTGACAGTCGTCCGCCGAGCATCGGCGAAGCCGGGGAACCACTCCGCGAAGGGCATGCTGTGAGCGCCCCGGTGGTCGCGGTCCTCGGGACCGGGACCATGGGAGCGGGCATGGCGCGCAGCCTGCGCCGGGCGGGCCTGGAGGTCCGGGTCTGGAACCGGACCAGCGAGCGGGCCGAGCCGCTGGCCCAGTCGGGCGCCGTGGTCGCGGCCACCCCGGCCGAGGCGGTGCGCGGCGCCGACGTCATCATCACCATGCTGACCGACGGACCGGCCGTGCTGGCCGCCCTGAACGCCGCCCGGGCCGGGCTGTCCGACGGCCAGGTCTGGCTGCAGACCTCGACCGTGGGCGTCTCCGCCGCCGAGGAGCTGGCGGCGTTCGCCTCGGCCAACGCCCTCGACCTGGTCGACGCGCCGGTGCTGGGCACCCGCCAGCCCGCCGAGGCCGGCCAGCTGCTGGTCTTCGCGGCCGGTTCGGACCGGGCCAGGGAGCTGGGCGCGGCCGCGCTGGACGCCGTCGCCGCCCGCACCATCTGGCTGGACACCGACCCGGCGGGCGCCACCGCCACCCGGCTCAAGCTGGTCGTCAACAGCTGGGTGCTGGCCACGGTCACCGCCGCCGCCGAGGCGATCTCGCTGGCCGAGGGCCTCGGCCTGGACAAGGCGATCTTCAGCAGCACCATCGCCGGTGGCGGCCTGGACAGCCCCTACCTCCAGGCGAAGGCGGCGGCGATCCTGAGCGGTGACTTCTCGCCCAACTTCGGCCTGGCCACCGCGGCCAAGGACGCCCAGCTGATCCTGCACGACGCGGACGCGGCCGGGGTGCGGCTGGACATGCTCGCCGCCGTCTCCGAGCGCTTCCAGCGCGCGATCAAGGAGGGCCACGGCGACAAGGACCTCAGCGCCACCTACCTGGTCTCCAGCACCGACGGCGGCGACACCCGCCAGGCCGGCTGACCCCGTTCCGGCTGCCCCGCATCGGCCGACCCCGGGCCGAGCCACCGCCGGGCCGACCGACCCGCCCGGCCAGACCACGCAAAGGACACCACCATGCGCGCCATAGTCAACACGCCCGCCACCGGCGACGTCGCCTTCCGCGAGGTAGCCGCGCCGCAGCCGGGACCGGGCGAGGTACTGATCGACCTGCGGGCCGTCTCGGTCAACCGCGGCGAGATCCTCAACCTGCCCGGCAACGCCGAGGGCTGGCGTCCCGGCTGGGACGTCGCCGGTGTGGTCGCGGAGACCTCCAACGGCTTCACGGCCGGCCAGCGGGTGGTGGCCCTCTCGCTCGCCGACGGCAGCTGGGCCGAGCAGATCGCCGTCCCGGCCGAGGCGGTCGCGGTGATCCCGGACGCGCTCGGCTTCGCCGAGGCCGCCACCCTGCCGGTGGCCGCGCTCGCCGCGCTGCGGCTGATCCGCGAGTCCGGCACGCTGCTGGGCCGCCGGGTGCTGCTCACCGGCGCGGCCGGTGGCGTCGGCCGGATCCTGGTCCAGCTGGCGGCGGCGGCCGGGGCCAAGGTCACCGCGGTGGCCGGCAACGCCGAGCGCGGCAAGGGCCTCGACGCCCTGGGCGCGGCCGAGGTGATCACCGACGTGAACGCGGCCGAGGGCCCCTTCGACGCGGTCTACGAGTCGGCCGGGGGCGCGTCGCTGACGGCGGCGCTGAACCTGGTCGGCCCGGGCGGAACCGTGTACAGCTACGGCAACTCCTCCGGCGAGACCACCCCGGTCTCCTTCTTCCAGTTCTTCGGCGGGCACGAGCAGGCGGTGCTGCGGCACTTCCTCTTCGTCACCGGCGCCCCGATCGGCGCGGACCTGGCAACGCTGGCGCAGCTGGTCGCCGAGGGCCGGCTGGCGGCGGAGATCTCGCTGGTACGGGACTGGGCGGAGGTCAACGAGGTACTGGCGGCCGTACGCGACCGGCAGGTGACCGGCAAGGCCGTACTGACCATCGGCTGAACGGACGCACCCCACGCGGGCCCGCATGCCGACCCCCCGGTCGGCGGCGGGCCCGCTGCGTCAGGACAGCGCACCGGCGGCGGCCAGGGACGGCGGGCCGCATGCACAAGGCTTCAGAGAAAGATAAGACTCCTGATATACAGGGAAGTATGAGCATGCCTATCGACCAGCGCCTCGGCCACCATCTGAAGCGCGCCGAACAGGAACTGATCGCGGCCAAGCACGCGGCACTGCGCCCCTTCAAGCTCAGCACCCCGCAGTACACGGTGCTGCTGGTGCTGTGGGAGGAGCCGGGTCTGTCCGGTGCCGCGCTCGCCCGCCGGTGCCTGGTGACCCCGCAGACCATGTCGTCCGTCCTGGGCACGCTCGAAGGGCGCGGCCTGGTCGAGCGCAAGCCGCACCCGATCCACAACCACATCCTGGAGGCCCGGCTCACCCGCACCGGCCGGGCGCTGCTGGCCAAGGCCGACGTCCCGGCGATGGCCGTGGAGCAGGCGCTGGACGAGGAGTTCAACGCGAAGGAGCGCCAGCAGCTGCTGAAGTTGCTGGCCCGCTGCACCACCGCGCTGGCCAAGGCGCAGACCGACTCCTGAGCCGGTCCCCTCCCGCCCCGGCCGCCGGGCCGGACGCCGAAGCGGAAGGGGTCCGCGCGGGCTCAGCCGGTGGAGCGCACCAGCAGCCGGCCGTCCGCGACCGGCGAGCCGTCCTGCTCCAGCACCACCCGCACCGGCGCGCCGCCCAGGGCCGACGGGCCCGCCTCGGCCCGCACCAGGCACGGGCGGTCGAACTCCACGTACCGGTCGAACCGTGAGTGCAGCGCGGTGACCAGAAGCTCGGGCCAGCCGGTGGCCAGGCAGGCGGCCTGGCGCATCGCCTCGACCAGGACCATCCCGGGCAGGTGGTCCACCTCGTGGTCGAAGAGCACCGGGTGCCGCAGGTCCGAGCGGACCTCCCAGGTGCGCGGGTCGGCGGTGGGCGCCAGCACGACGTCCGCGCTCCGGTCCCGGCCGACCAGCGGTGGCGGCACCGGCAGCGGCAGTCTGCCGTGCTGCGCCGCGCGCGCCTTCTCCCTGCGGTCGCCGCGCAGCCGGTGGTAGGCGGCGGCCGAGGCGCAGCTGAGCACTCCGTTGCCGGTGCCCAGGCTGCGGCCGTCGCGCAGCACATGGACGTGGATCCGCATCCCGGCGATGGTCGATCCGCGTCTGCGGACCTCGTCACAGGTCACCATCAGCGACAGGTCGGCCGGCCGTCCGTTGCAGACCAGGACCTCGGGGTCGACGTCGAAGGAGATGTCGCCCATCAGGAAGTGGGTGCCGAGCGGGACGCCGAAGGCGCCGTGCGCGAGCAGCAGCCCGGCCTGGCGGATGGTCTCCGCCATCAGCACCGGGTCGTACCAGCGCTCGGCGACCGGCGGATAGAAGCTGTGCCCGCGCGGCCACTGCGCGCCGACGATGAAGTCCAGCTCCCCGACTGAACGCCAGTCGGTCAGCAGCACTTCGGACACGGCTGATCGGTGCACAAGGGCCCGGTCCACCGTCCGATCGAACAGGACGGCGGACGGCGGTGTTTCCAGTAGCTGTGCCACTTCGCTTGCTCCCCCCTAGAGCGGTCCAAGGACAGGTACATCCTACAGACTGGCCGGTTTGTTTTTAAGTCCCAGCAAGCTCCAACTGTCAGTTTTTACATGGAGTTTCGAAGATGTTGGCCGCTTTTCACGATGCGAGAAAACAGACCGCTCAAGCGATCACCAAGAAGTGATCAGCCGCCTACAGAGGGTGCCCGGAACGGCCGGGGCCCCTGCTCCCCGCCGCGCGGGCGGGGAGCAGGGGCCCTGATCAGGACGCCGTCAGCGCAGGGTGGCACCCGAGAGCAGCCCCCAGGAGGCCAGCCGTTCGGCCGCCGGGTCGTCCTCGCCGAACTCCGGGATCCCCAGCGGCTCGGTCGGCCGGTCCAGCGCCCAGCGCAGCAGCGCCGCGCCGATGTTCATCCCGCCGCCGAAGCCGGCCAGCAGCACCAGGTCGCCGCGGCCCAGGGCGCCCCTGCGGTGCACCGTGTCCAGGGTGACCGCGACCGAGGCGGCGCCGGTGTTGGCGTGCTGATCCACCGTCAGATGCAGCTCCGCGTTGGGCAGTCCGAGCCCGGGCCAGACCTCGGCCAGCATCACGCCGTTCGCCTGGTGCGGGACGAAGTGCTGGATCTGGTCGGCGGGCATCCCGGCGCGGTCCAGCAGCCCGCCGACCGCCGCCGGGAGCTCCGCCCGGACGAACTCGCGCACCGCGCGGCCCTCCATCCGGAAGAAGTGCTCGCCCCGCTCCAGGGTCCGCTGCGAGGCGGGCGCGCGGCTGCCCCCGGCGTGGACGCCGATCAGCCGGTGCTGGTCCCCCCGGCCGATCAGCGCGGTCTCGATCACCCCCAGCCCGGTCGGCACCGGGCCGAGCACCACCGCCCCGGCCCCGTCGCCGAAGAGCACGGCGGTCCGGCGGTCGGAGTAGTCCAGGATCCGGGAGTAGATGTCAGCGCCGACCACCAGCCCGTACGGCGCGGCCGGATCGGCCCCGCCCTGGAGCAGCCGGCTGCCGACGGCCAGGCCGTACAGGAAGCCGCTGCACACCGCGTTGACGTCGAAGGCCGCCGCGCGCCCGGCGCCGATCAGGTGCTGCACGATGCTGGCGGTGGCCGGCTGCGGATGGTCCGGGGTGGAGGTGGCGACCACCACGAAGGCCAGCTGGTCCGCGGTCACTCCGGCCTGGAGCAGGGCCCGGCGGGCGGCCTCCGCGGCCAGGTCCGAGGTCGCCTCGTGGTCGGCGGCGCGGTGCCGCTGCCCGATCCCGGTCTTGTCCCTGATCCAGTCGGCGGTCACCCCCGCCCCGGCCGCGATCTCCTCGTTGCTGATGACGTTCTCGGGCACGTACGAGCCGGTGCCCACGATTCCGATGGGTGACACGGTCTCCTCCTGCTCTGCGGTACAGGCTGGGATGGCGGTCCGGGGTCGTCCGGCCGGGTCAGACGCGGGCCGCCTCGGTCACCGAGGTCTCCAGCCGCCGCCAGCCGCGCTCGGCGGCGTGCCCGGTCAGCACCGGGTCGCCGCCGACCACCACCGGGTGGCCGACCGCCGAGAGCAGGTCCAGGTCGCTGGCGTGGTCGCCGTAGGCCGAGCAGTGCTCCAGCTCCAGCCCCCGGACGGCGGCCACCACCTGGGCGACCCGGGCCTTGGCGGGCCCGATCAGCGGGGAGACCACCTCTCCGGTGAGCACCCCCCGGCGGATCACCGGCCTGGTGCCGAAGGTCCAGTCCGCGCGCAGCTGGGCGGCGATCGGGTCCAGGCAGGCGAAGAACGACCCGGAGACCAGGACGGTGAAGTCGCCCCGGGCGCGCCGTTCGGCCAGCTCGGCGACCGTCTCCGGGATGAACAGCCCCTGCTCGACGGTCTGCTCGAACCAGGCCTCGCCCGCGGCGGCGAGGCGCTCGGCGCTCTCGCCGCCGTAGAGGCGGTAGTAGGCCCTGTTGATCCGGTCCCGGGGCGCGCCCCCGGCGGCGGCCGTGCGGATCCCGCCGACCAACCGCTCGTAGGTGCCCTCGGGCTCCCCCCGGCGGCGCAGGTAGAACTCAAGGAAGTGGAACATGCTCTTCACCCGGACGAGCGTCTCGTCCACGTCGAAGAAGGCGCCTGCGGTGCTGCTGGGCATCGGTCCTCCGTAGGAAGCGGTACCGGTCCGGGTCAGCCCCGGATCCGGGCCAGGGTGAGCGCGAAACGGGCGATCGACTCGTCGTGCTGGCGGATGTCCACGGTCACCGGCAGCTGGGTGACGGCGCTGCCGGGCCCGGCCTCGGCCAGCTCCAGCGGACCGCCCTGGGTGTAGTAGGCGTTGCCGTCCTCGGCCCCGTCGGCCGGCTGCTCCTGGCCGGGGGTGGCCAGCAGGACGGTGGCCGGCTCCAGTTCGCCGAACTTGGCGAAGGTGACGTTGAGGTCCACCAGGACGCTCTTGGCGGTGGAGATGCCCCGGCTGTCGAGGGCGGTGAACAGCGCCAGCTGCCGGGCGGCCTCGGCCAGCACCATGCCGGGCAGGTGGTCCTGCGGGTGGTCGAACAGGCTCGGGTGGTCGCCGGGGACCCGCAGCACCGCGTGCGCGCTGCCGTCCCGCAGCTCCGGGTCGAGCAGCACCACGTTGCCCGGGTTGCTCCGGCCGACCAGGTGCGGGGCGGCCGGGGTGCCCGGCTGAGCGGCCCATCCGGCGGAGGTCGGCGGCTCGGCTCCGTCGCGGTTGCGCAGCCGCAGTTCGCGGTAGCCGGCCGGGTCGCGGAACCGCAGGCCGACCCCGGCCCAGCCGATCCGGGTGCCGCCGACGGAGAAGTCGAAGGACTGGTCGAGGCCGGTGACCCGGCCGTCGCGCACCCGCCGGTCGGTGACCGTGACCTCCATCGCCAGGTTCAGCGGGGAGCCGCCGACGGTCAGCAGCTGCGGGCGGATCAGGTGGATCCGCAGGTAGGTCAGGATGAACTTGTGGTCGGCC
>Ga0302311_10007765_pt1 | contig 10888 bp, 10 predicted proteins | sample III_Palsa_N1_3_FD_200449 | JGI IMG/M metagenome (GOLD analysis project Ga0302311, IMG submission 200449) | Peat permafrost microbial communities from Stordalen Mire near Abisko, Sweden - III_Palsa_N1_3 | ecosystem: Environmental > Terrestrial > Soil > Palsa > Peat permafrost | place: Sweden...
ATCTATGACCTCGGTGATGTCGTGTTGCAGAAGGGTGCGACCTTGCGCGGCTGCAAGCTGGCGTTCAAGACCTTCGGCACGCTGAATCCGGCCAAGGACAACGTCATCGTCTACCCGACCTGGTATTCAGGCCAGCACTATGACAATGAGTGGCTGGTCGGCGAGGGCAGGGCGCTCGACCCGAAGAAATATTTCATCATCATCCCCAACATGCTGGGCAACGGCCTGTCGTCGTCACCCAGCAATACGCCAGAGCCTTACAACGGCCCGCGCTTTCCGCACGTCACGCCTTACGACAATGTGCGCGCGCAGCACCGCCTGGTCACCGAAAAGTTCGGTATCAAGCATATCCGGCTGGTGACGGGATGGTCGATGGGCGCCCTGCAGACCTTCCACTGGGGCGCACTCTACCCAGACATGATGGACCTGATCGCGCCATTTTGTGGATCGGCGAAATGTTCGCGCCATAACTTCGTCTTCCTCGAGGGCGTCAAGGCGGCGCTCACCGCCGACGCGGCCTGGAAGGAAGGCTGGTACACCGACAAGCCAGCCCGCGGCCTGCGCGCCGCGGCCCGCGTCTATGCGGGCTGGGGATTCTCCCAGGACTTCTATCGGGCGAAGCTCGATATCGAGGCGCTCGGCTATTCCTCGCTGGAAGATTTCCTGGTCGCGTTCTGGGAAGGGTTTTTCCTGCCCAAGGACGCCAACAATCTCCTGACCATGCTGTGGACCTGGCAGAACGGCGACATCAGCGACAACGAGATCTACAAGGGCGACTTCAAAGCCGCCCTCGGCGCCATCAAGGCCAAGGCCTATGTGATGCCCGGCCAGACCGATCTGTATTTCCCGGTCGCCGACAGTGAAATCGAAGTCGCCAACATGCCGAACGCCAAACTGGTGCCGGTGCCGTCGATATGGGGACACTTTGCGGGCGGGCCGGGCACCAACCCGAAAGACGTCGACTTCATCGACGCCAAGCTGAAGGAGTTGCTGGCGTCGTAGAAAATCGCCGGAGCCTGATCCGCCGAAGCCGACACGCGCCTCATTCAATGCAAAGGACCGCGCGGTCACGCGCGGCCCTTCAGCGATCTCAGACTTTGGCTCATTTTTTCCCTAAGAGTCTAGCTCGCCCGGTTGTCCAACTCCGGCACGCCGCTCTTGCGGTCGGCATAGGCGGTCTGGAAGGCAGGACGACGCTGCCAGCGCTGCCAGAATGCATCCAAATGTTCGAAGCGCTCGTCGAGCGGGGTTGCGTTGACCGGAAACTTGGAAAAGGCGATGGCGGTGGCCATCGTGATGTCCGAGAAGGTCGGCGCGTCCCCGCCGAGGATCCAGTCGCGTCCGTCCGAGAGATGCTGGTTGACCAGGCTCGCGTGCGCCAGCGCTTCCTTGCGGGAATGTTCGCCCCAGGCGTGGTTGGTGGTCAGTTCGAGCTTCGGTCCGAGCCCTTGATGCAGGACATGGAAGGCCGTGACGATGCGGTAGAGGATATGCACCCAGATGCGGTTGTCCCACATATTGTCGAGACCCTGCTGCAACGGGGTCGCGCCCATGATCTTCCGCCCGGGCATGGACTGGTCGAGATAGCGGGCGATGGCGGCCGTCTCGGAGATAAAGCTGCCGTCCGCAATCTTAAGGGTGGGAGTTTCGCCCCAGGGGTTCATCTTCAGGTGCCGCCACTGCCGCTGCTCGCCGACCGGCGTCATGTCGTAGACGTGCTCGTTGAACTGATCGGCAATGCCCTTTTCGTGCATGAAAATGCGCAGGCGCTGCGGGTTAGGGAAGGCCGAAGGCGAGGTGAAGAGTTCGAGTTTCGTTGTCATGGTCGTGTTTCCCTGAGGTTGGAGCGAATCGTCTCGCCCGTTAATCTACCTGACGTCAGGTAGGTATTAACGGTCAATTAGACCTTCCCTTTCGGGATGTCAACGCCTATCTGTCGTCAGGTAGATAAATGGAGATGACGATGGTTGCGGACTCGAACACCAAGGAGCGGATCATGGAGGCGGCACGGCTTACCGTGCGGGATCAAGAGCGCCAGCATTCACTATTATTTTGCGACCAAGGGAGAACTGGGCGCAGCGCTGGCCAGTCGCTACACGGCCCACTACGCCGAATATTTCGACGGATTGCTGGCGCAGGGGCTCGATCCCGAAACGTGCATGGCGCGCTACACCGACGTATTCGCTGACACGTTGCGCAACGACAACCGCATGTGCCTTGCCGGGATACTATCGGCCGAGCGCAACGAACTTCCGGACGATGTTCGAACCGAGGTCGTCAAGTGGGGTGAGATGAACGAGCGTTGGCTCGCGCGGGTGTTGGCAATGCCCAAGTCTGGGAAGCCCGAGGAAATCCGACGCCGTGCGCGTGCCATCTTCGCGGCAGTCTCGGGCGCGCAGCTAATCGCCCACAGCCGTGGCGACGTCACCGTCTATGAAGAGATCATCGCGACCTATCGAGCGAATGGTCTCATTCCCTGAGCCTGCCTTCGCCAGCTGGTCTACCGCCGCGCCAGCCGGAAATAGAGTTCGGACAGCCGCACCGGCAGATCCTCGACGCGCGGCACCAGCATGGTGTTGCCGCGGCCGAAAATGCGGACCGCGGAATTCATCGCGCCCGATCCCAGCACCACGCCGAAGCCGTCGATGCCGCGCGCGCGCAGGCCGACCGCGGCACGGCGGGCATCCTCGACCAGATCGAGGGGATCGGCGACATCGATATCGGATGGCTCGCCGTCGGTCAGGACGATGACGAGCTTGCGAAAACTTCTGGCGTGGCTGATCAACTCGGCGGCGTGGCGCAGCGCGGTGCCGAGCCGGGTCGACAGGCCGGACGACAAAGCGGCCAGCCGCCCGACGCAGGCGCGGTCATAGGGCTCGTCGAAATTCTTGACGGTCGTCATCTCGACATCGTCGCGGCCATCGGAGGCAAAGGCGAGCAGACAGAAGGGATCGCCGAGCGCGCTCATGGCCTCGGCGAGCACCGCGACCGCAAGCCGTTCGACGTCGAGGACGGACGCGCCGGAGGTCAGCCGATCGCGGGTCGACTCCGAAATATCGAGCAGCAACAGCACCGCGAGGTCGCGATGCCTGGAGGTGGTGGTGCGGAACACCCGCGGATCGGGCTCCATCCGCATGCGAAGCGCAATGCCCGCATCGAGCATGGCGTCGACGTCGAGGTCATGGCCGTCGAGTTGGCGCTTCAGCCGGACGGTGCGGCCGACCTTGACGCCGCGGACCAATTGCCTGATCCGGTTGCGCAGGGTGGCTGCGCGCTCGAGCGCGTCTTCGACCACACGGGGATCGCCGGGCTGCGCGGCCACCTCGCGCACCGTGGTCCAGTCCGGGCGCTCGACGCCGTGGGCGCGATCCCATTCCGGATACTTTGCTATGACCACGCCGCGCTGGTCCGGGGCGACCGGCCGGGCACGGCCGATTTGGCTATCGTCCTCGGCTGGATCGGGATGCATTGAATTTGGATCAGAATTATCGCGCTGCTCGACGCGCGCCGCCTCGACCGTGAGATCGAGGGTTTCGCCCGAGGAAGCCGCGTTGTCGCCGAAGTCCCACAGGCCGAGACCATCGTCGCGATAAACCGGCTCGACGACATAGGTCTTGGCGTTGAATTGTACCCGCATCTGGCCGAGATCATTGCCCAAGAGCATGCCGATCTCGCGGCTGATCGCGGGGTCTTCGAGGCGCGCAAATCTACTCTCGAACATCGCGCGCCCCTTGGCGACAAAACCGTCATTGTCGTCGTAGGACGCATCGAACAGGGCCCGCGACAGACGGGCCAGCAGGGTCGGAGCGGTGGCGACGCCGGCGGGCATGGCGACGTGGTAGGGCGACCACAATTTGCGCAGTCCCGGCAACGCGCGCATCGCCAGCGTCTCGACGCGCGCGTCCTCGATCAACGTGACGAGCGCGGTCTGCAGCGGTTTCAACTGGCCGACGGGAAATCGAGGTCCGCCGAAGTTCAGATGCGCCTGCGCGTGCGCCGCCGCGGCTCTGTACAAAGCATAGGCGGCGTCGCCCTGAACGCCGCGATAGATGTCGGGCAGGCGTATGAGCGGCCCCGCGATCCCCGAGCGGCGTTGCGGCGCCTGGCCGCTGCCGGCCGGGAAACTGCGCAGCAGCGGCGGCCGTCCCCACAAAGCGGTCACGAACGCCCTGGTCTGGCGTTCGGTTTCGGCAAATCCGATGCCATCAACCGCGCGCTCCACCAGCCGCCGCGCCAGCTCGTCCTGCAGCGAGAAGAAGGCAAGCCGTTTGCGCTTGTCGCCGGCTGACATTTTCAAACCGGCGGCGACAAAACTCTCGAAGGCATGGATGTTGCCCGCTGCTAAAATCTCGCTCATCCGCAGCGCCGCTGCCTCGATCGATTCCGGCGCGCGCTGCGAAAGATCGTCCATGACGCGCCACCACCGCGCCAGACCGGGACCTGTGCCCAGCCTACGATGCGCGATCGCGCTTGAGACAATCGTCGCGGCCGTGGCCGTTGCGCCGGCGTGGCGGCAAATATTGGCGGCGGTGTGGGCCGCCGCCATCAGCGGCGCGATGCCCTGTTCGGCCGGCTGGTTGCGGCTGATCTCCCAGAACGCAACCAGACATGACGGGCCGGCATTGACATCGGCCAGCGCCAGGACGCCGCTTGCCCAGCCCTCGAGTTCATCAGGCTCGAAGCGCGCGGCGAGATGGTCCCAGGTGGATCGAAACAGCGGCCGCAGCGCCTCGCGCTGGCGCATCAAGAGATGAAGCCGGCGCACGGGGCCGGCCGGTTGTGCCGGCACCAGCCGCAGCGATGTCGGTCGGGCGGCGGGACTCACGGGATGCAGGCCTCGATGGCGGCGCTGAGCGCCTCGCGGATATCGGGATTATCGGTGATCGGCAGCACGATGCTGGAGCGCACCGCGGCGGCAAGCGGCAGACCGGCGCGCACCAATCGTCCGGCGTGGATCAGCATCCGGGTGGATGCGCCTTCGTCGAGGCCATGGCCCTGAAGGTTCCGCGAGCGCTCGGCGATCGCGACCAGGGTGCCGGCGAGGCCAACATCGGTGCCGGCCTCGCGCGCCACGATGGCGGCCTCGACGGCCGCAGGCGGATAGCCAAAATCGATCGCGAGGAAACGCTGCTTGGTCGATTCCTTGAGATCCTTCACCGCACTCTGATAGCCGGGATTGTAGGAGATGGTGAGCTGGAAGTCGGCATGGGCCGCCACGATCTCGTTGTGCTTTTCCAGCGGCAGGATCCGCCGCGCATCGGTCAGCGGGTGGATCACCACAGTAGTATCCTGCCGGGCCTCGACGATCTCGTCGAGATAGCAGATTGCGCCATATCTGACCGCCATGGTCAGCGGGCCGTCGTGCCAGACCGTACCGTCAGGCTCCAAAAGATAGCGGCCGGCCAGATCGGAAGCGGTCATGTCCTCATGCGCGGCGACGGTCACCAGCGGCTTCTTCAGGCGCCAGGCCATGTGTTCGACAAACCGGGTTTTGCCGCACCCGGTCGGCCCCTTCAGCATCACCGGCAGGCGCTCGCTGAAGGCGGCCTCAAACACCGCGATTTCATCGCCGACCGGCTGATAGAAGGGCTCCGAGGCAATTCGGTAGGCATCGAGGTTCACGTGCATCTCCACGGGTGACGCGTGGGGAGACCGACCGTCGATGTGATGAAGATCTCCGTCCCTGCGCTATGGGTTCGGCAAGCATCGCCTATGGGCGCGCCACAGCCCTGGAGCGCGCGATCAGGCGTATGAAAACGCCTCGATGGTCATTAGACCGCCAATCACGGCTTTGCACAAGGGAGCAGGGGGAGGCAATGGCCCGGCCGCGATCCGTCGCAAGGCCGGCGGCACCGCTTTGATCGTCAGCGCGACAACGCCACCTGTTCCGGCTCGGTCATCGCCGGTGCGTGGGTCGGCATGGAGGGGGTGTCTTCGTCGTCGCTGAGGAATTTATCGAGAATGGCCTGAATGGCGGTTTTGACTTCGTCCGGGCCGCGGTCGCTCAGCTCATTGTGCTGATAGGCGGTCCGGATCACGGTGATGCCGGCCTTCCGGCAGATTTCGTCGTCAGGCACGACACCGGGATCGGCCTTGAACACCGGATCCCTGGAACGGAAAGAGAGGATCTTGAACTTGCCGTCGGTCATGAAGGGGACGCGCAGATTATCCAGCGTCACGACTTTCTTGATCATGTCGGGATATCGCTTGGCGAAATACATCGAGATGTCGCCGCCGTTGGAATGGCCCACCATGGTCAGATGACGGTAGTCCGAATTCGGCTGCAGCTTCTTCAATTCGTCGATCGCAAACATGATGTTGGCGATGCCGCGATTATACTGCATGCCGCGGCCGACATATTGTTCGCCGACTTTGGTCACCATCGGCTCATCGGTTTCGAGGTCATGCTGGATGCTCACGACCATGTAGCCGCGGGCGGCAAATACGTTTGCCAGAAAAGAGTACTCGGTGAACTTGACGGTGTTGCCATGGCTGAGGATTACCACCGGCAGGGTGATCATCTCGGCGGTGGCTTCCCATTCCTTGTCGCGCCGCACCGCGATATCCACCGCGACCGGACGGTCGGTGCGCTGCGGGTCAAAGAAGGTCAGCGTGGTGTGATGGATCGCCCATTTGCTCGCGGTGAAATAGCCTGATGTCACCAACGCGCCAAGCGACAGCAGAATGGCAATTCCGCGTTTCATGTTCTGTCTCGCCTGATTGGAAACGCCGTATGGAAATTCTTGTGGAAACTCTTGCGCGCATTTTCGCTGTGTTTTGTCACAGCGGCGTGACATCAGGATGCCGCACAAGATGTTGTGAAATGTTGTGAACCGGCACCGGCATCCTGGATGCGGTGCACGCATAATATGCAAATCCGCGAAATAACTCCGGCCGTTGGTGCTTTTGTCGGCGCGCCCAGCGCAACTGCGAAGCAGACCACGCCTATGCGTCCCGCAACGCGGCACGGCAATCTGCCCGCCGTTGCTTGGCAGCAGGCGATTTTGCGGGATATGGTAGGTGGGTACGGGGGACGAACCAAGTCCGGTTTCGTCACATGATGGAGCATTCAATGGATCGCGTGAGTAAGTATTGGCCGGAAACGCTTAGCATTCTGCGCATTGTGATCGGGCTGCTGTTTATTGAACATGGCACTTCAAAACTGTTCGGATTTCCTCAATCGCCGATGGGGATGCCGGCGATGGGTACGTTGTTCTGGTTTCAGGGCGTGATCGAACTGGTCGGCGGCGTGCTGTTCACCATCGGCCTGTTCACCCGGCCGGTCGCCTTTATCCTGGCCGGCGACATGGCGGCGGCCTATTTCATGGCGCACGCGCCGAAAGCCTTCTTCCCGATGCTCAACGGCGGCGACGCCGCGATTCTCTTTTGCTTCGTGTTCCTGATCTACTTCGTGGCCGGGCCGGGACGCTGGGCGATCGGCGCGGAGAAGTAAGTAACGGCAGCCACGGCTCGATCGAGTCGGGCTCGATCAAGGCCAGCGGTGTTGCGCGAAAGCGCACCCGCTGGCTTTTTGCTTTTCAAATCGAATGCAGTTGCATCTGTTCCAGCACCGCGCGGCCGAGCAGGCCGTAAGGGCTCGCGAACGTCTCCATCATTTCGAAGTGGTTGTAATTCTCGTTGATGAAGAACTGCACCGGCTTGTTGGCGGCCTGCAGCGCGGCGGCGAAATCGCGGGTCTGACGCTTGAATTCGGGCGTCTCGTAGCTGCCATGCGCGAGCACCAAAGGCGTATCGATCCGCGCCAGGTGCCGCTGGGTGCTGAGGCTCTCCTCCATCTCATCGGTGAATTTCACATATTTCGAGCGCGCGGAAAGCCGCACCGGCTTGAGATCGTAGATGCCGCTTGAAAGCACCGCGCCCTTGATGGCATTGGCGGGCAGATCGAAATCTTTGCGCCAATCCGTCAGCAGCGCGACGCTGGCGAGATGCGATCCCGAGGAAAAGCCGGACAGATAGACGCGCTCCGGATCGCCGCCAAAGCTCGGCGCATGGCGTAGCGTCCAGGCGATGGCGCGCCTGACCTGCTCGACCATCGGCGTCAGATCGCCATTGGCCTGGTCGACTGAAATGAAGTCCGGCAGCACGTAATGCGCGCCGGCATTCATCAGCATCTCGGCCGCGAAGGCGTATTCGGCGGCGGGGCGCTGGTGCCAGGCGCCGCCGTGAATGTGAATATGGATCGGCGCATTCGGCCGCCTTGTGGCATAGACTTCCAGTTGCTCCATGAAGGTCGGGCCGTAAGTGAAGCGCTGGGGCTCGCCGAGACGCGCCCGCATCGCATTGCTGTTGGAGGCGTAGCGATTGACGACCTGCAGAAAGTTCGGCGCGTATTTGGTCTGGTCATAGGCGTCGTCGAGTTCTTGCTGGGTCATGTCGAGCCAGACCGCGGGCGCCTTGCCTGAAACAGGCGCCTTTTCCGAAACCGTGCCCGGTGCCGGCTGCGCCAGCGCCGCGCCGGCGCCTGTTGCGGCGAGGGTCGCCGATATCCCCGCAAGAATGGTCCGGCGATCCATTTTCACGCCTTCGTTGCTCGATTCGGTCATCCGATGCGCTCCGGGATCAGACCGCGAGCCGCGGCAAGAGCTTCAGCGCGTTGCCGCGTTCGATATCCATAAGCTGGGCGTCGGTGAACACGCCGGTGCTTCGCAACCCCTTCACATGGTCGATGCTGGTGCGATACGGAAAATCAGTGCCGAACACGATCTGCGAGGTCGGGATCACCGCCGTCAGCGCCGACATCGCGGCCTTGTTGGCGGTTTGCGCGGTGTCGTAATAGAAGCGGGTCAGTTCGGCCAGCGTGCCGTCCGGCACGGTCGGCTTCGCCTTCGGCTCCAGCAGGGGATGACGGATCAGGCGCTCGATCAGGAACGGCATGGTGCCGCCGGCATGCGAGAAGATCCAGCGGATGTCGCGGAATTTCCGGGCGTTGCCGGAAAAGATGATGTCGGCGATGGTGCGGGTGGTATCGGTGCCCCATTCGATCATCCCCGGCGGCTCGGTCCGCACCAGGTTGACGCAGCAATCGGCCGTCGCCGGATGGGTATAGACCACCACCTTGCGCCGGTTGAGTTCTTCCATGACCGGCAGGAAGGCGGGATCGCCGAGCCATTTGTCGTGATAGTTGGTCAACAGGCCAATGCCGTCGAGCTTGAGCGTGTCGAGCGCGTAGGCGATTTCCTTCAGGCTGCCGTCGACGTCGGTCAGCGGCAGCATCGCGAAACCTCCGAAGCGGCCGGGATGGTCTGATATCAGCTTTGCGTTGTATTCGTTGCATTCGCGCGCCAGCTTGCGCGCCGCCTCGCCGGAGGTGAAATTGACGCCGGGCTGCGTCACCGAGAGCATCGCGACCGCGACGCCGGCCGCGTCCATATCCGCCAGCGATTTTTCCGGCGTCCAGCCGCGCATCAGACCTTCGCCGAAATTGCTGGCGATCGAGGCGGCGATATAGCTCGGCGGCGACAGATGGTGGTGAACGTCGATGCGGTAGGGTTTGGCTTCGGCGCTCTGCGCCGCCGCATTCCGGGAATGCCCGATCCCGGCCGCCGCCAGCGTCGCGGCACCCGCCATGCCCTGCATGAAATGCCGTCGGCTCAGCGCCGCGCCGGACAGCGAAAGCGTGTTGCCGCAGCCGCAGGCGCAGCCTCGCAACGACCAGGGCCGTTCACTGTTGTGTTTTTCCGTCACGTGTTTTTCCATCCTGTGCTTTTCCATCACATTATTATTCCCTGATTATTGCTTGATTATTCTTTGGGGGTATTTCCTGTCGGTCGTTGCGGACTTCTTGGCTTGATCGGCCCGGTACGTGTCATAGTCTAGCGATATGTATTTGTCGCCGACAATAGCTTCCGGTGTCAGGGTCATGAAAATAGGGAATATGTCGGCGTGACAGGGGTTTTCAACACCGACGCCGCCGTGCGGTCCGGTCTTGGGATCGATGAGGAGTACGCGGGATGATCACGTCTTTAAGAATGGGCATCGCCTTGCTCAGCCTGTTCGCCGCCGCGGGCATGACGCCAGCCGCGGCGCAAACGCCGTCGCCCGCGGGCGCGAAAGTGTACATCATCAATTTGAAGGACGGCGCCGAGGTGACCAGCCCGTTTCTGGTGCAGTTCGGGCTTTCCGGCATGGGGATCGCGCCGGCCGGTGTCGAAAAGCCGAACACCGGGCATCACCATCTGCTGATCGATACCAAATTGACGGCCGAGCAGATCAAGGAGGCCATTCCCGCCGACGACACCCACAAGCATTTCGGCGGTGGCCAGACCGAAGCCATGGTGACATTGCCGAAGGGCACGCACACCATGCAACTCGTGCTCGCCGACTGGACCCACATCCCGCATGTGCCGCCTGTCATGTCGGAACCGATCACGATCACGGTGCGCTAACGGGCGATCAAAATGAGACTGAGTCGGGAACCCGTCCACATGACGGTTCCATGTTGCGTTGCGATGCCGCCGCCGTGTGAAAGAAGCAGCAAGGTTACCTCTTTCGCGGGATAAGATCGAAAGGACTTTCCGTCACGACCCTGCTATGGTTCTCAGGCTAATTGGCTTCACACAGGAGTGGAGTTCATGGACAAGCTCATCGAAATCCGACGGCAGGAATTTCTTTGCCGTGAGCGCGCGTTGCGTGATTCCGAACGCAGGGTATTCTGGCTTGCCGAAGCCGAAGAGTGGGAACAGCGCGCGCTGGACGAGATCGCGTATCATTTTCGCGAGTGCAATCTCGATATCACCCAAGCCGCCGCTGCCTGAAACCGGTATTTCCTGAACACATATCCGCCGGGCACCGCTTCTCCCGTGACCTTATGAGTGTGACTCGATTTTCGTCATGCCCGGCCTTGTGCCACGCCTGTCCGGCTCGATTT
>Ga0302311_10007769_pt1 | contig 10886 bp, 12 predicted proteins | sample III_Palsa_N1_3_FD_200449 | JGI IMG/M metagenome (GOLD analysis project Ga0302311, IMG submission 200449) | Peat permafrost microbial communities from Stordalen Mire near Abisko, Sweden - III_Palsa_N1_3 | ecosystem: Environmental > Terrestrial > Soil > Palsa > Peat permafrost | place: Sweden...
GCCGTGGTCTTCTACGCGGTCAACGGATTGCTGACGGGGCGCATGTATTACGAGCTGGTGGCGCTGCGCCGGCGCAGCCCGGCCGACGTGAAGGCCTGGCGCAAGGCCAATCCGGGCATCCTGTGGCTGACCGGCATCGTGATCGTGCTCCTGGGGACGATCCCCATCCTCAACCTGCTGGTGCCCGTCGTCGGTACGGCAGCGATGGTGCATGTGGCACAATCGCTCAAACCCCCGGCCGCGCCGGGCCGGCCCTTTCTTCCCCCGTCGGGTCGGCGCTAGATTGCCGGCATGAATCGGGTCCTCCTTGCCGCCGCCGCGACCTCGCTTGCCCTGGCCCTGGCAGGCTGCGTCAACGACCAGGCCCCGCAATATTCGCTGACCGGCAACGAGACCGGTGTCTTTCGCACCGCCAATGCCGGCCGCCCGATCGCGGTGAGCACGATCAAGGGCATGGACGAGAACCAGCTCGCGGCGACGTTCGGTGCAGCCAGGCTCGACCGCAAGGACGCGGCGACCCGGGTGCTGCGCTACCAGTCCGACGGCTGCTCGCTGTTCGTCTATATGTCCGGCCCACGGGCGCAGTATGTCGAGGCCTACGATCCGCAGCTGCGGCCCCTGATCAACGTCGATGCCTGCGCTGGCTCCGTGGCCGCCCAACGCCGCACGGTCTGATCTTCAGTGACATCCGAGACAGGTGAGCGGCGCGCGCGCCGCCGGGTCGGCGCGACGTAGGGCCGCGTTCCTGGCATAGAGCGTACCCGGCAATTCGGCGGTCATGCGATCGAGATAGGCGGCGGCCTTGGCGCTCTCGCCGAGTTGCAGCCAGCCGTCGGCCAGCGCGCCTAAAAGCTCTCCGCGATTGTGCTCGGCGAGCGTGCTCCATTTCGCGGCGCTGGCGGCCATCGTGAACTCGAAATCGCCGAGGGCGATCCTGGTCAGGCGATCCGCCTCGGGACGATTGAAGGGGCGCAGCCCACGTGCGAAGGGCATCAGGCCGGTCGCCCGCGGAATGCGCACGCCGATCGACGCTGGCGCGAGGGCCACCGCGCGCTCCATGTCGGCCATGCCCTGGGCCGCCAGCGTCTGGCCTTCGTTGATCGCCCCGCGCTGGAACGCCTGACCCGAGAGAAACAGCCGGGCATCGCCCCGCCAGACCAGCGCTTCGGCATGATCGGGATCGGCCGCCAGCGTGTCCGCGATCAGCTTCATCGCTCGGTCTAAGGAGTCCTTGTCGCCGTCCATGCCGGCGAACATGTCCTCACGGACCTTGAAGTCGAACCGCTGCTGGGCAAGTGCGGCGAAGCTCACCGAGAACGTGAGCAGCAAAACCGGGATCCAGCGCATGGCTCAGCCTTCCGCGACAGACGCGCGGCGGGCGCGCAGCAACAGGCCTGCCAGCCAGCCGAGGCCGATCCCCGCCACGGCGCCGCCGATGCCACCCGACAGGCCGATCCAGAGCGGCTCCAGTTTGAGCGTCGGCAGGACGCCGAACAGAACACCGAGCGCGTAACGCACGGCAAAGATCGAGAGGCCGAAGCCCAGCGCGAACCAGCCGCCCGCCATCTCCAATCGCCCGTCCTCGGCACGCCAGCGCACGGCACGGCGGCGGCCGATGACATGACCCAGGGGCAGGGCGGCGAGCAGGCCGATCGTCCAGCCGATCGCCGCCAGCCCCGGCTGCGCGGCCTGGGCGACGCCGGCCAGGGAAGAGCCGACGCTGACCAGCGGCAGGATCGCGGGACGCCACGGCGGTACGATGCGCGGCTGCAGGCCCTGCCAGCCAAGCCACAGCACGAAAACCATGAGAGGCCACACCCAGAGCGGGGTGTGCGCGACGATCTGGAAAAGCGACGGCATGACGACATCCTGCGTGATGGTCTCGAGGCATCACGTTCGATCGGACACCGTTGTCGATCCATCGCCCTTACGTGGAATCGCTGGCGTTTTCGCGAACGGACGGCAATCATCGTTCACGATGCGCGAGTCGCTCTACTTCAAGTCGCTTCCCCGTCACATCCCATGGATGATCGCGCTCTGCGTGGTCCTGGGCGTGATCGGGCCGTTCGGCATGTACGAGACGGCGGGGCTCGCCACCCGGCTCGTCTACTTTGTGATCGTGGGCTCGCTGACGTGGCTGCAGGTGATCGGTTGCGCCGCCCTGCTTGCCAGCCTCGAGACGTTCGAACGCTGGTCGATCGTCGGCCGCATGGTGCTGGCCGGCCTCCTGGCATCGGTGCCGAGCACTCTGGAGATCGTCGTCGTCCATGGCTGGCTGGTGCGACCACTCCCGCTTGCCGCCGCGCCGTATATCTTCCCGCAGGCAGCATTCCTCACGGTCGTCATTTCGGTCGCCATGGGTCTGTTCTTCGAGCGGCGCCTGCATGCCGTCGCCGACGCCGAACGGGCCCGCGTCGCGTCGGTGCCCCCGGCCAGCTCGCAAGAGGCGACCACCGTCGATTTCTTCCGCCGCGTGCCGCCGGCACTCGGCCGCGACCTGCTGGCGCTGGAGATGGAGGATCATTACCTGCGCATCCACACTGCCGTCGGCAGCGACCTCATCCTGCTGCGTCTGCGCGATGCCATGGGCGAGCTGGGGCCGGCGCGCGGCCGTCAGGTCCATCGCTCGTGGTGGGTCGCGGAGCACGCGATCGCCTCGGCCGAGCGCAATGGCGCGGGCATGCTGCTGGTCCTGCGCAACGGCCTTAAAGTACCGGTCAGCAAGAGTTTTCGCGACCAGGTGAAAGAGGCGGGCTGGCTCGACAAGAGGCCATGATCACGAATCCGTGATCACACACATCTGAATTGCATACCCTGTGCGTTTAAGGACCGTGCACCCGCACAGCTCGAAACACAGGGAAGCAAAAAGCATGAATTCCAAAATCAGCCGTCTGGGCGGCACGTTCCTGGCCGTCTTCACGATCGGCATGGCATCTGCCGAAGCCACCGTGCTGGTCGGTCTTACAGCGGACAATCGGTTGGTGAAGATCGACACGACAACCCTGGCGGCGTCCGCGCCGATGGCGATCTCGGGCACCGACAGGATCGTCGGCATCGACGTTCGCCCGGCGGACGGCAAGCTCTATGGCCTGGCCGAGACGGGACAACTCGTGACCATCGACACCGCGTCGGGCAAGGCGACGGCGGGCGCCATGGTTTCGGAGAAGGTGGCGCTGGGCGCGCGCCCGGTCGTCGACTTCAATCCGGTCGCCGACCGCATGCGCGTGATCGCAGCCGACGGCGCCAGCCTTCGCATCAACGTCGACACCGGCGCCACGATCGTCGACAAGCCGCTGACCTACGATCCGACCGACGCGAGCACCGGCAAGAAGCCTGCAGTCGCCGCCGGCGCGTACACAAATGCAGTCAAGGGTACCAAGACCACCGAGCTGTTTCACGTCGATGGCGGCACTGGCGCGCTGGTCCTTCAGAATCCGCCCAACGATGGCATCCTCAAGACCCGCGGCGCGGTCGGCGTGACGGGCGCCGGCGACGTCGTGATGGACATCGCCCATGCCGGTGAAGGCAAGAACACTGCCTATCTGATCGCGGGCAACACGCTCCACACGGTCGATCTCGCGACGGGCAAGGCCACGCAGGTCGGCACGATCAAAGGCATGACCGGCAAACTGGTCGACGTCGCGGTTATCCACTGACGGGAAACAGGCGGGCGCGGCGGGATCACTTCCCGCCGCGATCCTCGCGCCACAGGTCGAGCTTCTCCTGGATCGGGCGATCGGAGAAGGAGAACAGCACCGACTGGGTCCTGGGCTTGTGCACGACCTTGGCCCAGCTCGGCACCACGAAGTGGTCGCGCTTCTTCCAGGAGAAAGTCTTGTCGCCCACGACACTCTCGCCCTCGCCTTCGACCACCGAGAACACCGTGCCGTCGGTCGAGCGATAGGGCGCGGTCTCGACGCCCTGGGGCAGGAGCTGCATGAACGTGCCCATCGTGGCGATCGGTGCGCCGCCGCTCGCTGGATTGACGTAACGCAGCTTGTAGCCGTGGCAGGCATCGGGCGCGCCGGCCTTCTGCAGGCCGGCCAGCGCCTCGCGCGTGCGCGCATAGGGATAGTTGAAGATCGGCGAGGTCTGCCGGGCGGGCTTCCAGTCGACGGGCAGCAGGCCGCTCGCGAATTTGGCGTCCGACGTGCCTTCGGGCGCGGTCACGACCTGCTCGTCGCTCTCGCCGTTCTCGGCGAAGCCTGCGTTGAACATCGCGACCAGCGGGATGTCGAGACCGTCGAGCCAGACCATCGGCTTCGACGAATCGTTGCCGTGATCGTGCCAGGTCCAGGTCGGGGTGATCACGAAGTCGCCCTCGTGCATGATCGTGCGCTCGCCGTCGACCGCCGTGTAGGCACCCTCGCCTTCGACAATGAAGCGCAGCGCCGATTGGGTGTGGCGATGACTGGGCGCCACTTCGCCCGGCAGGATCAGCTGCAAGCCGGCATAGAGCGTCGGCGTGATGCAGGCGCTGCCCGGCATCGACGGGTTCTCCAGGATCAGCACGCGGCGCACGGCTTCCTTGGCCGTAATCAGGGTGCCCGACTCCATCAGGAATGGCCGGACCTTGTCGTAGTCCCAGGCGGCGGGAACGTATTTCGGCGATGGCTGCGGCGGCACGAGCTGGTGCAGGGATTCCCAGAGCGGCGCCATCGAAAGTCCGCCGATCCGCTCGTAGAAGTCTCGGCGCGCGTTGTTGCGGGTGGGCGTGCCGTCCATGAGATCCCTATTCGGCCGCGACGCGCAGCGGCGGACCAAGACGCGACGCGCAACGGGCGCGGCAGGCCTCGGCGAAGGCGTCGAACAGCTTCATCGAGACAGGGTTCTCGAGCGCGCGATGCTCGGGGTGCCACTGCAGCGCCAGGGCGAAGGCGGGCGCATCGGGCACGCTGAAGGCCTCGACCTGGCCATCCTCGGCGAAGGCTTCGAGCCGCGCGCGCGGCGCCAGCCGGTCGACGCCCTGGGCGTGCAGCGAGTTCACCCTCACGCAGCGCTCGCCCAGCAGGCGATGCAGCAGGCCGTTCTCGACGATCTCGACGTCGTGCGCCGGTGCATAGTTCACGTCGGTGTCGGGCGACTTGGGCGAACGATGATCGTGCCGGCCATCCACTTCATGCACGAGCTGGTGCAGGGTGCCACCCAGCGCCACGTTCACTTCCTGGGCACCGCGGCAGATCGCAATCAGCGGCACACCACGATCGATCGAATGGCGGATCAGCGGCAAGGTCGTGGCATCGCGCGCGCGATCGTGCGCGGTGCCCTCGCGGCTGGGCTCGCCTTCATAGTGATGCGGCTCGACGTTCGACGGGCTGCCGGTCAGCAGCACGCCGTCGAGCGTGTCGATCAGGCGGTCGAGCGCATCGCGCATGGCATCGTCGGCGAACTCAGGACCGAAGGCCGGAATCAGGATCGGCAGGCCGCCCACGGCGCGGATCGCGGCCTGGATATATTTGTCGCCCACCGTATGCATCCATCCGCCGCGGCCGTTCGACTTGAGACAGGCGGAGATGCCGATCAGCGGACGTAAGGAAGTGCGATCCATAGCCTTGGAGAACCCTTTGGAAACAAGGGATTTATCATCGCGCCCGGGCGTTCGCTTGGCAATTGTCCGGCCGTCGCACCTGCCCGCGTCTTGTGCAGTGCAGCCCTGCATGGTACCGCCCGCGCCTTATATTTTCGAAGGCAGATCATGACCGACGCACCCCCGCCCATTCCCCCCGCTTCCGGCGCCACGCCCGGCCAGCCGCAGGCCGGTCCGCTCACGATCCATGGCCAGTACATCAAGGATCTGAGCTTCGAGAACCCGCGCGCGCCGCAGAGCCTGATCGAGCAGAAGCAGCCGCAGCTCACCCTTAACGTCACGGTCAACAACCGGCAGTTCGACGTGAAGACCTTCGAGGTCGCGCTGAACATCGAGGCGAGCGCGATGACGCCCGAAAAAGAGCCGCTGTTCATGCTCGAGCTGGTCTATGCCGGCACGGTGACCCTTGGGGCCGACGTGCCGCAGGACGCCTTCGGGCCGCTGCTGTTCATCGAGACGCCGCGCCTGCTCTTCCCGTTTGCGCGCGCGATCGTGGCCAATACCACGCGCGAGGCGGGCTTCCCGCCGCTCAACATCGCCCCGGTCGATTTCGTGGCGCTGTATCGCCAGCAGCTCGAAGCCCAGGGCACCGGCGGCCCGGTTCCCACCGTTCCCGGTGGCCCGGTCGGTCACGCCTAAGGCGCGACCTCGGCCTTCAGCCACATCGGATCGCTGAGTTTCTTCAGGAACTCGGCATGGGCCGCCAGTTCGGCGGCGCTCGCGGCATGCGGCCGCGGCGGACGCACGGCGCTTGCCGCCACGCCCGCGGCCGTGGCGCGCGCAGCGATCTCCGGCGCGAGGCCCAGATCGCGCTGCCGGCCGCCGCTCAGCTCGAGATAGACCTCGGCCAGCAATTCGGAGTCGAGCAGCGCGCCGTGCTTGGTGCGGCTCGAATTGTCGATGCCGAAGCGCTCGCACAGGGAATCGAGGCTGGCGCGCTGGCCCGGGAACTTGCGGCGCGCCATCGTGACCGTATCGACATAGGCGTTGGTCAGCTTGGGCTTGCTGATCCTCGCCAACTCGGCATTGAGGAAGCCCAGGTCGAACGATGCATTGTGGATCACGAGTTGCGCGTCGCCGATGAATTCGAGGAACGCCTCGGCCTGCTCGGCGAACAGGGGCTTGTCGGCCAGGAACTCGTCGGACAGACCGTGCACGTCCTTCGCCCCGGTCGGCATGATCATTTCCGGGTTGAAGTAGACGTGGAAGGTCTTGCCGGTGGCGACCAGATTCATGAGCTCGATGCAGCCCAGTTCGACCACGCGATGGCCGGCCGCCGGATCGAGGCCGGTGGTTTCCGTATCCAGAACGATTTCCCGCATGCCGCGAGTCTAGCCTACTTGCGGCGCGCCCGCGCGAGATGCCCTGTGAATTTCTCCCGCCAGGGATGGGGCGGCCAGGACCGCGCCGGCAGGCGCTTCAGCCGGTCGACGGCCGCCTGCAGGGCTGCCCGCGTGGGCGCCAGCCCCATGCCGGTGGGAATGACGAACGTCGCCTTCCGTCGCTTGATCGAATCGGGCACCTGTTGGCGCAGGATGCCGGCAAGTTTGTCCAGCGTCATGCCCGGCCGCGCCATCACGCGCCGGTGCTGCAGGAAGGCCGGCGCCGTCACCACGATCGTGCCGTCGACCCGGCGCTCGCCGCGGCCTTCGAACAGCAGCGGGATGTCGAGCACCACCAGCGGCACGGCGCGCTGGGCGGCGCGCTTCAGGAAGGCGCGCTGCTTGCGGGCGACCAGCGGATGCACGATGGCCTCGAGCCGGCGCAACGCGTCCTTGTTGCCGAACACGCGCGCGCCGAGCGCCTGGCGGTCGAGCACGCCGTTCTTCACCACGCCCGGGAACGCCGCCTCGATCGGCGGCAGGGCGATGCCGCCCGGCGCCTGAAGCTCGTGCACTGCTGCATCCGCGTCGTAGACCGGCACACCTATCTGCCGCAGCATCTTCGCCGCGGTCGACTTGCCCATGCCGATCGAGCCCGTCAGCCCGACGATCACCATCGGGGGATCACCATCTGAAAACCCTTACGCTTTGACCGGTACCGTCTTCGCCGCCCTGCGGGTGCGTGACAAGTGGATCACGCCGTAGGCGATCGCGGCGCCCACGACAAGGACGATGACCGCCACGACGGGCCGGTAGAAGAACCAGCTGATGGCGATGACGATCGGCGCCAGGATCGCGGTGCCCAACAGTCCGATCAGGCCGGTCCCCACACGCACGATATCGCCCAGGATCGGGATGACATCCGCCAGGGTGCCGATCGGCCCCATGATCAGGCAGAAGCCGATGAACATGGCCAGGACGCCACCCGCGCGGATCAGCCACGTCCACATGCGATTGTCATCCTGCGCCTGCTTGAACATGTCGGTCGCCGGCACCTCACCCGCCGCGATCAGCGCGACGGTGCCGCCGGCCTGGGTGCGATAAGGCTCGAGTGTCGGCCCGGCCTGGCGCGCGACGATGCTCGCAGTCTGCTGCGGCACTTCCCGGAAGGTGATCCTGTAGTCGCCGACCGCCGGCTGCGCGGTGTCCTTGCCGATGTAGAGCACGCCATCGACGACCTGGGCGGGCTTGTCGGCGCTGCGCTTCTGCACCGCCTGGACCTGCTCGTCGCCGGCCGAAAGCGGCTGCTCGCTGCCGAAGCCGTGCATCAGGCTCTGCGGCACGGCGAACGCCCCGAGCCTGATGCCGGGCGCCAGCACGTTGCGCGTGCGATAGGTCATCTGCGGATTGGTGTGTCCCTGGCGCTGCTTGAACTTGCTGGAATCGACGGGATGCTCGTTCCAGTCGCGCTTGTACTTGTAGGTGGTCTTGGTGGTCTCGCCGCCGCCCAGCCGCTTTTCGGTGTCGGACTCCGATTCCTCGGTCCATTGGAACATCTCGGCCCGGCGCAGCAGGATCACGCCGCTGCTTTTCACGCCAAACTCGGGATCGGTCGCAGGGCCTGTCGTCGTCAGCTGGCCTACCATATGGACCAGCTTGCCGTCGTTGGCGGGATCGGGCTTGTCCGATGCCACCGTGTGGACGAGGCCCGCTCCCTCGGCGAGGGAACGCGCGGTCTTCACCGCGCGTCCTTCGTTCCAGAAGATCAGGACGCAGGCTGCGATGATCAGCAGGATCCCGAACAGCACGCCGGCGAACGACTGACCGAGGCGCTGCAGCCAGGAGCTGCTTTGCACCTCGGTGAATTCATCACCGTCGTTCGCCATCGTCGTGCTCCCCCGAGCGTCTCGTCTCCAGCTACGGGACGAGGATCGTCTGTCCCGTGGTCTTGCGGCTTTCGAGATCGATATGCGCCTGCCCGGCTTCACCCAGCGGATAGCGCTGGTCGATCGAGATCTTCACCTTGCCGCTCTTCACCATCTTGAACAGCGACTTGGCGCTGGCCTCCAGCTCCGCGCGATTGGCGGTGTAGGCGCCGAGGCTGGGACGGGTGACGTAGAGCGAGCCCTTGGTGTTCAGGATGCCGAGCGGCACCGGCGCCACCGGGCCCGATGCGTTGCCGAACGACACCATCAGGCCGCGCGGCCGCAGGCAGTCGAGCGAGGCTGCCCAAGTGTCCTTGCCGACGCCGTCGAATACGGCGGGCACGCCCTTGCCCTTGGTGATCTTCTTCACCTCGGCCACGATGTCCTGCTTGGTATAGTCGATCACCCACTTGTAGCCGTTCTTCTTGGCGAGAGCGGCCTTCTCCGGCGACGACGTCGTGCCGATCACCTTGTAGCCGCGCGCCTTGGCCCATTGGCCGAACAGCAGGCCGACGCCGCCGGCGGCGGCATGGAACAGGATGATGTCGCCCTTCTTGAGCCACGCCTTGGGCGTCTGGTCGACGAGATACTCCGTCGTCATGCCCTTCAGCATGATCGCCGCGGCCTGCTCGTCGCTCACACCCTTGGGCACATGCACGAGCTGGTCGACGCCCATCAGGCGCTCCTGGCAATAGGCGCCCAGCACGCCGCAATAGGCGACGCGGTCGCCCTTCTTGAAGCCCCTCACCTTCGGCCCGACTTCCAGGATCAAGCCGGCAGCCTCGCGGCCCACCGCGTTGGGCAGCGGCGTCGCATAGAGGCCCGAGCGCGTGTAGACGTCGATGAAGTTGAGGCCGATCGCGGTATGCTTGATCTTCACCTGGCCGGGGCCGGGCTTGCCGACCTCGACATCGGCGAGCTGCATCTTCTCCGGGCCGCCGTTTTCATGGATCAGGATCGACTTCGACATTTGAATGAATCTCCCATTGAAGCGCCGCGGGCATCGCGCCTTGTTTGGCGCGGAACGTCTCCCCGGTCGCGGGCGTCGAGTATAGTGGCCGGCCTCCCGTGCGCCAGCCCACAGAGTCCCGGAGAGCGATGAGGGTCCATGAAGCGGCGTCTTTTCGTAGTTTCTGCAATCTCAGCCAGTGTTGCGGCGCCGGCTGTCGCGCGCGCCCAAGGCATCCTGAACAGTGCCCAGAACAGCACCAAGGCTGCTTACCGGCTGGTGACTTTGACGCGCGGGCTGGAGCAGCCCTGGGGCATGGCGTTCCTGCCCGACGGGCGGATGTTGATCACCGAACGGCCGGGCCGGCTGCGCGTCTTTGCCGACGGCAAACTCGAAGCGGCGCCGCTGACCGGCGTCCCCAAGGTCCAGACCGGCGGCCAGGCGGGCCTGCTCGATATCTGCCTGCATCCCGCCTTTGCCAGCAATAGGATCGTCTATCTTTCCTACATCGCCGGCAACGACCGGCAGTCGGTGACCAGCGTCGCGCGCGCGGAACTGGGCGAGAACGGACTGACGAACGTGAAGACCATCTTCGAGGCCCAGCCCGGCGCCTCGGGCCAGTACAATCTCGGCTCGCGCATCGTCTTCGATCGCGAGGGCCTGATGTATGTGAGCGTGGGCGATCGCTTCCAACCGAAACGCGCGCAGGACCTCGGCGATCTCGCGGGCAAGATCGTGCGCCTGAAGGACGACGGTACGGTCCCGGCCGACAATCCGTTCGTGAACAGAAAGGGTGCGCGGCCGGAGATCTTCACCTGGGGCAATCGCAATCCGCAGGGTCTCGCGATGCACCCGGTGACCGGCAGGATCTGGGAAGTCGAGCATGGGCCGAAGGGCGGCGACGAACTCAATATCCTGAAGGCCGGCGCCAACTACGGCTGGCCGCTGGCCACCCACGGCATCAACTACGACGGCAGCAAGATCACCGACCATGCGAGCCTGCCCGGCATGGAAGACCCGCTCCGCTGGTGGGTACCGTCGATCTCGCCCTGCGGCCTCACCTTCTATACCGGCGACAAATTCCCCGGCTGGCGGGACTCTAT
>Ga0302311_10007770_pt1 | contig 10883 bp, 11 predicted proteins | sample III_Palsa_N1_3_FD_200449 | JGI IMG/M metagenome (GOLD analysis project Ga0302311, IMG submission 200449) | Peat permafrost microbial communities from Stordalen Mire near Abisko, Sweden - III_Palsa_N1_3 | ecosystem: Environmental > Terrestrial > Soil > Palsa > Peat permafrost | place: Sweden...
ACGGCGACGGAGCCTTCCGCGCAGGGCGCGAGTGTCACGCTGGCCCCCGGCGTGCGCCGGGTGCGCGCGCCCAATGCCGGCATGATGACCGGTTCCGGAACCAACACTTATCTGCTCGGCGAGCGTGAGGTGACGGTCATCGATCCTGGGCCGGATGATACGACTCATTTGCGCAACATCCTGACGGCCGCCGGCCCGCAAATCCGCTGGGTGGCCGTCACTCATACCCACCGCGACCATTCGCCGCTTGCCACCGAGCTCGCGCGGATGACCGGTGCGCGCCTGATCGGGTTGCCGCCGCCCGCGGACGGCCGCCAAGACGAGCAATTTCAACCTCAGCACCAACCGCGCGACGGTGAGATTCTTGATTTGGGCGAGGTTGCGCTGACCGCGATCCACACGCCCGGCCACGCCTCGAACTGTGTGTGCTATCTCCATTCCCGGGAGCACCTGCTGTTCACCGGGGATCACGTGCTCGGTGGAGTGTCCCCCGTCATTTTGCCGCCCGATGGTGAAATGGCGGCATACCTTCAGTCTCTGGAGAAACTCGGCGGCTACGACTTCGAGCGCATCGCGCCCGGTCACGGGGAAATACTGGAGAGCGGCAAGCGGGTGGTCGAGCTCTTGCGGGCGCACCGCCTGGCGCGCGAAAGCAAGGTGCTCTCCTGTATCGGCGCGGGTGCGACCCTCGAGGAGCTGACGCCGCGAGTGTATGACGATGTTCCCGCTGAGCGTCACGACTGGGCGAAACTCACGCTGCGGGCGCATCTGATCAAGCTCGAGCGCGAGGGCCGCATTGGCGAGCGCGCCGGAGTCTTCAGGACAACCAGCGGATGAGTCTCGGCATATCGCTGCACGCCGTCGGTGTGCAGCGCGGCCGCAAGTGGGTGCTGCGGGATCTCACGCTCGATGTGCAGCCCGGGGAGCGCTGGGCTCTCATCGGCGCCAACGGTGCGGGCAAGACTCAGCTTCTCAAGCTGCTTGCGGGCGATGTGTGGCCCACCCCCACGGCTGCGGGCCGGCGCACCTATCGTCTCGGTCGGCGCGAGGTCGATCTCATCGAGGCGAAGAGCCGGATTGCCTACCTCGGCGCCGAAATGCAGGACAAGTACAGCCGCTACGGCTGGGACCCGAGCGTCTCCGACCTCCTGGCCACGGGACTGCATCGCACCGATTTGCTGCTTTCGAAGGTAACGGCAGGCGAGCGTCGCAAGATCGATGCGACGTTACGCGCCTGCGGCCTGATGCGGCTCGCGCGACGCCGGTTGTCCTCACTCTCCTACGGTCAGAAGCGTCTCGCCTTGCTCGCGCGCGCGCTGTGCCCCGATCCCGACTGGCTGCTGCTCGACGAGCTGTACAACGGGCTCGATGCGAGCTATCGCCGCCGCATCGATCGTGCGTTACGTGCGGCGCGCGCGCGCGGCGGGTCGTGGATCGTCGCTGCGCACCGTGCCTGCGATGTGCCGCGCGGTACGCGCGGCCTCATCGAGCTCGATGCGGGGCGAGTCATCGCCATGCGACCGCTGCGAGCGGAGGTGGCATCGAGATTGCGCATTGCCGCTCGCGAAGGCGCGCGGGCCGCGATACCCGGCGGCCGCGCATCGCCCGCGCCCGGCGGCCGCGCGCGGCCGGGGTTGGCCGGCCCGCCGCTCCTCAAGATCAGCGACGCGGATCTGTACGTCGGCTACAAACCGGTGCTGCGCGGAGTGAGCTGGGAGCTGCGCGACGGCGAGCATTGGGCGGTGCTCGGGGCAAACGGCGCCGGCAAGAGCAGTTTCCTGAGGCTCTTGTACGGCGATCTGTCGCCCGCGCTCGGCGGCGTCATCGAGCGGCGCGGATTTCCCAAGGGGACACCGATCGCCGACTGGAAGCGCCGCGTCGGCTTCGTCTCGCCGGAGCTGCAGACCGACTACGCGGTGAACGTGAGCGTGCGCGATCTCGTCGCCAGCGGACCGCGGGCGAGCATCGGGCTCGCGGAACCGGCGACCGCCCAGGAGGCGCGTGTCGCCGCGCGCTGGCTCAAATTCTTTGGCCTATCGGGCGTCGCCGAGCGCCGGCCGCGAGAGCTGTCCTATGGACAATTGCGGCGCGCGCTGCTCGCGCGCGCGCTCGCCGCCGAGCCGCGCGTGCTTTTGCTCGATGAGCCGCTCACGGGTCTCGATCCCGGGCAGCGCGCATTCGTAAAGCGGCTGCTCGAGCGGCTGATGCGGCGGGTGGCGCTGGTCATCGCCGTGCACCACCCGGAGGATCTGCCGCGCGGTGTGACGCACGCCCTGCGCCTCGAGGCGGGCCGCGCGCACGCGCTGCATTCTGCGAACTAGGTCGGCGGCAGCCGCGCGCGGTTGAGCGACACTCCGGTACTCGCTCTTCGCACGGGGTTTGATTATGTCGCGCGCACTTTCCACGGCCCTGATTGCGGCGGCCGCCTTGGTATCCGCCGGCTGTCACAGCACGTACGCGGTGCGGCCGATTCCACGCATTGCCGCCGACAGCGTCGGCAAGCCCATTGGCAGGCTGCAGGAGGCGTTCGGCCAGCCCCGCAAGATCGACACCACCCCGACCAAGGAAGTCTACGTGTGGTTCCTTCCCGAGAAACCCGCCGGCGCGCCGGTGGGATTCCACGGTTGCGAGATGGAAGTGACGGTGGATGCCCGCTCGGAGCACGTACTCGGCTATTCGCTGTCGAACGTCGGCTGGGGCAAGTGCCGCGAGGTGGAGCGCAAGATCCGGGTGGCCGAGCGCTAGATTCGCCCCGCTCGAGGTTGCTGCCTGCACGAGCGCAGGCTTTACAATGGACACCGGGCCGCCGCGCGCCTTTCCGGAGTCTAACGTGTCGTTGATGGTTATTTTGTCGCTCGCCGTGCAGGTCGGCCTGATCGCGCACGTCATCAAGACAGGGCGGAGCATGATCTGGATCCTCGCCCTCGCGTTTCTGCCGCTTGCCGGACCGCTCGCCTACGTGGTGGTGGAGATCCTGCCGCAGTTCTTCGGCGGCCGGACGGCGCGTCGCGCTCGCTCGAGCGTCGGCCGGATGCTCGACCCGAATCGCGATCTGCGCCGCGCCGCCGCGGAGGTGGAGATCTCGGGCAATGTCGATGCGCGCCGGCGCCTTGCGGACGAGCTGTGCGAGCGCGGGCAGTTCGAGCAAGCCGCCGAGGTTTATCAGGGAGGCCTCAAGGGCATCTTCGAGCACGATCCGGCACTGCTGCTCGGTCTGGCGCAAGCGCAATTCGGCATGCGGGCCTTCGACGCGGCGCGCGCCACGCTCGAACGCTTGAGACAGCACAACCCGGAACTCAATTCCTCGCAGGCTGGGCTCCTTTATGCGCGCACGCTCGAGGAGCAGGGCGCCCTCGAGGAGGCGGAGCGCGCCTATGCAGAGGCCGCGCCCGGCTATCCCGGCGCCGAAGGCCGGCTGCGGTATGCCTTGCTGCTCAAGCGCCGCGGTAAGCTCGAGGAGGCGCGGCGCTTGCTCAAAGATCTCCTGGATGGCGCAAAACTCGGGCCCGCTCATTATCGGCGCGCGCAGGCACGGTGGCTCGATCTGGCGCGCCGGGAGCTCTGAGCACGGCAGAATTTCGGGTACGATCGTGCATCGTCAGGGAGAATCGGCATGTCAGAGCTGCGTAGGCTCAAAAGATCCGCGATAGTTTGCTCCGTGCTGCTCGCGCTGCTAGGCGCCTGCACAAATCAACGCGAGCCCGCCGAGCACATGATGCAGGATATCGTGACTACGCTCGGCGGCGTGTCCGAGGATGCGGCCAAGTATGTTCCGGGGGAGCTCACCGGTGTGCAGATGAAGCTCGACGATTTGAAGACCGCCTACGATGCCCAGGATTACAAGGCCGTGCTCGCCCGCGGTCCGGCGATTCTCGCCGAAGCCCAGGCTCTCGCGGCCGATGCCGCGGCCAAGAAGTCCGAGACCGCCAAGCATCAATCGGACCAATGGAAATCGCTGTCGGCGGCGGTGCCGGCGCTGTTCACGGCGGTGCAGGCGCGCCTCGACCTGTTGAGCCAGAAAAAGAACCGCAAGATGGCGGCCGGTATCGACCTCGACGCGGCCAAGTCCACACTGAGCGACGCGACCTCCGAATGGTCCAAGGCGCAAGGCGCATTCGGCAACGGCAACATGAATGAAGCCGTTTCCACCGCGAAGGACGTCGAGACGAAGCTGCAGGCGCTCGCCGGGACGCTGAAGGCGGAACTCCCCGTCACGGCGGCCCTCGCCCCGCAGTTCGCGCAATGAGACCTCAGGCGGAGAGGGTTCCCTCGCTCACCAGCACGGCATGACCGCCGATGTGGGCGGCAACCAAGGTGGATCGGTCGCGCTCCAGCCGCACGTGAATCTGCGACGGGCGCTGCATGTGCCGCCCCTGCAAACCCAGAAAACCGGTCTGCTGCATTCCGATCTGGCCCATCTCGACCAGGTAGGAGGCGAGCATGACATGCGCGTTGCCGCTCGCCGGATCCTCGTTGATGCCGAGCGCGGGGCAGAACATCCGCGACTCGGTCGTCATGCCCTGCGCGCCCGCGGCGGCGCGCTTCGCGCCATTCACGGCGAACACGAAGAAGCCTTCGGTGCCGAGCTCAACGCCAAGCTCGAGGAGCGTGTCGAAGTTCGGCGCGAGGCCCTCGAGCGCGCGCGCGTTTCCGACCGGCACCAGCAGCCGCGAGCTGCCCTTGCGCGCGATGCGCGCCGGCATCATCTCATCGAGCGAGGTTGCGGGCAGGCGTAGCGCCTCGGCGACCCGCAGCGTGGTCTTGAGCGGCAGCGGATTCGAAAGCTCGGGCGCCGTCTGCCGAAACTCGATGAGCGGGCTGTCGGCGCCGGACGCCGTGGCGACGGCCGCCGTGGCGACGGCCGCCGTCGCCTGCACCTCGATGACTCCCGTGCCGCTTGCCTGGCGAACCACCCCTGGCCCGCGGCGGCCGAGCGCCAAGAGCACGGCGTGCGCGGCGAGCGTCGCGTGACCCACGAACGGCGCCTCCTTGCGCGCATTGAAGAACCGCACGCGCAGGTCATGATCGGGCGCGGTCGCGGCCGCCACGAAGGCGACCTCGGCGTGGGAGAACTCGCGCGCCACGCTCGCCATGACCGCATCGCTCAGTCCGTCCGCGTCCAGAACGACCGTGGCCGGATTGCCCCCGAAACGCGTGCTGGTGAACGCATCGACTTGAAAGATTCGCACCCGCGTCTCCGCGGCGCCTTGCGGCTTTGCCTGAAGTTTTGCACGGCTCTGCCCGGCACGCTACACTTCCGCCGAATCCTTGGGGTGGTCCTTGGGGCCTGAGATGCAGCGCGACGCTGCGAACCCGTCGAACCTGAACCGGGTAATGCCGGCGTAGGGAGAGGTGAATGCACAGCGCCATCGAAATCAGCATGTATCCGCTGGCCGAGGACTATCGGCCGCCTATCCAATCCTTCATCGACCGGCTGAACACGTACCCGGAGCTGCGCGTCCTCACCAATGCGCTGAGCACGCAGATCTTCGGTCCGCTCGAGCGCGTCATGGCGATTCTCGCCGCCGAGATCGAGCGCTCCGCGGGGGCCGGCCCGCAGCCGGTGTTCGTCATGAAAGTGCTGCCGAGGCTGCCCCAGCCGTGATCCACGCGCTGCTGGTGCAGCTCGCGGGGGCATGGATCAGGACGAGCTGGACCGAGATTCTCGCCTTCGTGCTCGCGCTGACGTATGTGCTGCTCGCCATTCGCCAATCCATCGCCTGCTGGGTCGCGGCGTTCGTGAGTTCGTGCCTGTACGTGTGGGTGTTCTTCGGCGCCCGGCTGTACATGGATTCGGTGCTGAACGTGTTCTACGCCGTCATGGCGGTGTACGGCTACTGGCAATGGCGCACGGTGGACAGGGATGGCGTCCACCACGTGAGGCGCTGGTCGCTGTCGCGCAATGCGCTCGCCGCGGCCGGTATTCTCGCGCTGTCCGTCGTGAACTGGTACTTCCTGAGCCGGTACACGCCGGCCGCATTTCCCTTCGTCGACTCCATGATTTCCTGGGGCGCCGTGTTCGCCACCTTCCTGGTCGCGCGCAAGGTCTACGAAAACTGGCACTGGTGGCTGATCATCGACGCCGCGAGCGCGTGCCTGTATTTCGCCAAGGGCCTGTATTTGACGGTTCTCCTGTTCGCGCTCTATCTCGCGCTCATCGTTGTCGGCATGCGCGAATGGCGCCGCAGCCTTCCGCTCGCGCCGGCGCATGCCGCCTGACCGGGTCGAGGAGGCCGCGCGGCGATATGTGCCGGGCGTCGGCGCCGTCTCGGTCGAGCGGCTCGGCCGCGGCCTCGTGAACGAAAGTCATCGCGTGGTGCGCGACGGCCGGGTGTACTCCTTGAGAATGCCGACCGCGGAACCCGCGCCGACCGGCGTCGATCGCGAGTGGGAGTGCCGCGTGCTCGCGCTCGCGAGCGCCGCGGGTCTTGCGCCGATGATCGTGCGTTGCGAGCCGCGGCTCGGCGTGCTGGTGGCGCAGTGGGAGGAGGGCCCCGCGCTCCGCCCCGACGAGGCTCGCGGTCTCGACGCCGCCGTGCGGGTGGCAGAGCTCACGCGCCGCGTGCACGCCTTGCCGCTTCCCGGCAATGCCCGGATTGTCGAGCCGGCGGACTGGATCGAGCATTACCGGGACGCACTGATCCGTCTTCCGCCGGGCCCGCGGCAAGCGCTGCGAATGCCAGGCCGCGCGGACGGCGCCGACGCTCTACAAGCGGAGTCCGAACGGCGCCTCGGGGGGCTCGAGGCTTTAACTCCCCGAGTCCTCTGTCACAGCGACCTGCACCCCGCCAACTTGGTCAGGACGGAGCGCGGCCTCGTGCTGCTCGATTGGGAGTATGCCCACGTCTCGGAGGCGCTCTGGGACCTCGCGGGTTGGGCGTGCAACAACGATCTCGAGCCGGCGGTTCGAGCCGTCCTGCTGGCGAGCTATCTCGGGCGCCCAGCTTCGGATGAGGAGGCGCAGCGGCTCGAGGACCTCGCCTGGCTGTACGACTATGTGTGCTTGCTCTGGAGCGAGGTGTACTGCGGCGCGGCGCGGGCTTCGACCGGGCTCATTCTCGAGCGCGGCCGCGTCCTTGCCGGGCGGCTATCGCGCGCTGCCGGTGGTGGCGTGACCGAACTTCCGGCAAACTAGCCGGCTTAGCGAGAGCCCGCTGCGGGCTTTCCTTGCAACGGAGACGTTAATGGCGCGGATGATCGTGGTGGATCGGGACGGCAAAGAGCACGAGGTGGAGGGTAAGTCCGGTCTCAAGGTCATGGAGATCCTGCGCGAGCTCGACTACGGCGTTGCCGCGATCTGCGGGGGCCTGTGCTCTTGCGCCACGTGCCATATCTACATCGATGCCGCCTGGGCCGATCGCTTGCCGAAGCCGCAGAGCGATGAGATGGAGCTGTTGAAGGAGCTGTCGGACTACAAGGAAGCGACCTCGCGCCTGTCCTGCCAGGTCGATTTCACCGACGCGCTCAACGGGCTCAAGGTCACTATCGCGCCCGACACCTGAGCGAGGCGGGCTATTTTTTTTCGGCTTGCCGCCGCACCGCCTCCTGCGCCGCGGCGATGGCGGCCGGATCGCCGAGGAAGCGCCGGCTCACCGGCTGGATTTGCTCGTCGAGCTCGTAAAGCATGGGCACGCCGGTGGGGATGTTGAACCCCACGATATCGCTCTCCGACATCCCGTCGAGCATCTTCACCAGAGCGCGCAGCGAGTTGCCGTGGGCGACCACGAGCACCGTCTTCTCGGCGCGTAGCTCGGGCACGATGCGCCGCTCCCAGAAGGGCAGCACCCGCGCGAGGGTGTCCTTGAGGGATTCTGTCGCGGGCAGCAGCTGCGGATCGAGGTCCGCATAGCGGGCATCGAAGCGCGGGTGCCGCGGGTCGTCCAGCGAAAGCGGCGGGGGCGGAATGTCGTAGCTGCGGCGCCAGATCTTGACCTGAGCCTCGCCGTGCTTCTCCACCGTCTGCGCCTTGTTCAACCCCTGTAGGGCGCCGTAGTGGCGCTCGTTCAATCGCCAGCTGCTCTCCACCGGCAGCCACATGCGCTCAGTCGTGTCGAGGATCAGCCAGAGCGTGCGGATGGCGCGCTTCAGTACGGAGGTGAAAGCGATCTTCGGCTCGAGCTTCTCTTTCGACAGCTCGCGGCCGGCACGCACGGCTTCCTCGCGGCCGGCATCGCTCAAGTCGACGTCGTACCACCCGGTGAAGAGGTTGTCGACGTTCCAGATGCTTTGTCCATGGCGGACCAGGATCAACTTTCCGGCCACAGGCTCTCCTGACGAATCGATGCGGCAAACACGCCGTGGAACTGGGTCACCAGTGTCGCTCCGTCGTGCACATCGACGCCGAGCCGCATGCGCCCGCGGCCGGCACGCCGCAGCATTCTACGGAATTTCTCGACGCCCTCGAGCGATGGCGGCTGGAGCACGGCTCGCAAGGGGCCGTAGGCGGGCGCGAGGTAGCGAATCGTCGACTCCTGAATCACCGCATCCGCCGCCACGCGCTGCAAGGCGAGGTAGCGCGTGGTCCAGGCCCAGCCGGTCAGCACGGCCACGCAGAATTGGCTACCGCCGAACGCGGTGCGGTTGTGATTCGCGTTCGGCTCGAACGGCGCCCCGAGCACGATCCGGTCGTCCGCAGCGAGTTCCACTTCGACGCCGATGTGGCGCGCGAGCGGGAACTCTTCGAGGATGCGGCGGCGCAGGTAGTCCACGCCGTAGGGCCCATCGTCCAAAAGGGTGGTGACGGCGCTCATTCTTGCGAGAGCCGGCGCACGGCCTGCAGCGCCACCGAGAGCGTGGCGAAATCCGGCGCCGAGCCGGTGCGCAAATCGACCACGATGCGCTTCAACGCCTCGAGCGATGCGGCGTGTCGGCCGCTCCATTGATCGACCCGTGCCGCGGCGTCGCGGCCCCGGCACTTGAGTACGGCGGCCGTGACCTTGCGTTGCAGTGCGTACAGATCATCGCGCATGGTCCGCCGCGCGGCCGCCTGCCACTGGCCCTCCACCCCGAGCCCTTCGATCTGCTCCTTGATCCAGGCGAGCCCGATGCGCTCGCCGAGCTCGAAATAAACCTTCGCCGCGTACCCGATGGTCACGCGCCCGGCCGTCGCCACCTCGACCAGGTCGAGGGCACAGTGCAGAGTGTCCAGAGATGCAATACGGGCGGCGAGCTGCTCGGGGACGTGCTGCTCGATCAGCTGCGAACGGGCCGCGCCCATGGCCGCGCGCGCGGCGGCCGAGAGCACGCCGTTGAGCTCCCGCGCAAGCTCGCTCACCGGAGCGCCATAGCGGCGTACCGCGCGCTCGATGTCGTGCGTATCGCGCAGATTCTCCAGCAGCCAATAGCTCGCGTGACGCAGCAGCCGCGTGGTCTGGTACATCACCGTGTACTGGATGACCGCCGGGATGCGGTTATCGAGGGCCTCGATCTGCGCCCAGATGTCGCGTGCCGCGAATATCTCGCGCGCGATGGTGTAGGCACGCGCAATGGCGGCGGGCGCCGCGCCGGTGTCTTCCTGCGCACGCACCGGGAACACCGGTCCCATGCGGTTGATCAAGCTGTTGGTGATGGCGGTCGCGATGATCTCGCGGCGCAGGCGGTGACGCTTCAAGCGCGCGGCGAAGCGCCGTTGCACCGGGTCCGGGAAGTAGCGATTGAGCTCGGAGGAGAGATACGGATCCTCGGGCACATTCGAGTTGATGAGCGCTTTGTACAGCCAGATCTTGCCGTACGCGAGGACGATGGCGAGTTCGGGCCGCGTCAATCCCTCGCCGGCCTTGCGGCGGTCGGCGATTTCCTCATCGGAGGGCAGGAACTCGAGCGCGCGGTTGAGATCCCCGGAACGCTCCAAGGCTCGGATCACCGAGGCATTCTCGGACAAGCGCTCCTTGGAGTGGAATTCGCCGGTGCTGATGGCCTGGCCCTGCAGATAATTGTTGCGCAGGACGAGCGCGGCAACCTCGTCGGTCATTTGCACCAGCAAGCGGTCGCGCCCCGCGCGCGTGATCTCGCCCGCGCTCACCGCGCCGTTCAGCAGGATCTTCAAGTTCACTTCAACGTCCGAGGTATTGACCCCGGCCGAGTTGTCTATGAAGTCGGTGTTCAGCCGTCCGCCGCGCAGGGCGAACTCGACGCGGCCGAGCTGGGAGAGGCCCAGATTCCCGCCCTCGCCGATGACTTTGCAGTTGAGTTCCGTGCCGTCGATGCGCACGGCGTCGTTGCTGCGGTCGCCCACGTCGGTATTGCTCTCAGCGCGTGCCTTGACGTACGTGCCGATGCCGCCGTTCCACAACAGGTCGACGTGCGATTTCAATATCGCCTTCACGACCTCGTTGGGCGTCGCCTGGGCGGGCAACTCGAGCAGGCCCTGCGCCTCGCGCGACAGCGTCAGGTTCTTCGCGGCGCGCGAGTACACGCCCCCTCCCTTGGAGATGACCGCCTTCGCGTAGTCCTCCCAGGAGGAGCGCGGCAGGCGGAACAGGCGCAAGCGCTCCTTGAACGAGCGCGCCACGTCCGGATCCGGGTCGAGGAAGATGTGCTGGTGGTTGAACGCGGCCAGCAGGCGAATGTGGGGCGATTGCAGCATGCCGTTGCCGAACACGTCCCCCGCCATGTCGCCTATGCCGACCACCGAGAACGGTGTGGTCTGAATGTCCGTGCCGATCTCGCGGAAATGCCGCTTCACGCACTCCCACGCCCCGCGCGCGGTGATGCCCATCTTTTTGTGATCGTATCCGGCCGAGCCGCCCGACGCGAACGCATCGCCCAGCCAGAAGCCGTATTCCTGCGAGATCGCGTTGGCGATGTCCGAGAACGTGGCGGTACCCTTGTCCGCCGCCACGACCAGATACGCATCGTCGCCGTCGTGGCGCACCACACGGGGC
>Ga0302311_10007771_pt1 | contig 10883 bp, 10 predicted proteins | sample III_Palsa_N1_3_FD_200449 | JGI IMG/M metagenome (GOLD analysis project Ga0302311, IMG submission 200449) | Peat permafrost microbial communities from Stordalen Mire near Abisko, Sweden - III_Palsa_N1_3 | ecosystem: Environmental > Terrestrial > Soil > Palsa > Peat permafrost | place: Sweden...
CAGCAACCGCTCCGCCGCCACCAGATCGACGGGCACGCCGCCGCACACCGGGCAGGTGCGCACGTGCCGGGCGATCCGCTTGCGCCACAGGCCCCCGGGCTGTCCGTCCCAGCCCCTCAGGGCACCGCGCAGGTCCTCGCACCTCGGGTCCGCCCGGAGCGCGCGTACGACGGCCCGCGCGACTTCCAGCCGGGCCTTCATCCGCTGCACCCGGACAGCGGCCTGCGGCATCGGCAGTTCCATCGCGGTGGCCAGCTCCGCCCGGGTCAGCCTGCCCGCGACCTCCATCCACCACAGCGACAGCAGCTGCCGGTCGTCGGCGTCCAGCCAGCGCGTGGCCTCGGCCGCCTCCCGCCGCTGGCCGGACAGACTCAGCACGGTGATCGTCAGGTCGACGAAGTCGGCCCCCGGATCGGCGAGCAGCGCCGTCTCCTCGACCGCCTCGATCCCGGCGGTCGGCGGCGAGCTCCGTCGCAGCCGCCAGTGCCGTCGCACCTCCCGCATGGCGATGGCCACCAGCCAGGACCGGAAGGCCCCGGGATCCCGCAACTGCCGTACGTCGCGGATCATCTGCAGCATGATCTCCTGCACGACGTCGTCGGTATCGGCGGGGGCGCCCAGCGCACGCCCGACGATGTTGTAGATCAGCGGCAGGTAGTCGGCCACCAGCACGTCAAGGGCCCGGCCGTCGCCCTGTTGCGCGGCGCGCACCAGCGCGGCCTGCGAACCGGGCGGCTGCGGCCCGTCGTACCCACTGCCTGATATCTCGGTCATGGTTCGAGGAGGGTTCCCGGGCAGCGTCGGAATAACAGAAATCGGCGCGCCGCCTTCAGCCGACTCCCCGGCATCATCGCAGGCCGGTTCACCCCGGGCCAGCCACGGCTCCCCCGCGCGGTCGGCGGGGTGCGGTCGGAGCACGCACCGGGGCGTTTCGGCCGCTGCCCATAACAGAAACCGGGCCGATAGAGCTGATTCCCACATCCGCCCCGTACGGATTGACCCATCGTCACCCGCACCCGTTGAATCGTGCTCCACCACCGGCAAGCAACCCGCATCCGCGCCCCCATCGGCTTCGTCTCCGGCCACCACGCAGGGCAGCCGTCGGGACCGGGCGTCCCCCATTACGGAGAACCACGCAATGTCACTGAGCCACCGCAGGCAGATCTCCCGCCGCAAGGTCCTCACCACCGCGATCGGCGGTGCCGCAGTCGCCGCAGTCGGCGGGTTCGCCATCACCAGGGCAGCCACCGCCAGTACCTCCGCCAGCCCGGCCGGGGACGTGGTCGGGAAGATCACCGTCGGCTACCAGGGCTGGTTCGCCTGTATCGGCGACGGCGCGCCCATCGACGGCTGGTGGCACTGGGGCCAGAACATGAGCCAGTCGCCGTCGCCCGGCAACAACGTCATCAAGGCCTGGCCCGACCTGACCGACTACAGCAGGACCTACACCACGGCCTACAGCGCCTTCGGGAACGGGGCACCGGCGGCGCTGTTCTCCTCCTACGACCAGCAGACCGTGGACACCCATTTCCTGTGGATGCAGCAGAACAGCATCGACACCGCGGCCCTGCAGCGGTTCAATCCCAACGGCAGCGAAGGCCCGACCCGCGACGCCATGGCAACCAAGGTCCGCAGTTCGGCCGAGTCGTACGGCCGCAAGTTCTACATCATGTACGACGTCACCGGCTGGACGAACATGCAGTCCGAGATCAAGGCCGACTGGACGGACAAGATGAAGACCCACACCGCGTCCAGCGCCTATGCCATGCAGGACGGCAAGCCGGTGGTGTGCGTCTGGGGCTTCGGCTTCAACGACAGCAACCACCCCTGGGACCCCGCCCCCTGCCTGGACGTCGTCAACTGGTTCAAGAGCCAGGGCTGCTACGTCATCGGCGGAGTGCCGCGCGAGTGGCGCACCGGGGTGAACGGCTCCCGGGCCGGGTTCTCCGACGTCTACCACGCGTTCAACATGCTGAGCCCCTGGATGGTGGGCGCGATCGGCGACGCCGCCGACTCCGACTCGGTCTACCAGAACGTCAACGTCCCCGACCAGGCCGACTGCGACGCCAACGGCGTCGACTACCAGCCCTGCGTGCTGCCCGGCGATCTGTCGGGACGTCAGCGCGCGCACGGCGACTTCATGTGGCGGCAGTTCTACAACATGGTCCGGGTCGGCGCCCAGGGCATCTACATCTCCATGTTCGACGAGTACGGCGAGGGCAATCAGATCGCCAAGACCGCCGAGACCCAGGCCACCGTCCCGGTCGGCTCCGGTCTGCTGAGCCTGGACGAAGACGGGACGGCCTGCTCCGCGGACTACTACCTGCGCCTGACCGGCGACGGCGGCCGGATGCTCAAGGGTCAGATCGCGCTCACCGCCACCCGCCCGACCCAGCCGGTCGTCAGCACCGTGCGGGTGCTCCGGACGATCTCGCTGCGCTCGGTGGCCGACAACGACTACGTGACCGCCGAGGACGCCGGTGCCGACCCGCTGATCGCCAACCGCACCGCGGTGGGGACCTGGGAGCAGTTCGACGTGGTCGACGCGGGCAACGGCGCCATCGCGCTGCGCGCCAGGGTCAACGGCAAGTACGTGACCGCCGAGAACGCGGGAGCCGATCCGTTGATCGCCAACCGCACCGCGATCGGCCTGTGGGAGACCTTCACCCTGATCACCAACTCCAACGGGACGGTCAGCCTGCTCGCCCAGGTCAACGGCAAGTACGTGACCGCCGAGAACGCCGGTGCGAGCCCGCTGATCGCCAACCGCACCAGCATCGGGCCGTGGGAGCAGTTCGACCAGGCCACCGTGTGAGCGACGGCCCGACCGCCGTCGACGGCTCCACTGAAAACGAACCGCGCGGCGTGGAGCGCGGCAACGGGCCCCGGTTCTTCCTACGCTTCGCCTGGGGGGCACCGAACCCATACGCAAGGAGCTGGACCATGCCCAAAGCAGTGCGTTTTGCGCAGTACGGCGGTATCGACGTCCTCGACGTGGTCGAGGTGGACAAGCCTGTACCCGCTCCCGGACAGGTGCTGGTCGCGGTGGGGGCAGCGGGCATCAACCCCGGGGAGGCCACGATCCGCAGCGGCGCGATGCACGCGCGCTGGCCCGCCACTTTCCCGTCGGGGCAGGGCAGCGACCTGGCCGGCACCGTCGACGCGGTGGGCAAGGACGTGAGCGGCTTCGCGGTCGGCGACGACGTGCTGGGCTTCACCGAAGACCGGGCGAGTCAGGCCGAGTTCGTGCTGGTCCCGGCGGATCAGCTGACGCGGCGGCCCAGCGGGGTGCCGCTGGAGGTGGCGGGTGCTCTCTTCGTGGCCGGCACGACCGCGTACGCGGCGGTGCGGGCGGTGGGCGCGGCAGCTGGTGACGTGGTGGTCGTCTCCGGCGCGGCGGGAGGCGTCGGGTCACTCGCCGTGCAGTTGGCGAAGAACGCGGGTGCGACCGTCATCGGCCTGGCGGGACCGGCCAACCACGACTGGCTGCGTGAGCACGGGGTGATCCCAGTGGCTTACGGAGAGGGGGTGGCCGACCGGATCAAGGCGGCGGCAGGCGGGCAGGTCGACGCCTTCGTCGACACCTACGGCTCCGGCTACGTGCGGCTCGCGATCGACCTGGGCGTCGCACCGGAGCGGATCGACACGGTCATCGACTTCGCCGCCGCGGAGGAGTTCGGCGTCCGCACGGACGGCAACAGCGTCGCCGCGAACGCGCAGGTGCTGGCCGAGCTCGCGGACCTGGTCGAACGCGGGCGGCTGGACGTCCCCATCGCGCGCACCTACCCCCTCACCGAGGTCCGTGAGGCCTACCGCGAGCTGGAGCGTCGCCACACCCGCGGCAAGATCGTCCTGCTGCCGCAGTCGTAGCCCGACCGGCCGCGTACGCGTCGGCCGGGTTCAGGCTGCCGGGACGCGAACCGACACGGCCACGGATGGCCGGACCGCGGGGCCTTGAGCCCGACGCGATCCGGCGATCCGGGTGTTCTCATTCGGGACGGGCCGTCAGTTCCCGGTAGGCCGTGATCGGCCGGTCGTCGTCCCCGTCGGCGATGGCGCCGACGTAGCCGTCCGGACGGACCATGATCCGGCCCGATGCCAGCCCGAAGCGGGCTGCCGCCCGCCGGTCCGGGTCCGCGACCACGACGTCGAACCCGTCGACCGCGGCGTCGGTGTCCGCCAGCAGGACCTGCCGCACACCGGGGAGTTCCGCCGCCGCCCGGCCGGGGCCGAGGGTCACCAGCACATGCCCGGTCTCCGCGGACAGCACCCGGCGCAGGTCCGTGCCGGACACATCGGGCAGATGGTCCCCGCCCCGGATTTTCGCGTGCGCCGCCGACCCCACGACCGCCGGGCTGCCGTGGTACGTCAGCGTCGTCTCCTCGGTCTCGTCGGCGAGGGCGTTGCGGGCCGGCCCGATTCCGGTGGCCGTGTGCAGCACCGCGTTGCGCAGCTGCTGCGCGACCGGGTTCGTCAGCGTGCTCAGGTGGGTGAGCCGGGTGCTGAACTCGATGACCCGCGCCGCGACCGGGTGGCGTTCGGCGTGGTAGCTGTCGATCAATGTCTGGGACGCGCTCCCCCGGTAGGCGGCGGCGAGCTTCCAGCCCAGGTTGAAGGCGTCCTGCATGCCGGTGTTCATCCCCTGCCCACCGGCCGGGCTGTGGATGTGCGCCGCGTCGCCGGCCAGGAAGACCCGCCCGATCCGGTACTGCGGCACCTGTGCGTGGCGGATCTCGAAGCAGGTCAGCCACAACGAGTCGTGGATCCGGATCCGTCCGGCCGCGCGTTCGTCGGCGACCCGCTGCAGCCACTCCTGGCTCGCCTCGTCCGTGGACGCGGTCGGGATCTGGGCGATCAACCGCATCCGGTCGCCCTTCATCGGGAAGACCATCAACGGGCCGTCGTGCGCCGAGAAGAACGTGTACATCGAGCGCGGATCGAAGTCGTGCTCGGCGTGCACGTCGCCCATCAGGAAGCGCTCGCCGTGGAACGAGCCCTCCAGCGCGGATCCGACCTGCCGTCGCACCTCGCTGCGCGCGCCGTCGGCACCGACCAGCCAGGAGGCCGCGATGCTCTCCTCGCTGCCATCGGCACTGCGCAGGGTCGCGGTCACCCCGGTGGCGCTCTGCTCCAGTCCGGTCAGCGAGACCCCCCGCTCCACCTCGACCCCGTGCTTGGCCAGGTTCCCGGTCAGCACGCGCTCCGTCTCGGTCTGCGCGGTGACGACCGAATAGGGGTGGGCGCTGTCGACGATGTCCAGGACGACGCGGGCGAGGGTGCGTCCCGACGCGTGCATCTCGACGCCGGTGGCCTTGATGCCGGACGCGATGATGTCATCGAGCACACCGACCCGTTCGAGCATTTCGAGGCTGCGGGCGTGGACGACGATCGCCCGTGACTCGGTGGTCGGCGCCGCGAGCGTGTCGACGATACGGACCGGGACGTCCCGGCGGGCCAGCTCGCCCGCCAGCACGAGACCGACAGGGCCGGCACCGACAACAAGAACTGGATCACTCATAGGTGTTTCCCCCCAACTGTGACAGCAGCCGCTGCCGGTGGGCCCGGACAGCGGGTGCGATCACCTCGGCCGGGGTGTGGGAGACGTTAGTGGGATCAGCCCCGATCTGCCACTCGGGCCCGGCCGGTCCCCTCCCCGCGGCGTACCCACCGCGGGGAGGGCCGGCGTACCGGCTACGGGAGGCTGAAGGCGGCCTGGACCGGGTAGTGGTCGCTGGGCGCGGTGGTGTCCAGCTGGCCGCTGGTCCATCCGGCCTGGGGGTCGAAATCGATCTGCACGGTGGGCAGCGACGCGGGCACGGGCCGCGCGCCGTCGTCGAGGTAGCCGAGGTAGTCCAGGTCGTCCTGGTAGGAGGAGGAGAAGGACTCGACACCGGACATGAACTGGCACCAGGACGAGACCGGGCAGTCCATGGTGTACCTGGTCTGGGTCGGGTCCAGGGCCGGGCTGCCCAGGGCTCCGCCGACGGCGGTCTGGGCGTTGGCGTAGTCGCCCCGGGCGGCGCCGCCGTAGTACTCCACGTTCAGGTCGCCGCCGATCAGGACCGGCGCGGAGGTGCCGACGATCGAGTTGACCCAGCTCTTGATCTCGCCGAGCTGGGCGAGCCGGGTGGCCTGGGTGGTGTCCGTGGAGGTGCCGGACTGGTCGGCCTGGAGGTGGGTGCCGACCACCCAGGTGTCGGTGCCGTTGACGTCGGCCTCGATCAGCGCGGCGCCCTTGTTGGCGTCGTAGTCCCAGGTGCCCTTGGTCGAGTTGCTGAAGATGTGCGCGTACTGGGCCAGGATCGGGTACTTCGAGAGGATCAGCGTCCCGCCGTTGATCACGAACGGGGAGTTCGAGCAGTCGCCGCTGATCCCGGTCCACCCGCCGCCCGAGCAGGTCGCACCGACCACGGGGGTGGCGTACGGGTACAGGTCGGCGAGCGCGCCGGGGATCTGGGCGTCGGAGGTGTTGTTGAACGCCTCGTCGAGGATCACCACATCGGCGTCGTGCTTGCGGACGATCGACTCGATGGTAGGCGTGCGCCCGGCGGCGTTCTCGCCCTCCAGGGTGTTGACCGCGGCGGTGCCCAGGTCGACGTTCCACGCGAACACCGAGAGCGAGGCGGGCGCCGCGCTCGTGGTGGCGGCGTGCGCGGGCACTGCGGCGGCGCCGGTCAGGGCGAGCGCGGCGGCAACCGGGACGGAGAACTTGCGGGCGGCGGTGCTGATCCTCACGGAGGCTCCAAGTGTCGGGTGGAGGTTCACTTGTCCGGACAAGTGCTGCTGTCATGGACACTATGAGCCCAGGTGAATGAATGCACTACCCACGGGTAGCGAACCGGTGGACGGCGGCTGGCTTTTGCCCCAGCTCCATGACGATCCGTCAGTCCACCGCGGAGACTCGGGCGATGACGACGAGGGCCCTGCCCGTGCGCTACACCTTCCCTCTCGTCCCGGACGGCCGCACGGGCGTGCTGTCGCAGCTGGTCGTCTCCTGGCCGGTCAGCACGGAGACGGCGCGGGTCAGGGTCTCGGGGGTGGCCGTGTACGGGAGGCGCAGGTAGTGGGTGAGGGTACGGTCGGCGGAGAAGACCGGACCGGGCGAGAGTTTCAGGCCCTGGCCGGCCGCTCGGGTGGCCAGGGCGGTGGCGGTCGTACCGTGCAGCCGCAGCCACAGGCACAGACCACCCGCGGGGAGCGTGAAGCTCCACTCGCCGGTGCCCTCCAGCAGGGCCGCGAGGTGGTCACGCTGGGCGCGGAGCCGGTCGCGCCGGTCGCGCAGCAGGTCCTGCGGGTCGGTCAGGAGTTCGCAGGCGATGAGCTGCTCCAGCGGTGGCGGTGCCAGCCGTGCCTGGAGCGGGTTGTGCAGGAGTTCGCGGACGCGGGCGGCGTGGGTGCGCAGCCAGCCGACGCGCAGGCCGCCCCAGATGAGTTTGCTCGTCGAGCCGATGGAGACCACGGTGCTGCCGGTCAGGTGCGGGACAGGCTCGGGCGGGGTGCGCAGGTCCAGGTCGCGCAGGGTTTCGTCGGCGATGATCGTCATGTCGTGGCGGGCGGCCAGTTCGGACACGTGGTTGCGCAGCGCGGCGGGCATGAGGGCGCCGGTGGGGTTGTGGAAGTCCGGTGTCAGGTACGCCAGTCCCGGCCGTACCGTGCTGATGGTGTGGCTGAGGCGGTCCTGGTCCCAGCCGTCGGAGGTGACGGGTGAGGCCGTCAGCCGGGCGCGGCGGCGCCGCAGGACGGCCAGCGCGCCCTGGTAGGTGGGGCTCTCCACCAGGACCGGGCGGCTGCGGTCGTGCAGGTGGTCGGCCAGGAGGGTGAAGGCGGCCCGGGCGCCCGAGGTGACCAGGATCTGGTCCGGGCGGGTCGGCAGGCCCTCGCGGGTGTAACGGTCGGCCAGCAGTTCCCGCAGCTGCGGCAGGCCCGCGTCGGGCTCGGCCGAGTCCATCAGCAGGGATGCCGACCGCTCCACCGCCCGCCGGGCTGCCGCCAGGTAGGCGGCGTGCGGGGCCGCGGGCATCGCCCGGGTGAAATCCAGGCCGTCCCCGTGGTCCACCGACCAGGGGGCGGTGCGCTCGGTGATCTCCGGCGGGAGCCGGATGTCGCTGCCGCTGCCGTGGTGGGTGCGCAGCCAGCCGGTGTCGCGGAGCGCGGCCAGGGTGGTGACCACGGTGCCGCGGCTGATCCGCAGGGTAGTGGCGAGGGCGCGTTCGGAGGGCAGCCGGGTGCCGATCGGGATCCGTCCGTCGATGACGGCGTCCCGGACGGCGGCGGCGAGTGTCCGCGCGAGCGGTCCCGGCTCCTCCCGCCAGCCGCCCAGTACTGCCGGGAGGGATCATCGCCGACCGGTGGGGGCGGCGCCCGGCGATGCTCGGCGCGGCCGTACCGGCGGCGGCGACGATGCTGGCCCTGGGCCGGGCCACCGGTCAGGTGACCGTCCTGGCCCTGGCGTTGCTGCTGGGGGTGTTCCTCGGCATCGTCCGGCCGGCGTTCACCGCCTCGATCATCGACGTGGTCGCCGAGGCCGACCGGGTCCGGGCGCTGAACCTGAACTACTGGGCGTTCAACCTGGGTTCGGCGGCCGCAGCGCTGCTGGCCGGACTGCTGGCCAGGATCGAGCCGATGCTGCTGTTCGCGACGAACGCCGGTGTACTGCTGTGTTCGACCCTGCTGCTGGCGCTGAAGGTCCCGGAGACCAGGCCCGCTGCCGTGGTGGCCACGGCCGCCCCGGCCGGGTTCGGCGTCGTGCTGCGGGACCGGACCTTCATGGTCTTCGTCGGCCTGACCCTGCTCGGCTGGACGATGATCGAGACCAACAAGATGCTGCCGGTCTCGCTCGTCGCCGACGGGCTGGACGTGACGTCGTACGGGCAGGTCATCGTGGTCAACATGGTGCTGATCGTCGTCGGTCAGCTGTTCCTGCCCGGACTCGTGGCCCGGTTCCGGCGCGAGCACGTGCTGGCCGCCTCGGTCGTGTTCGCCGGGGTCGGCTTCGGGCTGGTCGCCCTCGCCGACACGCTGTGGGAGTTCGCGCTGACGGTCGCCGTCTGGACCGTCGGCGAGATGCTGATGACGTTTGCCAACTCCGCGCTGACGGTGCAGTTGTCGCCGCCCGAGGCCCGGGGCCGGTACCAGGGGGTCTTCGGGTTCGGCCTCACCGGCGCGATGTTCCTCGGGCCGGTGATCGGCGGGCTGGTCGCCGAACACCTCGGTACGGGCACGCTGTGGGTCGGCGTCTTCTGGCTCGGTCTCGTCCTGGCCGCGGCGAACCTGGCGGTCGGCCCCGCCCGGGCGCGCCGGGTGGCGCTGCTGCAGGCCACCGTCACCGCCCGGCCGGGAAGCGGGCAGCCGCGGGTCCGGTCCCGGTCAGCCGGTGGCGGCGAGTAGGGCGGCGGCCACGCCGCGGGCGCGGGCAGCGGCCTCGGGGGTGCGCTCCCGCAGCGCGGTGACGACGGCGCCGTCCATCAGCAGGGTGAACTGCGCGGCCAGCGGCGCTGGTTCGGCTGCTCCCGCGGCTGTGAGCAGCACCTCGACGTAGGCGCACACCGCGTCCTTGTGCTGTGCCGCGACGCGGTGGGCGGCGCTGCCGGGGTCGGCGCTCTCAATCATGGTGTTGATGAACGCGCAGCCGCGGAAGTCCTGTCGGGCAAAGCGTTCGGCGAGTGCGTCGAACACCGCGAGGGGCCCTCCGCCGTGTGCGGTGACACGGTCCGCCAGCCACGCCCGCCAGCGCTCGTCGCGGCCCTGGAGAACGGCGACGACCAGGTCGTCCTTGCCGGCGAAGTGACGGTAGAAGGAGGCCCGGCCGACCCCGGACGCGGTCAGGATCTGCTCCACGCCGACGGCTCTGACGCCTTCGGCATAGAAGAGTTCCTCGGCGGTGGTCAGCAGGCGCTGCCTGGCGTTGGAGGGCATGGCCCGATCCTAGTCGCCCTTGACCAAGAACGGTACCGATCGGTACCGTTTCGACGCAGCCAGACGGTACCGATCGGTACCGTCTTCTTGAGGAGGCAATCCGTGATGCCCCGACTTCCCCAGCTCACCGAGGATCCCGGCGGTCTGCTCGACCGTACGCAGGCCCAGCTCGGACGAGTCCCCAACCTGTACGCCGCGCTGGCCAACGGCCCAGCCGCACTGGCCGGTTACCTGGCCATGCGGGAGGAGCTGAGCCATGGCGTCCTCGGCCCGCGGCTGCGCGAGCAGATCGCGCTGCTGGCCGCGCAGGAGAACGGCTGCACCTACTGCGTCAGCGCGCACAGCCTGCGCGGCCGGCGAATGGGCCTGAGCGAGGCGAGTTGCGACGCACCCGCGAGGCCGCCGACGACGCCGATCCGCACGCCGACGCGATCCTCTCCCTCACCAGCCAGGTCATCCGTACCCGGGGCCGGGTCGAGGACGACGCGCTCGCCCGGGCCCGCGCGGCCGGGGTGACCGACGCCGAACTGGCCGAGGTGGTCGCGCATGTCGCGCTGAACACGCTGTCGAACTACTTCAACCACCTGGCCCGGCCCGAACTCGACTTCCCGCTGGTGCGGGCATGAGTGCCGGATGGCGGGAGGCGTCCGTCGAACTCGTCGACGGCTACCAGGTGACCGGCCCCGACGGGCGCCCCACCCGGGTGATCGCGCGGGCCCAGGTCACCTTCGAGGGTGGATTCGCCCACCTGGACATCCCGGGCACCGGCGTCATCCAGACGGTCTCGGCGCCCGCCGTACGCCTGATCACCTTCCGGTCGGCCGAGGAAGGCGCGCCCTAGCTGTTCTGCCCTGTGAGGTTGGGGACGCGGCTGGCGGGTGGTTTGCCTGCGAGTGCGGTGTGTCCGCGGTGGTGATTGTAGGTGTGGAGCCAGGCGGGGTAGGCGTCGCGGCGTTCCTGTTCGGTGC
>Ga0302311_10007773_pt1 | contig 10880 bp, 8 predicted proteins | sample III_Palsa_N1_3_FD_200449 | JGI IMG/M metagenome (GOLD analysis project Ga0302311, IMG submission 200449) | Peat permafrost microbial communities from Stordalen Mire near Abisko, Sweden - III_Palsa_N1_3 | ecosystem: Environmental > Terrestrial > Soil > Palsa > Peat permafrost | place: Sweden...
GCCGGGGCGTAGTACGTCACGGCCTCGGCGGTCTGCCCGGCGCCACTGGCGTTGCCGGTGAAGCGGCGCAGGAAGCGGTTGGGGCCGACCACGGTGAGGTCGTACAGGCCGTTGCCGTTTCCGGCACCGATGCTGAAGCTGTCGCTGGTGCTGCCGTCGGTACCGGTCGCGGCGTTGTAGGGGGCGACCGTGTACTGCCGGGGGGCGCCGGTGCCGTAGGCGTTGGTGTAGATCGAGTAGTGCGCCCAGGAGGTGGCCTGCGGGCCCTGGTTGGCCAGGTCGATCCAGAGCAGGATCTCGCTGTTCGCGTCGTACTCGATCCGGTCCACCCAGGCGTTCGGCTGGTAGGGCAGCGCGCGGGCGGGCTTGGTGCCCGCCTCCTGGGTGGGCATGGAGTTGGTGCCCGGGCTCGGGTTGACCATCAGGTCGGCGGTGGCCTGGCTGATCACGCTGCTGGTGGCGGGCAGCGCGGGCAGCCCGTAGACCGGGCTGGTGAAGTCGAAGGCATTGGTGAGGTCACCGCAGACCTGGCGGCGCCAGGCACTGATGTTGCCGCAGACGGCGGGGGTGCCCAGGGCGGCGGTCCAGGTCTCCATGAAGCGGATGACGCTGGTGTGGTCGTACAGGTGGGAGTCGACGAAGCCGCCCCGGGTCCACGGCGAGGCGATGACCATGGGGACGCGGAAACCGAGGCCTATGTTGGTGCTGTCGTAGAACTCGGCCGCCGTGTTGGCGGGCGCGACCGGCGGCGGCACGTGGTCGAAGAAGCCGTCGTTCTCGTCGTAGTTGAGGAACAGCACGGTGGAGTCGAAGGTGGCCGGGTCCGCCGCCAGGGCCTGGATGACCAGGTTGACGAAGTGCGCGCCGTTCTCCGGCGGGCCGTCCGGGTGCTCGGAGTAGAGCTGGTTGGAGACCACCCAGGAGACCTGCGGCAGCGTGCCCGCGAGCGCGTCGGCCTTGATCGCGGCCGCGATGTCGTCCGGCGTCGAGCCGGTGCTGGGCACCGAACCCATGCCGCGCTGGGCCAGCGGGCTGGTGCTGGCCGCGCCGGTGAACTGGGTGAAGTAGGCGAGCGCGTTGTCGCCGAAGTTGTCCGAGGCGTTCTGGTAGACCTTCCAGGTCACCCCGGCGTTCTGGAGCGCCTCGGCGTAGGTCTGCCAGTGCAGGCCGCTCTCGTCGCCGCCGTCGTAGGCCGGGCCGCCCGCGCTGGCCGCCGGGTCGATCGTGCCGGACCACAGGTAGGTTCTGTTGGGGCCGGTCGCCGACAGGATCGAGCAGTGGTACGCGTCGCAGATGGTGTACGCGTCGGCCAGTGCGTAGTGGAACGGGATGTCCGAGCGGTTCATGAAGCCCAGGGTCCGGACCGAGCCCTTGGCGGCGACCCAGGAGTCCATCTTCCCGTTGTTCCAGGCCTGGTGCTGGGTGGACCAGGAGTGGTCCAGCGAGCCGTCGCACTGCGCGAGCTGCTCCTTGCTGACGCCGAAGTACCAGGTGTCGGTGGCGCTGAGCTGCCACGGGTACTGCCTGCCGCTGCCGTTGGGCTGGTTGAAGACGCTGGCTCCGCCGGAGAGCTCGATGGTGGCCTTGTCGCCGAAGCCGCGCACGCCCTTGAGGCTGCCGAAGTAGTGGTCGAAGCTGCGGTTCTCCTGCATCAGTACCACGACGTGCTTGACGTCGTTGATCGTCCCGGTGGTGGCGGCCGAGGCGCGTGGCGCGGTTCCGGGCAGGGAGTCGAGGCCGAGGGCCGCGCCGAGGGCGGCGGCGGAGCCGAGGAAGGTGCGACGGGTGACGGGGGTCACGTAAGGCCTCCGGAAAGAGAAAGGTATACAACTCCAGCCCGGAGACTCTGCCCACAACAGATGTCGCTTACCCGCCGGTAAGGTGGCGGCGAGATGAAACACGGCGGACCATCGGGCCGGGGCGGTCGGCGGAGCGGCCGGCGGGACGACCGGAATGACGGTCAATCAGAAACCTTGGCTCGCTGGGCCGGTGCCCCCGGATCACTCCCAGAGGTCGAGCAGCAGGCCGGGCGGAGTGGGCTGGAGGGACTGCTCCGCCCAGATGATCTTGCCGCGTGAGGTGTAGCGGGTACCCCAGCGCTGGGCGAGCTGGGCGACCAGGAACAGGCCGCGGCCGCCCTCGTCGGTGCTGGCCGCGCGGCGCAGGTGCGGGGAGGTGCTGCTGCCGTCCGAGACCTCGCAGATCAGCGCCCGGTCGTGGATCAGCCGCACCCGGATCGGCTGGCTGCCGTAGCGGATCGCGTTGGTGAGCAGCTCGCTGAGGATCAGCTCGGTGGTGTAGCCGATGTCCCCGAGCCCCCAGTCCTCCAGGGTGCGTGCGCAGGCGGAGCGGATCGGGGACACCGCCGCCGGGTCCGAGGGCACCTCCCACTCGGCCACACGGTCCGGTTCGGTCAGCCGGGTGCGGGCCACCAGCAGTGCGATGTCGTCGCCGGGACGTGTGGGCAGCACCGCGTCCAGCACCGCCGTGCAGGTCTCCTCCGGGGTGCGGTCGACGGCGGCGGCCAGGGCGGCGCGCAGCAGCTCCAGGCCGGCGCCGGGTTCGCGGTCGTGGTCGGAGACCAGCCCGTCGGTGTACAGCACCAGCCGCGAACCCTCGGGCAGGGCCAGCTCGGTGGTCTCCACCGGGAGGCTCCCGCCGAGGCCCAGCGGTGGGGAGGCGGCCACCGGCGGGAAGACGACGGCCCCGTCCGGGAGCAGCAGCACCGGCCCCCGGTGCCCGGCCCTGGCCACCGTGGCCAGCCCGGCGACCGGGTCGTAGACGGCGTACAGGCAGGTGGCGCCGGTGACGCCGGGATCGTCCTGGCCCCGGGCCTCGTCGCTGTCGATCCGGCTGACCAGCTCGTCCAGGTGGCCCAGCAGCTCGTCCGGGGGCAGGTCCAGGGCGGAGAAGTTGTGCACCGCGGTGCGCAGCCGGCCCATGGTGACGGCGGCGTGCAGGCCGTGGCCGACGACCCCGCCGACCGCCAGCGCCACCCGGGCGCCGGGCAGCGGGATCACGTCGAACCAGTCCCCGCCCACCCCGGACCGGGCGGGCAGATAGCGGTAGGCCGCGTCGAGGGCGGTCAGCTCGGGCAGGCCGTGCGGCAGCAGGCTGCGCTGCAGGGTGGCCGCCATGGTGTGCTCGCGGGTGTAGCGGCGGGCGTTGTCGATGGCCACGGCCGCCCGCCCGACCAGCTCCTTGGCGATGGACAGCTCCTCCGGTACGAAGGACTCGGGCCGCTCGGAGCGCCAGAAGCTGGCCATGCCCAGCAGTACGCCCCGGGTGCGCAGCGGGATCACGATCATGGAGTGGATGCCGTACTCGACGATCTTCCGGGCGGTCGCCGGGTCCTGCTCCTCCCAGCCGGAGAAGGCGGGCATGTCCGCCTCCAGCACCGGCTCCCCGCTGCCGAAGCCGATGACCTGCGGCCCGGCCGGGTCGAACTCGATCAGCCTGCCGACCGGGTACAGCGGCGGATCGTCCTGGATGCCGGTCAGCGCCGTGCGGCGGACCGTCTGTCCGGTCGGCTCACCGCCGTGCAGCACCGGGACCACCAGGTCGACGCTGGCGAAGTCGGCGAACCGGGGAACGGCGAACTCGGTCAGCTCCTCGGCGGTCCTGACCACATCGAGGGTGGTGCCGATCCTGGTGCCGGCGTCGTACAGCAGTCTCAGCCGTCGCTCCGCGACCGCAGCCGCCCCCCGGGCCCTCGACAGGCCGAAACGCCGGAACATGTCCCCTTTGTAGCATCCGCCGCCACCGGGGGCTACCGGGCCCCCGGCGCGGAAGCGGAGCCGCCGCCCGCCGCGGCAGGCGTCCCGGTGGCCCCTGGCGGTCACCCTGGCGGGTGATTCGTACGCGGAAAGGCTCTGCCCGCCCGGCGACCACCGAGTGACTTCCGCCGCGCGGCCATCCGGGATCTCGATGCCGTCGGCGGCCTGCTCGGCACTGTGCGCCACCCGGAACGGCCCCTCGACCATCACCGCCCCACGGTCCGGGCGACATCAGCCCGCTGGGCCTCCAGCTTCCCCAATTGCTGATGTGCGGCCCGCTGGTTGACGTCGTCGTCCCGGCGAGCCCGCAGAGCGGTCGAGCAGGCGCTGTACGCCTGGGGCCGGGCCCTCTGCTCCTCCACGGCGCTCTGCGCCCGGGTGGTGACGGCCACCGCGCCGAGCGCGCCGGGCGCTCTGGCCACCGCGCCGAGGAGCGTGCTGCCGATACCCACCACGCCGAGCAGGGTTGCTGAGTCCACCGGCTGTGGTCCACCGGTGACCGCGCGCTGGGGCCGCGCGGCGGAGGCGGGCTGGTCCTGCTGGTCGAGTCGGACTGCGTCCCCGGCGAGGAGGCCGCACTGGAGGCGGTCATCCGGGCCCGGCGTCCGGCCGGTGACCTGGACCTGCTCGGCATCGGCCGCTGAGCCTTGCGCGTTACCGTCGGCGCAGGCCGCGGATCAGGGGCTCGCTGATCGTCACCCGCAGGCCGCCCGGCAGCCGCTTGGTCAGGCGCACCCGGACCGCGCCGCGGTCGGAGACGGACAGCCCCGCGCGGAGCGTGCGGGTCAGGGCTTCGCTGACACCGATGCGGACGGCCATGGCGGGCTCCTTCGTGAGAGGTCGACCGTACAGACGCGGAAACCCCGCCCGGCGGTTACATCCAGCGGGCAGCCATCTGCGGGCAGCCATGTACTGCCGTGCCATGGATGAACGCTCCTCTCCCGCCGCCCGCGCCGGGCGCCGATAGTGGATCAGGGGAGAGCGATCCCCGCAGCCACCGCACCCGATCGCCGGAGATGGAGCCAGCGTCATGGACGCACACACGACAATGCCGCTCGAACTGCCCGACCTGTCCGGGCGGACGGCGGTGGTGACCGGGGCCTCCAGCGGACTCGGCACGGTGACCGCCCGGGAGCTGGCCCGCGCCGGGGCGCGGGTCGTCCTGGCGGTACGGGACCCGGCCAGGGGCCGCGCCGCCGCCGCCACGATCGCCGGGGACACCGAGGTCCGCGCGCTGGACCTGGGCGACCTGGCCTCGGTCCGGGCCTTCGCCGACGGCTGGTCCGGACCGCTGGACCTGCTGGTCAACAACGCCGGGATCATGGCCGTGCCGCAGGGACGCACGGTGGACGGCTTCGAGCTCCACATCGGGACCAACCACCTGGGCCACTTCGCGCTGACCGGTCTGCTGCTGCCGCACCTCACCGACCGGGTGGTGACCGTGTCCTCCGGCCTGGCCCGGATCGGGCGGCTCGACCCGGACGACCTGGACTGGCGGCACCGCCGCTACCGGCCGATGCGGGCCTACGGGACCTCCAAGCAAGCCAACCTGCTGTTCACCCTCGAACTCCAGCGCCGGCTCGCCGAAGCCGGCAGCCCGGTGCGGGCGCTGAGCGCCCACCCCGGCGTGGCGGTGACCGCCCTGGACCGGCACATGCGCGGCCCGCAGGCCGTCGTCACCCGGTTCGGATACCGCTTCATCGCCCAGCGGCAGCCCGAGTTCGGCGCGCTGCCGACCCTCGCCGCCGCCACCGGTGACCTGCCCGGCGGCTCCTACCTCGGACCCGGCGGACGCAACGGGGAGCAGCCCAGGGCCGAGAAGCACACCGGCCGCGACAGCGACGCGGACCTCGCCCGCCGCCTGTGGCAGCGCTCCGAGGAGCTGACCGGCGTCCGCTTCCCCTTCCCGGTGCCGCCGGGCCGGGGCGCCTGACCATGGCCCGATATGTCGCACCCGGCCGGGACCGCCCCGGGCGGAATAATGGCGGAGTGGACCGCTCCCAGCTCGCCGACTTCCTGCGCCGCCGCCGCGAGGCCCTGCAACCCGAGGACGTGGGGCTGTCGGCGGGCCCGCGCAGGCGTACCCCCGGTCTGCGCCGCGAGGACGTCGCCGCGCTCACCGGCATGTCCGTCGACTACTACGTCCGGCTCGAACAGGAACGCGGCCCGCAGCCGTCGGAGCAGATGACCGCGGCCCTGGCCCGGGGGCTGCGGCTGAGCCTGGACGAACGCGACCACCTGTTCCGGCTGGCCGGCCATCCGGTCCCGGACCGGTTGGCGCGCACCGACCACGTCAGTCCCGCGCTGATGCGGGTACTGGACCGGCTGGACGACACCCCGGCCCTGGTCGTCACCGACCTGGCCGAGACCCTCGCCCAGACCCGGGTGGCAGCCGCGCTGCTCGGCGACCAGACCCGGTTCACCGGCCCGGACCGCAGCATGATCCACCGGTGGTTCACCGATCCGGGCGCCCGGTCGATCTATCCGCCGGACACGCACGACCTGCACAGCCGGATCTTCGTCTCCCAGCTGCGCGGTGCCCACGTCCGCAGCGACCAGGGCCCGCGCACCACCGCCCTGGTGCGACGGCTGCTGGAGGCCGCCCCGGAGTTCGCCCGCCTGTGGGAGCAGCACCAGGTCGGTTTCCACTACCCGGACGACAAGACACTGGTCCACCCCGAACTCGGGCTGATCCAGGTCGACTGCCAGGTGCTCCAGGCCCCGGACCAGGGCCAGGCCCTGCTCATCTACACCGCCACCCCGGGCACGGACAGCTACGACAAGCTCAGGCTGCTCTCCGTCCTCGACCTCCCCGGCCCCTCGCGCACCGACTCGCGCACGGACCCGCGCACGGACCCGCGCGCAGAAAGAAGCCAGCCATGACCAGCAGCAACGACACCAGCACCGCCCCTGTCCGAGTGGCTGTCGTCACCGGCGGTTCGCGCGGGATCGGCCGGGCCTGCGCCGAACGGCTCGCGGCGGACGGCTGCGCGGTCGTGGTGAACTACGCGGGCAACGCGGCGGCCGCCGAGGACACCGTCGAGGCGATCACCGCCGCCGGTGGCCGGGCCTTCGCCGCCCGCGCCGACGTCGCCGACGAGGTGGCCGTCGAGGCCGTCTTCGACCTGGCCGAGAAGACCTTCGGCGGGGTCGACGTGGTGGTCAACGCGGCCGGGCGGATGGTCCTGTCCACCATCGCCGAGCTCGACCTGGCGGAGCTCGACTCGCTGCACCGCACCAACATCCGGGGCGCCTTCGTCGTCGCCCAGCAGGCCGCCCGCCGACTGCGTCCCGGCGGTACGCTGATCAACTTCTCGACGTCCGTGCTCGGCACCACCATCCCCAGCTACGGCGCGTACACCGCGAGCAAGGGCGCGGTCGAGGCGCTGACCATGATCCTGGCGAAGGAACTGCGCGGCCGGGACGTCACCGTCAACACCGTCGCCCCGGGCCCGACGGTGACCGATCTCTTCCTGGAGGGCAAGAGCGAGGCCGACCTAAGCCGCCTCGCCGCCGCCAACCCGATGGAGCGCCTCGGCCGGCCCGGCGACATCGCCGCCACCGTCGCCTTCCTGGCCGGCCCCGAAGGCCGCTGGATCAACGGCCAGAACCTCCGCGCCAATGGCGGCCTGATCTGACACAACGTCAACTATGGTCAGGGGGAGCTCTGCCCGCCCGAAACCGTGGTCCTTCCGGAGCGGAGGGGTGCGTGCTCGGTGTAGGCGGCGGGGTCGAAGCGGCTGAGCTGCCGGACGAGCCGCCCGGTGGACCATGGCCAGGCGAAGGTGTTCAGCCCGCTGGGGCTGAAGTAGTAGCTGCTGCAGCCACCGGAGTTGTACACGGTGGTCCGCAACGCCTGCTGCACCGCCGCGTTGTGTGCGGCCTGCGCGTTCGGCCGGACCTCCAGGGGGCGGTGACCGCTCTGCTCGAAATGGGCCAGGGCCTCGGTGAGGTAGGTCAGTTGGGCTTCCAGGACGGTGATCGCGGAGGTTGAGCCGCCGAGCAGATTGGGCCCAAGCAGCAGGAAGAGGTTGGGGAAGCCGCTGACGGTGGTGCCCAGGTACGCCTGCGGCCGGTCGCCCCAGGCCTCGTGCAGTGTCCGGCCGTTGGCGCCGTGCAGGCTCCGGGCCAGCGGCAGCTCACCCATGCGGAAGCCGGTCGCGGTGACGAGGACGTCGGCCTGGACCACGGTGCCGTCGGCGCCGATGACCTCGTTCCCGCGAACGCCGGTCACCGCCGTGGGATGCAGCTGGACATGGGGCTGGGCCAGGGCGCGGTGGAAGGTGCTGGAGGTGAGGAGGCGCTTGCAGCCCAGCCGGTAGTCCGGGGTGAGTGCCTGGCGCAGCGGCCGGTCGCGGACCGTGAGGCGCAGCTGCGCACGCGCCCCCAGCTCAAGCAGGCGGGCCAGTCGCGGATGACGGAAGGCGAAGCCGAAACCCTCCTGCAGTGCGTACTGCCCGGCCCGCAGGCCGCTGCGGGCACCGGGCAGGTGGTCCAGGACCCGGTTGAGCGCGGCGGGCACTGGCAGATCGGGTTTGGGCAGCACCCATTGGGCGGTTCGCTGGAAGAGGTGCACGGCTGCCGCCCGCTCTGCGACGGCCGGTACGAGCTGCACCGAGGAGGCTCCGCTGCCCACCACGGCCACCCGACGCCCCGTCAGGTCAACGCCGTGGTCCCACCGCGCGGTATGGAGTACGGGCCCGTCGAACTCCTGGACCCCGGGCACGTCGAGCTCGCGCGGGACGTGCCACGGCCCGGTGGCCAGGACCAGTACCGCGGCGCTGCAGGGGCCGTCGCTGGTCTCCAGCAGCCAGCGCCCGGTCGGCGGATCCCAGCGGGCCCCCTGCACCTGCACGCCGCAGCGCAGCACCTCACCGAGCCCGTACCGCTCGGCCGTTGTCCGCAGATAGGCGTGGATCTCCCGCTGACCGGCGAATACCCTGCTCCAGGCGGTGTCCGGAGTGAACGAGTAACTGTAGAGCGTCGAAGGCACATCACAGGCGCAGCCCGGATAGGTGTTCTCCCGCCAGGTGCCGCCGAGTTGCGGCCCCTTCTCCAGAACGAGGACATCGCGCCAGCCTGCCTGGCGCAGCCGGATGGCGGCGCCGATGCCGGAGAAGCCCGCACCGATGACCACGACGCGCACGTCCCGGCCGGGCCGGGTGTACTGCGCCGGGATCACAGCAGCGGTCCAGCCGGGAAGGTGGCGGCGGGCCGACAGGGCATGCGCAGCCGCCCCGGCCCCCTGCGGTCGGTGTCGTCCGGGCCTGCTGCTCTCGTCACGGTCATTCAGTGCCTTCTCTTAAAGGCCCGGTCAACATTTCGGGGTCACGCCGGAGCCGCACCTGTAGAACGTGAAGCGAGCGAGAAGGTCACTCTTCTTGTGCGCAAACGGTGTTGGGCGACTGGGGGCGGTGCCGTCGGATGCCCGGGCGGGCGAGTTCACCGACCGACCTGGTCCAAGGTTTTTTGCCATCCCGTTACAGCTCTCCGCGCCCGGGTGGCCCTATCTTTCCACCCGGCGCCCGGTCCGCCGCCTGCGGAGACCCCGACGGCGCCCCGGCCGGGTTCCGCTACGTCGGTGCAGGTCAGACCCATGGCCAGCATCGTTCGCATCCGGCCTCGGAGGGCCTCTTGATATTCGACTTCGCCCGGGTCGACACCGGTTCGACCGCCTGGGTCCTGATCAGCGCCGCGCTCGTCCTCTTCATGACGCCAGGTGTCGCCTTCTTCTACGGCGGCATGGTGCGCACCAAGCACGTCATGGCGATGCTGATGCAGAACTTCGTCACCATCGCCCTGGTGAGCGTGGCGTGGGTGGTCATCGGCTACAGCCTCGCCTTCGGCAAGGGCAACGGCTTCATCGGTGACCTGCACTTCGTCGACCTCGCGCACATGAACGAGGTCGTTCCCGGCTTCAGCGGCAGTACGGCGATGGTGATCCCGCCGCTGGTCTATGTGATCTACCAGATGATGTTCGCGGTGATCACGCCCTCGCTGATCACCGGCGCCACGGCCGACCGCTGGCGGTTCAGCTCCTTCGTCCCCTTCGTGGTGCTGTGGTCGCTGCTGGTCTACTGCCCGGTCGCGCACTGGATCTTCTCGCCGGTCGGGTGGCTCGCGAAGTTCGGCGTACTCGACTTCGCGGGCGGGATCGTCGTGCACACCACGGCCGGGGCGGCCGCCCTGGTCATGGCGATCGTCCTGGGCAAGCGCAAGGGCTGGCCGGAGCGGCCGATGCCGCAGAGCAACCTGCCGCTGATGCTGGTCGGCGCGGGGATCCTCTGGTTCGGCTGGTTCGGCTTCAACGGGGGTTCGGCCCTCGGCGCGAACCAACTGGCCGCCAGCGCCTTCCTCAACACCAACACCGCCGGTGCGGCGGCACTCCTCGGCTGGCTGGCCGTCGAGCGGCTGCGGCACGGCAGGACCACCACTCTCGGCGCGGCCGGCGGGGCCGTCGCCGGGCTCGCCGCGGTCACCCCGTGCGCCGGGTACGTGAGCCCGCTGGGCGCACTGGCGATCGGTGTCGCGGCAGGCGTGCTCTGCGAGTTCGCCGTCGACTGGAAGCACCGCCTCGGCTACGACGACGCCCTGGACGTGGTCGGCGTGCACCTGGTGGGCGGCGTGTTCGGCGCACTCGCGCTCGGCCTGTTCGCCACCAGGTCGATCAACGCCGCGGGGGCCAACGGCCTGTTCTACGGCGGCGGGTTGGCGCAACTGGGGCGGCAGGCCGTCGGCGTCGGCGCGGTGCTCGGCTACACCGTGGCGGTGACTCTGGTGATCGCCCTCGTGCTGAAGCGGATCACCGGCAACCGGGTCTCCGAGGCGGACGAGGAACTCGGCCTGGACCTCAGCCTGCACGGTGAGACCGCGTACGTCCTGTCGGAAGGCCGGGCCGGCGACACTGTCGGTTCAGGGGAGTACGGCGTCGGCGAGCCACTGGCCGCGGACTCGTAGTCGCAGCTCGCAACTCCCGGTCGGCCCGGGGCAGGTGCCGGAGAACGGCAGCCCGCCGGGCCGACCGGGGCGCGCCTGCCCCTCCCTTTCATCGCGTGGATTCATCGCGTGGGGGCAGCAGGACCGGGGCTGCGCGCCTGGCGGCTC
>Ga0302311_10007775_pt1 | contig 10880 bp, 10 predicted proteins | sample III_Palsa_N1_3_FD_200449 | JGI IMG/M metagenome (GOLD analysis project Ga0302311, IMG submission 200449) | Peat permafrost microbial communities from Stordalen Mire near Abisko, Sweden - III_Palsa_N1_3 | ecosystem: Environmental > Terrestrial > Soil > Palsa > Peat permafrost | place: Sweden...
TGGGTCGCGGTTGTTGTCGGGAGTCGCGGTCAGGGTGACGGTGCGGAAGAAATTCTTGCTGAAGGTGGGGTTGAGGGTGAAGGAGACGCGTTCGACCGGGATGTGCGCCGGGATGTGGATGGTAGCGATGGTTTGGCGGCCGCGGCTCGTGAAGCTCGGCGTGGAAGCCACCGTCGTGTAGAGGGTCTGGGCTTCGCGGCTGGGTGGGACCGTGGCGGCGTGGACGATGGAGGGGCTTAGATCGTGCGGCGATGAGTTAGGCGCAGGGGTGAGGTGCAGGGTGACGTGCAGCTCGGGGAAGGTGGCTTCCTGGAGCGGCAGCATGGTGGAGCGGGAGAGATGCTGCGCGGTCAGGTCGAAGACGGCGAAGGTGCCGAGGTCGGTGGGCGGGCCGCCGTGTCCGTCGGAGCCCGAAACGTGCGCGGTGGCGAGGAAGTCTTTGGCGGCCAGATCGAGGGCGACGGCGCTGTAGGGGCGCGGCGGCATTTCGATGTCGAAGGCGATGTCGCCGTGCGTTGAGCCGAGGTTACGGATGGGTGCGGTGTCGTCTTCGGCGGTTTGGGTGCCGCTTACGGAGAAGTTGAAGGGGATTTCGGTGGCGGGGGTAGCGGCGGTGTAGAGGCGAAGATCGTTGAGGGACTCGGAGGCGGCGTGGGCGAAGACGATGGCGTCGAGGATGGCGCAAGCCTGGCCGGTGGTGTTGGCGGGGAGCGTGAGGGTGCGCTCGTAGCGGAAGTGCTGCGGCTCAGGCGCGGGGTCGTTGGAGGATACGCTGGCGATCTGCAGGAAGAGTGCAAGAGCCAGGGCTAGAGCAGCCCTCATGGAGCGGCCTCGTGCGGGTGATGTGAAGGGTAATCGCCGGGGTTTGTTTCTTTGAGGTTGAGCCAGTCCTTTTGATAGGCGAAGCTGACGGCCATGAGGACGATGCCGAGGCCGAGGTAGCTGATAACGCGGTAGCCCGTGCCGAGGTTGCGCATGTCGTACGCGAACGCTTTGAGCACCGTGGCGGCCAACAGCGTGAGGCCGACCCAGCGGGTGAGAGCGAGCCGTCGCCAGAAGCCGGCGACCATGAGGGCAGCGCCTTGGAGCATCATCCAGCCGGAGGACGCGAAGTCCGATTGCTCGGTGGCGGCGGACCAGGCGGTGGACGCGATGCCGGTGTGGAAGTAGAGAGAGATTTCACGGTACATCGCGACGAGAAGAACCAGGCGCTCGATGCGCTGGAGCAGCGCGGCGGGGTCGAGCGGTTGCGAATCTTCCGGAACGGGCTCGTGGTCGGCCATGGAAGATACTTTATCGCTGATGGAGGGTTTTTGGCGGATTTTCCGGATGGCAGGTTTGGGGAATGGAATACGCTTCCTCTCGATGAAGGTTTCCGTTAGCCTTAGGTCACGTTTATGTCTCAAGTTGGAACCAGTTGCCGTCACGTCCTGGTCGTCGATGACGATGTGATCATGCGCGAGTTGCTGACGGCGATCCTGGGGATCGAAGGCTACGAGGTGAAGGTGGCGGAGTCGGGCAACGCGGCGCTGGCGTTGCTGGCGAGTGGGGCTCAGGTCGATGTGATCCTGCTGGACCTGCATATGCCAGGAGTGCAAGGGGCGGAGCTTGCAGCGCGGTTGCATGAGGTGCGCGCGGTGGAGACGCTGCTGATCGGGATGAGCGGAAGCATGCCGACCCCGGCCGAGAGAGGGTCGTTTCGGGCGTTTCTGGACAAGCCGTTTACGGTGGAGGACTTTACGGCGGCGATTGAGACGGCGAAGGCTCGGTTGGATGGGGCGACTGTTACCGAGAGCGTGGAGAAGTCGTCTGGAGTGCTCAATGAAGAGATTTACGAGCGGCTTGCAGCGATGCTGCCACCGACGCAGTTGCGCGAGCTGTATCGGATTACGATCGAGGATGTGTTGCGGCGCGTGGGGCTGATGCGGGAGAGTTTGAAACTTGGCCGTACAGAGGAAACCCGGGCGGAGGCGCACGCGATCAAAGGTGGATGTGGCATGGTAGGGGCTGGTGAATTAAGTATTCTGGCAGCAGCGGTAGAAGGGGGTTCCAAGCCAGGCAATCCCCCTTTTGCCAATTTTGATGCCGCCTGCGTCAGGTTGCAGCGTATGCTTGACGCACGCTTCCGACACAACGTAGAACAGGCTCAACGGAGAACCGTACAAGATGCCGACTGACACGAGAAAGCCCGAAGTAAGTCCGAAGACAGTGATTCGACCGCTGAGCGCGTCGATACGCATCGTGGTGGCCGATGACCATCCGGTGGTGCGTTTCGGCGTGAAGAACATGCTGATGTCGGAACCAGGGTTTGAGGTGGTGGGCGAGGCCGAAGACGGCGATCATGCGATTACGCAGACCCTCGAACTGGAGCCCGACATCCTGCTGCTGGATTTGCTGATGCCTCGGCTTCCAGGGCTGGAAGCCATGCGGGCGATCATGACGAAGTCGCCGCGGGTAAAGATCATTCTGTTGACCAGCACGATTTCGACGCAGCAGATTATCGAAGCGCTGCAGATTGGCGCGCGCGGGATTGTGCTGAAGGATTCCGTGGCCAGCGACCTGGGTGAGAGCCTGCGGTCGGTGCTTTCCGGCGATTATTGGATCGGCGGACGGCGGGTAGCGAACCTGCTGACGGCGCTGCACGAGCTGATGCAGAAGGCCGCCGCTGTGCCGGAGAAAAAGACGTACGGGTTGACGCCTCGGGAGCTTGAGGTGGTGACTTGTATTGTCGAAGGCTGTTCGAACAAGGATATTGCCAAGCAGTTTGCGATCTCGGAAGAGACGGTGAAGCGGCACCTGTCGAATATTTTCGACAAGACGGGTGTTAGCACGCGGCTGGAGCTGGCGCTGTTTGCGATCAGCCATAAGCTGGTCGATATCGAAGTTTAGCTAAGTGATAGAGCCAGCACCATGCGCGCGTTCCTTTTCGAGCGTCGCGACGGCAATGCCTTCTTCCTTGCTAACCGGCGGACGGCCCAGGAGTGCTTCAGTCCTCCGACGCCCTTTGAGGCGCGAGTTGTAAACAAACATGTAGGTGAGGACGCTGATGAAAACCAGCGCGATCAGGATATAGACGACGGTAGTAAGAACCGGGTTCTGGTCCATAATGCAGAGTTAGATGGAGTCTCCCACCCTGCGGGTGGCCCGGCGACGTGACCCATACAATCTAGATATGGCTGAGGAAGTTCTTCACGACGTTCTGGTGATCGGCGCGGGGCCCACGGGGTTGGCTTGCGCGATTGCTGCGCAAAATCTTGGGTTGCGGGTTGTGCTGGTGGATAAAGGGTGTTTGACCAATTCCCTTTTCAACTATCCGGCGCATATGACGTTCTTTACGACGCCGGAGCTGCTGGAGATTGGCAACATGCCGTTCTCGTCGCCGAACCAGAAGCCGACGCGGGCGGAAGCGCTGGAGTATTACCGCAAGGTCGCGCAGCACTACAAGCTGGATGTGCGGCAGTACGAGCTGGTGGGGCTCGGAAGCTGGTTGTGTCTACGGGGTATTACGACCTGCCGAATATCCTGTGCATTACGGGTGAGGATCTGCCCAAGGTGATGCACTACTACAACGAGCCGCATCCTTACTTTGCGCAGGATGTGGTGGTGATCGGCGGGAAGAACTCGGCGGCGATTGCGGCGCTGGATCTGTGGCGGCATGGAGCGCGTGTGACGCTGGTGCATCGCGGGGCGGAACTGCATCGGCATATCAAATACTGGATCAAGCCGGATATTGAAAACCGCATCAAGAACGGCGAGATTGCAGCGCACTTCAACACGACGGTGAGCTTGATTACGGAGGATTCGGTGACGCTCGAAACGGCCGGCGGGCCGAAGGTGATTCCAAACAATTTTGTGTTTGCGCTGACGGGGTATCAGCCGGACTTTGCGTTTATCGAGTCAATGGGCGTGACGCTCGACGCGAACAATGCACGATGCCCGGTATGCAATCGCGAGACGCTGGAGTCGAATGTGCCGGGGCTGTATGTTGCGGGCGTGGTCGTTGCGGGTGAGCGGACGAATGAGATTTTTATTGAGAATGGGCGGTTCCACGGCGATTTGATTGCTGCAGATCTTGCGGTGAAGATGAAGGGGAAGAGCGTGGTGAAGCCGGTGGCACCGGAACATACGGTGGCGGCGGAGTAGATCACTTCCAGCGGACGCTGCGGCAGAACAGCAGATCTCTCCACTACCCCTTCGGCAAGCTCAGGGTCCGGTCGAGATGACAGTGTTCGTCAGCGATTGGCGGTTAGCCGACAACGCGGCGGCGGAAGCCTTTCATGCCGGTCCATGTGAGCAGTGCCAGGAAGAACGTCAGCATGAGCAGGATCATGGCGTTGCCCATGTGGCCCGTGGCCGGCGTGAGGGCTGAGCGGAGGCCTTCGCTCATGTAGACGATGGGGTTCACCAGGACACCGTACTGCAGCCACTTGATGTGGTCGAGCTTGGCCCAGGGGTAGTAGACACAGCCGAGGAAAGTGATCGGCATAACAACGACGCCGAAGATGAGGCCGATCTGCTTGGGCTGGACTGAGGTGCCGATGGTGAGGCCAAGCGCGCCCGCGAGCAGGCTGGCGAGGATCAGAACGGCGATCAGGAACGGCCAGCTTGTTACCTGCGCGGCGGCGTGGGGCGTCGGAATGTAGTACGCCAGCGGGAAGACGAGTGCCGCAGCGACGACGCTTTGCAGCGCAGAGAAGACGATCTTTTCGACGGCGACAAAGGCGATGGGCAGCGGGCACATGACGCGGTCGTCGATTTCGCGGGTGATACCGAACTCCTGCGCGAGCGGCAAAGCAACGGCAGCGATGCCGGAGAACATTATCGCGACAGCCATCAGGCCCGGGAGCAGGATGGTGTCGAAGCTGGTGCCGGCGCCGCCGGCCATCTGCGCGGTGGGATTCGCGACGCCCTGCATGTGCGGCATGACGTAGGTGAAGACGAAGAGGAAGAGCAGCGGATTCATGCCCACGCGAACGACGAAAGGGCCAAGCTCGCGGCGAAGGACGTAGAAGTCGCGCATGAGCAGACCGGCAAACGCACGGGCGTAGCTGATGCGGCGGCCTTGTGTGATGGCGGTAGCGGGATGGAGTGCGGTGGTAGCCATGGAGGTTTCCTATTCGCGCAGGTCTCTGCCGGTGAGACGGATGAAGACGTTCTCGAGGCTGGCCTCGGAGGTTTTGACGTCAGTGACGGCCCAGCCTTCGGACGCGGAGACGACGCGGGGGACGATTCCCTTCTCGCTGTTGGTGAAGACGCGCAGGCCGTAGGCGGTTGGTTCGCTGGAGAGCACGCCTTCGACTTGTTTGAGTGCGCCGGCGAGTTGGGTAGAAAGAGTCGGCGATTCGAGAGTGAGGTCGATGATCTTGTCGCCGCCAAGCGAGGCCTTTAGGGCAGCGGGGGTGTCTTCGACGAGGATCCTGCCATGGTCGATGATGGCAAGGCGGTCGCAGAGCTCGTCGGCTTCTTCCATGTAGTGGGTGGTTAGGACGACGGTGATGCCTTCGTTGCGGAGCAGGCTGACGGCATCCCACATGGCGATACGGCTTTGCGGATCGAGGCCGGCGGAGGGTTCGTCGAGGAACAGGACTTTGGGCCGGTGAGCGATGGCGCGGGCAATCTGCACGCGTTGAGCGAGGCCTCCGCTGAGGGCTTGCGGGTAGGCTTTGGCGCGGTCGGTGAGGCGGAACTGGTCGAGGAGCTGGGCCGTGCGGGCGTGCGATTCCGACCGTGACATGCCGAAGTAGAGGCAATGGAAGAAGATGTTTTCTTCAACCGTGCAGGAGCGGTCGAGCGTGTTGTACTGCGGCACGACGCCGATGGAACGGCGTGCAATCGCCGCATGGGCGACGACATCGATGCCTGCTATGCGGACCGAGCCGGCGGTGGGCATGGCGCGGGTGGTCGCGATGGAGATGGTCGTGGTTTTGCCGGCGCCGTTGGGCCCGAGCAACCCATAGATGAGGCCTGCGGGGACGCGGAGGTCGATGCCATCGACGGCGGTCACGGGGTGTTTGCCGGGGTAGACCTTGCGCAGGCCGGTGATATCGACGATGGTTTCAGCCACTGTGTTGCTGCCCTCCGGCTTGTTGGATTATAGAGGGGATAATGCTGGAATCGGTCTGGAGCGCGGTGTACGCTTGAACAAGCAGGAGGTGAGCGATGGCAGCAGCGACGGCAGTTAGCCTTCCCTTCCTAACCGTGGACGAGTATTTGCATACCAGCTATGAGCCGGATGCGGACTATGTCGACGGGGTTTTGGAGGAGCGCAACCCGGGCGAGATGGACCATGCGGACTTGCAGAGCGAGATTGTCCACATCTTCCGCACACATCGTGGGGACTGGAAAGTAAAGGCTTATACAGAGCTGCGCGTCCAGGTTGCGCGGACGCGGTTTCGCGTTCCGGACGTTTGCGTTCTCAAGGATTCTCAGCCCAGAACTCCGATCGTTCGCGAAGCTCCGCTGCTTTGCATCGAGGTTTTGTCTCCCGAAGACCGGTACGGCCGCGTTCAGGTGCGGGTTCGGGATTACATCGCGATGGGCGTCGCTGAGGTCTGGATCTTCGATCCGGAAAGGCGCGTAGCCACTGTGTTTCGCGGAGAGACGATGACGGAACATACCGAAGGCTCGCTGAAACTCGATGCGACGGCCATTGAGCTGAAGTTGGCCGATGTCTTTGGAGTGCTGGATTTATCATAGAAGCCGGTGCTTCTATGACGAACATTCAGCAGGACGACCTTATCGAGAGCGTGCGCGGCGCGCTGCAATACATCAGCTACTACCATCCGGTGGATTACATCGAGAACCTGGCGCGGGCGTATGAGCTGGAGCAGTCTCCTGCGGCCAAGGATGCGATGAGGCAGATCCTTGTGAACTCGCGGATGTGTGCCGAAGGGCATCGGCCGATCTGCCAGGATACGGGGATCGTGACCGTCTTCGTCAAGCTCGGACAGGAGTGCCACCTGGTAAAGGGCGACGGCCCGGCGACGATGACGCTGCAGGGGATGTGCGACGAAGGTGTGCGGCGGGCGTGGCTGGATCCGGATAACAAGCTGCGTGGATCGATCCTCTCGGACCCTGCTTTCTCGCGGAAGAATACGGTCGACAACACACCTTGTGTGGTTGAGGTTTCGCTGGTTGAAGGCAACGAGTGCGATGTGACCGTGGCAGCCAAGGGCGGCGGGAGCGAGGCGAAGTCGAAGTTTGTGATGCTGAATCCGTCGGATTCGGTGGTGGATTGGGTGATAAAAACGGTGCCGACGATGGGTGCTGGATGGTGTCCGCCGGGCATGCTGGGGATTGGAATTGGTGGCACGGCGGAGAAGGCGATGCTGCTGGCGAAGCAGTCGTTGATGGACCCGATCGATATGCAGGAGCTGAAGCTGCGGGGGCCGCAGACCAACATCGAGAAGCTGCGGGTGGAGATTTATGACAAGGTGAATGCGCTGGGCATCGGCGCGCAGGGGCTTGGCGGGCTGACGACTGTGCTCGATGTGAAGATTCTCGATTGGCCGACACATGCGGCGAATCTGCCGGTGGCGATGATTCCGAACTGCGCGGCTACGCGGCATGCGCACTTTGTGCTGGATGGGTCAGGTGCGGTGATGCTTGATCCGCCGTCGCTGGAGAGCTGGCCCAAGATGACGTACGACGTGCATGGGGCCAAGCGGGTGAATCTCGACACGCTGACGCATGCGGAAGTCAAGACGTGGAAGACGGGTGAGGTGGTGCTGCTGAACGGCAAGCTGCTGACCGGGCGCGATGCGGCGCATAAGCGCATGACGGATATGTTGAATCGCGGTGAGAAGCTGCCCGTGGATTTCACCAACCGGATCATCTACTACGTCGGGCCGGTGGATGCGGTGCGCGATGAGGCTGTTGGGCCGGCAGGGCCGACGACCGCGACACGCATGGATAAGTTCACGCGGCAGATGCTGGAGCAGACCGGGTTGATCGGTATGGTGGGCAAGGCGGAGCGTGGGGTTGCGGCGATTGATGCGATCCGCGACAACGAGGCGGTGTATCTGATGGCGATTGGCGGCGCCGCTTACCTGGTATCGAAGGCGATCAAGCACTCGCGGCTCGTGGCCTTTGGCGACCTGGGGATGGAAGCGATCTATGAGTTCGATGTGGTGGATATGCCGGTGACCGTGGCGGTCGATGCCAAGGGGACGAGCGTACACATCACCGGGCCTGAGGAGTGGAAGGAACGCATCGCGCACAGCATGGCTGTGGGTGGCGTGGCTATTTTGGGGCAGTAGAGCGGCTGGTGGTTGGAGGCGGTGAGGAGAACGGTCGAGCTTCGCTCGATACCCCACCCTTTCGCAAACTGCGCGAAAGGGTGGACCACCCGATTTTGCGGCTCTTCCGGTGGGGGGCAGTGGTGCGTGGGCAACCTCGACTGTGGCGTTAAGGTTGCCCCACATACAGTTTAATTTGGGACACCCATTGCTGCAGGCGGGGCATCCGACCCTGCTGAGTGCCTATTACGGGCACGCTCCTCAGCTGGTCTGAGAGCGAACAGCAATAAGGAGAAATAGCGCCATGCAAGGAATTTGGAAGCAAATTTCAGTACTGCCACTCGCCGCGGTCTTCGCCAGTACCTGCCTGCTGGCACAAGAGCCGAACCCAACCACCGTCGCCCCCGGAGCCACCCACGGAGAGGTGATCGCCGAGGGTCAAAACGGCGTGTATATCTATCACGTGAAGGTAGTGCAGCGGAACCTCGATGCTGTGAACTACCTGAACCGCAGCGGATCCACCCATGTCGGTTTCACCGGCACGAACCTGATGCCGGGAGCGCATGGCGAGGCGAAGGTGGATTCGGTTACCGGAAAGACAAAGATTTCAGCGAAGTTCGAAGGACTCTCGCCCGCGAACGGTTTCGGGCCGGAGTATCTGACCTATGTACTTTGGGCAATTTCATCCGATGGACGTCCGCAGAACCTCGGCGAGCTGGAGCTTTCGGGCAATAAGGCGAACCTCGATGTATCGTCAGGATTCCAGTCGTTCGGCATGATCGTTACCGCGGAACCGTACTACTCGGTTTCCGAGCCTAGCGATGTCATCGTGCTGCAGAATGTGTTCAACGACAAGACCAACGGCGTGTTGCAGCAGGTAAACATTCACTACGCGCTGCTGCCGAAGGGGTTGTATGCGAACACCGAAGGCGCGAAGTCGGAGCCACATCCGATCACCGATCGCGAACATACGCCGTTGGCGCTGTTTGAAGCACATAACGCCGCCCGTATTGCGCGTGAGACTGGCGCTGACCAGGATGCTCCGGACATCATGAAGGAAGTCGACACCGATCTGACGAATGCAGATGCGATGCAGGCTTCCAATCATCGCGATGTGAAGATGGAGTTCACCTATGCGCGTGAGGCTACGCAACGGTCGGAAGATGCTCGTCTGGTGACGCTGCGCAAGCAGGCAGCGGCACGCGAGCAGGCCGATAAGGATGCGAAGAACACGGCGCAGCTTGATGCGGCGAACTCGCAGGCGCAGGCTGATGCGGCCGCGGCAGCGAAAGCACAAGCCGATGCGGCTCGTGCTCGTGCTGAGGCGGAAGCTGCCAATGCTCGTGCTCTGGCTGCGGAAGCGCAGCACAAGGCACAGAGTAGCGAAGCGGATGCGGAGGCAACTCGTGAGAAGCTGCGGGCGCAGTTGAACGCCGTGCTGGCTACGACCGAGAGCGCACGCGGGCTGATCGTCAACATGAGCGATGTGCTGTTCGACACCGCGAAGTTCACGCTGAAGCCAGGGACGCAGGTGAGTCTCGCGAAGGTTGCGACGATCCTGGAGCTTTATCCCGGGCTCAAGGTGCAGGTCGAGGGCTATACGGACTCGGTCGGCGGCGATGACTACAACCAGAAGCTCAGCGAAAACCGTGCCAACTCGGTGCACGACTTCCTGGTGACGAATGGCGTGCCTACGACGAATGTTACCGCTGCGGGTTTTGGCAAGAACGATCCGGTTGCGGATAACGGCAGCGCCAGCGGGCGTGCACAGAATCGTCGCGTGAACCTGGTGGTTTCGGGCGATGCGATCGGTGTGCAGACCAGCCAGGTGCGATAAACCGTTTGAAACAAAGGGAAATGAAGCAAGGCCGCGAATTCGTTCGCGGCCTTTTGTTTCCTTTTGCGGAAACAGGCAAAATAAAGGAGGTGGATTTGGAGGAACGTTGGGACTTTCGTTGAAGAATAAGGTGGTTTTTGTGACGGGCGCGAGCTCGGGTATCGGCGCAGCGACGGCGATGGAGTTTGCGAAGCTGGGCGCGCGGGTTTTGCTGTGTGCGCGGAGGCTCGACAAACTAAAGGCGATGGAGCCGGAGTTGCTGAAGGCGGGCGCGGCGGCGGTGTTCAGCTTTGAGCTGGATGTGCAGAATCGCGATGCGGTGCAAAGCACGATCAATGCCCTGCCCGAGGCGTGGAGCGAGATTGATGTGCTGGTCAACAACGCCGGGTTGAGCCGCGGGTTGGTGAAGCTCTATGAGGACGACATCGACGATTGGGAAGAGATGATCGACACCAATATCAAGGGGCTGCTCTATGTGACGCGCGCGATCGTTCCGGGGATGGTGAAGCGCAACCATGGGCATGTGATCAATATTGGATCGATTGCCGGGCACATGGTGTACCCGAATGGCGCGGTGTATTGCGCTACCAAAGCTGCGGTCGGGTTTATCGGCGATGGGCTGCGGATTGATCTGAACGGGACCGATGTCCGCGTGACTTCTGTCGATCCGGGAATGGTAGAGACGGAGTTCAGCAGCGTCCGGTTTCGCGGAAACGAAGAGCGAGCGGCACAGACGTATGCGAATATCGAGCCGCTGACAGCGGAAGATATTGCCGAGACGATCGCTTGGACAGCGACGAGGCTGG
>Ga0302311_10007776_pt1 | contig 10879 bp, 8 predicted proteins | sample III_Palsa_N1_3_FD_200449 | JGI IMG/M metagenome (GOLD analysis project Ga0302311, IMG submission 200449) | Peat permafrost microbial communities from Stordalen Mire near Abisko, Sweden - III_Palsa_N1_3 | ecosystem: Environmental > Terrestrial > Soil > Palsa > Peat permafrost | place: Sweden...
GCGATCGCGGCCTTCGGGCCGCATAGCGCACCAAAAGGACTTGTAGGCCAAGCGCCATCGCCGAGCGGAGCCGTCAAGGCTCGCGAAGCTCTTGCGAAGCGACCGCCGAAGGCGGCTTGGACTTGACGGCGAGCACGGCGATGGCAGCGCGCGACAGCCGGAACAAGACGCCACCCACAGGTGTGCCAAGGCTCCTCCGGCGCGCCGAGCCTCAAGCCACTTTGCGCCGGACGCGCGGCCGCGCGGCCGACCGCCGCGGAAGCAGGCCTTCCAGATCCACCAGCGCCATCGGCCGCGCGATGAAATAGCCTTGCGCCAGGTCGCAGCCCATGGAAGCCAGCAGGTCGAGCGCCCCCTCGGTCTCGACGCCTTCCGCCACGACCTGCAGCCCGAGATTGTGCCCAAGTTCGATCGCCGAGCGCACGAGCATCTCGTCCGTGCGGTCCTGCGCCACATTGAGGATGAACATCCGGTCGACCTTGAGTTCGTCGGCGGGGATGTTCTTGAGATAGCCGAGCGAAGACAGGCCGGCGCCGTAGTCGTCGATGGAGATGCCGATGTCGGCCGCGCGAAACGCCTCCAGCGTCCGATAGGCGACCCTGGAATTGCCGATGATCGCCGTCTCCGTCACCTCAAGGATGATCTTGCCGACCGAGCGGCCGGCGATGCGCAAAATGGTGTCGGCGAAATCCTCGTCGTCCAGGAGGCGGCCGGAAAGATTGACCGAGAAACACAGGCGATGGCCAAGATCAAGGAGGCGCCTTTGATCCTCGACGGCGCGTTTCAGCACCCATTCGGTGAGCGCGCCGATGCGTCCGGTCTCCTCGGCCATAAGCAGGAACGCGCCCGCGGCGAGCGGGCCTTGCCGGGGATGCGACCAGCGCACCAACGCCTCCACGCCGACGAAGGCGCCGCGCGCAAGGTCCAGTTTGGGCTGATAGTGCACGCCCATCTCGTCGCAATCGATCGCATGAACCATCTCGCTCATCAGCGACAGGCTGGCGATCGGATTGTCGTGCAGGCCGGCCTCGAAGCGGGTGACCGGCTGGCGGTTGCGGCGGCCGTGTTCGATCGCCAGGATGGCGCGATCGACGATCGCGATATCGGCGGCGGCCGGTTCGGCGGCCTCGCTGGCGCCGATGGTCACGCTGACGTCGATGGGCGTCTCGCCGAGCTGGATCGGCGTCTCCATCGCCTGATGCAGCTTCAGCATGGCCCGCCGGGCGTCGTCGGCGTCGCGCGCGATCCATGCCGCGCCCAACACGTTCGAGGAAAGGCGGGCCGTTGCAGCTTGCGGAAAGGCCGCGTCGAGACGCGAGGCGACGGCGCGGATAAGGCCGACGGTCGAGGCGTGCCCGATGGCGTTCTGCAAGGCCTCGAAGCGATCGAGCCCGATGGCCGCCACGACCACGCCGCCCTCGCCCGCCTCCAGCTTCAGCGCGGCGATTCTTGCCTGCAGCGCGTAGCGGTTGGGCAATCCCGTCTCCGAATCGATCCGCGCCAGACGCGCGCTTTCGGTCGCGCGGGCGGCGGCCGAAAGGAGACGGCGGCTCGCCGCCCAGACGGAGACCGCCGCGAGCCCGTTCTGCGCCCCCGCCGCCAGCATCGCCAGCCCGAGCCAAAGCGTGCCGCCGTCGGCGACGACGAAATACGGCGCGGTGAGAAAAGCCAGCACCGGCGGGGCGATCGAGGCGGCCAAAGCCTGCCTGGATTCGCCGCTCAGCAGCGCCCCGTTCAACAGCGCGCCGGACCACAGCAGGCCGGCCCCGAGCAGTCCCCAGACGCCGTAATGGAACGCTTCGAGGATGCCGAAGAAGGCGAAGGCGGCGTTGCTGAGCGTCAGGATGGCGAGATAGGCGACGCGCCGGCGCGGACTGAAAACGGTTTCCGCGACGACGTCGGCAAACAGGTAGGCTTCGGCAAATTGCACAAGCGCATAACCGGCGGCCCAGAGCGCGGCGGCGGCGACGCCGCTCAGGGCGTGGAACACCAGCGCGTTGGCGAAGCACAGGCCGAGGCGCACGCGCATCTGGTGACGGCGCGCGACGACGACCGCCGCAAGGGCATGGGCGCTTTCGCTGGTCCGGCCGCTTGGGCGCCGCATCCTCATATGGGCGACGGTACGGGGGGATCGCTATCGTCCCGTTAAGATTGACCGCCGTTTTGAACGGCAATTGTCGCAATTGCGGCCATTTGCGCGCCGGACGGTCGCGGCCGGGAGCCGAACCGCCGTTTTCAGCCCGCGGCCACGATCCCGTCGAGCTCGCCCGCCATCCCCTTGAGAATCCGCAAGCCCGCCTCCAGATCCCCCGCGCCGACCGCCGCCCACATCCTCGCCGCATTGCCCGTCTCGATCGTCACGGGAAACCCGGCCGCCTCGGCGAGCGCGCCCTTCTCGTTGATGAGATAGCGCCGGTTCAGCGCGAACAGCACCTGCGCCAGGCAGCAGAGCGCGCGATAGGCGCAGCCGGCGACATGCGTCTCATCGCCGCGAGGCAAGGCGGTCTCGGCGTTGTCGATGCTGAAGCGCGCTTCCCCATGAAAGCGGGCGATCAAGGCCTGGCGCAGGGCGTCCGGATAAGGCGACGCGCGGGCTATGAGGGCGGCGATCGCGCCGGCCTCGTCACGCAGCGGGACGCAGAGCGCGGCCTCGCCCATCCAGATGGCGGAGCAAAAGCCGTGGGGATGGCCGGGCTGATAATGCATTTCGATCCGCCCGGCCGCGCAATCGGCGACGACGGCGCGAACGCGGTTGAGATCGCGATAGAGGAGATCGACCTTGCGGCCCGAAATGGAAAGCCAGCCGCCGCCGTTGATCCACGGGCCCCAGCCGCCGATTTCGGTGAGTGTGAGCTTGGCGGAATCGTCGACCAGCGGCGCGATGGCGGCGCGCAGATCCTCGACGCGCAGGGGTTCGTGCGCCTCGTAATAGAGGCCGAAATCATAATCGGCGGCGGGGCCGGCGGTCCCCCGCGCGCGCGAGCCGCCGAGCGTGAACGCGGCGAGGCCGCGCACGGGCGCGAGGGCGGCGGACAGGCGTTCGACAAGCGGGTCGTTCATCACGCGATGAGGGGCCACGGCGGAGCGGTGGCGTCAAGCCGTTGCGATGGCGTGGCGAAAAGGGCGGGAAGCGCACCCCTTCTCCCGCCAAAGGGCGGGAGAAGGGGTGCGCTGCGCCCCGCGCCAAGACTTTTCGGGCCGCCATCGTTAGGATCGCGCCCCGTCCGTCGTCCTTCCCCGAACCGGCCGCTCTCCGCCCCATGCGTAATTGGCTTCGCTCGCCCACCCTTCTCAAGCTGCTCGTCGGCCAGCATATTCTCAACGGCATCAGCGTGGCGGCCGGCGTGATGGCGGTGAGCGCGATCGCCTCGGTCCTGTTCGGCTTCGAGGCCGGCCAGCCGGCGACGCTCGGCGCGATCTCGGCGAGCATTTCCGATCAGCCGGCGCCGCTGCGCCGCAAGGCCATGCTGATGGCGGTCGGCTTCGGCATCGCCTGTGTTTCCACGCTGTCGATCCAGCTCATCGCCGGCTTCCCGCTCGCGCTGATCCCGGCCGTCGCGATCATCGCGTTCCTGGCCGGCATGATGACCGGCTATGGGCGCTGGGCTTTGGCGCTCAGCATGCAGGCTTTGGTGCCGATGGTGTTCGCGCTCGGCCTGCCGCCAACCAGCTTTGCCGGCGCGCTGCGCGAGGAAGCGATCCTGATCGGCGGCGGACTCGCCTATATCGCGATCGCGCTCGCGCTGACCGCGATCACCGACGCGGGCGGGCGGCGCCTGATGGCGAGCGAGTGCCTGCGCGAGTTCTCCGCCTATTTGCGCACGGTCGCCGCGTTCTACAATCCGAAGGCCGATCTGCCGGAAGTCTATGGCGCGGCGATCCGCCAGCACGCGGCTTTGTCCGACCAGATGCAATCGGCGCGCGCGCTGCTGCTGGAGCGCCCGCATGTCTCCAAGGCGCGGCTGCGCCTGGCGGCGACGATCGGCATTCTCCTCGACGCGCTCGACGCGCTGGTCGCCGCCCATATCGAGCTGGCGGAGCTGCGCAAGACCGAAGCCGCCGCGACGCTGATGGCGCGCATCGCCGTCACCCTGCGGGCCGCCTCGCTCGATTTGCAGCACCTCAGTCTCGATCTCCTCTCCAACGCCTCGCCCAGCCTGCCGCCCGACCATTCGCTGGCTTCCGACGCGCTGCAGCGCGAAGCTTCGAGGCTGGAGGCGAGCGGCGATCTCAGCCCCGAGGCGCTGGCCGCCGTGCAGGCGACGACAAAAAGGATCGGCGACGCGCTCGGCCATATCCGGCGCCTGGAGCGCGCGCTGTCGGACGATGAGGTGGCGGCCGCCTCGATCGGCGACGTCGATCTTGCCGCCTTCCGCGCGCGCCCCTCGTTCGATCTGAAACTGCTCACCGTCCATCTCACGCCGAACTCGCCGGTGCTGCGCTTCGCCACCAGGCTCGCGCTGGCGATGACGGCGGGGGCGCTGGTCGCCCAGTCGCTGTCGAGCGTCAGCCACGGCAACTGGATCCTGCTGACCATCGCCGTCATCCTGCGCTCCAGCTACGGCCTGACGCGCGAGCGGCGCGACGACCGCGTCATCGGCACGCTGATCGGCTGCCTTGTCGCGGCGGGCGCGGTGGCCACTCTGCCGATCGGCGCGCTGATCGGCGTGCAGGCTTTGGGGTTGGCGATCGTGCACAGCTTTGCGCGGCTGCGCTACCGCGTCGCCTCGGTCGGCGCCTCGATCATGGCGCTGGTGTCGCTGCACCTCATCGATCCCACCCAGGCGACGCCGATCCTCACCCGCATCGCCGACACGATCGTCGGCGCGGCGCTCGCCCAATTGTTCAGCCATGTGCTGCCGCGCTGGGAATTCAACGAGGCGCCGCGCCTCGCCCAGCGCCTGCAGGCCGACATCGCCGCCTTCGCCAAAGTCGCGCTCGACGAGCGCGCCTCGCGCCAGGACTATCGCATGGCGCGCAAAAGCATGATCGAGGCGATCGCCGCGCTGTCGGATTCGGCGGGGCGGATGGGCGGCGAGCCGCAGGCGGTGCGCCGCGGCCTCGACGAAATGGACGCGATGCTGATCGCCGGCTATGGCCTGGCCGCCCATATCTCGGCGACGCGGCTGTTCATCCGGGAAACGCGCGGCACGCCCGAATTCGAAACGCTGGGGCCGCGCCTCAAGGCGGCGCGCGAATGGCTGATCGGGCTGCTGTCCAGCCAGCCGGCGCCGGCCGATCCGGCCGGACCCGCCTATTTCCGGGCGCCGGCGGCCGTTAGCGATTTAGGGGGCGAATTCCAGCGCCTGCGCAAGGCGGCGCTGGCGCTGATCGCCGCGGCGGCGGTGTACCGGCGCGCGGCGGCGTCTTAGCCTCCAGCGACACGACGGGGAAGATCACCCCGCCCCGCGCAGAAACTTGATGATCCCCGAAAAGTCGTCCCCCGCATGGCCGGCGGCGGCGAACAAAGCATAGAGCTGGGCGGCCTGCGCGCCCAGCGGCGTCGCCGCGCCGGCCGCCGCTTCCTGCGAGAGTTTGAGATCCTTGAGCATCAGCGCGGCGGCAAAGCCCGGCTTGTAGTCCTTGTTGGCGGGCGAATTCGGCACGGGGCCGGGCGCCGGGCAATAGGTAGTGAGCGACCACGACTGGCCCGAGGAGGTCGAGGCGACGTCGTAGAGCGCCTGCGCGGAGAGGCCGAGCTTCTCCGCCAGCACAAAGGCCTCGCAGGTGACGATCATCGTCGCGCCCAGAATCATGTTGTTGCAGATTTTCGCTGCCTGCCCGGCGCCGGCGTCGCCGCAATGCACGATGCGCCTGCCCATCGCCTCGAGAATCGGCTGGCCCGCCGCGAAGGCCGCGGCCTCGCCGCCGACCATGAAGGTGAGCGTGCCGGCGCTCGCGCCGCCGACGCCCCCCGAGACCGGCGCGTCGAGGCAGGCCATGCCGGCCGCGGCGCCCGCCTTATGGGCGAGCCGCGCGCTTTCGACATCGATGGTGGAGCTGTCGATGAACAGCGAACCCTGGCGCGCGGCGGGCAGGATGTCGCTCCACACCGCGACGACATGGCGGCCGGCCGGCAGCATGGTGACGACGATGTCGGCCTGCGCCGCCGCGGCGCGCGCCGAATCGGCGATGGCGACGCCGCCCGCCGCCGCTTCGCGCCGCGATTTCTCAGCGAGATCGAAGCCGACGACGCTATGGCCCGCCTTAATGAGATTGGCGGCCATCGGCCCGCCCATATTGCCAAGGCCGATAAAGGCGATCGCGGTCATGGTTTCCTCCCGTTCATTGAACGCATCCCGTCATTGCGAGCGGAGCGAAGCAACCCAGGCGCCGTGAGCTCTCTTGATAGGTCACGACACCTGGGTTGCTTCGCTCCGCTCGCAAAGACGGGCGAAGCATTCACCCCTGTATCAGCCCGCGCGCGGCGATCAGCTGCATGATCTCGTTGGTCCCCTCCAATATCTGATGCACGCGCAGGTCGCGAACGATCTTCTCGATTCCGTAATCGGCGAGATAGCCGTAACCGCCGAGCAATTGCAGGGAATCATTGGCGGCGGCAAAACCGGCGTCGGTGGCGACGCGCTTGGCCATCGCGCAGAGCTGCGTCGCCTGCGGCGCCTTGGCGTCGAGCGCGCTGGCGGCGCGCCACAGCAGCGAGCGCGCGGCTTCCAGCGACGTGGCGATATCGGCGAGGCGAAACTGCAGCGCCTGGAAATCGACCAGCGCGCGCCCGAACGCTTTTCGCTCGCGCATATAGGCGAGCGCCTTGGCGAGCGCCGCTTCGCCCCCGCCGAGCGAACAGGCGCCGATGTTGAGGCGCCCGCCGTCGAGCCCGGCCATGGCGATTCTGAACCCCTCGCCTTCGGCGCCGACGAGGTGCTCGGCGGGGATGCGCGCGCCCTCCAGGATGACCTGGCGCGTCGGCTGGGTGTTCCAGCCCATCTTGCGCTCGTTGGCGCCGAACGACAGGCCGGCGGTTCCCTTCTCGACAACGAACGCCGAGACGCCGCCGGCCCCCTCGCCGCCGGTGCGCGCCATCACGAGATAGATATCGGCGGCGCCCGCGCCCGAGATGAACTGCTTGACGCCGTCGAGGACAAAAAAATCGCCCTCGCGCCGCGCGCGCGTCTTCAGCGCCGCCGCGTCCGATCCGGCGCCGGGCTCGGTCAGGCAATAGCTCGACAGATGCGCCATCGTCGCGAGTTTCGGCAGATATTTTTCGCGCAAGGGCGGCGAGCCGAAGCGGTCGATCATCCAGGCGACCATGTTGTGGATGGACAGATACGCCGCCGTGCTCGGACAGCCCGTCGCCAAAGCCTCGAAGATCAGCGCGGCGTCGAGCCGCGTCAGCCCCGAGCCGCCGCTCTCCTCGCGCACATAGATCGCCCCCATGCCGAGCGCGGCGGCCTCGCGCAGCTCCTCGACCGGAAAATGCTTGGCCTCGTCCCAGGCGATCGCGTTCGGCGCAAAGCGCTCGTCGGCGAAGCTCTTGGCCATGTCGCGGATGGCGAGGTGCTCGGCGGTGAGGGCGAACATGGGCGGTTGGCCCGGCGGACTCATTCCGCCGCAAACATGTCGGCGACCGGCGCTTCCAGTCCGGGCGGGTCGAGGCGCAGCAGCCCTTCGGTGAGAATGCGCGTCTCGAGAATCTCGCCCTGGCCGCGCTTGTGGTGAATGAGGACGCGTCGTTCAGGATCAAGGATGAGGCAATGCATGACGCTCGGCAGTGAGAAATAGCCGGTCAGCTTCGCCCCGTGATCGCGCGCGGCGGTACTGGGCGAGAGAACCTCGACGACGATGACGGGGTTGGCGACTTCAGGCGTCTCGGGCGGCAGGCGCGGACCGCAATAGACCAACGCGTCCGGCTCAAAGATCGTGCCCTGCGCAACCCTTACGGCCGCTCCGTCGGGGAGCGCCTCGCAGGCTGAACCAGCGCGATCGATCGCGGCCTTGAGGGATCGAAACGCCTCACCCTTGGTTCGACTGTGGGCAACGCGCTCGGGCGACATCGCCACAAGCGCGCCGTCATGCAATTCCCACCGACCTTCCTGAGCCTCAGCCCAGACAAGGAATTCGTCAGCGGACATTTTCTCTTTTGCGACGGCCGGCATAACCTCACCTTAGCATAGCGCTTACGGCCGCAAAACCGCCCCGAAACGCGAAGCGCAAGCGCCGCGCCTCTATCCAGGCGCACGGCCGCCCCCCTTACCCCATCGTGGGAATCAAGCGCCGCGCCTCTATCCAGGCGCACGGCCGCCCCCCTCACCCCATCGTGGGAATATTGAAATTCGCCCCGTCCTTGACGCCCGAGGGCCAGCGCGAAGTGATGGTCTTGGTCTTGGTGTAGAAGCGGATCGAATCCGGGCCGTGCTGGTTGAGGTCGCCGAAGCCCGAGCGCTTCCAGCCGCCGAACGTATAGTAGGAGACCGGCACGGGGATCGGGATGTTGATCCCGACCATGCCGACCTGCACCTTGGAGGCAAAGTCCCGCGCGGCGTCGCCGTCCCTGGTGAAGATCGCGACGCCGTTGCCATATTCGTGATCGTTGCAGAGGCCCAGCGCCTCGCCGTAAGTGGCGGCGCGCACCACCGAGAGGACGGGGCCGAAAATCTCCTCCTTGTAGATGCGCATGTCCTTCGTCACGCCGTCGAACAGGCAGCCGCCCATGTAGAAGCCGTTCTCATAGCCCTGCATCTTGAAGCCGCGCCCGTCGACGACGAGCTTGGCGCCCTCCTTGAGGCCGATGTCGACATAGGATTTGACCTTGTCGAGATGGGCCTTGGTGACCATCGGGCCGTAATCGGCCGAGGCGTCGGTCGAGGGGCCGATCTTCAAGGCTTCGACGCGCGGGATGAGGCGCTTGACGAGTTCGTCGGCCGTAGCCTTGCCGACGGGAACAGCGACCGAAATCGCCATGCAGCGCTCGCCGGCCGAGCCATAGCCCGCGCCCATCAGCGCATCGACCGTCTGGTCCATGTCGGCGTCGGGCATCACCACCATGTGGTTCTTGGCGCCGCCGAAACATTGCACGCGCTTGCCCGTCGCGGTGCCCCGCGCATAGATGTATTGGGCGATCGGCGTCGAGCCGACAAAGCCGATGGCCATGATGTCGGGATCGTCGAGGATGGCGTCGACCGCCTCCTTGTCGCCGTTGACGACATTAAGGATGCCGGGCGGCCCGCCCGCCTCCACGAAAAGCTCGCCAAGCCGCATCGGCACGCCGGGATCGCGCTCGGAGGGTTTCAGGATGAAGGCGTTGCCGCACGCGATGGCAGGGGCGAGCTTCCACAGCGGGATCATCGCGGGGAAGTTGAACGGCGTTATACCGGCGACCACGCCGAGCGGCTGGCGCATCGAATAGGAATCGATGCCGGGGCCGGCGCCGTCGGTGAATTCGCCCTTAATCAGATGGGGCACGCCGAGCGCGAATTCGACAACTTCGACGCCCCGCTGGATGTCGCCCTTGGCGTCGGCGATCGTCTTGCCGTGTTCGCGGGCCAGGATGTCGGCGAGATTGTCGTTGTCGCGCGCGATGAGGTCGAGGAATTTCATCAGCACGCGGGCGCGCCGCTGCGGATTGGTCGCGCCCCAGCCAAGCTGGGCCGCCTTGGCGTTTTCGACGGCGGCGCGAACTTCCGCCTTCGAGGCGAGCGCGACGGAGCCACGCACCGTGCCGTCCATCGGCTGAAACACTTCGGCCGCGCGGCCCGATTTGCCCGCGACATGCTTGCCGCCGATGAAATGCCCGTAATCGATCATGTTCCGCTCCCTTGAATCTCGTCTCGGCAGGCTGCATAAGCCTGTTTATTTTGCACAGCAATCGCCGAATTCGCTCATCCTCTGTGCGCGGATGGGCGTTACAGCCGAGATTCCAGGCGTCGGCGCCGCCCGCTCATTCCAGATTGGTGTGCCGCCGGCGCATCGTCTCGGCGCTCTCGCCGAGCCGGTCGCGCAAGGCGAGCACGAGCATTTCGAACAGTACCATTTGCGCGGTCTCGAACAAAGAGCCCATCGGCAGCACGGAAAGCTCGCCGCCCTGATCATCGGCCATGGTCTGGGCGGGAATATGGAAGACGACATCGGCGAGCTTCGGCGTGCGCCCGTCCGGCTGCGCCGTCACGACGGCGATCCTCGCGCCCGCCTCGCGTGCGACCTTGATCAAGGCGTCGCCGATATTGGAGGCGCCGGGGCCGGCCGACAGCAGCAGCAGGTCGCCGGCGCCGAGCGGGGGGACCGTCATGTCGCCGACCACATGGACTTCGAGCCCGAGATGAAACAGCCGCATCGCCAGCCCGTCCATCTGCAGCCCCTCGCGTCCAGCGCCGTAGATGGCGATGCGTTTGGCGGAAAGGATCGCCTCGACCAGCGGCGCCTCCGCGCCGCGAGGGAGGCGGGCGAAGACCTTGGCGAGATCGCCGAGGGCGCGGGTGGCGAGGGAGGCGAGGGTGGAGGCGGTCATTGCGGGTTTTCCTATCGAAGGGCGAAAAAAATTGGGAAGACGACGCTGTGCGGATTTATCACGTTTTGCCCTCGACGGCCTTTGCGGCTCGAAATGGTTGCCTGAAGACGAGAGCGGGCGGCGGCGGCTTGAAAAAATCAGCACTCCCTCACACTGCTGCTAACAGCATGAAATCAATGAACAATCTACTCTTCCCTCTTGCCGCCCGCCGGCAATCCTGAAACGATCGCTCCATCGCGACGCGACGGAGGGGCAAGATGGTTTCGACTGATTTTCGCCGCCAGCTCGAAGGCTTTGGCCTGACGACCGCCAATATCCTCTACCGGATGCCCGATCATCCCGGCATTCTGCAGAGCTTCATCTGGCAGCGCTACGACCTGTCGCCGCACTTTCCCGAATTGCATAAATTCCTGGATT
>Ga0302311_10007779_pt1 | contig 10876 bp, 8 predicted proteins | sample III_Palsa_N1_3_FD_200449 | JGI IMG/M metagenome (GOLD analysis project Ga0302311, IMG submission 200449) | Peat permafrost microbial communities from Stordalen Mire near Abisko, Sweden - III_Palsa_N1_3 | ecosystem: Environmental > Terrestrial > Soil > Palsa > Peat permafrost | place: Sweden...
ACGGCGGCGGGGGTGGAGGACGGGTCGGGCCGCAGCCGCAGGTCGGTGCGGAACACATAGCCGTCGGCCGTGCGCGCCTGCATGATCTCCACCAGCGTCTGGGTCAGGCGCAGGGCCACGGCCTGGGGCTCGGCCCCGCCGGCCAGCAACAGGGCCGAGGGCTCATAAAAGATCGAGACATCGATGTCGGAGGAATAGTTCAGCTCGAACGCCCCCTGCTTGCCGAGCGCCAGGCAGAACAGCCCCGGAACCGGGCCGGCTGTGTCGTCCGGGGGCGCCAGCAGCCGGCCCCGCGCGATCTCCACCCGCGCGGCCAGGGCGAAGGCGGCGGCGAGGGCCGCGTCGGCGAACCGGGTCAGGGCGGCGGTGACCTGATCCAGGTCCCAGACGCCGCCGAGGTCGCACAGGGCGGTCAGCAGATGCAGTTCCGCCTTCAGCCGGCGCAGGCGCGCCTTGCCGGCCTCGAGCGCGGGATCGCTCCCCGCCGCCTCGGTCTCGGCGAGGATGGTCGCCAGCCGCGCCTGGGGGTCCTGGGTGAGGATGGCGGCGATGCGCTCGGGCCGCTGGCGCACCAGGCCCGCCAGATAGGGCGAGGCCCCGAACACCGGCTCCAGCGCCGGCCAGGCGGCGGTCAGCGCGTCGGCCCACCCGCCTGCGCCAGCGGCCGCCTCCAGCACCCCCCTGATCCGCTCCGCCGCCCGCCGATCGATGACAGGGCCGCAGGGGGTGAGGTGGGTGGCGAGAAGTGGGGATGGCGGCGAGGGCATAGCGCCTATGCTGGCTTTTGGGGGCGTAGCGCTATCTATAGCGCTTGGCATCAGAATCGGACGTGCTGAATGTCAGCTAGGGGTGGATATGTGCCGTTGCGCCTAGAAGCTCGCGCACGCAGGATTTTGGACCGTAATCTGGTCTAGCACTCCCGGGATCTTTTCAGCGCTCAAACTCACGCGTTGAACACAGGTAGCAATAATTGCGTCCGGTCTCAGTCGAGAACACGTCTCATCTCGGCGCCCATCGCCGCCGCAATTGAATAAATCTTTTTTCAACGCGCGTTCGGCTTCAAACATCGGCATCCCAACGTCTACCAATGGGCTGATTTCTTTGACCAAGGCCGCTTTGGAGTTTGAGTTGCACGAAGACAAGAGGATGCAGGGGAGCGCCAGTCCTAACAACCTCAGTATACTCGCCGCCATGCGTACAACCTGAGACAATGTTGAAGCTTCCGCAATGGGTCGCAAGCGGTCGGCATCCGTTTTCTGAACCGCGACACTCCGCTCAATCTATCCCGCGATTATCCCAGGACCATCGCCGGATAGCCCGCCGTCCCATGCCATTTTCAACATCCCCCAGGCACAAGGCCTAAGGATGACGGGCGTGATTAATGACAAGCGTGGTGGGCGACGGGTGGAGGGCTCCTAGCCGATCTGATCCAGCCCATAGGCGGCATGCAGGGCGCGCACGGCCAGTTCGGTGTAGGCGGCCTCGATCAGGACGCTGATCTTGATCTCGGAGGTGGAGATCACCTGGATGTTGACGCCCTTGTCGGCCAGGGCGCCGAACATGGTCTTGGCCACGCCGGTGTGGCTCCTCATGCCGACGCCGATGACGGAGACCTTGGCCACGTCCTCGTCCACCTCGGCGTGCTCGAACCCAACCTCGGTCTGCAGCGAGCGGATCAGGTCCATGGACCGCGCGGCGTCGCGCTTGCCCACGGTGAAGGTCATGTTGGCCGTCTCCGAGGTGCGGGCGCGGCTCTGCACGATCATGTCCACATTGACGTTGGCGTCCCCGAGCTTGGAGAATATCTTGGACGACACGCCGGGATGGTCGGGCAGGCCCAAGAGGCTGATCTTGGCCTCGTCGCGCGAATAGGCGACGCCGCTGACGATGCGTTTTTCCACGATCTCCTCCTCGTCGCACACGATGGTGCCGGTGGTGTCTGACATGTCGCCGGGTTCGACGAAACTGGATAGCACGCGCACGGTCACCCGCTGGCTCATGGCCAGCTCGACCGAGCGGGTCTGCAGCACCTTGGCGCCGAGAGAGGCCATCTCCAGCATCTCCTCGTAGGAGATCTTGGCGAGGCGGCGGGCGCGCTGCTCGATCCGCGGGTCGGTGGTGTAGACCCCGTCCACGTCGGTGTAGATGTCGCAGCGGATCGCCTTCAATGCGGCGGCGATGGCGACGGCGGAGGTGTCGGATCCGCCGCGCCCGAGGGTGGCGATGCGCCCGTCCTTCGTGACCCCCTGGAAGCCGGCGATCACCGCGATCTGGCCGCCGTCGATGGCGGCGCCCAAGGCGTCGGCCTCCACCGCCTCGATCCGGGCGCGGCCATGGGCGTCGTCGGCGATGATGGGGATCTGCCAACCCATCCAGGAACGGGCCTGCATCCCCTGGGCGCGCAGGGTCAGGGCCAGCAGCCCCGCCGTCACCTGCTCGCCGGAGGCCACCACCACGTCGTATTCGTCGTCGTTGAGCGCGATGCCGTCGGCGGGGGGCCCGGCGGCGTCGGTCCAGGCCACGAGCTCGTTGGTCTTGCCCGCCATGGCCGAGACCACCACGGCGATCTCGTGTCCCTTGCGCGCCTCCGCCGCCACCAGCCGCGCGACGCGGGCGATACGCTCCGGATCGGCGACGGACGTGCCGCCGAACTTCATCACAAGCCGGGCCAAGACAGGGGCTCCCAAAAGGTTCGTTCTTGCCGAAAGGGCCGGTCAAAGCCGCCCCCGGCGCAAGAGGTCGCCCTTCTAGCGGTCGATGAGCCGCGCTGCAATGCAGAACGGCAGGTCCGCGGCGGCGGCAGCGGCGGGCGTGGCGGCGGCTTGCCCAATCCCCCCGAACCGTTCAGGAAGGCGGCATGAGCGACGCAGCCGCCGGTCCCAGTGTCGATCCCGCCGAGGTGGCGCGGTTTTCCGCGGTGGCCGCCCAGTGGTGGGATCCCAAGGGCAAATTCGCGCCTCTGCACAAATTCAATCCCATCCGCCTCGGCTTCATCCGCGATCAGGCGCTGCAACGGTTTGCCCTGGACGGGGCGTCGGCGACGCCTTTCGAGGGTCTGCGCCTCCTGGACATCGGCTGCGGCGGCGGGCTCCTGTCCGAACCCATGTCGCGGCTGGGGTTCGCGGTGACCGGGGTGGACGCCTCGGCGCGCAACATCGGGGTGGCCTCGGCCCATGCGGAGAGCCTGGGCCTCTCGATCGACTATCGCTGCACCACCGCCGAAGCGCTGCTGGAGGGCGGCGAGGCCCTGTTCGACGTGATCCTCAACATGGAGGTGATCGAGCATGTGGCCGACCCGCGCGCCTATCTGATTGACTGCGCGCGCCTGCTGAAGCCCGGCGGGCTGATGATCGTCGCCACCCTGAACCGCACGCTGAAGGCGCTGGCCTTCGCCAAGATCGGCGCGGAATATGTGCTGGGCTGGCTGCCCCGCGGCGCCCACGACTGGTCCAAATTCCTGAAACCCGAACAGATCGCGGGTTTCCTCGATGGCGAGCCGGTGACGGTGGATGGCCCCTTCGGCGTCGCCTACGACCCCCTCGCCGACCGCTGGTCGCAGTCGAGCGACATCTCGATCAACTACATGATGACTGTCACAAAAGCGGCGTAAGCGCGGCTGATGCGCGATATCGCCGCCTTCGACCCGCACGCCTTCCTGCAGACGCTGTTCACGCTGGCTGTGGCCTTCGTGCTCGGCTGCGCCATCGGGGTAGAGCGGCAGTATCGCCAGCGCAGCGCCGGCCTTCGCACCAATGTGCTCGTGGCCGTGGGCGCGGCCGCCTTCGCCGACCTCGGCGGGCGCATCCTCGGCGGCGAGGGCGAGGCGCGGATCATCGCCTATGTGGTCTCGGGCATCGGCTTCCTCGGCGCCGGGGTGATCATGAAGGAGGGGACGCAGGTCCGGGGGCTAAACACGGCCGCCACCTTGTGGGTCTCCGCCGCCGTTGGCGCCTTCGCGGGGGCGGGGTTTCCTGCCGAAGCGGCGGCTGTCACCGGCTTCGTCCTCGCGGGAAACACCTTACTCCGTCCCCTGGTCGACTATCTGAACCGCCGCCCGATCAAGCCCGGCGAGACGGAGGCCCTCTACCGCGTTCACGTGATCTGCGCCGCCGTGGACATCGCCCGTGCCCGCGATCTCCTCGACGAGACGCTGGAGCGCCACAACTATCCGATCCGCGATGTGGAGACCCTGTCGGAGACCGACGAACGGGTGGAGCTGGCCGCCAGCCTAACCTCCACCACCGCCAACTACGCCGAGCTGGACGCGGTCACCAACGAACTCGCGGCAGCGCCGGGGATCGAATCCTCCACCTGGTCGGTCAGCACGCTGAGCTGACGGAGCCCATCGGTGAGCGATCTGCTTCTTGTGGTGGGCTGCGACGGCGCCGACAACGCCAGCGCCGTCGTGACGGCCGTGCTGCCTATGCTGGGCGGGGGCGGCCTCCTCGCCGTGGACGCCAGCCGCTTCTCCGGCGCCGCCGAAAGGCTGAAGCTTTGCCGGATGCTGGCCCATCGCGGCCTCCGCTATCACGAGGGCGCGCACATCGAGACCGAGATGGTCGCCCGCAAGCCCGAACCGTTGGAGGGGTTCGCCATCGCCAGCTAGGACCTGGATTTCCGGGTTCAGATCAGACTGTTCAGTCCGGCCCGCAGCGCCTTCAGGAATACGCTCGGCAGGCCGGCGGACGCCTGCTCGACGGGCGTCCAGATCACGCTGTTCAGCCCTGAGCCGCTCTCGGCCCTGAACACCTGCAGGGTCAGGGCGAAGTGGGTGAAGACATGCTCGATCTCGCCTACCTGCCGCCAGTCGCCCTCCGCGGGCGCTGCAGCGACGGCCTCGCTAACGCTTTTCGGCGCGGACGTCCAGTCGCTGGTCGGCAACGCCAACATGCCGCCGAGGAGGCCCTTCGGTGGGCGGCGCACCAGCGCCACCTCGCTCCCCCGCGTAAGCACATAAGCGATTCCGTATCGCCGGGGTCGATCCGCCTTCTTTGTCTTCCGCGGAAAGCTCGCCTGATCACCACGGGCGAAGGCGGCGCAAAAATGCGAAATGGGGCACCGGTCGCAGAGCGGCGTTTTCGGCATGCAGACGGTGGCGCCCAGGTCCATCAGCGCCTGCGCCCAGTCTCCCGGCCGATCCTCGCCCAGCAGCGTCCCAGCCAGCCGGTTCAGTTCTGGCTTTGCTTTCGGCAAGGGCGTCTCCACTGCGAAGAGCCGGCTCGTCACGCGCTCTACATTGCCGTCCACCACATTGGCGGGCCGGTCGAAGGCGATCGCCGCTACCGCCGCCGCCGTGTAGGCGCCCACGCCGGGAAGCGCCCTCAGCCCTTCCTCCGTATCCGGGAATAAGGCCACGTGCTCGCTCGCCACGGCCCGCGCGCAGGCCAGCAGGTTGCGGGCTCGTGCGTAGTAACCGAGCCCCGCCCAAGCGCTCATCACCTCACCGTCTTCCTCCGCCGCAAGATCGCCCACCGTCGGCCAGCGGGCGGTGAAGGCCAAAAAGTAAGGTGCGGCGTGCGGCGTGGTGGTCTGCTGCAGCATGATCTCCGACAGCCAGACGCGGTAAGGATCGGGCCGAACCCCTGCGCGGCGTTCGGCGGGCCCGATCCGCCACGGCAAGGCGCGCGCATGGGCGTCGTACCAGGTCAGGAGGGCGCGGCGCAGTTCAAGGTTCCGAGGCGTCAGGGCGTTCTTTGAAGGTGGGGCTTTCTGGGGCGGGACGGCGGTCATCGGAAGCGGTATACAGGGGCCATGCGCCGCCGTCCGCTCCCCACCGCCGCAGAAGCCGCCGAAATCCTCGGCCGCAAGCGCTCGCAGCCGCCGCGCCGCCCGCCCCCCGCCGCCGGTCGCTCGCTCACCAAGATGCTGAAGGGGCTGGAGGCGAAGTTTGGGCAGGGTCCTGGCGCCCTCTCCGCCCGCTGGCCCGAGATCATCGCCGACAAGCGCCTCGCGCGGTTCACTGAGCCTGTGAAGCTGATCAAGCTGCGCGGCGCGGAGGGCGGGACGATCCTGGAACTGAAGGTCGACGGCCCCGCCGCCGCCCTGATCCAGCATCAGGCGGAGGACATCATGGCCCGCGCCAACCTCGTGCTGGGCCCTGGGACCGTCACGCGCCTGCGCATCGTGCAGGGTCCGGTGAAGCCGCGTCTTGAGAATCCCAAGCCCATTGGCCGCAAGCGCAGCGCTGCGCCGCTGGACGCCGGGCGCGAGGCGGCGCTGGCCAGGAGCCTGGAAGCCGCGCCCGACAGCCCCCTGAAGGCGTCCCTCCTCAAGCTCGGTCGCGCGGTCATGCGCGAAACATCGGATTGACAAAATCCCTGTAAACCTTTCCGAGAGCGGGTGTCCTACGCCCCCTTGAGGAGCCGCCCATGCCCGCCTACTCCGCCCGCTCGCTCCTCGCCGCCCTCAGCCTCTTGGCCATCGCCGCGCCCGCCATGGCCCAGGCGCCCGCCACGGCCAACGCCACCGCGCCGGTCGCGCCCGCTCAGGCGCCCCCGCCGGCTCCTCCCGTGAAGATGCCGCCCCGCATGACGGAGACCGAATATCGGCTGGGCAATCCGAAGGCGAAGGTGACGTTGGTGGAGTACGCCTCAGACACCTGCCCCCACTGCGCGCGCTTCGCCGCCGAGGTCTTCCCCGCCTTCAAGACCAAGTATGTGGACACGGGCAAGGTGCTCTACGTGTTCCGGGAATTCCCCACCGATCCCGTGCAGATCTCCGCCGCCGGGTTCGTGATCGCCCGCTGCGCCGGCTACGGGAAATACTTCGACGTGGTCACCACCCTGTTCCAGTCGCAGAAGCTCGGCACCGCGCGGGACTTTCTGATGGCGGGCGCCAAGGCGGGCGGATTGAGCGAGGATCAGGTCAAGGTCTGCCTCGACGATCCCACCGCCGTCACCGACCTGAAGGCGCGGGTGGACAACGCCGTCAACGTCGAGAAGATCAACGGCACCCCCTCCTTCATCGTCAACGGCAAGAAGCTTCCCGACGGCGAAAAGACGTTGAAGGACCTAGACGCCGCGATTGCGCCGCTTTTGGCGCCGACAAAGGCCAAGGTTGCGCCAAAGCATCGCAGCACCTAATCCGCCCCGCCCATCCGCTGGCCTGTCCAGACGGAATCGGGCTTATCTTCACGCCCGTCTTCTGAGGACTCCATGCTGTCACCGATCCGCACCATCGCCGCAGCGCTCGCCGCCGCAAGCCTGCTCGCCGCCTGCGGCCAGCATTCGGCGGACGGCGGGTCGGCCAGCGCGACGAGCGCCACCAGCGCGGCGCCGGTGCTGACCGATGCGGGCGTGGCGTTCGGCAATCCGGCGACCAAGGTGTCCGTCGTCGAATATGCGTCGGCCTCCTGCAGCCACTGCGCCGCCTTCGACAAGGAGGTCTTCCCGGCCTTCAAAGCGAAGTACATCGATACCGGCCTCGTGCGTTACGAGTTTCGCGAGTTCCTGACCCCGCCCGAACAGTACGCCGCCGCCGCCTTCGCCCTGGCCCGCTGCGCCGGCGCCGCCAAGTACATGAGCGTGGTCGAAGCCGCCTTTCGCGGTCAGACCGAGATGTTCGCTACGCAAGACATGCGCGGGCCCCTGCTCAAGGTCGCCCAGTCTGCGGGCATGAACGAGGATCAGTTCACAAAGTGCGTCTCCGATCCCGCGGCGCTGAAGGCCATCTCCGACCGGGTGCAGAAGGCGGCGACGGTGGATCACATCGAGTCGACGCCGACCATCCTGATCAACGGCAAGCAGCCCAACCCCGGCGAGGTGACGATGGCGAACCTCGACGCCGCCATTCAGCCGCTCCTCAAGAAGTAGGGACAAGGAGGCGCTTTGCATTTTCAGCGCCTGCGCCTTTCGGGCTTCAAGTCCTTCGTCGAGGCGACCGAGTTCCGTATCGAGCCCGGCCTGACGGGCATTGTCGGGCCGAACGGCTGCGGCAAGTCCAACCTGCTTGAGGCGCTGCGCTGGGTGATGGGCGCCACCTCCGCCAAGGCCATGCGCGGCGAAGGCATGGATGACGTGATCTTCGGCGGGGCGTCCAATCGCCCGTCCCGCAACCACGCCGAAGTCCTGCTGCAGATCGACAACAGCGACCGCACCGCGCCAGCCCAGTTCAACGATCACAGCGTGCTCGAGGTCACCCGCCGGATCGACCGCGGCCAGGGGTCCACCTATCGCGTGAACGGGGTCGAGACCCGAGCGCGGGACGTGCAGCTCCTCTTCGCCGACGCCTCCACCGGCGCCAACTCGCCGTCGCTGGTGCGTCAGGGCCAGATCTCCGAACTGATCGCCGCCAAGCCGTCCAACCGCCGCCGCATCCTGGAGGAAGCCGCCGGCGTCTCCGGCCTGCACAGCCGCCGACACGAGGCGGACCTGCGCCTGCGCGCCGCCGACGCCAACCTCGCCCGCCTCGACGACGTGATGAGCGAGCTCGAATCCGGCCTCGGCAAGCTGAAGCGAGAGGCGCGGCAGGCGGAGAAGTACAAACGCCTCGCCGCCGAAATCCGGGCGCTGCAGGGGGCGGTGCTCTACGCCCGTTGGCGCGATGCGGACGAGGCGCTGACGGCGGCCAGGACGACGAGCGCGGAGGCCGAGGCTGCGGTGGCGGCCGCCGCCCGTGACGCCGCCAGGGCGACGACCGAAGCGGCGACATTTGCCGAAGCGCTGCCCCCCCTTCGCGAAGAGGAGGCCGTGGCCGCCGCCGTGCTGCAGCGCCTGATCATCGAGCGTGACCGGATCGAGCGGGAAGAGGCGCAGGCGAAGACCGAGGTGGAACACCTGAAAGCCGAACGCACCCGCATCGCCGCTGACCACACGCGCGAGCAACAGGTTGCCGAAGACGCGTCCGCCACCCTCGGCCGCCTCGCCCGCGAACTGAAAGAACTGGAGGCGACCATCGCCTCGGCGCCCGAACGCATTCCCGAGCTCGACGCCGCCGTGAAGGCCGCCGAAGCCGCTCGCGCCGCCGCCGACGCCGAGGTGGAGCGGCTCGCCGCAGAAGCCGCCGCCGACGCCGCCCGCCGCCAGTCCGCCGTCCAGGCGCTCGAGCAGGCCGAAGCCCGCGCCCGCGCCGCCCGCGTCCGCGTCGACGAGCACCAGAGCCGGCTGAACCGCACCCGCCAGGCGCTCGCCAAGGCGGAAACGGATCGCAATGCGCTCGTCTCCGCCGATCCCGGTCGGGCCGCTGCGGACAAGGCGCTGGAGGCCGCGCAAACCTCCCTCGCCGCCGCCCGCGCCGCCGTTGAGACCGCCGAGGCCGACCGCACGAAGGCCACCACCGCCGAGTCCGAAGCCCGAGACACCGCCCGCAAGGCGGAGGACGCGCTCCGCCAGCTTCGCACCGAAGCCGAAGGCCTGAAGCGCCTGCTGCAGAGCGGTCGCAAGGCGGACTATCCGCCTGCGCTCGATCAGGTGAACCCGGATCGCGGCTTTGAGGCCGCCCTCGCCGCCGCCCTCGGGGAGGATCTCGACGCCGCCCTTGACGCCCGCGCCCTCGCCTACTGGGCCGGCGCCGACGCCGAGGCGCCCAAATGGCCCAAGGGCGCGACGCCTCTAGCCGATCTCGTGACGGCGCCCGCCGCCCTCGCCGCCCGCCTCGCCCTCACCGCCCTGGTGGACGCCGCCGACGGGGATCGGCTGCAGAAGGTCGCGCCCATCGGCGCGCGTCTGGTGTCGAAAGCCGGCGACCTCTGGCGATGGGACGGCTTCACCGTGCGGGCCGAGGCGCCTAAGCCCGCCGCCGCAAGGCTGGCGCAGCGGGGCCGCCTCACCGAACTGCAAGCCGAGATCGCCGCCGCCGAACCGGGCTCGTCAGCCGCTTCCGCCGACCACCGCGCCGCGCAGGACGCCGTACGCGCCGCCGAGGACAATCTGAAGATCGCTCGTGTCGCGCCGCCCCAGGCGGAACGCGCATTGGCCCAAGCGCGGGACGCCGTGGAGAAGCTCGCCCGCGAGGACGCCCGCCGCGACGCCCAGCGTCAGGCGCTCGGCGAGACCATCGCCCGCTTCCTGGCCGAAACGATAGAAGCCGAAGCCGCCCTCGCCGCCAGCCTGCCCGAACGGGATCAGGCCGACGCGGCGTTGGCCGCCCTTCGCGCCGCGCCCCCCGCCGAGCCCGGCCAGCACGCTGGCGCGCTCGCAGCCGCCCGCACCTCCGCCGCCGCCGCCCGCGACGGCGAAAGCCGCGCACGGGGCGCTCTCGATCAGGAACAGCGCGCCCGGGAAGGCCGCTTGCGCCGCCGCGAAGGCCTCGCCCGCGACCACGGCGACTGGGCCAAACGCGCGGAGGCCGCCAGCAAGCGCATCGCCGCTCTGGATCAGGACCGCGCCCGCGTCGAAAAAGCGCTCCTGGCCGCCGAAGACGCACCAATCACCGTCAAGGACCGCCTGCAGAAGCTCCTCACCGAGTTCGCGTCCGCCGAAACCCGTCGCTCCAGGGCCGCAGACGCCCTCGCCGCGGCCGACGGGCAGGCGTCCACCGCCGACCGGGCCCTGCGCGCCGCCGAGCAGGCCGCCTCCGCCGCCCGCGAATCACGCGCCGCCGCGGAAGCCCGTCTCTCGGGCGCCGAGGTCCGCGCCGAGGCCGCCGCCGAGCAGGTGCGTCAATCGGCTCGGCTGGAGCCGCAGGCTCTCGGCGAGCGGCTGAAGGCCGAAGCCGTCGCAATCCCTGCAGACGCGCAGGGGGTCGAATCGCACATCGCCCACCTGGAGCGGGAGCGCGATGCGCTAGGCGCCGTAAACCTCCGCGCTGACGAGGAAGCGGGCGAAGTGGGCCAGCGGCTGCAGGCCATGGGCGCCGAGCGGGCCGACCTCACCGGGGCCATTGCGCGCCTGCGCGCCGGGATCAACGAACTGAACGACGAGGGTCGCGAGCGCCTCCA
>Ga0302311_10007780_pt1 | contig 10875 bp, 9 predicted proteins | sample III_Palsa_N1_3_FD_200449 | JGI IMG/M metagenome (GOLD analysis project Ga0302311, IMG submission 200449) | Peat permafrost microbial communities from Stordalen Mire near Abisko, Sweden - III_Palsa_N1_3 | ecosystem: Environmental > Terrestrial > Soil > Palsa > Peat permafrost | place: Sweden...
TCAAGAACCAGGGATGCAGCGCTGACTTTGAACTCGGGAGAAAATGTACGACGTTGCTTCATCTGACACCTCATCATGGCGATCATTTTCGCCTAAAGAGATGTCCGGGGGCATTAGACCACTACAACCCAATCCCACCAAGTCGAGGCGGATATGCATAAGACACCGAGGCGCCCGGACTTGCGATTTCGTACGATGTCGGAGACTCGCAGGTATTGCTGCGTTACTTGGGACTGCATGCGACCATCTCGGCTTGATTAGGTCGACATAGCATCCTGGCCGGCTGCAATTTAACCGGCTAACTCGGAGCGGAATCGTGCGGAATCGTTGCGGCACATGGGCTGCGGCGTGTGCGGCGACGGATGGAGGGGAGTACATTTGCGACCGGCTCGACCGGCTGCGAAATATTTGCCGGTCGAGCCGAAGGTGTTGCAGGACTTAGGGAGACCGGTTCGACCGGTTCGAAAAGGTAAGGCAGAACGAGACGGCTGGCAGAGGGATCGGCGACTCCTCTCACAGACGGTAGGTAGGCCGCTCAGGCAACGGGAGGCAATTAGCGCCTTGTTGGTTTTGGTTTTGGTTTTGGTTTTGGTGGTTTATCGGCTACCCCCCACCAATGTCGCAAGGTACCCCACGGGACCGTTTTGCTTGCAACCTCTTCCCCGAAATCATCGCAGTAGGCAACCGTGTAGCGTTCGCCATTGTTGGGTGTGGGGTTTGATATGCGAACGCCAGTGACACTATCTGCGTGGGCGGCAATGAATTCAGGAAGTGTTACGCCGGGGCGTCGTCGCCAACGGCGCATAGCTTTTATGGTTTTGTCCCTTGCGAGATCTGAACGGTTACGCGGTCCACTTGCGGAATGCGACTGATGTTTTGAAACCGCCGTCGTCGCCGCCAAGCTTGCATTCTTCTCCATGCCTTGCCTGATGATGGCCTCGCCATAACGCATCTCATCCATGCGCAGACTCTTGTAATTCGCAAGGACTTGAGGGGCGATCCGGTGTAACGCGTCCAACTGCTCAAGTAGTTCGATCAGATGATTATTCGTCGCCGCCAGCGTAACGTTTTGGCTCATTAGCTGTTGTAGCGCGAGGTTGATCCATTCAGCTTGTTGGTGCCACTCATATGCCACGCGCAATGCGCGGTCTTTGTCCCACTTTTCTTTATCCGCGCAATACGCGGCGAAGCCGTTATAGTCGAACATGGGCTGCTCGGGCATGTCAGCTAGCCTTGCGGTTGAATGCGACTACATTGTTCGTCCCGGCGCGCAATGCGTCCAGGCAGTCGGCCCATGCCTGCATCATGCGTTTACGCTCATCTATGTACTGCGCGCGGTTGTATGCCGCTCGCACCTTGTTACGCTCGGCATGAGCAAGCTGGCGCTCGATTACGTCTGGAGACCAACCCATCTCGTTGAGTCGGGTTGAGGCCATTGCCCGGAAGCCGTGGCCGGTCATAGTCTCCTTGTCGAAGCCCATGCGGCGCAGCGCGGCATTGATGGTGCCGTCTGACATAGGCCGCTGGCGGCTGCGCTCGCTCGGGAACACATACTGGCCGCCGCCCGTCAACGGTTGCAGTTCGCGCAACACAGCAGCGGCTTGGGATGACAACGGGATCGTATGCGCCTCCCGCATCTTCATCTTGCCGGCAGGAATGCGCCATAACGCTGCGTCCAAATCGATCTCCGACCATTCGGCCTGCCGAAGCTCACCGGGGCGCGCAAACACCAGCGGCGCCAACTTGAGCGCGCAGCGTGCAACTAGGCCGCCCGTATAGCCCTCGATTGCCCGCAGTAGCTCTCCGACCTTGGCGGGGTCGGTCACTGCCGCGCGATGCGTTACTTTGGCTGGTGTGAGTGCGCCGCGCAGATCGACGGTCGGGTCACGGCTGGCACGGCTAGTGGCGATGGCATAGCGGAATATCTGGCCGCAGCGTTGCTTGGTCCGGTGGGCCGTCTCATGCGCACCACGCTCTTCGATTCGCCTCAGGAGCTTGAGCATTTCCGGCGTATCTATCTCGGCAATGGGGCGATCACCGATCCAAGGAAACACTAAGTTATCGAGCGTCCAGCGGGCCTTCTCCAAGGTGGCCGGCGCCATTCTCTGCTTGGCTAGCCACTCCTCCGCGATCACGGCAAAGCTATTTGCCGCGCGCTCCGCTCCTGCGGCTTTCTGGGCCTTGCGCTGCTCGCTGGGGTCATCCCTGCCTGCACCTGCCGACGCGCTTGGTCACGCCTCTCGCGGGCGGCGGCGAGGCCGGTATCGGGATAGGTGCCGAGTGACAGCAGCTTCTCCTTACCCCCGAAACGGTATTTGAACCGCCACCACTTCGAACCGCTCGGGTTGACTAACAGGTACAAGCCGCCGCCGTCAGCCAGCTTGCAGGGCTTCTCGGTGGGCCTAGTCTTACGGATTGCGGCGTCGGTGAGTGCCATCTGGAGGGTAACTGCCTCTGGGGGTAAGCGTGCTACCCCTAAAGTTACCCTGACATACCCCCGGATTGCTACAAACGCAGCCGGACCACTCCGGACAAGAAAAAGGCCAGAACCCTTTCTATCGCTGGGTTTACTGGCCTTTATCGGACTGCATCGGATTGAAATCTGGTGCCGGAAATAGGAATCGAACCTACGACCTACGCATTACGAATGCGCCGCTCTACCAACTGAGCTATTCCGGCGAACAGCCGCAAATTCTACGGTGTGGGGTCTGATGGCGCAAGCCACAGAAAAGCTCTGGCGCTCGCACCATGACTTCTCCATCGCGAACCAAACCCTTGGAAATCGCTACGAACACAGCGTTCTCGCATCATCAAAAACGGCTTGAATCAAAGGCTCGCTGTAGAGCTGCCGCCGACCACGCGCAGTTCCTTAGGCAAGGCGAAGGTGATGTTTTCCGGCTCGCCATCGAGCTCGCGTACTTCGCCGGCACCCCACGATTGCAAGCGGCCGATCACGTCACGTACGAGCTTCTCCGGCGCCGAGGCGCCGGCGGTGAGGCCGATGCGTTTGACCCCATCGAGCCAGCTGCGATCGATATTTTCGGCACCATCGATCAGGAACGAACGTACACCCTGCTTTTCCGCCAGTTCACGCAGGCGGTTGGAATTGGAGCTGTTGACCGAGCCGACAACCAGCATCAGGTCGACCGAATCGGCGAGGCGGCGCACGGCGTCCTGGCGATTCTGCGTGGCGTAGCAGATATCGTCCTTGCGCGGCCCTTCGATGTCCGGAAATTTTTCACGCAACCCGGCAATGATGGCCTTCGTGTCGTCCACCGACAGCGTAGTCTGGGTAACGTAAGACAGCTGATGCGGAAAAGTAGGTGTCAGCGCGGCAACGCTATCGATCGATTCGACCAGCAAAATTTCCCCGACGTTCTCAGGGTTCCACTGACCCATCGTACCCTCCACTTCAGGGTGGCCGGCATGGCCAACCAGCACCACGCTGCGGCCGATTCGACCCAGTCGCGCCACTTCCATATGCACCTTGGTCACCAGCGGACAGGTGGCATCGAACACTTTCAGATGGCGCCGATCAGCCTCTTCGCGCACCGCCTGCGACACGCCGTGGGCGCTGAAGATGACGGTGGCGCCGTCCGGCACCTCATGCAGCTCCTCGACGAACACAGCACCATCGTTGCGCAGCTTCTCGACCACGTAACGGTTGTGCACCACTTCGTGCCGCACGTAGATGGGCGCGCCCCACGACTCCAGCGCGCGTTCAACGATGGCGATGGCACGGTCAACGCCGGCACAGAATCCGCGTGGATTGGCGAGCAGGATGTCCAAAACAGACCTCGACAGGAACTCAGCTCAAACCGTTACTTTGGTGAAGGCCGCGCTCGGTAGTTTGATAAGCATTTGAAACAGCACTCCGACCTGTGCCGGACTACTTGTTGCGCAAATTATCGCACGCCATCCGCTGACTTTCCGGCAAACAGCCCGAACGCCACCAGCATCACCGCACCGACCGTAATACCGCAGTCGGCGACGTTGAACACCGGGTAGCTCCATTGGTGGAAATACACCTGGATAAAATCGGTGACCTGCGCTGCGTGCAGACGGTCAATGAGATTGCCGAGCGCGCCACCAACGATCAGACCCAGCGGCATCGCTGTACGCCAGTCACGGCGCGATGTGCGGGCCAGCCACACCACCAGCACGACGCTGATAATCAGTGCCAGCAGTACAAAGAACCAGCGCTGCCAGCCTGCCCCGTCGGCTAGAAAACTGAAGGCTGCGCCAGTATTGAAGGCCAGCGTCCAATTGAGAAAGCCGGGAATCACCGGATGCGGCAAACCTATCGGCTGCAGCGCCCGCACGGCCCACAGCTTGCTGAGCTGATCGAGCACGATGACGGCAACAGACAGCAACAACCAGACGAGTGCATTGGGTTTGTTGCTCAAGGAATTGATCTCGTTTGGCGTAAACAGAACATATGAAAGTACTCAGAGGAAGAAAACAGGTTCATCAGAACCAACGACGGTCCTCGCCCGGCCCCTGGATATTGCTGATACAGCGGCTGCACAGTTCCGGATGCTCGGCGTGGCTGCCGACATCATCGCGACGATGCCAGCAACGCACGCATTTCTCCGCGTCACTGACTACCGCCGAAATCCAGACCTCGGCGCCCTCCAGTTCGACTTTCACCGCATCGGCCGAACGCGACTCAAGCGACAACAGCGTCAGCTCCGATGTAATGAAGAAGAAGCGCAATTCGTCCGCGGCTTCGGTGAGGCGCGAGAGCATGGCGTCATCGGCATAGATGGTCAGCTTCGCCTCTAGTGCCGCACCGATCTGCTCCGCCTTGCGCATGCCTTCAAGCACGCGTGAAGCGCTGTCGCGGATGGCCAATAGATCGGCCCAGTAGCGACGTTGTTCCGGTGAATTCTGCGTAGCAACCAGACCGTCGTACCAGGTTTCGAACAGCACGCTCTCGCTATGCTTGCCCGGGAGTTGCTGCCAGATCTCCTCGGCCGTGAAGCTGAGCACCGGCGCCAGCCAGCGCACCAGCGCCTCGGCGATGCGGTACATCGCGCTCTGTGCGCTGCGCCGGCCATGGCTGTCGGTCGGCATCGTGTAGAGCCGATCCTTGGTGATGTCCAGATACAGCGCACCGAGTTCGTTGGTGCAGAAATTCTGCACGCGTTGCACGATCTCGGGGAAGTCGTAGCGCTCATACGCCGCCACGACGCCCTGCTGTACATCATAGGCTTGCTGCACCGCCCACTGGTCCAACAGCAGGCTGTCTGCCACCGGCAGCAGATGCTTTTCCGGATCAAAGCCGTCGAGATTACCGAGTAGGAAACGTGCCGTGTTGCGAATGCGGCGATACGTATCGGCGACGCGCTTGAGGATCTCCTCCGACAACGACATCTCGTTGCGGTAATCGGTGGACGATACCCATAGACGCAGAATATCCGCACCCATGCGATTCATGATGTCCTGCGGCTCGATGCCGTTGCCCAGCGACTTGGACATCTTGCGGCCGTTCGCATCCACGCTGAAACCGTGCGTCAGCAGCTGCTTGTACGGCGGCTGGCCGTCGAGCATCGACGCGGTAAGCAGGGATGAGTGGAACCAGCCGCGATGCTGGTCCGAGCCTTCCAGATAGAGATCAGCCGGAAAGCGCAGCACGTCGGCATGCGAACCGCGCAGTACGTGCCAGTGCGTGGTGCCCGAATCGAACCACACGTCCAGCGTGTCGCGATTTTTTTCGTAGTGCTCGGCCTCGTCGCCCAGCAGCTCGCGCGGGTCGAGGCTCTGCCATACCTCGATGCCTCCCTCCGCGACCCGATCGGCGACCTGATCCAGCAGCTCGGCGCTACGCGGATGCAGAGCACCGGTTTCCTTGTGCAGGAAAAACGCCATCGGCACGCCCCATTGACGCTGGCGCGAGAGCGTCCAGTCCGGGCGTTCGGCGATCATCTTTTGCAGGCGCTGCTTGCCCCATGCCGGAAAGAACTGGGTCTGCTCGATGCCGGCCAGCGCGGTTTCACGCAGGGTCTTGCCACCATCGTTCGGCACGATATCCATACCGGCAAACCACTGCGAGGTGGCGCGATAGATGATCGGTGTCTTGTGCCGCCAGCAGTGCATATAACTATGCGTGTACTTGTGGTGATGCAGCAGCGAACCGGCCTGTTCCAGCACCTCGACAATGTGCGGATTGGCCTTCCACAGGAACTGGCCGCCGAACAGCGGCAGCGACGAAGCGTAGACACCATTGCCCATCACCGGGCTGATGATGTCGTCATCCGCCATGCCGTGCGCCTTGCAGGAAATAAAATCTTCCACGCCATACGCCGGCGCCGAATGCACCACGCCGGTACCGGTATCCAGCGTCACGTAATCGGCGAAGTAGACCGGTGCGGTGCGCGCGTAGCCCGGATCGACCGCGTACAACGGATGACGGAACCGCAGCTCACCCAACGCCAGACCCGGTACCGATGCAATGATTTGGCCGTCCAAACCGTAAGTCTTCAGGCACTCTTCCACGCGCTCGGTGGCGAGGATCAGCAAACCACGCGACGTATCGACCAGGCTGTAGCTGAACTCCGGATGCAGGTTCAGCGCCTGATTGGACGGAATGGTCCATGGCGTGGTGGTCCAGATCACGATCTGACCGGTCGGCTTCGGCAAGGCATCGAGCCCGAATGCCTTGGCCACAGCGGCCGGATCGTCAAACGCGAAGCCCACGTCGATGGCGATGTCGGTCTTGTCCTCGTACTCCACCTCGGCCTCGGCCAGCGCCGAGCCGCAATCAAAGCACCAGTTCACCGGTTTCAGGCCGCGATAGATGTAGCCCTTGCGCAGCATCTGCGCCAGCGCGCGGATTTCACCAGCCTCGTTGCCGTGATCCATCGTAAGGTAAGGACGATCCCATTCGCCGAGCACGCCTAGCCGCTTGAAGTCGGCCTTCTGCTTGTCGATCTGCACGGTGGCGTAAGCACGCGCCTTGGCCTGCACTTCGGCCGGCGGCAAGCCCTTGCCGAACTGCTTCTCGATCTGGATTTCGATCGGCATGCCGTGACAATCCCAGCCCGGCACATACGGCGCATGAAAGCCGGCCAGAAGCTTGGACTTGACCACGATGTCCTTGAGGATCTTGTTGATCGCATGGCCGAGATGGATCACACCGTTGGCATACGGCGGACCATCGTGCAGCACGAACATCGGGCGACCGGCAGTCACCTTTTGAATCTGCGCATAGCGATCGACCTTTTCCCACTCGGCCAGCCAGCCCGGCTCACGCTTGGGCAGGTCGCCGCGCATCGGGAAATCGGTCTGCGGCAGGTTGATGGTGCTTTTGTAGTCGTGGGTCATTACGTGGTTGCCATCGCTGAAACATGGTTGTCTGCACAAGGGCAGACATGGAATTCAAAAAGTTGATCGGTCGAGACGCTCACCAGGAACTATCGATCCGCCCCCGGTGGTCAAGCTTCGACCAGCCGCGGGTTCATGCCCAGCAGCTCACGCGCCATGCGGGCATCGCGATCCATCTGTGCCTTCAGCGGATCGAGCCCGTCGAATTTCTGCTCGTCGCGCAGCTTGCCGACAAATTCCACCGACATGCGCTGTCCGTAAAGATCGCCATCGAAGTCGAACAGATGGACTTCCAGCAGCGGCTCGCTGACCTGATTGACTGTCGGTCGGACGCCCAGGCTGGCCACGCCTGGCCAGCTGCACTCGCCCTCGTTCAGCCCGACGCGTACCGCAAAGATGCCGTGCACGGGACTCACGCGTTGCTGCAGATGGATATTCGCTGTGGGATAGCCCAACGTTCGTCCCAGCTGGTTGCCGTATTCCACCTTGCCGTCGATCACGAACGGCCGACCGAGCAGCGGTTCAGCACCGGCAAATTCACCCGCCGCGAGCAGCATGCGCACGCGGCTGGCCGAGACCCTCGCACCATCGAGTTGGACCGCCGGCATCATGCATGCGGAAAAACCCCATTGCTCGCCAAGTTTCGTCAGCAGCACCACATCGCCTTCGCGCTTGTGGCCAAAGCGAAAATCATTGCCGACCCAGACCTCACGTGCGTCCAGACGACCCACAATCACACGCCGCACGAAATCTTCAGCCGACATCGCCGCCAGCGCCGCGTTGAATCGCAGCAACAACGTATCGGACATGCCTGCGGCGGCAAAGCCACGGAGTTTTTCGCGCACGCTCGACAAACGTGCCAGTGGTTCACTGGAAAAATACGCGCGCGGCAAGGGTTCGAAGCTCACCACAATCGGCTGGCAGCCAAGCGCTTTTGCCCGCTCACGCACCTGCAGCAGCAGCGCCTGATGTCCGCGGTGGATGCCATCGAAGGCACCTATCGCGATCACGCTGCCGTTCGGCGCCAGACAAGGCCCCGCCACATTCCTGGAAAGTTTCATCATCGCCTGAGTATAACGGCTGCACGGCCGCGTCTCGACGGTTTCAGGCAACCCGCCGGGCGCCGCTATACGCCACGCAATTCACGCATGCGGAAGCCGCTGGCAAATAGAGCTGCCACATAAGCCAGCGCACCGGCCAGCACCAGTACGCACAGATGCCACACACGGGTGAATATCGACACGTGCGTCCAGTCCGGCCACAGCAGGCGGCCGAGTAACAGCGCCACCACCATCGCAGCGCACGACACTGCCAGCCGCAACCACTGCTTCGACCAGCCCGGTTGGCGTTGATAGACACCCGCCCGTTTCAGCCAGCGCCATAGCAGGACGAAATTGAGATAGCTCGACAGCGTGCTGGCGATCGCCAAGGCCACATGCAGGCCAGCAACCTTGGCGATGCCGTCCAGAAAACTCCCCTGCTTGAGTTCCGGAGTGGCCCAGAGCTGGTACAAAAGCACAATGAAAATCCCGTTGAACACCATGTTGGCAACCAACGCAGCCACACCGGCGCGCACCGGCGTACGGGTATCCTGCCTCGCGTAAAACGCCGGCAGCACCACCTTGACCAGTGCGAACGCCGGCAAACCGCAACTGAGAGCAATGATCGACAGTGTCGACATATGCGCATCGAAAGCGGTGTAGTGACCATTCTCGAACAGCGTAGCCACCAGCGGCCCAGCCAACAGCACCAGCGCAAAGGTGGCCGGCACGGCGATCAACAGCGTAAGACGCAAACCCCAATCCAGCGCCTTCGAAAAGCCGGCGGTGTCCGTGCCTACGTGATGACGCGACAGCGCCGGCAAAATCACCGTGCCCAGCGCCGCACCGAACACGCCCAGCGGCAACTCCAGGAAGCGTGTCGACTGCCATAACCAGGTCTGTGAACCGACCATCAGCAGCGAGATGACCGCTGTATCCAGCAACAGGTTGAGTTGGGCCACCGACGAGCCGAACAGCGTCGGCACCATCAGCCGCATGATCCGGCGCACGCCAGGGTCGCGCCAGCCCCAGCGTGGCAGGCTCAGCAGGTCCAGCTTGCGAACCTCCGGCAACAGAAACAGCAGCTGAAGAACACCCGCCACCAGCACCGCCCAGCCCATCGCCATGATCGGCGTATGCAGTCGCGGCGCCAGCCACACCGCGCCAACGATCATGCACACGTTCAGAATGACTGGCGCCAGTGCCGGCATCGCAAACCGGTGAAAGCTGTTCAGCGCGCCCGCGGCCAGCGCGGTCAACGAGACAAAGAAGATGAAGGGAAACGTGAGCCGCACCAGATCGGTGGTGAGGTCAAACTTGTGTGGCTGATCAAGCGAGCCTGGCGCAAACGTCCCGGCGACCTGCGGTGCAAAGATCAGTCCCAGTGCCGTAATGACCAGCACAACGCCGCCCAGTGTGCCGGATACGCGCGCCATCAGTTGTTTCAGATCTGCATGCGTGCCGGTTTCCTTGACCTCGGTAAACACCGGTACGAACGCGGTAGAGAACGATCCCTCGGCGAACAGCCGCCGCATGAAATTGGGGATGCGGAATGCAATGACAAATGCGTCGGTGGCGGCATTGGCACCGAACACATGGCTCATCGATACGTCCCGCAACAGCCCGAACACACGCGAAATCATGGTCATGCTGCTGAACGAAAGCAGCCCTCGTAACATGTTGGGAGACTTCATGCGTCTGCCGGAACCTTGTGCTGTCTGGAGGGTTGGATGCCCGGCTTCGGCGGGGCACAAGGCGCATAGTCTGACAGCCGCTGCAGGCCTTATGACAGCCCGAATGTGGCAAAATACGGGCGTCAGGGAACGTTGCGACGTAAACGGGTCGGTCGCCGGCTGACAATCACACCGCTAAATGATTGACGCACCGGCAAATCAACCGCATAATTGGCGTCTTTTTCCACACCTCTACACCGATTCCGGAGTTCTACCTTGGCCAACATCAAGTCCGCTAAGAAGCGCGCGCGCCAGTCCGAGCAGCGCCGTCTGCGCAACATCAGCGCACGTTCCATGGTCCGCACCGCCCTGAAGAAGGTCGTCAAGGCCATCGAGGCCAAGGACAAGGCAGGCGCTATCGCCGCCTTCACCGTCGCCCAGCCAGTGATGGATCGTTACGCCGCCCGCGGTTTGATCCACAAGAACAAAGCCGCTCGCCACAAGAGCCGCCTCAACGCGAAGATCCGCGAACTGGCGTAAGCCACTTCGTGACTCGTGTTGCTGAAAAGCCGGCGAGAGCCGGCTTTTCCTATATAAGCATCGAACGCCGGCGAAAGCCGGCTTTTTCGTTGATACCTTCCAGCCACATCAGCACGTGCCTACTTAGCGCGTGGCCGAAATTCCAGCGGCATCGCTTCTGTTTTGGCGGCGGCTGGCGGTTTCGTGCCGCAAGCGCCGCATGTGCTGCAACCATCGCTGCAATCGCCGGTGGCCTGTTTCGGCTGTAGCCGCTGCCCCAGCGCACGCAGCCAACCGGCCCGCTCGGACCGACTAAA
>Ga0302311_10007785_pt1 | contig 10872 bp, 10 predicted proteins | sample III_Palsa_N1_3_FD_200449 | JGI IMG/M metagenome (GOLD analysis project Ga0302311, IMG submission 200449) | Peat permafrost microbial communities from Stordalen Mire near Abisko, Sweden - III_Palsa_N1_3 | ecosystem: Environmental > Terrestrial > Soil > Palsa > Peat permafrost | place: Sweden...
AGCCTCGTTTGCTCGCTTTTGGAAGGGTTTTCTGCGATAATGCAGGCATGAGCCAAGGTGTTCGCCCCTCCCCATCGGACGTTGACGCTGCCCGCACACGCCGCCTTGGTGCGATGCGTTTGCAGGAGATCGAAGGCAATCCCTTGAGCCCGGATCAGGTCGCCATGTTTGAGATGTTCGAGGCCGAGGCCTGGTCCCATGAGCGCCGCAGGGCCTACATCCTTGCGAAGGCCGCGCCGTTGGCCGCTGAGTGAGCGATGGCGATCCGTATCTCTATCCAGGCTCTTCCGTCCTTCTAAACCGGTTCGAGATAACGGAAGCGGCAAGGCTCGACTACGTTGAGCGGGAGCTTGTCACCCAACGGATCGCCGAAGGCGCGCCAACTGGCGGCTTCGGCCTAGCTCACCTTCGCGCCATCCATCGGCATCTTTTTCAGGATTTGTACGCGTGGGCCGGCGAGCTTCGCACGGTCGAAATCTCCAAGGACGGCCATCAGTTCCAGTTTCGACAGTTCATCGAGACCGGCATGGCCGACATTCACCGGCGGCTTGAGAAGGCTGACTTCCTGCGAGGCCTGAGCGGCAACGCCTTCGCCGAGGCCGCCGGACCGATCATCGGCGATGTGAACTATGTCCACCCGTTCCGCGACGGCAACGGCCGCGCCCAGCTCCAATATCTTGAGCAGTTGGCCGCGCAGGCGGGCCATCCGATCGACCTCGCGAGGATCGACCCGGCCCGCTGGCTCGAGGCGTCGCGATCCTCGCATGACGGCGACTATGGGCCGATGATTGAGGAGATCGCCCGCACCTTCGCAAGTCGCAGCTAAGGGCGCGGACGCTGCATTCCCCGCGCCTAGACCTTTTCCGGATCAGATGGATTCACCTGATCCGGACAGCAGAGCCCCTCACCCCAGTCGGATCATCTCCGCCGCCTTCTCGCCGATCATGATGGTGGCGGCGTTGGTGTTGGCGCTGGTGGTGGTGGGCATGACCGAGGCGTCGACGACGCGCAGGCCCGCGACGCCGCGCACCCGCAGCATCGGGTCGACGACCGCGTCGGCGTCCGAGCCCATCCGGCAGGTGCCGGCGGCGTGCCAGGTGAGGTTGAGGTTGGTGCGCATGTAGGCCATCCACTCCTCGTCTGTCTCGGGCAGGACGGCCGGCTCGAACCGGCCGGTGACGACCTTGCCCAGCGCCTCGGTGTTGAACAGGCGGTCGACCAGCCGCAGCCCGTCGATCAGGGTGCGCACGTCCTCGGGATGGCCGAGCGCCTGGTGGATGATCCTGGGCCGAAGGTCGGCGTCCAGCACCACGCGGCCGCGGCCCTTGGGCTTGCACAGCGACACGCTGACCGTCACGGCCGAACAGATCGGCATCCCCATCCGCGTCGGCATGGAGGCGTCGGCGGCGGTGGTCGCATAGACCAGCGGCATGAAGTGGAGCTGGACGTCGGGCCAGGCCAGGGCCGGGTCGGTCTTGGCGAAGGCCATCGCCTGCACGGCGGGCGCGCCGATCGGGCCGGTCCGGTTCCAGAAGAACTTGGCGAAGTGGCGCGCCATGTCGAGCGGGCTCGTCTGGTCGTTCAGGGTCTGCACGTTGACCCGGCGGCTGGTGGCGCTGGCCGAATGCTCCTGCAGGTTGGCGCCGACACCGGGCAGGTCGTGGACGACGGCGACGCCGCGTTCGCGCAGCACGTCCGCGGGACCGATCCCCGAGCGCATCAGCAGCGCGGGCGACCCCATGGCCCCGGCACAGACCAGCACCTCGCGGCGGGCGGCGACCACCTCGCGGCGGCCGTCGCGGCGGAACACGACACCGCGCGCCCGCCCGTCGGCCAGCTCGATCGTCTCGACCTCGGCGTTGGTGATCACCTGCAGGTTCGGCCGCTTGCGGACCGGGCGCAGGTAGGCTTTCTCGGTGCTGCACCGCCAGCCGTCGCGCTGGTTGGTCTGGGTCAGGAAGGCGCCGTAGTCGCTGCCGTCGTTGTAGTCGTCCAGCGTCGGCAGGCCGATCTGGCTGCACCCTTCAAGGAAGGTGAAGGCCAGTGGGTGCGGATCGCGGATCGGAGCGACGGTCAAAGGGCCGTTGTCGCCGTGCGCCTGGCTGGGCTGGCCTTCCCACTGCTCGGACCGCAGGAAATAGGGGAAGACGTCGTTGAAACCCCACCCCGTGGCGCCGAGCTCGGCCCATTCGTCGAAGTCGTGGCGGACGCCGCGGATGTACACTTGGCCGTTGATCGAGCTGCCGCCGCCCAGCATCCGGCCGCCCGACCAGACCCAGCTTCGCCCATCCAGGGTCGGGTCCGGGTCCTGCTGGTAGGACCAGTCGTACTGTGGCCGCTGCAGCATGTTGAGGAAGCCGACCGGCAGCTGGACCAGGAACGAGCGGGCCTCGCCGCCGGCTTCGACCAGGGCGACGCTGACGCCCGGGTCCTCGGTGAGCCGGTTGGCCAGCACGGCGCCCGCGCTGCCCCCGCCCACGATCACATAGTCCGCTTCGGCGAAAGGCGCGTCGGCCGCCTGCATGGATCAGCTATCCTTGTTCTGGGTCGCTGGCTTTTGAGCCATCGACCTCTGGGCCGCAGCCGGCGGGATCAAGCGAGAACGCGAGGGCCGGGGGTGAACACGATCGGCAGCGTCTTCAGCGCACGCGCCTCGCTCGCCGTGTAGTCGGGCTCGAACCCGGGCTCGACGTCGTAGTCGGGCAGCCGGCGCAGGACGGTCTCCAGGCAGGTCTGCAGCATGACGCGGGCGAAGTGGCGCCCGATGCACACGTGCGCACCCGCGCCGAACGACAGATGGTCGCGCGCATCGCGGTCGATCAGGCAGAGATCGGGCTCGGGGAACTTCTCCGGGTCGCGATTGCCGGCGCCGCACAGGGCCAGCACGTTGACCCCCGGCTCCAGCGGGCAGCCTTCGAGCTCGGTCGGCTGGGTCACCTGCCGGCGCAGGCCCTGGATCGGTGTGGAGAAGCGGATGAACTCCTCGAGCGCGCCCTCCCAGGGCGTCTCGCCCGACAGAAGGCGCTGCTTGTCCGCGGGATGGCGCGCCAGGTGGTAGAGCGAACTGCTCATGGCCGAACTGGTCGAATCCAGCGCGCCGAACAGGGTGAGCAGGATGACCTGGTAGCCCTCCGTATCGCTCAGCCTGCGGCCGTCGAACTCCTCCTCGATCAGGCACTGGACCAGGTCGTTGCGGCGCGGCTCCAGCCGCCGCTTGGCCACCAGGCCGGTCAGGTAGGCGTCGACCTCCTGGTAGCACTTGATCCAGCCCTCGTGGTCGACCAGCCGGTTGTGGACCATCCACAGCAGCTTCTGGCCGATCATCTGGCGATCCTCCAGCGGCACGCCGAGCACGGGCAGCATGGTCATGGCCAGGAACGGGCGGGTGAGTTCGTTGACGGCGTCCGCGCGGCCGCGCTCGATGAAGTCGTCGACCAGGGTGTCGGCGACGGTCTGGATCCGGGCGCGGTCTTCGGCCGCCGCCTCGCTGGTGAAGAAGCGGTTCAGCACGCGCCGCCACCGGGTGTGCTGGGGCGGATCCAGGTCGACCGGCAGCAGCCTGACCATCTGGTCGGGCAGTCCCGCGCCTTCGGTCGAGGTGAAGGTGCGGAACTCGGAAAAGACCCGCTTCACCCCGTCGTAGGTGGTCGGGAAATAGAAGCTGCCGAGCTGATCGGAATGGCCCATCGGGCACTTCGACCGCACGCCGGCGAAAAAGCCGTAGGGATCCTGCGCGAACGCGGGATCGTGATGGCTGTAGTGCGTCTCGATGAAGGGCTTGTCCGCCATCTGCGTCCTCCGAAAGGCGTCGAGGCTATCTCTGACTGCGCGGCGTCAGGACCGTCATGCCGTCCATCTCGGGCGTGACCTTGATCTGGCAACTGAGGCGGCTGCGCTCGTCCACCTCGACGCCGAATTCGAGCATCATCCGTTCGTGCTCGGACGGCTCGCCGGCGACCGCCCGCCACGCTTCGGGAATATAGACGTGGCAGGTCGCGCAGGCGCAAGCCCCGCCGCACTCGCCCTCGATCGCGACGACGCCATTGCGCACCGCCGCCTCCATGAGGTTGACGCCGAGCCCGACCTCGACGGGCCGCTCCGCGCCGTCCTGATCGACATATCGGATGCTGACCACGCCTCGCCCCTTCAGCTGTGCAGACGATGAGGGGATGCGCCCGCAGCCGTTCGCGCCGTTGCGGGCGCCGGTGTCGCGCTCATGCTCGTACGCGCCAACTTCGCCTCCCCCTGGGCGCGTTTCGTCCACCGACCGGGACTCGCACCTCAAACATACACTGTTAGGCTAATTATCACCCGATCTCGGGGCGCGCAACTGATGAGAACGCGATTTAGGGGTGAATTCCGTCTATTGACGACAGCCAGGGGCGCCGGCGCCTGTCAGGTTAGAGCTGCGCTGGGAGCCGGCGCCGCGCGCCTGCGTGCGGCCTACACCACAAAGTGGGCTTGCAGCAGATCGGCCGCAGTTGTCCGCTGGCCGGCGACATCGGGTCGGACCGCATGGACCTGGCAAACGGGGTAACCGGCAGCCGCTCGCCGAAAGGGCGGCGCTCTTTAAAGCCGAGCTGGCTCCGCGGAGCCCTTGAAACACCGAACTAGGTGCACCCGATTCCCCGACTCCGAGGGCGCCCTCATCGAACACCACCTGGTCTTCGCGTCTTCCAGGGAATCAGGACACCGCCCGCGCTACGAAATTCCGCACGACGAGTGATGTCTCTCCTCGCCGGTAAGCGAGGGCGAGCTGGGTTGTCGGCGACTGGCCGGCGATCGGGCGATAAGCGATACCCGCTACGCGCATTTGCATCATCGAGGCCGGGACGATTGACACGCCCAGCTCCGCAGCCACGAGATTCACGATCGTGGAAAAGTGCGGCGCCAGCTGGCTGATGCCCGGCTCGAAGCCGGCCTTTCGACAGGCGTCGACAATAGTGTCGTAGATCGTTGGTGCGATTTCCCGCGGGAACAGCAGAAATGGATCGTGCTCCAGCATTGCGAGATCGACTTTCTTGAGAGCGGCTGCCCGGTGAGCCTTGGGAAGGGCGACCACCAGGGGCTCCTCCGCGAGCTGCTTCAGTTGCAACCCTTCGGCGGCGGACGCGCCTGGTCGCAGGAACGCCGCATCGAACGCGCCCTCCTGCAAACCGACGACGAGCCGCGTCGTGTTGGCCTCCTCGAGGGAGAGATGGATCTCCGGATAGGCGCGTCTAAAGGCGCGGATTGCGGACGGCGCCACGCCGTTGAACGTCGTCGACGGGGTGAAGCCGATACGCAGCGACCCGGTCTCGCCCCGTGACGCGCGACGCGCCGCCATCGTCGCTCTCTCGGCGGTCAACGGCATCTCCTTCACGCCGGCCAGGAACGCCTTGCCCGCCTCGGTAAGCTCTGCGCCGTGGGCCAGGCGATGAAACAGCGCCGCGCCGACCTCTCTTTCCAGGTCCTTGATCTGCTGGCTGAGGGGCGGCTGGCCGATGCCAACCTTGGCCGCCGCCCGGGTGAAGTGCCGCTCCTCGGCGACCGCCAGGAAATATCGGATGTGGCGAAGTTCCACCGTCATCTCCAAGACAGCTCATGAATGCCAGTATCATATATTAGATCAATGATCCTCCTGGGTCTACGTCTTGCCGCAGGACATCTCGTCCTAGTCGAGCAAACGGTTGCTCGCGCACAGACAGGAGGATTTCATGATCACCGAAGATTACGTCCGCCAGGTTTTCCAAGACCTCAAGCAAGGCGACGGCGCCGGCTTCTTTGCCCACGTCGACGACAAGGTCGACTGGGTCGTCGAAGGCATCGAGCGGGCCAGCCGCTACATCGAGGCAGGCGCGGACGTCACATTCGTCGAGGCTCCAGAGAGCCTTGACGATCTCAAGGCGCTTCCCCGCCGACTGAAGGCGCCCCAACTCGTCAACATGGTGCTCGGCGGCAAGACGCCGATCGTAGACGCGAAGGTGGCGGGCGAAATGGGGTTCGGCTTGGTGCTCTACGCCAACGCGGCGTTGCAAGGGGCCGTGCATGGCATGCAATCGACCCTTTCGACGCTGAAGGAGAAGGGCGCCCTCGATGAGCGCGCCGTGACGTCATTCGCGGAGCGGCAGAGGCTGGTGGACAAGCCGGCCTACGACCTCATGGAGGCCCGCTACGCGGCGCATGCGGCGGCTGAGAACTCTGCCGCTGTCGACCAAGATCTGGCCGCTGTTGACCAAGAAAGGAGTGGAGAGATGACGAACCAACATCCAGAGGTCATGCAAGCCGTCGGAAACGTGCCGGCTCGCGTCACGCTTTCAGGTGGTGGTCCTGCCGGGGACGCGGGAGTGGGAAACCAGTCCGCCGCCGAAGGCGGTCGCTCGGAAAAGCCGAAGCCGATCATCAACGGCCAAAGCCAAGCCGAGGGCTTGGTGAAGTTCGCGTCCAGGATAACCTACGACGACCTGGCGCCAGAGCGGCGAGGGCGGCTGAAAGTCAGCATTCTGGACTCGCTCGCCACCGAATCCCACTCTGAGGCCCTGGCCGAGACTGCGGCCTGGGCGATCCTGCGCCGAGGGTTTGGCGATACACTCGCAATATCTGTGGACCAGAGAGCCGATGGATCGTCGGAGCGCTTCAAGCCGCTGACCAACCCCTCAGTCGTTCGTCGATTGGACGCCATCGAAGCGATGCTATGGTTCCCAACTGCGCCGCCTGCGGCATGATAGCCAAGTCTTCCGGGTTCCACGCCGCACCGGCCAACTCGACGCTCGGCAAGCGGTAGCTCATCGCCGGCTACAATTTGACCACACCCGGTGGCTCTCGCTTTGGCGTCTGCACCTGATGCTGTCAGAAAGCATCGGCAAAGGCCTCGGACGCCACGAAATTCAATACGGACCGAAGCTGTTCAGCTTTTTTCCGACCGTACGCCGATTCAAACCGGTCCTGCGCCACGCGCCAGAGCTTGAGCGCCTCCTCGAACTTGCGGACGCCGGCGTCGGTCAGAACCACGCGTTTGACCCGGCGGTCGTTCGGATCGGGCGCCAGCGTCACGAGCCCGTCGCGGATCAGCGGCTTGAGCGTGTGCCCCAGGGCGGACTGATCCATCACCAGGTTGCTCGCCAGTTCGCGCAACGTCCCCTGCCCCAGCGCCCTGATCTGGATGAGGAGAGTGCACTGGGTGGCCTTCAGGCCGCTGGGGGCCAGCACGTCGTCGAAGAGCTGGCCGAGCCGCCGCGTCGCCTTTCGAAGCGCCGCGTTGTTGCAATAGCTGAGGTCCGCCACGGACCCTTCGGTCTCGATGCCGTCCGTCTCCGCTGGATCCTTCATAGGTAGCCTCCACCCGCACATGTAGGCGCTCGCCGCCGACGTGAACAGTGGTGGCATATACCACCGAGGCGATGGCCGCCGCGCGGTCAGCCGTCGGCGCGGCGACCGGCGAACCTTTGTTGCAAAAAAAACCAGGTCGAGGCGACTTGAAGTTCAAGGCATATACCACATCTAATAACCGGCATATGCCACTTATTAAACGAACATGGAGCACTAAAATGTCAGGTATCAAGGGTACGGCGGTGGTGACCGGCGCATCGGGAGGGGTGGGTGCGCTCTACGCCGCGGGCCTCGCTCAGCGGGGCTACGACCTGATCCTGGTCGGCCGCAGCCAGGTCGAACTCGACTCGCTCGCCCGATCGATCGGCGACCAATCCGCCGTGAAGGTCGATGTGGTGATCGCCGACCTGCGCCAGCCCGCAGACCTGGCCCGCGTCGAGGCGATCGTCGCCGGCGATCCCAACATCAGCGCCCTGATCAACAACGCCGGGGCGGCCAGCTTCAGCCCGTTCGCGACGCTGAGCGCGGCGGCCATCGATGAAACCATCGCCGTCAACATCACCGCCCTGACCCGCCTCACCCACGCAGTGCTGCCGGGCCTGCTCCACCGCGGCGAGGGAGCGATCGTCAACATCGCCTCGATCCTGGCCTTCCACCCCTGGCCGGAGTTCGGACAGTATGGCGCGGCCAAAGCCTATGTGGTCAGTTTCTCCCAGGCGCTGCAGGGCGAGGTCGCCGGCAAGGGCGTCCTGGTGCAGGTGGTCAGCCCGCCTGCGGTGGACACAGCCTTCTGGAACAAGGCCGGTCTGCCCATCAACAATCTTCCGGACGGCGCGGTGATGAGCCCGCACGACCTCGTGGACGCGGCCCTGAAGGGGCTAGATCGCAAGGAGGCCTGGGTCTTCCCATCGCTCGCCGACACGGCTGCCTGGGACGCCTACCAGAGCGCTCGCCAAACCCTGGTCGGCGGCCTGATGAGTGGCCAGCCGGCGCTGCGCTACGCCGCCTGACCCGGAACGGGACGGCCCGTCAGGTCAAGCTCGGACGGGCCATTTCGCTAGTAGTTCACCTTCGAGCCGGCACGGTCGTCGTTGTCAGATGCATCCGGGTCGGGCCTGATCGTGATCATCGACGGACCACCATGCTCGGGCGCCCGCGATGATGACGCTAGCTGATGGCGAAAAGCTCCCGGAGCGCCGAAAATATAGCAAACCCGCACCTTAGAAGAAGGCGCTGGCTCCGCGGGTAGGATTCGAACCTACGACCAGCCGGTTAACAGCCGGCTGCTCTACCACTGAGCTACCGCGGATCGGCCTCGCTCGGGAGACGGGCGCTATACAGGGGCCAACCCCCCGGCGCAAGCGCCGCAGAGCCCTATCCCCAAGTTCCCGGAAGTCTTTGTCAGGCCGTGACTTCCGGGCCTTCGCGCTTCTCGATCACATGGTCGATCAGGCCCCACTCCTTGGCGCGTTCGGCGCTCATGAAATGGTCGCGGTCGAGGGTCTTTTCGACCTCCTCGTAGGTCTGGCCGGTGTGCTTGACGTAGATCTCGTTGAGGCGGCGCTTGGTGGCGATGATGTCCTCGGCATGGCGCTCGATGTCCGAGACCTTGCCCTGGAAGCCGCCAGAGGGCTGGTGGACCATGATGCGCGAGTTCGGCAGGGCGATGCGCTGGCCCTTTTCGCCGGCCGTGAGGATCAGCGAGCCGGCCGAGGCGGCCATGCCCATGCACAGGGTCGATACCGGGCATTTGATGTATTGCATGGTGTCGTAGATCGCGAGGGCGGCGGTCACCACCCCGCCCGGCGAGTTGATGTAGATGCCGATTTCCTTCTTGGGGTTCTCCGACTCCAGGAACAGCAGCTGCGCGCAGATCAGGCTCGACATGCCGTCCTCGAACGGGCCGGTCAGGAAGATGATCCGCTCCTTCAGGAGGCGCGAGAAGATGTCGTAGGCGCGTTCGCCCCGGCTGGTCTGCTCGACCACCATCGGGACGAGATTCATGGTCTTTTCGATCATATCGGCCATGGGCCTACCCTTTTGTGAGCTCGGCCGCAGGCGACGCCCACCCGCGGGAAGATGGCTTGGAGATCAGGGCGTTCGGGCCGAAGCGCAAGGAGGGGCGGCGGCACAGACCGCTGCGCCAGCCAATCAAGATGCTCCCCCTCTGGGGGCGCTGTCACGAAGTGACTGAGGGGGCAGCGCCGCCCTCGGCTGTACGCGCAGCGCAAACCGGTTTGAGCCTCGATCAATCCAGCGGCGGCGCTGCCCCCTTCGTCCGCTTCGCGGCCACTTCCCCCAATGGGGGAAGACCTGGGTCGTGCAGCACCAAGGTGGGGCTAAAGCTCGACCCAGCCCTGGAGATAGAACACGCAGGCGCCCTCGAGCTCGACCCGGTCGCCGTTCAGCCGGCACAGCACTTCGCCGCCGCGGGCCGAGGCCTGGAAGGCGGTGAAGGCGGTCTTGCCGAGCCGCTGCGCCCAGTAGGGCGTCAGCATGCAGTGGGCGGCGCCGGTGACCGGGTCCTCCGGTATGCCCTTGGCGGGCGCGAAATAGCGGCTGACGAAGTCGTAGGGCGCCTCACCGGGGGCGGTGACGATGATCCCCGGCCGATCGAAGGCGGCGATGGCCGCCATGTCGGGCGCCATTGCCCGCACGGCGTCGGCGCTGTCGAACACGGCCATGTAGTTGAAGGCGTTCAGCCAGACCTCGGCCGGCGGGGCGCCGAGCGCTTCGGCCAGGCCCTGGGGCGCAGCGATGCGTTCCGACGGCCGGGCCGGGAAGTCGAGGACATAGCCCCTGCCCTGCCTGCGGACGCTCAGCGGGCCGCTGGCCGACTGGAACACCACCGACGCCCGTCCGGGCTCCAGCCGCTCCAGCACCACCGCGGCGCTGGCCAGGGTGGCGTGGCCGCACAGCGGCACCTCGACCTTGGGCGTGAACCAGCGCAGCCGGTAGCCATCGCCCTCATCATCGCCTTGGCGGACCAGGAAGGCCGTCTCGGCCAGGTTGTTCTCGGCCGCCAGGGCCTGAAGCACGCCGTCGCCCGGATAGGCGTCCAGCAGCATCACCGCCGCAGGGTTGCCCCCGAACAACCGGTCGGTGAAAGCGTCAACCTGGTAGATCGGCGTGCGCGCCACGGGAAATCCTCACGAATGAGCCGGGGCGCGGGCGAGGACTCAGCCCTCGCCGTAGCCTTCCGGCAGGTCGTCTTCGGCTTCGAGCTCGTCCTTGCTGACCTTCTTGTCGGTCACCTTGGCCGTGGCGAGGATCAGGTCGACCACCTTCTCCTCGTAGATCGGCGCGCGGAGCTGGGCGGCGGCCTGCGGGTTGTTGCGGTAGAACTCGACCACCTGCTGCTCCTGGCCCGGATAGCGGCGGGCCTCGGCGATCAGGGCGGCGTTCAGCTCCTGGTCCTCGACGACGACGTTGTTGATCCGGCCGATCTCGGCCAGCACCAGACCCAGGCGCACGCGGCGCTCGGCGATCTTGCGGTATTCGGCCTTCAGCTCGTCCTCGGTCTTGTCCTTGTCTTCCGGCGGCAGATCGCCTTCGGCCTTGTCG
>Ga0302311_10007787_pt1 | contig 10870 bp, 7 predicted proteins | sample III_Palsa_N1_3_FD_200449 | JGI IMG/M metagenome (GOLD analysis project Ga0302311, IMG submission 200449) | Peat permafrost microbial communities from Stordalen Mire near Abisko, Sweden - III_Palsa_N1_3 | ecosystem: Environmental > Terrestrial > Soil > Palsa > Peat permafrost | place: Sweden...
TGGGCTGTCGGGGCTGGGCGATCTGGTGCTGACCTGTTCCTCGACCAGCTCGCGCAACTATTCGCTGGGGCTTGGCCTCGGGCGCGGCGAGAGCGCCGAGTCGTTGCTCGCGCACCGCCGCACCGTCGCGGAAGGCGCGTCGACCGCGCCGGTGCTCGCCGAGGCGGCGCGTGTGATCGGGGTCGAAATGCCGATCGTCGAAGCGGTGCGCGATCTTCTGGCGGGCGCGGCGTCGGTGGACGTCGTCGTCGAGCGGTTGCTGGCGCGACCGCTCAGGGACGAGGCGCGATGAGGGGCACGGAAATCTCGACCGTTATCGACGCTCTTGCTGTTCCCCGGCGAAAGCCGGGGTCCAGGGGCCACGGACGCGGCGCTTGTAGCCCTGGGCCCCGGCTTTCGCCGGGGAACGGTTGCGCGCAGGGCGGGCCGTGCCTCAAAAATCGATCGCGATGCCCTTCTTCTCCCAATCGCCGTAGCGCGTGGGGTCGAGCGGCGCCGGCACGTCGTGCGATGCCTCCGGTTGCGGTACGGGCGGGCTCGGCGTGAGGTGCGCGGGCGCTTTTACGTGCGCGGGGCGTTCGCCTGGGCGTCGTTCGGTCATCATTAGTCTCCCCCTTCAAGATCGGCCTCCGCATGACGATACGCAACCCATGACCGCTCCCGAGACCGCGGCGGCAGCCGAACCCGCCGGCACGCCCGCGCGCCGCGCCGCGCTGCGGCTGCTCGACGCGGTGCTTCGCCGCGGGCTGCCGTTGGAGGCGGCGCTGTCCGCCAGCACCAGCGTGCTCAAGCGCCCCGACGATCGCGGGCTGGCGCGTGCGATCGCGTCAGAGGCGCTGCGCCGGCTCCCCGATCTCGACGCGCTGATCGATTCGGCGACGCAGAAGCCGCTGCCCGACGACGCCAAGGCACGCTTCGCGCTGCGTATCGCGCTCGTCCAGGCGCTGGCGATGGGGACGCCGCCGCACGCCGCGATCGCGACCGCGCTGCCGCTGGTCGACGGCGGCCCGCGCCGGCTCGTCCACGGCGTGTTCGGTACGCTGATGCGCGGTGGCGCGACGCTGCCCGAGCTGCCGCATCTGCCGACGCCGGTGTGGGCGCGCTGGCAGGTGTGGGGCGAGGCCGCTGTCGAGGCGGCGCGCAGCGGGCTCGCCGGACGCCCGCCGCTCGACCTGACGCTCGCCGATCCGTCCGCCACCGCCGAATGGGCGGAGCGGCTCGGCGCGACCAGCCTGATGCCCGGCCATCTCCGGCTCGATGCGTCGGACGTCACCGCGCTGCCCGGCTATGAAGAGGGCGCCTGGTGGGTGCAGGATATTTCTGCCTCGCTCCCCGCGCGGCTGCTGGGCGCGTCACCGGACGGTGGCTCTGCCCTCGACCTTTGCGCCGCGCCGGGGGGCAAGACGCTCCAGCTCGCCGCGGCCGGATGGGACGTCACCGGCGTCGAACTCGCGCCTATTCGTCTCGCACGACTTCGCGACAATCTAATTCGCACCGCGCTGCCCGCGACGCTGGTCGAGGCGGACGTCATGCAATGGCAGCCGAAAGCCCCCGTCGATGCGCTGCTGCTCGACGCGCCCTGTTCGGCGACGGGCATCTATCGCCGCCACCCCGACGTGCTCCACCGCGTCCGCCCCGCCGCCATCGCCGAGCTGGCGACGCAGCAGGCTGCGATGCTCGCGCGTGCCGCCGAGTGGGTGAAGCCCGGCGGAAAGCTCGTCTATGCGGTCTGCTCGCTCGAGCCGCAGGAGGGCGAGCGGGTCGCGGCAGCGTCCGGGCTGACGGTCGATCCGATCCGCGCGGATGAACTGCCCGCAGGGCTGTCGCCCACCAAGGAGGGCTGGTTGCGCATCCCGCCCGGCGCGCTCGCCGATGTCGGCGGGTGCGACGGCTTCTTCGTCGCGCGCTTCGTCAAGTCTTGACGCGTCGACCCTTGATGCCGGGCGGCGCTTGGGGGTAGGCGGGAGAAGATGGTAAAGCCGGTTCGCATCGCCCCTTCGATCCTGTCCGCCGATTTCGCGCGGCTCGGCGAGGAGGTGCGCGCGATCGACGCGGCGGGTGCCGACTGGATCCATGTCGACGTGATGGACGGCCATTTCGTCCCCAACATCACGATCGGCCCCGCGGTGGTGAAGGCCCTGCGCCCGCACACGACCAAGCCGTTCGACGTGCATCTGATGATTTCGCCGATCGACGCCTATCTCGAAGCCTTCGCCGAGGCCGGTGCGGATTGCCTGACGGTCCACCCCGAGGCGGGGCCGCATATCCACCGCACCGTCCAGACGATCAAGCATCTCGGCAAGCGCGCAGGCGTCGTGCTGTGCCCCGCGACCAACGAGGACGTGCTCGACTATCTGCTCGACACAATCGACCTCGTGCTGGTGATGACGGTCAATCCCGGCTTCGGCGGCCAGAGCTTCATCGAGCCGCAGCTCAAGAAGATCGAGCGCATCCGCGCGATGATCGATGCGAGCGGGCGCGACATCGATCTCGAGGTCGACGGCGGCGTCGACCACACGACCGCGCCGCTGTGCCTTGCGGCGGGCGCCGACGCGCTGGTCGCGGGCACCGCCACCTTCAAGGGCGGTGCCGGGGCCTATGCCGCCAACATCGCTGCGTTGCGCGGGGCCTGAGCGGGATGACCGCCGCCCGCCGGATCGCGTCAGGCTCGCCCGAGCCCGAAACCGACTCCGCCGCGGACGGCATCGAGCCCGGTCGCCGCCTGATCCGCGTCGGCGACGATCGCGGCGCGAGCCTCGCCGAACGCGTCGCGGCGCGCTTCCACCAGCTGACCTGGGGCACGCCGCTCCACGCGTTGCGGCTGCGTGGGCGCTTTCCGCTCAAGCTGCTCGGCGTGCCGCGCGATCCGATCGCGGGCGACCGCGAGACCGGGCTCGACATCCTCGACGGCGAGATCGGGCAGGGCCGCGAGCGTACCGACACCGCGACGCTCGACTTCGCGGCACCCGGGCGCTCGGCGGGGTTCGCCGATCATCTGCAGAGCTTCGCCTGGCTGCGCGATCTCGCCGCATCGGGGCCGCGCGGCGAGGCGGCGCCGATGGCCGAAGCGCTGACCCGGCGCTGGCTCGCGCGCCATGCCGCCGCGGTCGACGATGCCGGCTGGCGCGCCGATCTGTGGGGCAGGCGTATCCTGGCGTGGACCGCGCATGCGCCGCTGATCCTGTCGTCGTCCGATCTCGTCTATCGCTCGGCGGTGCTCAACACGCTGGCGCGCGGCGCGCGGCATCTCGATCGCGCGGCGGAAAAGGCGCCGACCGGGTTGCCGCGCGTCGCCGCCTATGCCGGATCGATCGCGGCGGGCATGCTGATCCCGGGTGGCGAGCCGCGGCTGCTCCATGCCGAACAGGGTATCGCCAAGGCGCTCGCGCAGGCGGTACATCCCGATGGCGGGATCGTCAGCCGTTCGCCCGTCGAACTCACCGAGCTGGTCGAGCTGCTCGCGCAGCTGATCGCGGTCTATGAGGAGTGCCGCCGCGAGGTGCCGCTCGCGATCGCGCAGGCGCTGGCGCGGGCGGTGCCGGCACTGCTCGGCGTGACGCTGGGCGACGGCGCGCTGGCGAGCTGGCAGGGCGGTGGACCGCTGTTGGCGGATCGCGTCGCGCGCGCGATCGCCGCCTCGGGGATCCGCACCCGCCCGCTGCGCCAGTCGCGCGAATGGGGTTTCCAGCGGCTCGCCGGCGGTGCGACGATCGTCGTCGCCGATTGCGCGCCGCCGCCCGCCTCGCGGCTCGCGCGCGGCGGTTGCGCCTCGACTCTGGCGTTCGAGCTGAGCGACGGCGCGCACCGCATCGTCGTCAATTGCGGTGGCGATCGGCCGTGGGGCGGGTTGCCGCACGCGATCGCCGAGGCGCTGCGCACTAGCGCCGCGCATTCGACGCTGATCCTTGCGGATTCGAACTCGACCGCGATCCATGCCGACGGCTCGCTGGGCAAGGGCGTCACGCTGGTCGAGCTCGATCGGCAGGAGCAGGAAACCGCGAGCCGGATCGAGGCGACGCACGACGGCTATGTCCGCCGCTTCGGGCTCAAGCACAGCCGCAAGCTGGTGCTGTCCGCCGATGGCCGCGAACTCGGCGGCGACGACGTGCTGCTGCCTGCGGGGATGCGCAAATCTTCCGTCCCGATCGGCTTCGCGCTGCGCTTCCATCTCGGCCCCGGCGTCGAGCCGACGGCGACCGCCGACGGGCTCGGCGCGCTGCTCCGCATCGACGGCGGGCCGTTGTGGCAGTTCCGCTGCCGCGGCGGATCGCTCGCGATCGAGGAGAGCCTGTCGATCGACGGCCGCGGCCGCCCGGTCAGCGCCGCGCAGCTCGTCGTCTCGGGCGAGACGCCCGCGGGCGGCACGAGCATTTCCTGGGCGCTCAAGCGCGCGGGGTGACCGGCCCCACGACGGGGGCCGAACGCCGCTCGCAATGACGCGATTCCCCGCCTATAGGCTCCGCCAAAATTGCGGGACATTGAACATGGCGAACGTGAAGATCACCCGGGCATTGTTGTCGGTGTCGGACAAGAGCGGCCTTGCCGAGCTGGGCGCAGCGCTGGTGCGGCACGGCGTCGAGCTGGTCTCGACGGGCGGCACCGCCAAGGCGCTGCGCGACGCGGGGCTCGTCGTGCAGGACGTCTCCGATCTCACGGGCTTCCCCGAGATGATGGACGGGCGCGTCAAGACGCTGCACCCGAAAGTCCATGGCGGACTGCTCGCGGTGCGCGACGATGCGGCGCATGCGCAGGCGATGGTCGATCACGGAATCGCGGCGATCGATCTGGTGGTGGTCAACCTGTATCCCTTCGCGCAGACCGTCGCCAAGGGTGCCGGGCGCGACGAGATCATCGAGAATATCGACATCGGCGGCCCCTCGATGGTGCGCTCGGCCGCCAAGAACCACGCCTTCGTCGCGATCGCGACCGACCCTGCCGACTATGCGACGATCATCGCCGAACTCGACGCCCATGAAGGTGCCACGACGATCGAGACGCGCAAAATGCTCGCCGCCAAGGCGTTCGCGGCGACCGCGGCGTATGACGCGATGATCTCGAGCTGGTTCGCCTATGCCGATCAGGGGCAGATGTTTCCCGAGACGCTGTCGATCCCGATCCGCAAGGCGGCGGCGCTGCGCTACGGCGAGAACCCGCATCAGCATGCCGCGCTCTACGTGCCCGTCGGCCCGTCCGCGCGCGGGATCGCGCAGGCCGAGCAGATTCAGGGCAAGGAACTCAGCTACAATAATTACAACGACGCCGATGCCGCGCTCGAGCTCGTCGCCGAGTTCCGCGATGGGCCGCCGACCGTGGTGATCGTCAAGCACGCCAACCCGTGCGGCGTCGCCACCGGCGAGACGCTGGTCGAAGCCTATGCGGCGGCACTGGCGTGCGACAGCGTGTCGGCGTTCGGCGGCATCATCGCGGTCAACCGCCCGCTCGACGGGCCGACCGCGGAGGCGATCTCGGGCATCTTCACCGAGGTGGTGGTGGCGCCCGCCGCCGACGATGCGGCGAAGGCCGTGTTCGCCAGGAAGAAGAACCTGCGGCTGCTGCTCGCCGGCGAACTGCCCGACGCCAGGCGGCCGGGGCTGATGATGAAGAGCATCGCGGGCGGCATGCTCGTCCAGTCGCGCGACAATGGCGCGATTGCGGAGGCCGATCTCAAGGTCGTGACGCAGCGCCAGCCTACCGAACAGGAGCTCGCCGACTGCCTGTTCGCCTGGACGGTGGCGAAGCACGTCAAGTCCAACGCGATCGTCTACGCCAAGGACGGCGCGACCGCTGGCGTCGGCGCGGGGCAGATGAACCGGCTCGAATCGGCGCGGATCGCGGCGTGGAAGGCCAGGGACGCTGCCGAGAAGGCGGGCTGGGCGGAACCGCGTACGATCGGCTCGGCGGTCGCCTCGGACGCCTTCTTCCCCTTCGCCGACGGCCTGCTCGCGGCGGTCGAGGCGGGCGCCACCGCGGTGATCCAGCCGGGCGGCTCGATCCGCGACGAGGATGTTATCGCCGCCGCCGACGAAGCGGGGCTGGCGATGGTGTTCACGGGAATGCGGCACTTCAGGCACTGAGGAAAACATCCTCCCCGGCTTTCGCCGGGGAGGGGGACCGCCGCCGTAGGCGGTGGTGGAGGGGCGCTTTCTTCAAACGCCGCCCGCCCGTAGCCCTGCCCCTCCACCACCCTGCGGGTGGTCCCCCTCCCCGGCGAAAGCCGGGGAGGATTGGTCAGGTCGCCACCGCCGCACCCGGCTTCAGGCTGAACAGCATTCGGTCGTCTTTGCCGAAGCCGCGATACCAGATCACCGCGCCGTAGCTCGCCAGGATCGCGGGCACGCCCAGCGCGAGTTCGAGCCATTCGGGCAGCCACGTCGCCAGCACGCCGACAATCGTCCCCACCGCGACCGCGGGCACCAGCGGCCAGCGCCAGCCATTGACGCGCGCCGCGAGCAATCTGGCCAGCAGCCGCGACTTGGCCACGGACGCCACGCCCAGCGCCAGGATTAGCGCGATCGCCGGGCCGGCGGCCGCATAGACGTCGTCCTTGATGTCGGCAACGGGATGGAAGGCGCGGATCGCGTAGATCAGCACCACCGACAGCACCGTCTGCACCGCGATCATCGCCACCGAGATCGCGAGGTTGCGCTTGGCGGCGATGTAGATCAGCGCCGCCTCGCTGACGACCGCGGTCGCCGCGATCGCCTCGGCCGCGAGCAATACGCCGAGCGCCCCCGTCCCGCCGACGAACTTGGGCCCGACCAGTCCCATTACCGCCTCGCCGGGAATGCCGAGCGCGAGCGCGATGCCGACCTGCGCGGCGATGATCCAGAAACCCACTTGTCGCACCTGCTGCGCGACCGCCGCCTTGTTGTCCTCCGCGAGGTTCTGCGTGATCACCGGCCCCAGGATCGGATCGAAGCTCGTCTTCAGTTTCTGCGGCAGCGAGGCGACCTGCTGCGCGACATAATAGATGCCGACGATCGCGGGCGAGAAGAACAGCCCCAAAATCGCGATGTCGAGCCGGCGCGAGCCCCATTCGATCGCGTCGGCGCCCGCCAGCGGCAGGTTGCGCGTCATCATCCTGAACAAGCGCACGGGCTCGGGCCGCCAGCCCTTGGGCCAGCCATATTCGCGCAGCAGCGGCCAGATCGAGGCGACGAACGCGGCGGCGGCCGACAGCGCGTAGCTCAGGATCAGCCCGTCGCGCAGCGAGTAGAAGGAGAAGGCGAAGGCCGCGATGCTGATCGTCCACGGCTCGATCAGCGAGCGCGCCTTGACCGTCGCCCCGATGTCGCCGCGATAGGCGAGGCCGGCCAGCGCGATGTCCGATCCCGCCCAGCCGACCACGGTCAGCGGCAGCAGCCAGTCGAGCGGATTGACCTCCGAATTGGGGAACAGCAGCACGGGAAACATCATCAGAATCGCGGCGGCAAGAATCGAGAAGATCGCGCCGACCAGCATCCCGTCCCACACGACATGGACGTGCGGGCGGTGCGTCGTCGACAGCTGCTGCGCCAACCCGCGCTTGAGCCCCAGCGTCGCGAGCTGGCCCGCGAACTCGACGATGATCGTCGCATAGGCGAAGCGGCCGAGCACGTCGGCGCCGTAGATGCGCCCGGCGATGAACAGGAAGGGCAGCCGCGCCGCCAGCCGCAGCAGGAAGCCGAAGAAATTGGTGCGGCCCCCCTTGGCGAGCGCCGCGATGTCGCCGGGGCCGTCGCAATCCTTGGCGTGTGCGCTCAATGCGCGGCGCCCCAGCTCGCCCCGGTGCCGATCTCGACGCCTAGCGGCACCGAGAGCGAGACGAGCGGCTCGGCGGCGTGCGCCATGACGCGCTCGATCACCGGCTTGGCGCGCGCGACGTCGGCCTCGGCCAGCTCGAACACGAGTTCGTCATGCACCTGCAGCAGCATCCGGACGTCGGGCAGCCCCGCCTCGATCAGCGCGGGCCCCATGCGGACCATCGCGCGCTTGATGATGTCGGCGCTGGTGCCTTGGATCGGCGCGTTGATCGCGGCGCGCTCGGCGCCCTGGCGGATATGCTGCGTGCTGTTGGCGATCTGCGGGAACCACGTCTTGCGGCCGAACAGCGTCTCGGTGAAGCCGTGCGCGCGCACCTGCTCCAGAGTCGCGTTGATGTAGTTGCTGATCCCGGGGAAGCTCTCGAAATAGCGGCTGATCATCGCCTGCGCCTGGTCGGCGTCGATCTCCAGCCGGGCGGCGAGCCCCCAGCGTGAGATGCCGTAGAGGATCGCGAAGTTGATCGTCTTGGCGCGGCCGCGGGTCTCGCGGTTGACCTCGCCGAACAGCTCGATCGCGGTGCGCGCATGGACGTCCTCGCCCGCCGCGAACGCCTCTTTCAGCGCGGGCACGTCGGCCATGTGCGCGGCGAGGCGCAGCTCGATCTGGCTGTAGTCGGCGGCGAGGATGACGTTGCCCGGCTCGGCGATGAAGGCGTCGCGGATCAGCCGGCCGGTCTCGGTGCGGATCGGGATGTTCTGCAGGTTGGGATCGGTCGAGGACAGCCGCCCGGTCTGCGCGCCGGTCAGCGAGTAGCTGGTGTGGACGCGGCCCGTCACCGGGTTGATCTGCGCCTGCAACGCCTCGGTGTAGGTCGACTTGAGCTTGGCGACCTGCCGCCAGTCGAGCACCATCCGGCAGATCGCATTGCCCTCGGCGGCGAGCTTTTCGAGCACGGTCACGTCGGTCGAGTAAGCGCCCGACTTGCCCTTCTTGCCGCCCTTGAGGCCCTTCTCGTCGAACAGCACGACGCCCAGCTGCTGCGGCGATCCGATCGTGAAGGGATGGCCCGCCTCGGCGTATATCTCCTCCTCCAGCCGCGCCATCTCCTGCGTGAAGCGGCTCGACAGGCGCGAGAGCTGGTCGCGATCGACCTTGATCCCGGCGCGCTCCATCGCGGCGATCACCGGGATCAGCGGGCGATCGACCATCTCGTAGATGCGCGTCGCGCCCTCGTGCGCGAGGCGGGGCTTGAGCCGCGTCCACAGCCGCAAGGTGACGTCGGCATCCTCGGCGGCATAGGCGGTCGCGCGGTCGAGCGGCACATGCGCGAAGCTGATCTGCTTCTTGCCCGTGCCGGTGACGTCCTTGAAGCTGGTGCAGCTGTGCGCGAGGTGCGTGGTCGCGGCGACGTCCATGCCGTGCCCACCCAGGATCTTGCCACTATCGAGATCGAACGACATCACCATCGAATCGTCATGCGGCGCGATCGTCAGCCCGTGCCGCGTCAGCACGTTGATGTCATATTTGATGTTGTGCCCGATCTTGAGCACCGAAGCGTCCGCGAGGATCGGCGCCAGCCTGTCCGCCACCGTCTTGAGCGACAATTGCGGCGGCTTCTCGCCGAACATGTCGTCGCTGGAGGCGTGGCCGACGGGAATATAGGCGGCGCGGCCCGGCGCGGTCGCCAGGCTGATCCCGACCAGCCCCGACGCGACGCTGTCGAGCGCGTCGGTCTCGGTGTCGATCGCGAGCAGGCCGCCCGCATAGGCCTCGGCGATGATCGCATCGAGCGCGGCCTCGTCGCTGATCGTCGCATAAGCGGTGCAGTCGATCGGCGGCAGTTCGGCGAGCGCGGGCATCCCCGTGCGCGCCGCGACCTCGGCGGCGGGCGCTGTGGCGTCGCTCATCGGCGTCGCGCGCAGATCGGTCGGCCGCGCCATCGGCCGGTCGCCGGTCAGCCGCGACAGCAGCGTCTTGAAGCCCTGATCCTCGAGGAAATCCCTCAGCGGTTCGGTCGGGATGCCGTCGAGCTTGAGCGAGTCGAGATCCTGCGGCAGGTCCATGTCGCAATGGAGCGCGACCAGCTTGCGCGAAAGCAGCGCCATCTCGACGTTGGCGGCGAGATTGTCGCGCATCTTCGACGGCTTCATCGACGGGATGGCGGCGATCACGCCATCGAGGTCGCCATGCTCGTTGATCAGCTTCGACGCGGTCTTGGGACCGATGCCCGGCACGCCCGGCACATTGTCGACGCTGTCGCCCATCAGAGCCAGGACGTCGCCGAGCCGCTCGGGCCCCACCCCAAATTTATCGACGACATATTGCACCGATCGCCGCTCGTTCTTCATCGTGTCGAGCATGTCGACGCGGCCGGGCTGGATCAGCTGCGCCAGATCCTTGTCCGAGCTGACGATCGTGACGTTCCACCCAGCCTCGACCGCGCGGCAGGTGTAGGTGGCGATGATGTCGTCCGCCTCATACCCGCCCTCCTCGATGCAGGGCAGCGAGAAGGCGCGCGTCGCGACGCGGATCAGCGGGAATTGCGGCACCAGGTCTTCGGGCGGCGGTGGGCGATGCGCCTTGTACTGTTCGTACATGTCGTTGCGGAAGGTGTGGCTGCCCTTGTCGAGCACGACCGCGAGATGCGTCGGCCCGTCCGCCTTGTGGAGCGCGTCGGCGAGCTTCCACAGCATCGCGGTATAGCCGTAGACCGCGCCGACGTTGAGCCCGTCGCGGTTGGTGAGCGGCGGCAACTGGTGATAGGCGCGGAAAATATACCCCGAACCGTCGACGAGATAGAGGTGGTTGGCGGTCATCCTGCGGGCTTAGCAAGGCGGCGGGTGTAAGGCGACACTCTCCGGTTCGTCGCGGCGCGCTTGGCAGGGGGGCTGTGACCGCGTTACCATAAGCAGGACATGCCGATGCCGCGCCGCGCCCGAGCCCTATTCCTGCTGACGATATTGGGTGCGGTGCCTGTGGGGGCCGGCGCGCAGGCGGGGCTGTTCGCGCGCCATTCGGTCGGCGTCGCCGACGTCCATGGCTCGTCGCGCCCGATGACGGTGACCGCGCCCGACGACCGGACGCGCGCGATCGCGCGGTTCACGGAAGGAAAGACGGCCGACGACGA
>Ga0302311_10007789_pt1 | contig 10867 bp, 9 predicted proteins | sample III_Palsa_N1_3_FD_200449 | JGI IMG/M metagenome (GOLD analysis project Ga0302311, IMG submission 200449) | Peat permafrost microbial communities from Stordalen Mire near Abisko, Sweden - III_Palsa_N1_3 | ecosystem: Environmental > Terrestrial > Soil > Palsa > Peat permafrost | place: Sweden...
GCAACCGCCGCAACCGCGGCTTCTCCAGCGCCAAGTCCATCAAAGGGCTCCGAATCAAAATCGCAGCCCAGCGAATCACGACCTCCGCAACCCGTCATCCGCGTTAACCCGAGTTCGGAGCCCTGGGCCGCGACGTTCAGTGGATCACGTCAGCGCGATCAACCTTTAGCTTAGCCACGGGAAGATATGCCTTTGGTGGGCGCGGCCTTTCGCGGCGAGTTGACACCGCAGGGCCCTGCTCACGGTAGGCGCGGCGTGCGCTGCTCTCGGCCGTCCTGGTGCGTGGTGAGCGCGACGGGACGGCCTTGGCTGTCCAGATCGAAGGTCACCTGGGCGTCGAATTGACGGACGAAGAAGCGCGTCTCGCTTTCCGGGATGAAGGCGTGGGTCGCCCGACCGCCGATGTCGATGCGCAGGTGGCCGGCGACGCGGGTGACGGTGAGGTCGGTGGTCGGCGAGAGCCGGTAACGGCCGGCCAGCCGGTGTAGCTGCTCGGGCGCGAGACGCACCGCTCGGCGCTTGGGCGGCGGCGCGGCCAGCAGCGCATCGGTCAGCAGGTGGAAGCCGATGTCCTCGGCGCGCACCACGCCCATGTTCCCGAGGACGGTGACGCCCAGGCCGCGCGCCGGGTCCAAGCCGATGAAGCCGTGGCCGCCGACGGTGCGGCCGACGTGCCAGGCGACCTCGGCGCCGTGGCGGGACGAGATCAGCCAGCCCAGCGCCTGCGCGCCGCCATCGGAGCGGCCGGTCGGGCGGCGATGGGTCAGCTGGGCGCGCATCGCCGCGCTCAGCGGGGTCTCGACGAGGCCCAGTTCGGCTGCGAGGAAGGTCAGGAGGTCGTGCGTGGTCGTGCGGAGCGCGCCCGCGCCGGGGATGGCCGCCATGTCGAGCCAGGGTGTCGGCTGGCCGGTGTGATCGTGGCCGGGCGCGGCCCGCGCCGCCAGCGCGGGCGTCAGGGTGACGGTGGTGCTGGCCATGCCGAGCGGCTCTGCGATCCGCGCGCGCACCAGCGTCTCGAAATCCACGCCGGCGCGGCGCGCCAGCACGTGGCCCAGGAGGCCTAAGCCGACGTTGGAGTAGGCGTGCGCGGCGCCGGGGTCGCGGTCCAGCCGATAGCGCCCGAGGAAGTCGTAGAGCTTCTCTACAGTGAAGTCCGCGAACGGGTTCGCCGGGTCGGTCGGCGCGTAGTTGTCCGCATCGCGCGGCAGGCCCGAGACGTGGGTGGCGAGGTGGGCCAAGGTGATCGGGCGCCCGTGTTCGGGCAGCGTCAAGCCCGGCGGCAGGAACAGGGCAGCCGGATCGTCGAGGCGCACCTCGCCGCGCTCCGCCATGTCGGCCAACAGCAGGGACGTGAACACCTTGGTGTTCGAGCCGATCTCGAACAGGGTGTCGCCGTCCGGCGCTGGAAGGTCGGGGAAGGCTTCGGCGCGATGCGCGACCACCCGGCGGGCCGACGCGTCGATCACCCCGACGACGAGGCCGACGCCGTCGTGCTCGATATCGAGCCGCTCGACCAGGACGTCGCGGATCTCCGCATCCGACGGGACGCGCCAAGCCGTCATGGCAACCTCTTTGCTGCTCGCTGACCTCCTTTGGCGCTGCTCGGCGCGGGCTTGGCAAAGCACGTTAGGTTGGTTTGACCGCCGCCGGCCGCCATGGCACGCTCGTGGCACGGTGGGGTGCCAAGACTAGGCGACCCAACGCGTAGACAACCCCGTCCCCATCGGTCTAGGACCATGCCGTCGCGCTCGAAGGGGATGGCATGGTCCAGCTGACGCTTCCGAAAGAGTCTCGCATCGGCAAGGGCAAGCGCCATCGCGCGCCCTCCGGGGCCGGCCGGCTGAAGCTGTTCAAGATCTACCGCTACGACCCCGAGGGGACCGAGAACCCGCGCTGGGACGAGTACGAGGTGAAGGTCGACGAGTGCGGGCCGATGGTGCTCGACGCGCTGATCCACATCAAGAACACCATGGACCCGACGCTGGCCTTCCGCCGCTCGTGCCGGGAGGGCGTCTGCGGCTCGTGCGCGATGAACATCGGCGGGCGCAACACCCTGGCCTGCACCCACGGCTGGGAAGAAGTGCCGGGCGAAGCCTGCCAGGTGGCGCCGCTGCCGAGCCAGCCGGTGATCAAGGACCTGATCCCGGACCTGACCCTGTTCTACGCCCAGTACGCCTCGATCGAGCCCTGGCTGCACACCAAGACCCCCGAGCCACAGGGCGAATGGCGCCAGTCGCCGGAGGACCGGGCGAAGCTGGACGGGCTCTACGAGTGCATCCTTTGCGCCTGCTGCTCGACCTCGTGCCCGAGCTACTGGTGGAACGAGGAGCGCTTCCTCGGCCCCGCCACCCTGCTCGGCGCCTACCGCTGGATCATCGACAGCCGCGACGAGGCCACCGGCGAGCGGCTCGACGCGCTGGAGGACCCGTTCAAGCTCTATCGCTGCCACACCATTCTCAACTGCGCCCAGGTGTGTCCCAAGGGACTGAATCCCTCCAAGGCGATCGCCGAGGTGAAGAAGATGCTGGTGGAGCGCGTCGTCTAGGGCGCGGCTCCGGGACGGGGCGAGGATGACCATCGACAAGGAGGCGCTCGCCGCCCGGCTGCGCGGCGAGCTGCAGCAGCGCGACGAAGCGGCCAAGCGCCAACGGGAGGCGGAAGCCGAGGCTTGGCGCGCGCAGATGACCCAGTTCCAGGATCTGTGGGACGCGGTGATCGTGTTCGACAGCGTCATCCGCGCCCGGCGCAGCTCGGTCAGCTTCACCTCCGATCCGAAGGAGGCGACCCACATCCAGATCAGCTCGCCGAACGGCGTCCGCACCTTCCCCTGGTCGATCGCCGATGGTGCGCTCAGCCTCCAATGGGGCACGGCCCAGCCCACCGTCTACCAGCCGGGCGCCATCGGCGAGGCGATCGACAAGCTGCGCGCCTATATCCTGCTATCGCTGCCGATCGACTGACCTGGGCCTGATTTGACGCAAAGCTCCGCCGCCGCTTGTGTCTACGGCGCGCCGCCGCCTGGGCTGGCGGTGGCGCCCGAGGGCGCGTGGCAGGTTTCGCCACTGATTCCGGGCGCCGAGGCGCTCGAAGCGCTGTCGCCAGACAGCCTGATCGCCGCGCTGATCGCCGCGCCGCCCGGCACGCTCGAGCGCCGCTACGTCCTAGCCCTGGCGCTGCGCGCCCTGCGGGCTGGTGCGCCCCTGACGATCCTGGCGCCGAAGGACAAGGGCGGCTCGCGCCTGCGCTCGGAACTGGAAGCGTTCGGTTGCCGGGTCGAGGAACTGGGGCGCCAGCACCAGCGGATCTGCCACGCGGCACGGCCGGCGGCGCTGATCGGGATCGAGGCGGCCATCGCGGCGGGCGGACCCCAGCGGCTCAGCGGCGCGGGCCCGTGGACCCAGCCCGGCGTCTTCAGCTGGGATCGCGAAGACCCCGGCAGCCAGCTCCTGATCGCGACGCTCCCGGTGCTCACTGGCCACGGCGCCGACCTCGGCTGCGGGATCGGCGTGCTGGCCCAGGCCGTGCTGACCAACGCGGCGGTGACGCGCCTGGATCTGGCGGAGATCGACCGCCGCGCGCTGGACGCCGCCCGCCGCAATGTCGACGACCCCAGGGTCGTCTTCCACTGGGCGGACGTGCGCGAGGGTCCGCCGCTTGAAGGGCTGGATTTCGTGGTGACCAATCCGCCGTTCCATGTCGAAGGCCAGGAGGACAAGGCGCTGGGCCAGGCCTTCATCCGGCGTGGTCGGCGGATGCTGCGCCCGGGCGGCGCCTTCTGGATCGTGGCGAACCGACATCTGCCTTACGAGGCCGTGCTCACCGAGGCGTTCGGCCGGGTGGCGCTGAAGGCCGACGGCCACGGGTACAAGGTCTATGAGGCGCGGGCATGAGCGCCACGATGCGGCTCGACCGGCTGCTGGCCAACATGGGCTACGGCTCGCGCCGCGAGGCGCAGCAGCTGGTGCGGCGCGGGTACGTGGTTCTGGACGGCGCGGTCCTGGCCGACGGCGAACGGCGGCTTGCGGTAACCCCGGACCTGGTGGGGCGGATGCAGGTGAACGGCGCCGCCCTCGATCCGCCGCCCGGCGTGGCGATCGCGCTGCACAAGCCGCTGGGCGTGACCTGTTCGCACAAGGAAGCCGGGCCGCTGGTCTATGACCTGCTGCCGCGGCGCTGGCGGCTGCGCCAGCCGGCGATCTCGACCGTGGGCCGGCTCGACAAGGAGACCTCCGGCCTGCTGCTGCTGACCGACGACGGCGAACTGCTGCACCGGATCATCTCGCCGAAGCGGCATGTGGCGAAGCGCTACCTCGCCACCCTCGCCCGGCCGCTGGAGGGCCACGAGGCGGCGCGGTTCGCCTCGGGCGAGCTGATGCTGGAGGGCGAGACGAAGCCGCTGCTGCCGGCGCGGCTGGAGCCGCTCGGCGAGCGCGAGACGTGGCTCACCATCGAGGAAGGCCGCTATCACCAGGTGCGCCGCATGTTCGCCGCCGTGGGCAACCATGTGGAGGCCCTGCACCGTGACCGCATCGGCGGCCTGGGCCTGCCGCCGGACCTGGCGCCCGGCGCGTTCCGGCTGATGGGGCCGGACGACATCGCCCAGGTGTTCGCGCCGCAGGCTTAGGCGCCGGTCCCGACCAGGGTAATGCCGACGGGTCCTTCGACCACGCGGCCGACAATGCGGCTGGCAGCGAAACCGCGCTCCAAGGCCAGTCGCAGCACGGCCTCGCTCTCCTCCGGCGCGACGGCGATCAGCAGGCCGCCGCTGGTCTGGGGGTCGGTCAGCAGATCGCGGCCCCAGCTCTCCAGGTCGCCCGCGCCGCGCACCTCATGACCGTAGCTCGCCCAGTTGCGCGTCGAGGCGCCGGTGCGCACGCCATCCCGCGCCAGGGCCTCCACGCCGGGCAGCAGCACGGGCGCATCGGCGTCGATCTCGATCCTTAGTCCCGCGCCGCGGCTCATCTCCAGGGCGTGGCCGATGAGGCCGAACCCGGTGACGTCGGTCATGGCGTGGACGCCGGCGGCGCCGGCGAGGTCGGTTCCCAGGGTGTTGAGCTGGGTGGTCGAGGCGATCAGGGCGGCATAGCCCTCCGGCGCCAGCCGATCCTGCTTGAAGGCGGCGCTGAGCACGCCGACGCCGAGCGCCTTGGTCAGGATCAGCACGTCGCCGGCCCGCGCGCCGCGATTGGTCATCACCTTGTCCGGGTGCACCAGCCCCAGCGCCACCAGCCCGTAGATCGGCTCGACGCTGTCGATCGAATGGCCGCCGGCCACCGGGACGCCGGCGCGGGCGCAGACCTCCGCCCCGCCGGCCAGGATGGCCCCGATCGTCGCGGCCGGGAGCCGGCCCACCGGCATGCCGACGATCGCCAGCGCCAGGATCGGCGAAGCGCCCATGGCGTAGACGTCCGACAGGGCGTTGGTCGCGGCGATGCGGCCGAAATCCGCCGGGTCGTCGACAACCGGCATGAAGAAATCGGTGGTGGCGACGAGCGCCTGGGTGTCGTTCAGCCGCCAGACCGCCGCGTCGTCGCTGGTCTCCGTGCCGACCATGAGATTGGCGAACGCGCCCGCCGCCGGCATTGCGGCCAGGATCTCGCGCAGCGCCGCCGGGGCGATCTTGCACCCGCAGCCGCCGCCGTGGGCGAGCGAGGTCAGGCGCGGGACCTCGGGGGCGTCTTGCATGTCACGGGCTCCTGGGGCCTTAAACTCGCCCCGACCTATATCAGAGGCCGCGCCGCCTTCGACCATGCCGGACATCGAAGCCATCGACCGCGCCGACCCGCAGGCCCTGGCCGCGTTCGACGCCGTCATCGACGTGCGGAGCCCATCTGAATTCGCCGAGGACCATGTGCCCGGCGCGATCAACCTGCCGGTGCTGGACGACGCCGAGCGCGCCCGGGTCGGCACGATCTATGTGCAGGAGTCGCGGTTCCTGGCGCGGCGCGTCGGCGCGGCGCTGGTGGCGCGCAATGTCGCCCATCACCTGGAGACCGCGCTCGCCGATAAGCCGGGCGGCTTCCGGCCGCTGGTCTACTGCTGGCGCGGCGGCCAGCGGTCGGGCTCGATGGCGACCATCCTCGCCAACGTCGGCTGGCGGACGACGGTGCTGACCGGCGGCTACAAGACCTACCGCCGCCACGTGCAGACCCGACTCTACGAGGACGCGCCGGCGCTGCGCCTCGTGCTGCTCGCCGGCCGCACCGGCTCGGGTAAGACCCAGCTGCTGTCGGTGCTCGCCGCGCGCGGGATCCAGACCCTCGACCTGGAAGCGCTGGCCGAGCATCGCGGCTCGGTGTTCGGCGACGTCGGCCACCCGCAGCCCAGCCAGAAGATGTTCGAATCGCGCCTGCTGGCGGCGCTGGACCGGCTGGATCCCTCGCGGCCGATCATCGTCGAGGCGGAAGCGAGCAAGATCGGCGACCGGGTGGCGCCGCCCATGCTGTGGAAGGCGATGACCGCCGCCCCCCAGGTCGTCCTGATCGTCCCGACCGCCGTTCGCGCGCGACATCTGGCCACCCAATACGCCCACCTGGTCGCCGACCGCGCCGCCTTCGACGCCACCCTGGCGCGGCTTCCGGTCCACATCGGCCGCAAGACGCTGGACGCCTGGCGCGGCCTCGCCGACGCCGGCGACCTCGAGGGCCTCGCCGCCGGCCTCATCGAGGCCCACTACGACCCCGCCTACGACCGCGCCGACCGCAAGGAAGGCCGCCCGCCGCCGCTGGCGAGCCTCGCCCTGCGCGGCCTCGAACCTGACGACCTCGCAGCCGCCGCGCGGGAGATCGAGGCGTTGCCGGCGCTCAGCCCTTGAGCGCCGCGCCGACCTCTGCGATGCGCTACGGGCGGCTCGCGGCGGATGTTCGCCGCCGGGTGACGTGCGCGGAAAGTTGACGGGGCCGTCATTCTTCTTCATCGGAGCGGGTCATGAGTGAGCCGGGCGTGGTTATCGTGGGGGCGGGCCATGCCGGCGGCACGGCGGCGGCGCTGCTGCGCCAGTACGGCTATGAGGCGCCGATCACCATCGTCGGCGACGAACCGGTGGCGCCCTACCAACGGCCGCCGCTCAGCAAGGCCTGGCTGAAGGGCGAGGCCGACGCCGAGGCGCTGATGCTGCGCCCCTTGAGCTTCTACACCGACCACAAGATCGAGCTGATCCTGAACGTGAAGGTCATGTCGATCCACCGCGCGGCCAAGACCATCAGCCTCGCCGATGGCAGGACGATCTCCTACGACAACCTGATCCTGGCGCTGGGCAGTCGCGCGCGGCCGCTGCCGATCCCCGGCGCTGACCTGACGGGCGTGCTCTTCCTGCGCTCCGCCGCGGACGCCGAGACGCTGAAGGCGGCGATCGGACCCGGCAAGCGGCTGGCGGTGATCGGCGGCGGCTACATCGGCCTTGAGGCCGCCGCGTCTGGCCGCTCGCTGGGCGCCGACGTCGTGGTGCTGGAGCGCGAGCCGCGGCTGCTGGCGCGGGTCGCCTGCAAGGAGCTGTCGGATTTCTTCCAGGCCTATCACAAGGCGCGCGGCGTCACCTTCGAGCTGGGCGCCCAGGCGGTGGCGTTCGAGGGGGAGGACGGCAAGCTGACCGGGGTGAAGCTGGCCGACGGCCGCATCATGCCGTGCGACGAGGCCCTGGTCGGTGTCGGGGCGCTGCCCAACGAGGAGCTGGCCAAGGACGCCGGGCTGGACTGTTCCGGCGGCATCGTGGTCGACATGCAGGCCCGCACCTCTGATCCCGCCATCTTCGCCATCGGCGACGTGACCCACCGGCCGCTGCCGCTCTACGATCGCATGTTCCGGCTGGAGAGCGTCGCCAATGCGCTTGAGCAGGCCAAGCAGGCGGCGGCGACCATCGCCGGCCGGCCGCCGCCGCCGCCGGAGGTCACCTGGAACTGGTCGGACCAGTACGATGTGAAGCTGCAGCTGGCCGGGATCGCCTTCGACAGCGACGACATCCTAGTGCGCGGCGATCCGGCGACCGCGAAGTTCGCGGTCTTCCACCTGAAGGGGCCGGTGATCCGGGCGGTGGAGGCGGTGAACGCACCGGCGGAATTCATGGCGGCGCGGCAATTGATCGGCTCGCAAAAGCCGATCGACCGCGCCAAGCTTGCGGACCCGGCGATTTCCATGAAAGAGGTCGCCGCCAGCTAAGCGCGCTCAGCAAAAGTGTGACGTCTTTTGCGTCCGAGCGCGCGGTAACATTGAGCGTCTGGGCGAGTTCGGGCTACCGAATTCGCCCAGCAGAGGCGTGGGGAAGAAATGGCCAAGATCACCTACATCGAGTTCAACGGCGCCGAACACGTCGTCGACGTGAAGAACGGCCTCTCGGTGATGGAAGGGGCGGTGAAGAACAACATCCCCGGCATCGACGCCGACTGCGGCGGCGCTTGCGCCTGCGCGACCTGCCACGTCTATGTGGACGAGGCCTGGAAGGACAAGACCGGCAGCCAGTCGGCGATGGAGGAGTCCATGCTGGACTTCGCCGAGAACGTGGAGCCGAACTCGCGTCTCTCGTGTCAGATCAAGGTCACCGACGCGCTCGACGGCCTCGTGGTCCGGATGCCGCAAAGCCAGCACTGAGCCCCGCCGCCCTATCGGGAGCTAAAACAGTTCCGGCGCCGCGGCTGGCGCATGTGCAGCCTCCGGGAGGTGGCAGGTGAAGGTGGAGCCGGCGCCGGGCTCGCTTTCCAGCGCCACCCAGCCGCCGTGCAGCTCCACCAGCGCCTTCACCAGGGCGAGGCCCAGCCCCGGTCCGCCCTGATCGCGGCCGACGAAGCGGTCGAAGATGTGGGCCTGGACGTGGAACGGGATGCCGCGCCCGGTGTCGGAGATGATCAGGCGCACCTCGCCGCCGCCGCGCTCGGCCGCCAGCGTCACCAGGCCGCCGGGCGGGGTTTGCCGCAGACCGTTCTCGATCAGGTGGTCGAGCATCTGGCCTAGCCGGCGCGAGTCGCCGCGCAGCAGCCCCACGTCGGGTCCGGCGGCGACGGTGAGCAGCACCTTGCCGGCCTCGGCCGCGACCTCCCAGCGGCCCGCCGCGGCCTCCATCAGGCGGCCGACGTTCACGTCGTCGGGGTCGATGCCCATCTCGCCCGCGTCGATCTGGGCGATGTCGAGCACGTCGTCGATCGAGCGGCCGAGCTGGATCGCGGCGCTGCGCACCGCGGCCACATGGCCGCGGCCGCGCTCGGAAAGCCCTTCGCCGCCACGCTCCAGCAGCTCCGAATAGCCGATGATGGTGGTGAGCGGGGTGCGCAGCTCGTAGGAGACGTTGCCGACGAACTCGCGCTTCAGCCGCTCGGCCTCCTCCAGCGCCGCCTCCCGCTCGCGCAGCGCGCCTTCCAGGCGGCGCGTGTCGGTGACATCGACGAAGCCGATCAGGGTGGCGCCGTCGGGCAGCGGACGTGACTGGAAGGCCACGATACGCTGGTCGGCGGTGATCACCTCCTCGGAGATCGGGGCGCGCGCCTTGGGCTCCGGATCGGTGACCCGCCCCTTCAGGTCGCGCCAGAACTGGCGGTCGTGCAGGCGGCGCAAGCAGAGGTCCTCGACCCCGTCGAAGTCGGCGGCGGCGGCCAGCTCGGCCGCGGTGACGTTCCAGAAGCGCTCGAACGCCTCGTTGTGCAGCTTCAATCGCCCGTCGGACGAGAACACGGCCACGGCGTCGGTGAGCTTGTCGAGCGTCGCCTGCTGCACCTGGATCAGGGCGTTGAACTCGGCCTTCAGCTTCAGCTCGTCGGTGATGTCGGAGAACAGCAGCAGCAATCCGCCCCAGGGGTGCGGCTGGCGCACCACGCGCAGGGTGCGGGCGTCCGGCAGCCGCCACAGGTCCTCGGCGGGCGTCAGGGCGGCGTAGGCGGCCAGTTCGGCGGCCTTCCACTTGGCGTAGTCGGCGCTCTCGGGCAGGCGGCGGCGCTGGCGCAGCCGGTCGAGCAGCTCGCCGTGACTGGGCCGCTCGGCCAGCCAGGCCGGCTCCAGGCCCCACAGCTCGGCGAAGGCGGCGTTGTTGAACTGCAGGCGCCGGTCGCGGGCGAAGATGGCGACGCCCTCGCGGATCTGGTTAAGGGTCTGGTCCTGCGCCTGGGCGTGGCTGCGCAGGCTCTCGGCGGCCTCCTCGGCGTCGGTGACGTCCTCGGACCAGACCGCGACCCCGCCGCCTTCCAGCGGCTCGGCGGTGAGGCGGAAGGCGCGCCGGCGCCCAGCCGCCGCCGCCCAGCGGATCGATTCGCGCCGCTCGCCGGCCTTGGCGGCCTCGCGCGCCAGGTCGTCGGCGGCGCGGTCGAAGGTGAGGCCCTTCTCGCGCGCATCGCGCAGGCTCTCGGCGCCGGCGGCCTGCAGCCAGGCGCGGTTGGCGAAGGCGGGCTGGCCGTCCGCGCCGGCGATCCAGGCGGGCGCCTCGCGGGCGTCGAGAAAGGCCGCCAGCCGCGCCGCGCCGGGCAGGCCAGCGTCGCCGTCGGCCAGCGGGGTCAGGCGCACGAACGCCAGCGCGCCCGCCGTCCGGCCCTCCACCGCGACGCCGCCGCCGGGTCCACGCGCCTCGAAGGCGCAGGCGGCGCCGGTCTCGATCAGGGCGGTGAGCTGTGCGGCGTGATCGGGTGCGGCTCTGGTCAGCGCCGCCAGGGTGGCGGCCGCGTCGCCGCCGGGCGCGCCCAGCCGCGCGGCGCAGCTCGCCAGGCTCTCCTCGCCCGCGATCAGCCGCGCCGGGCCGTCGCCGACGGCGATCAGGGCGGTCTCGAAGGCTTCGGCGACGGCCTGGGCGGCGCGGTCGTTGCGCTCGGCCGCGGCCAGTCGGGCCGTGAGGCCACGATCGCCGGCGTCCGCCGCGCGGCGGGCGATCCGCGCCCAACCCGCCGCGCCCACGCCG
>Ga0302311_10007792_pt1 | contig 10866 bp, 4 predicted proteins | sample III_Palsa_N1_3_FD_200449 | JGI IMG/M metagenome (GOLD analysis project Ga0302311, IMG submission 200449) | Peat permafrost microbial communities from Stordalen Mire near Abisko, Sweden - III_Palsa_N1_3 | ecosystem: Environmental > Terrestrial > Soil > Palsa > Peat permafrost | place: Sweden...
CCGGCTTGTTGGCGACGAGGATTTCGTCGACTGGATTCTGGCGCGCAAACCGCCGCGCGAGGCGGACCTGCGGCTGGAAATCACGGAGACCGCCGTGATCGACCAGCCCGAGATGGCGTTCGCCAACGTGGCGCGACTGGCGGCCGCCGGCGCCCCATGCTCGATCGACGACTACGGCTCTGGCCTGTCGTCGCTATCCTATCTGAAGCGGATCTGGGCCGATGAGCTGAAGCTCGATAAGTCTCTCGTCGACGAAGTTGGCCGATCCGCCCGCGATGCCGTCATCACCCGTTCAATCGTCGATCTGGCGCACGGCCTTGGCATGAAGGTGGTGGCCGAGGGCGTCGAGGACGCGCAGACCGCGGCGCTGGTCGCCGGGCTCGGCTGCGACATCGGCCAGGGCTTCTTCTTCGCCCGCCCAATGCCGCTGGCGCAGCTGCTCGACCTGATGCGGGCCGAAGCGGCGATCGCGCCGCCGCAACACGCAGTGACTCGCCCGCCGGCGGCGGCGGCCAGCTAAGACGGCGCTCGCCCTTCCGCGGAACGAGCCCTATCGTCCGGCCGAACGGGAGGCGCCGCATGCCGACGGCGGTGGTGACGGGGGCGAGCCGGGGCGTTGGGCGCGGGGTCGCCACGGCGCTGGCCGACGCCGGATACCGGGTGTTCGCCACCGGACGCGGCATCGCCGAAGCGGACCTTCCGCCGACGGTCGAACGGATCGTCTGCGACCACCTCGACGGCGACCAGACCGTAGCTGTGTTCGAGCGGGTGAAGCAGGCGGCCGGCGATCTCGACGTGCTCGTCAACTGCGCCTGGGGCGGTTACGAGCGGATGGTCGAGGGCGGCGCCTTCACCTGGGCCGCGCCCTTCTGGGATCAACCGCTGCATCGCTGGCGCGGCGTGATCGACCAGGGCCTGCGGGCAGCGTTCGTCGCCAGCCAGGCGGCGGCGCGGCTGATGGTTCCGCGGCGCTCGGGCCTGATCGTGACGCTGAGCTATTGGGCGGCGCGGCGGCATCTTGGCAACGTGATCTACGGGATCGCCCAGGCCGGGACGGACAAGATGGCGGCGGACGTGGCGCAGGAGCTGCGGCCCTACGGCGTCGCGGCGGTCTCGCTCTATCCGGGTCTGGTGCGCACCGAGCGGGTGCTGGAGGCGGCTGCCCAGGGGGTCTTCGACCTGGCCAGCAGCGAAAGTCCGCAGTTCGCCGGCCGGGTGATCGCGGCGCTGGCGAGTCGGCCCCACGTCATGCGGCAGCGCTCGGGCGAGGCCATCGTGGCGGCGCAGCTGGCCCAGGCGCTCGGGGTTGTGGACGTCGACGGCAGCCAGCCGAGGGCGCTTGGCCCCGACGACCTCTCCTAGGTCAGCGCCCGCAGCGCCGCGTTGGCGATGGTTAGCTTGGCGAAGCTCCAGCCGCCCCCTTCGCGCTCGATGTCAGCGATGGTCGACTTTGCCGCGCGCACCCCGTCGCCGTTGAGGCTGCTCCAGGCGGAGACGGTGGAGCGAGCGGCGGCGGCGTCCTCGCCCGCCTCCGGTCGCCCGGCGTAGGCCATCACGGCGCGGGTCAGCGACGCCTGCTCGTCCAGCAGATCCTCGATCAGCCGGCGCACGGCGAGGCGCTCATAGGCGTCGCCGGCGGTGCGCGCGCCGGCCGCCGCGCGCAGCCGGTCGAACGCGAAGGCGCCGCCGATGTGATGGTAAAGCCGCGCGGCGGCGGCGACCGGCCAGTTCCGCTCGCGGGCGAGGTCCGCCAGCACCGCGGCGATCGAGAGCGGGCGGTAGAGCGCCACCTGGTGGGCGATGTCCCTGGGCGCGCCGGCCTTGATCCAGCCCGCGGCGCGCCGCACCGCCGCCTTTTGCTCGAACGGCGAGAGCACCTGCGGGAATAGCGGCTTCAGCGCGTCGGCCGGGCGGCGGTAGGCGTCGATCAGGGCGTCGACGCCCTGGCCATCCTTGCCGGCGCGGCGGGCCAGCCAGTAGGTCTGGCCGCGCAGCACATAGGCCAGCTCGCGGAACAGCGCCGTCTGGCCGGCGGTCGGCGCCTTGCCGTCCAGCGCGGCCACCCGCGACCAGATCTCGCCGAAATCCAACACTTCGCGCGCGGCCTCGAAGCTGACCACCAGCTCGCGCACGCCGCAACCGGCGGCGGCCATCAGCCGGCCGGGGAAGGTCGGGCCGCAGAGGTTGATCAGCTCGTTGCCGATCACCGTGGCGATGATCTCACGTCGCAGCCGGTGGCGGCGCATGTCGTCCTCGAACGGGGCGAGCGCCCGAGGGAAATAGCCGCGCAGCGTCTTGAGGAAGTGCGGGTCGTCTGGGGCCTGCGAAGCGATGACGGCCTCGAACAGGTCGAGCTTGCCGTAGGCCAGCAGCACCGCCAACTCCGGCCGGGTCAGGCCGCGGCCGGCCTTGGCGCGCTCGGTGATCTCGGCGGCGCTGGGCAGGCCTTCGAGGGCGCGATCGAGCGCGCCGCGCTTCTCCAGTTCGACCATGAAGGCGGCTTGGGCGGGTAGGTCCTCGACCGCCTCGGCCTGCATCATCGAAAGCGCCAGGGTCTGATCGTAGTTGTGCGAGATGACGTGGACGGCGATCTCGTCGGTCATCGAGGCCAGCAGCACGTCGCGGTCTGCGTGCTTCAGGTCGCCCGACCGCTCGGCCATGCCGGTGAGGATCTTGATGTTGACCTCGTGGTCGGAGGTGTCGACGCCGGCGGAATTGTCGATCGCGTCGGTGTCGATCCGCCCGCCGTCCAGCGCATATTCTATCCGCCCGGCCTGGGTGAAACCGAGGTTGGCGCCTTCGCCGACCACCTTGCAGCGCAGGTCGCGGCCGTTGACGCGGACCAGATCGTTGGCCTTGTCGCCGACGTCGAGGTGGCTCTCGCCGGCGGCCTTCACATAGGTGCCGATGCCGCCGAGGTAGAGCAATTCGACCCGCGCCTTCAGGATCGCCGAGATCAGTTCGGCCGGCGTCAGCGCATCCACCTTCAGGTCCAGCAGCGCCTTCACCTCGGGGCTGAGCTGGATCGACTTCAGGCTGCGCGGGAAGACGCCGCCGCCGGGCGAGATCAGCGTGCGATCGTAGCTGTCCCACGACGAAGCCGGCAGCTCGAACAGCCGCTTGCGCTCGGCCCAGCTGGTCTCGGTGTCCGGATTGGGATCGAGGAAGACGTGGCGGTGGTCGAACGCGGCGACCAGCCTGGTCGGCCGCGACAGCAGCATGCCGTTGCCGAACACGTCGCCGGACATATCGCCGACGCCGACGCAGCTGAAGGCCTCGCTTTGGATGTCCTTGCCGAGCTCGCGGAAGTGGCGCTTGACCCCCTCCCACGCGCCGCGGGCGGTGATGCCCATGGCCTTGTGGTCGTAACCGGCCGAACCGCCGGAAGCGAAGGCGTCTCCGAGCCAGAAGCCGTAAGATTCGGCGACGCGGTTGGCGATGTCGGAAAACGTCGCCGTGCCCTTGTCTGCCGCCACCACCAGGTAGGGGTCTTCGCCGTCGCGCACGAGCACGTTCGCCGGGTGCTCGATCTTGCCCTCGGCGTCGATGTTGTCGGTCAGGTCGAGCAGGCCGTCCAGGAAGGTCCTGTAGGCGACGATCGCCTCGGCGCGGACATCGGCCGCGGCGCCCCCCTTCGGCAGGCGCTTGGGGAAGAAGCCGCCCTTGGAGCCCACCGGCACGATCACCGCGTTCTTCACCTGCTGCGCCTTCACCAGGCCCAGCACCTCGGTGCGGAAGTCGTCGCGCCGGTCGGACCAGCGCAGGCCGCCGCGGGCGACGGGGCCCAGGCGCAGGTGAACGCCCTCGACCACCGGCGAGGCGACGAAGATCTCGCGGTAGGGCTTGGGGTCCGGCAGGTCGACCAGCTCGCGGCTGGCGACCTTGAAGCTGATGTAGGCCTTCGGCTTCCCATCCGAATCCGGCTGGTAGAAGTTGGTGCGCTGGATCGCGGCGGTCAGCGCCGCCAGCCGGCGCAAGGCGCGGTCGGCGTCCAGGCTGTCGACCGCCTGCAGCGCTTCCTCGATCTTGGCCAGGGTCTCCTCGACCGCCGCGTCGCGCTCGGCGGCGCTGGCGACCAGATGTGGGTCGAGCCGCAGGCGGAAGAGCTCGAGAATCAGGCCGGCGACATCGGGGTGGTCGCTCAACGCCTGTTGCTGCACCGCCGGGCTGGGATCCAGGCCGGACTGCAGCCGGTAGCGCGCCAGGGCCCGGATCAGCGCGGCGTCGCGCCACGGCAGCGAGCGCTCCAGCACCAGGCGGTTGAAGCCATCGCTCTCGGCCAGACCGGTCCAGATCGCCAGGAAGGCGTCCTCGAACACCAGTCGCACCGCCTCGAAGCTGAGCTTCTCGCCGCGCGGATCGTCGAGGGCGAACTCGTGCACCCAGACCCGGCGGCGCTCGCCGCTGGCGGTGGCCGGGCTGAGCACGAAGCCTTCTTCGGAGAGCGCTTTGAGGCCCATGTTGTCGAGGATCGGCAGCACGTCGGCTAGGGCCAGCGGCTCGCCCTCGTTGTAGAGTTTGAAGCGGAAGCTGCGCGGCGAGTCGCTGGCATGGCGGAAGGCGCGCACGGCGATCGGCGTGTCGAGCCCGAGCCGGCTGGCGGCGGCGAGGTCGGCCAGCCCTTCGGCGGCGCCGTAGCGGTCGCGGTAGCCCGGCGGGAACGCCTCGGCCCAGACAGCGAGGATCGCCGCCGCCTGATCGGCCGGCGCGCGCCGGCGCACGACGATCTCGAAGTCATCGCTCCAGGTGCGGGCCAGCAGCGCGATGGCGCGCTCGAGCTGGGCGATATCCGGATCGAGGTGCTGCAGCGGGGTGACGCCGACGATGTAGTGCACCCGGGCGAGCGGGGCGTCGGAGTAGTTGGGGTAGTTGGCCGAGACGTGACCGCCGAAGGCCTCCGCCAGCAACTGGCCGACTTCCTCGCGCAGCCTCGCGTCGTATCGCTCGCGCGGCGCATAGAACAGGATCGAGATGAAGCGATCGAACGGGTCGGTCCGCACGAACAGCTTCACCCGCGGCCGATCCGACAGGTGTAGCACGCCGAGCGCGATCTCCAGCAGCTCGTCCTCCGAGGCCTGGAACAGCTCGTCGCGGGGATAGGTCTCCAGGATGTTGGCCAGGCGCATGGCGTTGTGGCTGCCCACCGCCTGGCCGGCCCTGGCCATCACCCGGTCGATCTTGCGGCGCACCAGCGGCACGTTGCGCACCGGCTCGTCGTAGGCCTGGGCGGTGAACAGGCCGACGAAGCGGGTTTCGCCGCTCGGCTTGCCGTCCGGCCCATAGCGGCGAACGCCGACGTAATCCATGTAGACCCGCCGGTGCACCACCGACTTCAGGTTCGACTTGGCGACGATCAGCGGAGCGGCGTTCGCCAGTTCGCGGCGCATCTGCGGCGACAGCACCGCCGGCTCGCTGGCGCGGCGCAGGACGAACCGACTCGGATCGCGTAGCAGGCCGAGGCCCGAGCCGGCGATCGCCACCGGCTCCTCGGCCGCATAGTCGCCGTTCGCATCCCAAGGGTAGTCGTACGAGCGCGCGCCGAGGAAGACGAAGTGGCCGGCGTCGAGCCAAGCGAGGAAGGCGAGGTCTTCCTCCAGGCTGGCTGGGTCGCCGGTCGGCGCCGTGGCCTTCAGCTCTTCAATCGAGCTTACCATCAGCGCGGTCATGGCTTCGAAATCGCCGACCGCCAGGCGAACGTCCGCCAGCGTGGCGAGCAGGCCCGCGGCCAGATCGGGCGCCTCGTCGTCGCCCGCCGGCTCGATCCAGACCTGGATGGTCGAGCGCCGCCCCGCGGCGGTCTCGAGCACGGGGTGGAACATCGCCAGGATGCCGGCCCCGGCGGCGATCAGCTCACCCATGACGCTATCGACTAGGAAGGGCGCGTCCGGCTGAACGATCTCGACCAGATCCGCGCCCAGCGCCCGGCCGTCGGCGCCGAGCGCCGGTCCGATGCGGATGGCCGGTTCGTCGCCGGTCGCGGCGTGGGCGAAGGTCCAGAGCGCGGCGGCTCTGCCGGCGATGTCCGCGACACCGACGCCCGGCAGCTCTTCCGGCCGATAGTCGGCGGCGATCGCCTTCAGGAAGGCATCGACGCCAGCGGGCGGCTGGCCCGGCAAGGCGGCGATGAAGGCCGCCCGCAGCGGGGCGACGTCGGGGGCGGCGTCGGCTTTGATGATCATGCGCCGCAGAATCTACGCCGGTTTGATGCAATTCGCATGTCAGCAAAGCGCCGCCGGTTGGGGGGAATCCGGCGGCGCGAGGCTGGCTCCCTCGCTTTGGGGCGAGGACCGCGCTCTAGGGCCGACCCGGGTTGCTGGTCAGAGGCGACGGGCCGACGTCCGGACTTGGGGAGGCCCGAACCCTGCATAGATGTACGCGAATCCTTCAACCTTAAAGCGCAGAAGCTTCACTCTTCTGTGACCGCGCAATACTAAGCGCCCGCGGCGGCGCCCCCAGGCTGTGCGGATCACCGTCGGCGGAGAGCATCACGGCGATCCAGCGCGAGCCGTCGAACTGGGCCAGCACCACCATCACCAGGATGGTCAGGGGCGTCGAAAGGAACATTCCGGTCACGCCCCACATCGCGCCCCAGAACGCCAGCGACAGCAGCACCATCACCGGGTCGACATTCAAATTGCGGCCTTGCATCCGCGGCATGAAGATGTTGCCGATCACGAAGGAGACCGCGAGCAGGCTGAGCGCGAGCACCAGGCCCTGCCAGTAGGTCGGGAACTGCAACAGGGCGAACAGCGACGGCGCCAGGATTCCAATCGCCGCGCCGACGATCGGGATGTAGCCGATCACGAAGATCAGGAAGGCCCAGAAGAAGGCGTTCTCCAGTCCGATCACCATCATCAGGCACCAGGCGCCGATAGCGATGGCCCCGCCGCAGACGGTCTGGATGTAGAGATAGCGCTCCAGGGCGTCGCGGACCCGCAGGAACACCTGCAGCGCCTCGTGCCGGCCTACCCGGCCGTGAAACAGCCGCACCGCCTTGCGCTCGAACCCGCGCCGCGAGGCCAGCAGGAAACCGAGGTAGATCAGGACGAACAGGCCCTTCTGCACCAGGGTCTGCACCCCGGTCGCCACGATCGGCAGGAAGCGGCCGAGGTCGATTCCGCCGATCAGCTGCGCCACCGTGCGCGGCATGCGGACGTGCAGATTGTGCGAGATGGTCGTCAGCAGGATGTTCAGCCGCGGCTGATAGACTACCAGCTTGCCCACGAAGCCCGCGGCGTGGCCGGCGATGAAGTAGACGATCACCGCGAACACCACGATGCAGACGGCGATCGCGGCAGCGAGCGAGGCGTCCGCGCCCAACGCAGGCAGGCGACCGTGCAGGTCGCGCGCCATGGCGTCGATCATGAGCATCAGGAACACGGCCAGCGCCAGCGGCGTCAGGATCGGCGCCAACCACACCAGCGCGGCCCCGCTCAGGATCACCGCGATCAGGACCGTCGCGTTGCGCGCGGTGTTGGAAGGACGAAGTCTGGGAGCGCCGGCCATGCCCGTTTGTCCGCGCCGAGGGCGGCAAGGTCAATGCGCGGCGGCCTTCGAAGATGGAGCGGGCGAGGCGATTCGAACGCCCGACCCCAACCTTGGCAATCGGCTAAGGCCGTTTTCGCCAGAGTTTCTTTTCGCCGCCATTTGCGCGCTAAGACTCAGAACTTCAAGGATTAATCCCGAAGTCCGGCTACGCTGCCGTTCGCCAGGATCGACCGTCCAAATGCGCCGCCCTGCTTCCCCGGGGCTTCCGCGAGCGCCCCCACGCGGGCGGAAGCGTGGCCGAGGGCGACACGGTTCGAGCAACGGTGTTTCGAGCTGTTGCGGCGGGCCTGCGTCGATGCCCGGTACTCGCCACACTACAAGATTACGCCCGAGGAGTTGGCCTGGTTAGGAGAACGGATCGGTAAGCTGCAGGCGTTGGTTCAGCAGGCCTGTGGGGCTCGGCTGGACGACTTGCGCCGCGACGCCGGCTGACAGCGCGAGTCGGCAACGCGCCGATTGTGTTGAAAAACCCCGAAATCCGGTTTGTCGAAAATCATGCCGAAATGCCCTTTCGGCCTGGTTACTGAGTGCGATGCTGCGCGGTGACGCTGGCGAGGCCGGTGACGGCAAAACCGCCAAGTCGCGCGGGTGCCCCGCGGCTCAATTCCATTTGCCCGCCCAAGGCCCTGATTTTTCGGGGTCGGAGGCGAAAACGGACTTTTTCAGCACAATCCGCTCTAAGCTGACTTTTCGGGCGATGACGGGCCATCGTTTCCCACCAGGCAGTCGCCGCTCCGCGCCTGTCAGCGGCGCCCCGGACGGCAGTCCGTCGCCGGCGAGATAAGCCGAAGTCACCGCAGCGCATTACACCAGGGCTTCCGCGACCAGCAGCTCGACAATCCGCTCGTCGTCGTACCCGAGGATGTCCTTGAGAATCTCGTCCATGTCGCGGCCAAAGGACGGCAGCGTCTGGTCTACTCGGGCGGGGGTGCGGGACATTCGGGTCGCGCAGGCTTCGATCGCGCCGTCGCGACCGCACGGATGGGGCCGGTAGATGAAGTGGCAGAGGTGACCCAGCTGCGGATCGCGGGCGAGGTCCTCCGCGGTCTGGACGACGCTGGCGGCGATGCCGGCCGCCTGCAGGAGCGCCTCGGCTTCCTCCGCCGTTCGCTGCGCGGTCCAGGCCGAAACCAGACCGTCAAGCGCCCGTCGGTCCGCCAGTCGGGCCGCCGCGTTCGCGTGGGATTGCAGAACCGGCGCCAGCGTATTGATCACGCCGCACAGCGCCGCCCACCGTACATCGTCCTCGCAGGCGATCGCCACCCACCGGTCTTCGCCGGCGGCTGGGTAGACGCCATGCGGCGCCATTTCTGAGTCGTCGTTGCCACGCCGGGCGAAATTCCGACCGTTGGCGGCATAGTCGAGGATGGCCGGGGCTAGAAAATGCATGCCGGCCTCGGCCTGGGAGAGGTCGACGTACTGCCCTTGGCCAGTGCGCCGGCGGTGTTCTATGGCGGCGAGCATAGCGATCGCGGTGTAGCGCGGCGCAATATAGTCGGTGTAGGCCCCGAAGGGCCCCACCGGTGGCCGGTCGGGCCATCCCGCCAGTTCCAGGAACCCTGCGATCGCGGCCCCGAGGTTGCCGTACCCGGCAAATAGCGCCAACGGTCCGGTCTGGCCCATCAGGCAACTCGAGACCATGATCAGCTCAGGCTTGATCCTACGCAGGTTCTCGTAGTCATAGCCGAAGGCCTTCATCGCCCGGGGCGAGTAGGACTCGAAGACGATGTCGGCCCAGCGCACCAGATCATGGATCACCGGGCGCGTCAGCTCGTTCGTCAAATCGACCGTGATCAGCTTCTTGCCGGCGTTGAGGTTGTGGAACGACGTTGCGTTCTCCGGCGCCGGATCGCCGTTGATAAAGGGGCCAACCGTGCGGATCGTATCCAGCCGCAGCGTGGATTCCAGACGAACCACCTCGGCGCCGAAGTTGGCCAAGTAGCGCGTTGCCGCCGGACCGGCCATCACCCAACTGAAGTCGAGGATCTTGATACCCGCCAGCGGCCGGGTCGGATCGAAATCCGCATTGGCGACCCTCTCGCGGGCCACGCGGGCGACGGCCGGATCTAGGCGCTCGAGCTCGGCGAACACCGCCTCGCTGTGTTCGCCGAGCCGGGGCGGGCGGCGCGATGGGCCGATCGGCGAGGCGGCGAACTTGGCGAATGGCCCGGGATAGCGGAGCTCGGCCGAAGGGCCGTCGCCCTTGGCTTTCACCAGGTAGCCACGCGCTGCGATCTGCTCGCTGTTCGCCAGGTCGGCAACGGTATTCACCGGGGCGATCAACAGCCGCCGGTCGAGGGCGACGGCCAGGAGTTCAGCTTTGGGCTTCGAAGCGGTACAGGCGGCAATGCAGTCCTTGACCCTGTCGAATTCTGAGATCGGCTCGCGACCATCGAGCAGCATTGCGCCGTACTCGATCCAGTTCTTGTCACGCGTGGCTGCGTCGCAGAACCCCTGCTCGCAGACGTAGTCCATGAGCCGCCTCGTCGGCGGGCCGGCGGTCGGCCCAAAAAGGTGAGCGATGGAAACCATGCCGTCCTTTGCCGGCCAGTTAAACCGCGCCTGCAGGATGCCGACGCGCGGGCCGACGCCAGAGCGGACGATCGGCTGAGCCCCGACGGCGGTAGCAAGAGCGTAGCCCTGGGTGGCGATCGTGACCGCTTCCTGAGCGGCAAGGTCGATTCGCTGGCCCAGGCCGGTATGAAGCCGGCTGTACAGTGCGACCATGACGCCGGCCGCTGCCTCAGCGGCGGCGTGGGCGAAGGCCTGGGGTACGCCCACGCGCACTGGCGCGCGGTCGGCGTCGCCCGCGAGCACAAGCGGCCCGCCAGCCGCCATCAGAGTCAGGTCGGTCCATGCCCAACAGGCTTTCGGGCCGGTGCGGCCGTAGCCGGTCATCGAGACGTGGATCAGGGCCGGGTTGACCGTCTCCAACACCGCGTCGTTCAGGCCTAGTTGTTCGAGGCGGCCCAAGGGTTCGGACTCGACTAGGACGTCTGCGGTCTCGATCAGCCGCATCAACGTCGGGCGGTCGCGTTCGGCCGCGATATCCAGCACGATAGACCGCTTGCCGCGGGCGTACGCCCACCACGACAGCGATCCTTCAGGGTCGACGATGTCGCCGAGGAACGGGCCCACCCCACGACCGGCCGCGCCGCTGGGCGGTTCGACCTGGACCACGTCGGCGCCGAGATCAGCCAAGATCTGTGCGCACAGCATCCCCTGCCGACCGGTCAGGTCGAGGACGCGAACGGACTCGAGCATGGGCATGCTTCACTCCCTTCCGCCGGTCGCGAAGGCTGAAGGCGCTCAACGCCT
>Ga0302311_10007795_pt1 | contig 10865 bp, 7 predicted proteins | sample III_Palsa_N1_3_FD_200449 | JGI IMG/M metagenome (GOLD analysis project Ga0302311, IMG submission 200449) | Peat permafrost microbial communities from Stordalen Mire near Abisko, Sweden - III_Palsa_N1_3 | ecosystem: Environmental > Terrestrial > Soil > Palsa > Peat permafrost | place: Sweden...
GAAGCTGCTGGCTCAACAAACCGTGTGACGTGGTGAAGCGGTAGTCGGCTCCGTAGAGCAGGGTGATGCGATAGCCCCAGTCGAAGTGGGCGGACTGCGCGGTGTCTTCAACCCTCTCGAAGTAGAGAGCGGCCTGGTCGAGCTCTACGGTGTTGGAGAAGACGTCGTAGGCTGCGGGAACGTTGGCGGCGATGCCCTTGTCCGCGTTGGTCTTGTTGTTGGTCGAACCGTTGCCGCCGACTTCGACATAACCGTAGATCTTGTTGACATCCTTGTTCGCATCGAGAGCTTGCATCAGCGGATAGGTTTGGGTGTCGGGCGCACCGATGACAGGCGTGCCCCCGATGGGCCAATCGGCCGCGGGGTAGGGCGGCGAGAAGATAGGTGGAGGTGTGCCGCGGCGGGGCTGTTGTGGAACTGCCGTTCCAGGGCCGTTGCCTGCCCAGTCGGCGACGTAGGCTCGGCCGAGTTTGTGCATGAAGCTGGGATCGAGAGCGGGAACCGGAGCTGTTACAGCGGAAGATGACGCTGCAGGCGCGGCGGTCTGCGTATTGGCAGAGTCGGACTGAGCGGTGGCTTGACCGGTAACCGAAACGGCGAGAAGAAGTGTGAGTGCGAAGCTCGATAGGAGGTAACGGTGCGCGTTTGTGGCGATCAATTTTAAGTCTCTTTCTTTTGGAAGCGTGCTCTTCTCTTCTTGCTGCGTGAGAGCTAATGTCATTCGATAGGAAGGCCCATAAAAAAAGCATAAAAACTGCGAAAGAAGTCAGTATGTTCGGGCGCGTAAGGATAAGTTGTGCGCTTATGCTCGATTGCGAAGGTTGGAGGATAATTGACGCACGATGCAGATGATGAAACGGAGATACCGGAGTGGAGCGGTTGGCACCCTTGGCCTGGGGCTGCTGGCTTTACCGATGGTGGCGCAGACGACAACGCCGGCGATGACGACTCTGAAGGCGGAGACCTCGAACAATACGAGCGCGGCCGACAGTTTTCCGGGGTGGATGAACGGGATGTCGAAGGGCGGGAATGTGAGCCCTGTGCCGATACCGTCGATGCTGTCGACGGGAACGAAGACACGGTATATCTCACACTTTATGCCGAATTTTTCGACGGCCTGCGGGGCCGCGGAGAAGTGCGAGAGTCATAGGCTGGTCGGCTACGAGTCGAACAGCGAGGAGCAGGTGGCGAAACAGTTGGCGGACATGCAGCGGCGCGGTTTTACGGTGGTGTGGATGGATTGGTTTGGGCCGGAGAGCAAACACCATGACGGTGTGGGCATCAAGATGATGCATGAATCGGAGAAGATGCAGAAGGCCGGAGTGGAGTGGAATTTTGTGATCCAGCCGGACCATGGATCGACCAAGGGGTGCAGTGACGAGGCTTGCACGACGAAGAAGTTGATCGAGGTGCTCGACTACGACTACAAGACGTATGAGGGTTCGCCGGCTTATTTGCGCTGGAAGGGACGGCCGGTGGTGCCGTTTTTCTGGAACAGCAATAGCCCGGTGGACTGGGCGGAGGTGAAACGCAAGACTCCGGGGAATCCGCTGTTTGTGTTTTTGGCTTCGGCGGGATTCAAGAACCCGGAGGCCGATGGGGTGTTTTTTTGGGATAAGCCGGAAGGGCCGAGGGACATCGGGCTGCATGCCATGGATGAGTTCTATGAGACTGCGGCTCAGGCCAAGGACAAGCTGATTGTCGGCAGCGCGTATGCGGGGTTCGACGACCGGATGGCTTCGTGGGGGAAGCAGAAGATCATTCCGCAGCAGTGCGGGATGACGTGGATACAGACGATGGCGGAGAGCCTGAAGTATGAGAAGGACAGTGGGTCGCCGCTGCCTTTCCTGCAAGTGGTGACGTGGAACGATTATGAAGAGGGCACGAGCGTCGAGCCAGGAATTGCGAATTGTGTGGAGGGGATTCCTGCGCAGGTGAAGGACGGAAAGCTGAGTTGGAGCGTGGTGTTTGGAAAGGACAAGGACGGCGCTACGGGGAACGAGGCGACGATTGCGTACTATCGCGTGCTTGCTTCAACGGAGGGAGACAAGTTGCAGCCATTAAGGCTGGTGCCGACGAAGGAGAAGCATGAGCTCGATCTGACGCCGTTTCATCTCAAGAGCGGGCAGAAGGTATATGTGCAGGCGGTAGGGCAGAGCATGATTCAGAATCATCTGTCCGATGCGGTGACGGCGCCTTAGCTAGTGGCTTATGGCGAACTGGGTGAAGAGAGCGGTGTTGCTGAAGGTGAAGATGCCGGCGTCTAGCGGGCCGATGGCGGTGGGGACGTCTTCTTCGGCTAGTTTGGTCCAGAAATTGCCGTCGCGGCTGGTGTAACCGGTGAAGTGGATTCCGTCGCGGTCCAGGCGGAGGTAGAGGGGCCAGATGGTGTGGCCGTCGTAGGGGGTGTGATGGTCGATCATGCCGTGGCCAGAGGCGTCCCAATCGATGGAGATACCGGCGGGCGAGGCTCCGAGGGTGAGGTAGCCGGGGGATTTCGCGGGGGCTGCGATGTCCTTGCGGACCATGATGCCGGAGAAGCCTCCCCAGCCGCTGCGCATCTCGGGGTTGTCTACTCGGGTGACGATGGTGGCGTGTTCGGGGAGGGATTGGGGCTGGTAGAGAGCGGTGTACTCGTCCTTGATGTAGAGATGGCGGTTGTCGGATTTGGAGCGCAGGTGGAAGCCGTCGGGCTCGGCTTCAGCGGTGCCTCCGGGGGTGTTAGTGAAGACTTTGAAGGTGGCGGGGAGTGGGGATTTGGTGAGGGGAAGGATTTTGAGATCGCGGGTGAGGGAGGAAAATTGGAAGGTGAGTGTTTGAGGATCGCTGAAACGGTTGTCGGGGAAGAGGATGTGGGCGGGTTGGGTAGTGTCGAGGTAGACGTCGCGGTCGAAGGTGCGGGGGCCAGCGGTGCCGTGGATGATGACGATGCCTGGGTGCTGGGTGCGCGCGGTGATGGTGAAGGACGAAGGGCGTGAGGAGAGGGCGGTGGCGGGAAGGTCAATGGATGTGAGGTCGGCGGTGGTGCGCGGGATGAGCTTGCCGTCGAAGGTGACGGGGCCGAGGGCGATGCCTTCGAGGATGGGCTCGGCGGTGGTGGGGCGCGTGATGTTTAGCGCGGTGATGTCGAGGGCGGCAGCGTGGTCGGCGAAGATGGCTGGGCGTAAGTCAGACTGGCTGAAGGTGACGTTCAGATGGTCGATGGTGAGCTTGTCGAGGTAGCGGACGAAGAGGGTGGAGACGGGCATGATGGAGAGGACGGCGGTGCCGTTTTCGTGGGCGTCCTTCTGGGTGAGGCCTCCGAGGGCGTGGATGGTGACGTTGTGCAGGACTAGCTCGCCGACGTGCTGGGTATCGGCGCCTGCGACATACATGGGGGTGTTGCCGGCGAGTTCGACGTCGACGTCCGAGAGGGTGAACTTGCCCATGCCTGCGGAGTGGTCGTTGTAGGGCGCGCCAGGGCCTTGCGCGAGGTAGATGGGGGTATAGCAGTCGACGATTTTGACGCGGGAGAGGGTCATGTTGTCAGCGGGGCCGGGCTTGGCGTAGATGTTGGCGTGGCCGTCGCCGTTGGCGAGGATTTCGAAGCCGGCTTCCTGGACGTGGCGGCCGGAGGCTCCTGCGGCGACCTCGGCGGGGCCGCTGATGAGGGTGTCTTCGATGAGGACGTTGTGGCCGGCCATGCGGATGCCGTTGGTGGGAGAGTTGAGCTCGGAGTGGGTGACGGTGACGTCTTCCCAGTAGCGGCCGGCGAGGGCGTCGTCGCCGACGAAGAACTTGCTGTTGACGATGGTGGAGTGGGTGAAGTCGTCGGCGTTGATGCCGTCGTAGCCGCCGTGGACGGTGAGGCCGTCGATGGTGACGCGCGTGGCGTGACGGAAGACGACGTTCCAGTTGCCGGAGTTGCGGACGTTGAGGTTGCGGATGGCGATGTCTTCGGCGCGGATGAGGTACATGCCGAGCGGCCCGCGGATGTGCTCTTCGCCGTTGGGGTCGGTGAGGCTGATGCCGTCGAAGGCGCCGGGGCCTTCGATGGTGACGTGGTTGAGGTTTGCGCCGCCGACGAGGGCCAGGGAGTGGTGGTTGGGTGGCTCGATGGAGACGTAGTCGTGGAGGTCTTTGCTGCCGAGGATGGTGGCGTTGGCTTCGAGGATGAGGGTGAGGTTGGATTTGAGGAGGATGGAGCCGGAGCGGTAGGTGCCGGCGGGGATGTGGACGGTGTCGCAGGCGGCGATGGCGCGGTTGATGGCGGGGGAGTCGAGGGTTGTGCCGTCGCCTTTGGCGCCGAAGTCGCGGACGTTGCAGTCTTTGGAAGCGTGGGCGGCGGCGGTGAGGGTGAGAGCGGCGAGGATGGTGGCGAAAGTTTTCATCTAGATCATTTCCAGGACGAGCATGTTCCAGTCCATGAAGCCTTTGTGACTGAGGGCTGCGCCGGTGTCGGGGTGGTAGTACTCGTTGAGGGCGGCGTTGGTGTCGAGGTCTTTGGCGAGCAGGGCGATGGTCTTGTCGGCGAGGTCGTTGGCGGCTGCTGAAAAGCCATAGTTGCTGAGGGCTTTCCAGACGAAGTAGTTGACGATGATCCAGACGGGGCCGAGCCAGTTGCTGGGGTTGGAGCTGAAGTCCATGGCGTACATGGGTTCGAGGTTGGAGAGGGAGCGGACGCCGCTGTTGGCGCGGAGGCGGTCGTCGGCGAGGTAGTTGGCGTGGATGAGCTGTGTGGCTTGCTCGGGGGTGGCGAGGTTGCACCAGAGCGGGAGGAAGCCGGTGAACATCTGGACTTTGAGGGGGAGGCAGTTCCAGGTCATCTTCATGCCTTGGGCATGGCCGTAGACCTTCATACGCTGGTCGATGCATTGGACGTCTACGGTGTAGAAGAACTTGTCGCGGGGATCCCAGCAGGATTTGAGGATGGCTGCGCCGAGGTTGGTGGCTTGTTGGGTGAGAGCGGCTTGATCGGTTGGGCGGTTGAGGCGTTTGGCTAGCTCGGCGGCGGCTTGCAGGTCGGCGTAGAAGAGGCAGTTGAGGAGGAGGTTGGCGGAGGAGAAGTCAGGGCGGCCGAAGGTGGTGGGGTCGTTGTCGTCGCCGATGGCTACGTCGTCTCCCCAGACGAAGAGGCCGGTGGGGGTTTGGTTGTTGGTCGTCCAGCTGGCGTAGAAGTGGAGGAGCTTGTCGAAGTCCGCGGCGAGCCAGGAGACGTCGCCTTTTTCGTTGGCGGCGAGGAGGGCGAGCTGTCCGAAGACGGGTTTGGCCTGGTTGCGGGGGTTGGGGGTGGGGCCGGGGGCGAGGCATTTGAAGACGTCTACATTCTTGCCGGACATCATGATGGTGAGGCGGCCGTCGGGGCCCTGGTGGTCGAGGAAGTTGAGCAGGCTGCCCTGGACGTGGTCGTTGAGCTTGGCGTGGAACTGCGGGTCTTTGTGAATGCGGGCGAAGCTGTAGAGGGCGGTGGAGGTCCAGAGGGTGTCCCAGTCCCAGAGGCTGGCGGAGTACTCCTTGCCGGGGAGGGATGGGGCGATGCTGGGGTGTTGCAGGAGGCCTTCGGCGGGGCGGAGGAGTTGCGGGGCGGTGGAGGTGAAGTAGGCGATGAGTTTGTCTGTGGCGGCTTTGCGGGCGGTGGGCGTGAGGGTGGATTTGGGCTCGGCGATGGCGGAGGTGAGGGCGGTGGCGGCGAGGCTGGTGAGGAGAGTGCGGCGGGTGAGGGGCATGGGTGCTCCGGGGAAAGTGGCTGTGCGGGCTTTTGGTGTTCCCACTCATGCGCAAAAGCGCGCATGAATGGGCCACCCGGCATCTGGGCTGGGAAAGGAGAGCGGATTAGCCGGCGCCTTCGGGTTTTAGTTTGATGGGCGGCGCGGCGGGCGGGAGGCCGGGGACTTTCATCTTGCGTTTGTAGATTTTGCCGGTGGTTGTGGCGACGTAGAGGGTGGAGAAGTCGGAGCCTCCGAAGGTGAGGCTGGTGGCGGGCTCGTTGGCTGGGAGGGGCAAGATGACTGTGACGCGGCCGTTGCGGTCGAAGACCTGAATGCCGAGGCGGGTGGCTACGTAGGCGTGACCGTTGGTGTCGTAGGCGATGGCGGCGGCGCCGGAGTCGTCGGCGTCGGCGGGGACGTAGAAGTCGAAGAGGGTTTCGCGGGCGTCTACTGTGCCGTCGGGCTTGATGCGGTAGCTGAGGCCGAGGCGGGAGTGGGACTGAGGGACGGTGAGCCAGGCACCGTCGGGCGTGATGGCGAGGCCGGCAGCGCCGAGGATGTGGTCGTCGAGCTTGAGCTTCTGGCCGTTAGCGCGGGTGAGCCAGAGCTCGGCTTCGCCGTTGGGGGTTGGGGTTACGGAGTAGGTGTCGCCGGTGGAGGTTTTGAAGGCGGTGGGGAATGTCGGGTGGTCGGTGGTAAGTTGCCAGGTTTCGCCGGGGATTGCGATGTCTTTGAGGCGGGGGTTGCCGGGTGGCTGGGTGGGGTCTTCGAATTTGGAGTCGCCGGGGTTGAGGGCCTGGATCGGAGTTGGGTAGTCGCGCCAGAGCCACTTCATGGCGGCGGGGAAGAGCTGAGTGCCGAGGTTGCCGTTGTGGGCGTGGTCGCCCCAGACGTGCTGGACGTCGTAGCCGGCGAACTCGAGGGCGCGGTTCATGGTGAGGTTGGACATAAACCAGTCTCCCATCTCGGGGCCGCCGGGCCACTCGTCGTGGGCGCCGTCGGTGGTGAAGACACGGATGGGTTTGGGTTCGGTTTTGCGGACCTGGACGTAGAACTGCTCCCCGGTACGCATGCCGACGAAGGTGCCGATGTTCATGAAGACGCGGCGGAAGGCGTCGGGACGCTGCCAGGCGACGTTGAAGGCGGCGATGCCGCCGGTGCTGCCGCCGGCGATCATGTGGTCGCTGGGATCGGTGGAGATGCGGATGGGATCGCCGCTGGGGGTCTTGTGGGCTTCAACGGCGGGGATGACTTCCTCGAGGATGAAGCGGGCGAGTTTATCGGTGAGGGAGTCGAGCTCGAAGCTGCGGTCGTAGCGTTGGGTGGCGGAGGGGTCGGAGGGTTTGACCTCGCCGGGCGCTACGCCGATGCCGATGATGACGGGGATGGCGTGCTGGGAGATGAGGTTGTCGAAGACGATGGGCGCATCGTAGCCGAGGGAGTTGAAGCCGACGTAGAGGCAGGCCGGTTTTTTAGGGTTGTAGGCGGCGGGGATGTAGACGGTGATGGTGCGGGTGGTGTCAGGGAAGATTTTGGAGTCGTCGAGGGTGAACTTGAAGGTCTTGCCGACGGGGACGCCGGGCTGGGTTTTGGAGTCTGCGGTGGCGGGATAGTCGTTGGAGAGGGGCGGGAGCTGGGGTTCGTAAATGGTGCCCTTGGGCTGCGGCGCAGGGGAGGGTGTCTGGGCCGGGCTACTGGGCTGCAAGAGGGCTGCGAGAAGGGCTGGGAGCAGCAGGATGATGGAGGCGCGCAGATTCGTCATGGGAGTCCTAAGTCCTGGATGTAGACCGGTAGCGGCGGTACGATTTCACCTATGTTTGGGGGATGTGCGGCCAGGTGAGCTTGCCGGATGCAGCGAATTGCCAGTGTAGCGAAAGTCCTAAGCGGTATTGCAGGGGGTTGAGGCGCGTATGTATTGGGAAAGCTGTTTGACAATCTCCATAAGCATTTGAGAGTCTTACCCGTCGCCAATTATCGACTGCGCAAAAGCGCACGAGGATGTTTGGTTATGGCCAGAAAACCGGTTCAACAGAAAAAAGTTTCTAGTTGTTCCATGTCTACTGTATGCTTTCCCGCGGAGGAAACCGGAGATGAAGTTTAGTTGGGCAGTCTTACTGCTACTGGTGGTGGGTTTGGCGATACCGCGTGCGTCGCAGGCACAGGTGTCAGTGTATGGAGAGGGTACTGGAACTCAGTTGGCGAACGATTACGGGACGGATTATCTGATTGGCGGGACGGCCGGCATTGTCTATGACGGCCCGACGGTTATGAAGAGGATCATAGTCTCGGCGGACATCCAGACCAGTTACACGGAGATGTCGAGCAACGGGGAGCGGTTTGTGAGCGCATTGGTTGGACCCCGGATGTCGTTTCCGATCAAGAAATACAAGTTGACGCCGTATGGGGATTTTCAGGTGGGGTTTGCGCGTTACCGGAACCTGACCACCAGCACGGCCTCCGTGACCGCGTTCAGTACGACCGACAACCTGTGGGGCGCCAAGGGTGGAGTGGCGAAGCAGTTGACGCCTCGGTTGGACGTGGTGCTGGAGTATAGCTTTGTGGAGTATGGGCTGAATAACGGCGAGTACAACCCGCAGTGCTATAGCGGTGGCGTGGTCTACCATTTCGTGAAACGCTAGCGAGACAGCGCAGGGCTAAAGCAGCCCAGCGAGTGCTTCAAGGGCCGGAACCTCGTTTGAGGACCGGCCTTTGCTACGTTTGGGCTACGCCTGGGGTGTGTTTGGGGCAGCCACGATTTACAATTGGAAGACATGAGTGAAACGATAACCGCCCCTCCTGTGGCGTCCGAAAACCTGGCAACCGAGAGTTCCGCCGGCAAGGGCCACGCTGCCAAGTACACCCGCAACCAGCCGTATCTATCGAAGGTGCTGGTGAACGACCGGCTGACCGGGCCGGAGTCTGAAAAAGAGACCATCCATATTGAGTTGGAGCTGGAAGAGGGCATGACGTACACGCCCGGCGACGCGGTGGGGATTATTCCCACGAACCGCGTGAGCGCGGTGGCGGAGGTGCTGGAGGCGCTGGGGTTCAACGGGACTGAGCGGGTGCTCGACCACTACAAGGTGGAGATATCGCTGCATGAGGCGCTGACGACACGGCTGGGGATTGGCAAGCTGGCGCGCGGGAGCGTGAACCAGTTTGCGAAGCTGTGCGGTGAGGATGTTCCCGCAGGGTTGAAGGCGCTGCTGGGGCAGGAGAACAAGGCCGCCGCCGAGGAGTATGTGTGGGGGCGGGAGTTTGTTGACCTGGCGACGGAGTTTCCGGGGATAGTGAAGCAGCCGCAGGAGCTGTTCAATATTCTGCAGCGGTTGACGCCACGGATGTACTCGATCGCGTCGAGCCAGGCTGCGCACCCGAACGAGGTACACACGACGGTGCGGGTGGTGCGGTATAACGCGCATGGGATGGAGCGGCAGGGGGTGTGCTCGGGACACCTGGGCGAGCGGGCGCCGGTCGATGGGACTCTGCCGGTGTTTCTGCATGAGAACAATGCGTTCCGGCTGCCGGAGGATACGAATGCTCCGGTGATCATGATTGGGCCGGGGACGGGGATTGCGCCGTTTCGGGCGTATCTGGAAGAGCGGCAGGCTACCGGGCAGAAGGGCGATAACTGGTTGATCTTCGGGGAGCAGCGGTCGGTGTCGGATTATCTGTACAAGGACCAGTTCCTGGGGATGGAGAAGGACGGGCTGCTGACCAAGCTGCATACGGCGTTTTCGCGCGACCAGGCGAAGAAGGTCTATGTGCAGGACCGGATGCAGGAGAACGCTGCGGAGCTTTATGAGTGGCTGGAGCGCGGGGCTTACTTTTATGTCTGCGGCGATGCCAGCCGGATGGCTAAGGATGTGGAGACGGCGCTGCTGGATTGCATTGCGAAGGGATCTGCGGGGACGCTGGAGCAGGCGCAGGAGTACCTGGCGGCGATGAAGAAGGCGAAGCGGTATCAGCGGGATGTTTACTAGGGGCAGACAGTAGAGGGTAGATAGTAGAGAGGTAAAAACGGAGGCCGCCTTATGGGCGGCCTTTGTGTTGGGGTTGAGGGCTTAGACGCGCTGGTAGTCGGGCTTCCAGTTGACGATGCTTTGCTTGATCTGCTTTTCGGAGAGGCCTTCTTTGATGGCGCGGAGGGCGAGGGCGGGGAGTTCGGCGTCGGAGGCGAAGCGGAGGCCGATGATCTGACGCATGGTGAGCGGGGCGACGGTGAGGAGGTCTTCCGGGGAGAGCAGCAGGTTGTAGCGCAGCCGCTCTTCGCAGCGGATGATGCGGTCCTGCAAGCTGACCGCGTAGGTGCGGACCTTGAGGGCGAGCATCAGGAGGACGATGGTGACCAGGATGACCCACAGGCCGCTGTGCACATGCGTGTGCCAGTGGTGCGCGTACCAGACGCCGGCAATGAGGACGGTGAGGAGCAGGATGGGCAGGATGAAGAAGTGGAAGAAGGGATCGAAGCGAACGTGGATTTTGTAGTTCTGCGGAGCGGGCATGATGTACCTCGATGCAGTTGGATTTCAAATCCGGGGGCCGCAGAGATGATAGCGCGAGTTTGAGGTTGTGCGCAGCGATTTTTTGGCTGCTAGGCTTTAGGCATGGCGAAGAAACGAATTGGCGTACATGTGGGGATTGCGGGAGGGCCGTGGACGGCGGTGGAGCGGGCGGTGGAGGCGTGCGCGAATACGTTTCAGATATTTTCGGCGAGCCCGCGGCAGTGGAAGGCGTCGCCGGTGAAGGCGGAGGATGCGCTGAAGATGCGGGAGTTGCGGGCGGAGCACGATGTGAACCCGGTGGCGATCCATGCGAGCTATTTGATCAACCTTTGTTCGCAGACGGAGAGCGTGAGAGAGAACTCGGTGGAGGGGTTTCGGGGCGAGGTGGAGCGGGCTCTGGATTTGGGGGCGGAGTTTTTGGTGCTGCATCCGGGGAGTTGGAAGGGGTTGACGCGGGATGAGGGGCTACGGCTGGCGGCGGAGTCGATCGAGCGGGCGGTCGGGACGCTGGGCGGGGGGCGGTCGTGGCAGGGGAAGGACTTTAAGATTTTGATTGAGAACACGGCGGGGGCGGAGTTTTCGCTGGGTGGAAGCTTTGAGCAGGTGGCGGAGCTGGTGGAGCGGTTGAAGGCTTGTGCGCCGGTGGGGGTGTGTCTGGATACGTGCCATGTGC
>Ga0302311_10007798_pt1 | contig 10859 bp, 8 predicted proteins | sample III_Palsa_N1_3_FD_200449 | JGI IMG/M metagenome (GOLD analysis project Ga0302311, IMG submission 200449) | Peat permafrost microbial communities from Stordalen Mire near Abisko, Sweden - III_Palsa_N1_3 | ecosystem: Environmental > Terrestrial > Soil > Palsa > Peat permafrost | place: Sweden...
TGTTCCAAGCCTGGCTGGTGAATATGGCGAAGATTGCAACGAATTCCGCGCCCAGCACCCTGCCCGGGGCCAGCGACATGAAGAATACCGTCGTCACGGATATGAAGCCCAGAATCGGCACCGACTGCAGTACGTCTAAAATGGGCACCAAGAGCTTGCCGGCGCGTTCGCTCTTGGCCGCCCAGGTCGCATAGGTCAGCGTGAATACCAGCGACACGCCCAGTGCCACCAGCATCCGCAAAGTGGTTCGCGCCGCGTATTCGGGCAGATAGCGCGGATCCAGTGATATGGGGGTGGCCGAGAGCTGCGAGATCGGCGCAAACACCCCGCGCGACGCCTCGCCCAGAAAGACGATGAGCCCGAGCACGACGATGAACGCGGCCATATCCCAGCGGGTCGCGAGCTGGCGCAGGAAAACAAAAGGTCCGAAACTCCTCATCGCCGCATTCTCGCAGGACAGGCGATGAACTAGCTAGTCGTGCCGCCTTGCGTTCCGTCGTAGATTCGTCATATTGGCAACGGAGGCACAGTGACCCAGCAACTCGTTTCGCTCATTGAGCAGTACGGACTCTTCATCGTCGTCGGCAATGTGCTGCTCGACCAGATTGGATTGCCGGTGCCGGCCGTGCCCACGCTCATGGTCGCCGGCGCGATTGGCTCGGGCGGTCGGCTGCCCTTGGGCGAGGTTTTTCTGTTCTCGGTGCTTGCCTGCCTGATCGCCGACTGTTGCTGGTATCTGGTGGGACAGATTTACGGAATCCGGGTGTTGAAGATCCTGTGTCGAATCTCGCTCGAACCGGACTCCTGCGTGAGCGAGACCCAGACTCGCTTCGAGCGCTGGGGCGTCAACGCGCTGCTGATCGCCAAGTTCGTCCCGGGACTGGCGATCATCGCGCCGCCCATGGCCGGTGCCATGCGCATCGGCTGGACCAAGTTCGTCGCCTTGAGCAGCGCCGGATCGGTTCTGTGGGTGGCTGTCGCGCTCGGCTTGGGCATGCTGTTCGAATCTCAGATAGAGCGTCTGTTGGCGCATTTGAACCACATCGGCAGCATTGCCGGCGTGGCGATCGCCGTCTTGCTGGTCGGCTATATCGCCTTCAAATGGTGGGAGCGCAGGCGCTTTTTCCGCACGCTGCGCATGGCGAGAATCAGCGTCTCGGAACTCTACGATCTGATCCAGGCGGGGGCGGCTCCGGTGATCGTGGACGTGCGATCGCCCACCGGGCGCGCGCTCGAACCACGCTGGATTCCCGGCGCGGTGCACGTTCCGCTGAAGGCCGTGTCGGAGCACATCCGGGAATTGCCGCGCGACAGGGATATCATTCTCTACTGCACCTGCCCGAACGAGGCATCCGCGGCCCGCGTCGCGCAGATCCTGGTGAACAACGGCTTCAAGAAGGTGCGCCCGCTGCACGGCGGGCTCGATGCGTGGATCGCTGCGGGCTTCGCGGTTGCAACGGACGCGCAACCGACGGGTGGCACCGCATGAATGCCACGGCACACCATGTGGTGATCGTTGGAGCCGGTTTCGGCGGCCTTGCAGTCGCGCAAGGATTGGCCTCCGCGCCGGTGCGCATCACCATCATCGATCAGCGAAATCATCATCTATTCCAGCCGTTGTTGTATCAGGTGGCGACCGCGTCGCTGGCAACTTCGGAGATTGCCTGGCCCATCCGCCATCTGGTGCGCAAGCGCAAGGAGATCATCACTCTGCTCGCCAGCGTCAGCAGCGTCGATCCGCACACCCGCAAGGTGGGGTTCGTCGATGGCGGCGAGACCGCCTACGACACCCTGGTGCTGGCCACCGGCGCGCGGCATGCCTACTTCGGCCACGACGAATGGGAGCCGTTCGCGCCCGGGCTCAAGACATTGGAGGATGCCACCGCGATTCGCCGCAGAATCCTGCTGTCCTTCGAGCGCGCCGAACGCGAAACCGATCCGGCGCTCCGCGCCGCCCTGCTGACCTTCGTCATCATCGGCGGCGGACCCACCGGTGTCGAATTGGCGGGCGCCATCGCCGAACTCGCGCACCACAATCTGCCGCCGGACTTCCGCCACATCGACACGCGCAAGGCTCGGGTGGTTCTGATCGAGGCCGGCCCGCGCCTATTGCCTAGTTTCACGCCCGATCTTTCCGCCTATGCCCATGGCGCGCTCGAACGCCTGGGCGTCGACATTCAGCTAGGCTCCGCGGTGAGCGAATGCAGTGCCGACGGAGTCATCTTCGGGGGCAAGCCCCTGGCGGCGAAGGTCATTCTATGGGCCGCCGGTGTGCGTGCATCACCCGCCGCCGCCTGGCTGGGCCTGCCGGCGGACAATGCAGGCCGGCTCAAGGTGCAGCCCGATCTGACGGCGCCCGGACGTCCGGAAATTTTCGTCATCGGCGATACGGCGACCATCGACGCATGGAAGGGCAAGCCGGTGCCCGGCATCGCCCCCGCGGCCAAGCAGCAGGGTGCTCACGTTGCGGATGTGATCAAGAGACGCGTTGGCGGCGACTTCGCACCGCGTGCCTTTCGCTACCAGCATTCGGGAAATCTGGCCACCATCGGCAAGCGCTCGGCGGTCATCGATTTCGGCTGGATCAAGGTGCGCGGCTGGGTGGCGTGGTGGATCTGGGGCCTCGCTCATATCTACTTCCTGATCGGCATGCGCAACCGCCTTGCCGTCGCGCTGAGCTGGCTCTGGATCTATGTCACCGGCAATCGCAGCGCCTGCCTGATCACACAGGGGGATCAACGCAGCAACTCTCGCTGAGGTCAGCGCTTCAAAACGCGGCGATGCCCGTCTGCGCGCGTCCCAGGATGAGCGCGTGAATGTCATGGGTGCCCTCATAGGTGTTCACCACCTCGAGATTCACCATATGGCGCACGATGCTGTACTCGTCCGAAATGCCGTTGCCGCCGAGCATGTCCCGGGCGAGGCGCGCGACTTCGAGCGACTTGCCGCAGGAATTGCGCTTCAGCATGGAGGTGATCTCGACCGAGGCAATCCCCTCGTCCTTCATGCGTCCCAGCCGCAGGCAGGCCTGCAGTCCCAGCGCGATCTCGGTCTGCATGTCCGCCAGCTTCTTTTGAACCAGCTGATTGGCGGCCAGCGGACGGCCAAATTGCTTGCGGTCCAGCACGTATTGGCGCGCGATGTGCCAGCAGCTCTCCGCCGCGCCCAGCGCGCCCCAGGCGATGCCATAGCGGGCGGAGTCGAGACAGGTGAACGGCCCCTTCAGGCCCGTGACTCCGGGCAGCAGATTCTCCGCCGGCACGAACACATCGTCCATCAGGATCTGGCCGGTCATCGAGGCGCGCAATCCCAACTTGCCGTGAATGGCCGGAGCCGTCAGGCCCTTCCAGCCCTTTTCCAGCACGAAGCCGCGAATCACCCCGTCATCGGTCTTGGCCCACACCACGAACAAATCCGCGATCGGGCTGTTCGAGATCCAGGTTTTCGCGCCGGAAACACGATAGCCGCCGGGCGCGGCACGCGCGCGCGTGACCATGCTCCCCGGATCCGAGCCATGATCGGGTTCGGTCAGGCCGAAGCAGCCGATCGACTCGCCGCGCGCCAATACAGGTAGATATTTTTGCTTCTGGGCCTCGGTGCCGAATTGCTCGATGGGCAGCATCACCAGCGAGGATTGCACGCTCATCATCGACCGGTATCCGGAATCGACCCGCTCCACTTCGCGCGCAATCAGCCCATAGCTCACATAGTTCAATCCGCCGCCGCCATATGCCTCCGGCAAGGTCGCACCCAACAATCCGAGGCCGCCCATCTCGCGAAAAATCGCCGGATCGGTGTATTCCTTGCGAAACGCCTCGACGATGCGCGGCGCGAGCATATCCTGCGCATACTCGCGCGCGGCATCGCGCAGCATTTTTTCCTCCGCCGTCAATTGCTGCTCGAGCAATAGCGGGTCGTCCCATTGAAAACCAGCCTTAGTCATTGATCAGCCTTTGTTCCTCGATTGAGCGCGCCAGCATCGCACACTCGCGCGCAGACGTCATTCGGCTCCCGGGCGCGTAGCGTCCACCACACGCTCGATGCGCCGGTCGGGCACCAGCCAGAGCAGCGCCACCAGCACATACAACCCCTGAGACAGCCAATGCGACCAGAATGCCGCGGCAATGCCGATCAGATACAGCGCCGGCGACAGCTTGCCCTTCCAGTCCGCGCGCACCGCCCGCTTCAGCAGCGAGTCGGACCCCTGCGAGGCAATGATGCATTGCTGCAGAATAAAGAAGGCGATCGCCGCCATGAACAGGATCACGCCATAAACGGCCGACGGCGCGGCGGCGTAGTGATTCTCGCCCATCCAAGCGGTCGCGAATGGGAATAGCGACAGCCAAAACAACAGATGCAGGTTGGCCCAGAGAATCGCGCCGTTCACCCGGTCGCAGGTTTGCAGCAGGTGATGATGATTGTTCCAATAGATGCCGACGTAGGCGAAGCTCAGCACATAGCTCAAGAACACCGGCAGCACGGGCGCGAGCGCATCGATCGACTCGCCGTGCGGAACCTTGAGCTCCAGCACCATGATGGTAATGATGATTGCGATGACGCCGTCGCTGAAGGCTTCCAATCTGCCGGTTCTCACGCCGTGATCCTCAATCTGGCTGCGCCACGATCGACCTCGAATTCGCCGCCTGCGATTTTACGCATCCAGCGCGCGGTTTCGACGCTTCCGCCGAAGGCGAAGAAATGCGGCGCGACGATTTGCGCCGCCGGGGGCGCGGACAGCAGCGCCAGCAAGTGCTGGTCCGGAGTGGTCGCGAGATCGGCGACACTGCCAATCGCGCTCAAGTTGCGCATCAGCGTGCGCGCCGAAGCGCCGATCCCGCACTGGATCGCGAAGCGGATCAGTGCCGACAGCGGCGCCGGCCCGGCAATGCCCACGTGGATCGGCAGACGCACCCCGTGTTGTGTCACGTCCCGCTGCCACGCGGCCATGGCTGCGGCATTCAGCCCGAATTGGCTGACGATGTACAGCGAGATGCCGGTTCGCTCCGCGAACTGCTGCTTGATCCGCAGCGCGTCCCACAACAGCATGAGTCCCACAGATTTGTTTCCTTCCGGATGACCCGCAACACCGACTCGCATGATTCCGGAGCGCTCGAGAATCCCGGACTCGAAAATGTCCAGGGTGCTGGTGAACTCGCCCGCGGGGTGCTCCACATCGCCGGCGACCAGCAGAATCTGTTCCACGCCGCCGGCGCGCAGCTCGGCGAGCGCCAATCGCAGTGTCTGGGCATTCGCGATGCGCCTGGCCGCAATGTGCGGTGTTGCGCGAAATCCGCTGCGTTGCACCGCGAGCGATGCCCGCACGACCTGACCCAGAGTCGCTTTGGAAGGATGGTCCACGTACACGGCGGTGCCGGCACGAAGCACCGCGGCGAGCTCGGGCAGCCGGGCCACATGCGACGGCGTGATTTCGGTCGAGGCGCGCCCGACGAAATCCATGATGCGCGCCTTCAACTCAGGTTCCGGCGCCGTAACCGTCATACTCCTCTCCCCTGGAGCCGTGTCGAATCATACCTATTCGCCACTCCGATAGCGTGACAAAATGCCGTCAAATCTCATTCAGCGGGGGTTGCGTGTCTGATCTCGATGAGCCGGCCTATCTCGGCGGATTCGGCAACGATTTCGCCACGGAGGCTCTGCCGGGGGCGCTGCCGCGCGGCCGGAATTCACCGCAGCGCTGTCCGTACTCGCTGTACGCGGAGCAATTCTCGGGCACCGCGTTCACCGCCCCGCGCCACACGAATCGCCGCTCATGGCTGTACCGCATACGTCCTGCCGTGACGCATCGCCCGTTCGAGCCGCTCGAGTCTGATTTCGTGCCGTCGAGCGAACTCGCCGCGCTGTCACCGAATCAACTGCGCTGGGATCCACTGCCGATACCGACCGAGCCGACCGATTTCATCGACGGGTTGGCGCCGGTAGCCGGCAATGGCTCCGCGGAATCCCATGGCGGCTGCGGGATCTACTTGTATGCGGCCAATCGCTCCATGCAACAGCGCTATTTCTACAGTGCTGACGGCGAGATGCTGATCGTTCCGCAGCACGGATCACTGCGGCTGGATACCGAACTCGGGCGACTCCAGCTCGATCCGCAGGAGATCGCCGTGATCCCGCGCGGCCTGCGCTTTCGCGTCGCGCTTGAGTCAGGCGATGCGCGCGGCTACATATGCGAGAACTTCGGCGCGCCATTCAAGCTGCCCGACTTGGGTCCCATCGGCTCGAACGGACTTGCCAACTCGCGCGACTTCAAGACACCCATCGCGCGCTACGAAGATCATGATGGGCCTGCGCAGCTGGTCGGAAAGTTTCTCGGCAGGCTGTGGCACGCGGCGATGGACCACTCACCGCTCGACGTGGTCGCATGGCACGGCAACTACGCGCCCTATAAGTATGACCTGCGCCTGTTCAATGCCATGGGCTCCATTTCCTACGATCACCCGGACCCCTCGATCTTCACGGTGCTGCAATCGCCCAGCGACACGCCGGGCACCAGCCATATCGATTTCGTGGTGTTTCCGCCGCGTTGGCTTGCGATGCAGGACACCTTTCGTCCGCCCTGGTTTCACCGCAATGTCGCCAACGAATACATGGGGTTGATTCACGGCGTCTACGATGCAAAGAGCACGGGCTTCGTGCCCGGCGGGGCGTCCCTGCACAACTGCATGAGCGGTCATGGTCCGGATGCGGCGACATTCGCCAAGGCGCTGGCAGCGGACACGTCGCAACCGGTGCACATCGCCGACACCATGGCATTCATGTTCGAGAGCCGCATGGTGATCAGGCCGACCCGATCGGCGCTGCACGGCCGGCCGGCCCTGCAGAAGGACTATGTGGATGTGTGGCTCGATTTGAAAAAGCATTTCGACCCGACCCGGCCGTGAGCGAGGCCACGCTAACCGATGCGACCAACGACCCGGCGCGCCGCAGCTGGCTGGCATCCGCCAACATCGAGGGCTGCGATTTTCCAATCCAGAATTTGCCGTTTGCGGTATTTCGCCGCCGCGGCAGCGACCAGCCGTTTCGCGGCGGGATCGGGATCGGAGATCAGATCCTGGATTTTGGCGCACTCGGCGATTCCCCGCCGTTTCAAGCCGACGCCGCCCGCGGCGCGCGCGCGGCGAGTCAACCCGCGCTCAATGCCCTGATGCAGCTCGGGCCGCAGGTCTGGCAGGCCTTGCGCCACGCAATATTCGAAGCACTGCTCGAGGGCGCGCCGCTGCGCTCGCGGTTGTCGGCCTGTCTGTTGCCGCAATCCGCGGCAGAGTATGCGCTGCCCGCGCGCATCGGGGATTTCACCGACTTTTATTCCTCGATTCATCATGCGACGACGGTCGGCCGGATGTTTCGTCCCGACAACCCCTTGATGCCGAATTACAAATGGATGCCCATCGGCTATCACGGCCGCAGTTCATCCATCGTCGTGTCCGGCCACGATGTGGTGCGGCCCCAGGGACAGCGGCTGCCGCCGGGCCGCGAGGCGCCGGTCGTGGGGCCGAGCGCGCGCCTGGATTTCGAGCTCGAACTGGGATTATTCGTCGGCGGCGCGAACGCCCTGGGAACTCCGATTCCGATGTCGCGCGCCGAGTCGCATATCTTCGGCGTGTGCTTGCTCAACGATTGGTCTGCGCGCGATCTGCAGGCCTGGGAGTACCAGCCGCTGGGCCCGTTCCTGGCGAAGAATTTCGCCACCACCATTTCTCCCTGGGTGGTCAGCCTGCAGGCGCTCGCGCCCTTCCGCACGGCATTCACACGACCCCCTGAAGATCCCGCTCCGCTTGCCTATCTTGACTCGGCGGCGAACCGTGCTGCCGGAGGCATCGACATTCGGCTCGAAGCCCTGCTGCAAACCGCGGCGATGGCAAAACGCGGCGCTCCGGCTCAACGCCTGTCCTTGACCAGCTTCCGGCATTCCTATTGGACGGTGGCGCAACTCGTGTCGCACCATACGGTCAACGGCTGCAATCTGATGGCCGGCGATCTGCTCGGCACCGGCACCCAGTCGGGTCCGGCCGCCGACGAGGCCGGTTCGCTGTTGGAACTCAGCGCCGGCGGCAAGCAGCCGATTCGCGTGGGTGATGAAGAGCAGCGCGCCTTTCTGGAAGACGGCGATACGCTGATTCTCAAGGGCTGGTGCGAGCGGCCCGGCGCAGCGCGCATCGGCTTCGGCGAGGCGCGCGGCCGCATACTCCCGCCGCTCTGACACGAATATCAGTGCTATTCCTACATGGCGCTGATGCGCGCCACGCCATCATTTGGCCCATGCGATTCATCATCTCGCTTGCCTTGATCTTCGGGTTCTGTCTTTTGCTGCTGGTCGGACTGTTAAGCGTGCTGCAGGATTTGTTTGCGCGCAGCGCTCACCCTCAGCCATCGATACCGGAACCCGAGTTAGGCCCCGGGCGCCATTGCAGCGATGGCTTCCCGCCGCAGGGACAGACCGCCGGCTGAAGGCGTCTGTCTAGATTTCAATCTGGCGGGCAATTTCGATGGCGTTGTCCGGTGGCAGATTGAATCGATCCACCACCTTGACCGAGTTGCGGTACAGAAAGGCAAACAGCGCCAGGCGCCAGCCATGCAAGGAGCCACCATGAGGCTTATGTACCACCAAGTCGCGCGATCCGACGAACTTTGCCGCATCGACGTCGATCGCAAAGTCGAGGCCTTGGGCACGGCTCAAGGCGCGCCGCAAGTCGGGTATTTCAAAAAATCCGAAGCGTGCCACCAGGTGCCACAATCCCTCGCCGAGGTGCTCGACCACCGAGCATGGCGAGCCGGTTATGCGCGGCGTATTCTCGAACAGCACGCCGAGAGCGATCACATGCTTCGGCAGCGCGCCGGAAAATTGCGCGTGATCGACCAGCAGGCGCGATACTTTCTGTGTGCTTCGGGTTAGAAATACCATGGTTCCCTGCACGCGCGGAATCAGCCCGGCCTTCAAGTCGGAGAGAAATTTTTCGCCGACCTCCGGACCCTGCGTGAGGGCGGCGCGCACCGCATCGATCCCGCTGCGCCAGGTGATCATGACGACGAACAGCAGCAGTGCGAACGTCAGGGGCAACCAGCCGCCCTCGAGGATCTTGGTGAGATTGGCGAGGAAAAAACTTCCGTCGACCACCACGAAGAACGCGGTGACGGCGACGGCGATCGCGGCGGGCCAGCGCCAGACATCGCGCATCGCCTTGTAGAGCAGGCACGTGGTCAGCAGCATCGTGGTCGAAACCGCGGTGCCGTAGGCCCCGGCGAGCCGATCCGAGGAACCGAAGGCGATGGTGGTGGCGACGGTCGACGCCATCAGCAGCCAATTCACCACCGGCACATAGATTTGGCCATAAATCCGGTCCGAGGTCTGCCGGATCGAGACCCCGGGCAACCAGCCCAGTTGCATGGCCTGGCGGGTCATCGAAAATGATCCTGTGATGATCGCCTGGCTGGCAATGATCGTCGCCAGAGTCGCGAGCACCACCAAGGGATAAATCGACCACGCCGGTGCGATCTGAAAGAATGGGTTGCCGCTCACCGAACCCTTGTCCATCATGAAGGCGGTTTGGCCGGCGTAGCTCAACAACAATGCGGGCAGCACGATCGCATACCACGCCACGCGGATCGGCCTCTTGCCGAAGTGTCCCATGTCGGCGTACAGCGCCTCGCCGCCGGTGATGCACAGAAATACTCCGCCGAGCACCATGAAGCCCACACGCCCGGCGTGCGCCAGATACTCCACCGCATAGCGTGGATCGAGTGCGGCAATGACGCCGGGATGGTCGGAAATTGCCACTGCGCCGAGCAGCGCGATGACCGCAAACCACAGCAGCATGATCGGACCGAAAGCGCGGCCGATTTTTTCGGTGCCATAGCGCTGCGCGGCGAACAGGCCGATAAGAATGACCACGGCGGCCGGCATGACATACGGTTTGAACGACTCGGTCACCACATTGACGCCTTCCAGGGCACTCAGCACCGAGATGGCCGGAGTGATGACGCCGTCGCCATAAATGAGCGCGGCACCCAACAGCCCCATGCCGGTCAGGACTCTGATCCCCGGCGCGAAACCGTTCGCTCCGATCAGCGACATCAGCGCCAGGATTCCCCCTTCGCCCTTGTTGTCCGCCCGCATGACGAACACGCAGTACTTCACGGAGATGGTCAGGATCAGGGTCCAGATGATGGCCGAGAGAATTCCGAGCGCGCTCCGCGCAGTGAACTGACCCCCGGTCGCCCCGACCACGGTTTGCAGCGTATACAACGGGCTGGTGCCCAGGTCGCCGAACACCACGCCGAGCGCGGCCAGCGTTGCCCAGCGCGGCGCCCGCGCCTGGTTGACTGATGTGCCCGGGGGAATATCGGTTGCTTCTGTTTGCGTCGATCGTTCTCGTTGCATCGAATGTGACAATATCATCCTGCGCAGCAGGCGCGCGGCCAAATTCGCCGTATCGCCCCTCGGCTGGCGGCTCTGCCGGCGTTGGCGTAGTCCGCTTCCGACGCGTGGAAGCGTTGCGCGCCGCTGCGCGCGGCGCGATCAATTGCGTATGTTGGCAACATGCGCGCCAAGATTCGCTTTGCTTTGATGGTGGCTCCAGTGCTGCTGGGGATGGGCATGGGCACCGCGCTGTGCGACGGCGTGGCCGTCAAGATCATCAACAACGGTACACAGGATGTCGTGGTGACGATTTACGACACCAGCACCCAGCCTTACAGAACCATCCTCACGAACGCCCGCATCAACGGCTTCACCTCGATTCCGGTCTCCATGATGACCGACTCCACGGGCAGAGCCAACATGTCATGGACCGCGACCACCGTGGATCCGAATGATCGCAAATGCGGTCATGCCTCCAGTGCGG
>Ga0302311_10007805_pt1 | contig 10848 bp, 6 predicted proteins | sample III_Palsa_N1_3_FD_200449 | JGI IMG/M metagenome (GOLD analysis project Ga0302311, IMG submission 200449) | Peat permafrost microbial communities from Stordalen Mire near Abisko, Sweden - III_Palsa_N1_3 | ecosystem: Environmental > Terrestrial > Soil > Palsa > Peat permafrost | place: Sweden...
CGAGATCCTGCGTAGTGGAGAGGCATAGTGCACATCCCAATGCGCTACGATTTCGTGCAACAGGCACATCAGCGCGCAGACGAAAAGGATTAGCACGTTAACCTGGAATATGAGGCACAACAGAATCGGGATGCCGAGTTGCAGTCCCATTAAAGAATGAATGAGCGACTCTTTGAGACCCGACGTACGCTCAACGTGCGTCGCGCGATGGCATGCCCAATCGATGAAGCCTGCAATGCCCCACACCGGCAGCAAGCCGTACAGAATCATGTTGATCAGCAGATGCTTCGTATCAGCCATGGAGGCCGGCGCGCGGGGCGGAAATCGGAGTCATTGGACGTTCCTGTCGGTATCCGATTGGCAATGTCCGGGTTATGTTAATGCGATTTCAGTCTGGTGCCCGTTAAGACCGTCACAGTAACGCACGTCAGAGCCGCGGCCTCATCCTCCGCGAGGGTACCTGGGCTTGGCGCCCAAAAAATACATACCTACTCTGCGGCGAAGGAGCTTCGCACTTGATTTTAGTTTGCGCCGTAGCACCACGATACCCCAGCTTCGACGCCGCCGTGCGCGTGGCCAGGCGGGTGTTGGCTGACCGAATTGCCGCCGGCCTGGCCGGCGGCAGCCCCTAAAATTTAAATCGTATGCCTATGGTGGGATCGATGTTGGTCGTTTGGTAGGTGTACCCGTTGGCCAGTCCATTGTGTACGCCGCTGTACATCGCGCCGGCATAACCGTCGAACCGCTTCGTGAAGTGATAATCGGCCTGGAAGGAGAATGCCTGGAGGCTACCACTGCAGGTGGCACTAGTCTTGGTCTCACAGCCTACCGTTGAAGCGGTCGTGCCATAGGCACCTTGGTGTGAACCATAGTAAGCGCCCACGAGGTCGAGATTCGGCAGTACGCTATAGCGGAGGCCGGCCCAATACATCTGGACGTTCTTCTCTTCGGTATAGGCTTTGTTGTTAACGACCGCCAGGATGTAGCCGCCGATATCCACGAATCCGGCAGACAGAGGATGCGTTGGGTTGGCGAACTTGATGAGTTCGTAGCCGGTGTAGAACTTCAGCGCGTTCCAGGTGTACAGCCCCATTAAGGCGTAGGCTGTGTTGTCGGAGACCGTCGCGGCCACGGAGTCGGAGGCTGAGTAACCCAAGGTCGGTAGTGTCGCGACTTGTGCGGAAGTCAAGGTCGAGGCCGAGACAGCGTCGTTCACCTTGGAGTAAAAGGCATCGACCGAAGCGCCTGCGTATTGCGCGCCGATTACCGCTTGAACCGCGGTATTCGAACTACCGTTGGAGCCGTTGAGCTTATACAGCGCCCCAACGTGCACGATATCGCCGAACACGGCGTCGTACTTCAACATCGAGTCGAGTCGTTTATCCTCGGTGGTGCCGCCCCCTTGATAGGTTCCGGAGGCGCCGATGAGACCGAACGCGTTGGAGTCTTGATTGGGATCGTACTTGATCGTGCCCTCGGTGAGGATCGTCAGCTGACGGCCGAAGGTCACGGTGCCGAACGTCTTCGAGGAGAGGCCCGCGAAGGCGGTTTGAAACGCTTGGCCGGCCGAGCTGCCGTCGTAATCTACCGAGGAATTGGCGGTGGTTTTGCCATTGTTCGATGTGATCGATTTCAGTGAATTCGCGATCTCTCCCGACTGAGGATTGAAGAAGGTTTCGAGTCTGAAAACCGCCGACCAATCGCCGACTTGCAGAGGCTCGTTGCCCTGTAGGCCGACGCGTGATTGCCCTTCGTTGCTTGGCGTGACGCCGAACACCGACTGACGGCTATTCTTCTGCACGATGTTGCCGCTGGCGGCGGGACGAAAGTCGCTCAAGGGAGCGCCGTGTGTCTCGTACTGCAATCCTAAGTCGATCACGCCGTATAGAGTGATGCCATGAAATGTCAGGGAGTCATCATCCGTGATTCCTGGGCCACTCTTCTGTTGCCCGACGGCACTGAGCGAAACCACCATGGCACCCGTAAACGCCGTTACGAGCCACGCACGGCTTGCCGCACGCTGTGCGCGTGTTTCCTTCTTTAATCTCATTACATCCCTCTTTGCTATTTGTCTGCGGACGATGCCGTGAATACCGGCTAGAACTACTGATGCTCTGCGGCGTTGGACTGCGTTTTCATCGGAGGCAAGTCCGCCGCCGCCCTATTGGTCGTCCCCGATCCGAGCTGGAGGTTGCCAGCAACGTTGGGGAGCCTAACCAGTGACGGGTGGGTGAAGGAAGTACTTGTGCGCTATATCCATATATCAATTGCGCATGGGCGGCCTGCGCAACGCCAGCTCACGCCGCGATCGAAGGTTCCTAAATTCCAAGTCAGCGTGCTTACAAGTAACTTCAGCGATCTATGGAAATACAGAGCGTTAGCGTACCGCCAATTGACGCAACGCCTTCTCAAATACCTCGGCCGGCTGGCCGCCTTGAATGAGGTGCTGGTCGTTGATGATCACGGAGGGTACCGCCCGGATGCCGCGGTCCGCGTAAAACTTTTCGCGCCCGCGCACCTCGGCCGCGAATTCGTCCGATTTTAGGATCTCGGCCGCGCGATTCGTATCCAGACCGACTTTTTGCGCGACGTCGAGCAGCACTGCATGATCGCTGGGATTGCGACCCTCGGTAAAGTAGGCCGAGAAGAGCGCGCTTTTCAGCGCTTCCTGCTTGCCGTCGATCTCGGCCCAATGCAGCAATCGATGCGCGTCAAAGGTGTTATAGATCCTGCCGCGCTTTTGCATGTTGAATTCGAATCCCAATTCGGCGCCGCGAGCCCTGATGTTCTCGCCGTTGCGCGCGATGTCCGCAGGCGTGGACCCGTACTTTTGGGCGATATGTTCCGTGATGTCCTGGCCTTCGCCGCCCATCTGAGGATTGAGCTCGAAGGGTTGAAAGTGCAGGTCCGCCGCGACTTCGCCCTTGAGCGATTTCAGTGCGGTTTCCAATGATTTAAGCCCAATCACACACCACGGACAGGACACATCCGAAACAAAATCAATTTTAACTTGCGTTGCCATTAATCCTCCAGGCAGTCACGAAGTCGGCTTCTGAACGGTTATGGGGATCGTTGGCGGTATTACAACAATGACCGGCACCGCTTCGCACCGGCCGGGGATCGGCCACACCGTGAGTCTGGGGGCAATACACGCCCGCCGAGAGGCCCTACAGCTTGATACCATGGGCGGATGAATCCACCACCCTTCTCCCCCGTCCGGCGCTGGCTGATCCTTGCGATATGGGTGGTGGTGGCGCTGGCCGCGCTGCCCTTCGCGGCTCGGGTCAACGATGAACTCGATGCCGGGGTCCGGCTGAAGGGCAGTGAGTCCTCACGTGTGGAGGCGGTGCTGGACCAGCAGTTCGAGTCCCCGATAGCGAAGATCGCGCTCTTGAGGATTGCCGGGGCGCCGGACCCTCGCACCGCGGATGGCGAAGCCTTGCTGCGACAGGTCGGCGACCAAATCCGCAACACCCCCGGCGTGCGCGGTGTCTTGTCCTATCAAGACCGCCTAGATTCCTTGTTCCTTGGCGAGGACGGTAGCCCAATATTGATCGTCGGCATGAACGCCCCCAAAGGAGCCGAGGAAGCTTTGATGACCAGGCTTGGCCAGTCGACCGAGGCGTTGCGTGTCCAACTCGAGGGGAAGTATCCAGGTATTGCCTTTGGCTGGACGGGTGAGGCAGCCGTCAACGCGGAACTGCGCCGCATCAGCGCCCAAGAGACGCGCGCCGCCGAATTGCGGGTTTTTCCGCTCACCCTGGTGGTGTTATTGATCGCATTCCGCAGTCTGATATCCGCCATGTTGCCCGTCCTCTGCGGCGCTTTGACGGTGGTGGTGGCACTCGGGGTGGTGGCCGTGGTGAACAAGGTTTGGCCGTCATCCCTCATCGTCGTCAGCATCGTCAGCATGGTGGGGCTGGGGCTGAGCATCGACTATGCGCTCCTGATCGTGAGCCGCTACCGGGATGCTCTCAGGGAGGGATTGTCGCGGCCGGAAGCGGTGCTTCAAGCGGCCAAGCGCGGCGGACGCACGGTTCTCGTGTCCGGCACGGCGGTAGCCATCGGGTTCGCCGCGATGCTCATGGTGCGGGTGAGCGAGATCAGGTCCATCGGCATGGGCGGGCTGATCGTCACCACGGTCGCCGTGCTGGTCGCAAGTACACTCCTGCCGATCCTGCTTGCCTGGATTGGTCCATGGATCGACGCCGGTTCGCTTGGGTTTGCGCGTCCGGCCACCACGCAAGGCCACTGGCGGCGCTGGGCATACTGGGTCATGCGACATCCTTTGCGTGTGCTGGCGGTCGCCGGGTTACCGCTCATACTTCTAGCCTCTCAGGCGACGCATCTGCGCATTGACCTGCCACGCGGTCGGTGGCTGCCTGATACAGCCCAATCGGTGCGCGTGCTGCATGAAATAGATGCCGCTGCCCGGGGCAGCTTCGGCGAGATCATTCAAGTGATTCTCTACCTTCCGCCGGGAACCACCATTCAAGACGAGTCGGGTTGGCGCGCGGAATCGAAGCTCGCGAGGTTCTTCGCGCGCGACCCGAGGATTCAGCATGTCTGGGCGGTCACCACGCTGGCTTCAGTACCTCTGGGCGGCCCCGAAATCCTGAAGCGTCTTCCTGACGCCCAGCGGCGGAGTTTCGTCAGCGCGGATGGCCGTGCGGTCCTGCTCGCATTGGTGCCGCACAAGAACCTGGCAGCGCCCGACGCGGTGCGGTTTGTGCGGGAGATCCGCGCGGCAAATCTCGAGACCATCATCGGAATTGCGGGCGGGCACCTCGACGTGGGCGGTTTGCCCGGCTTCAACGCGGATTATGAAGATACCATCAAGAGCGCGCTGGGGCCCGTCATCGTAAGCGTCATTTGCGCGACGCTGCTGGTTTTGTCGCTCGCGTTTCGCAGCGTACTGATTCCCATCAAAGCGGTGGCGCTGAATCTGCTTTCGGTGGCTGCCGCCTACGGCGCCGTAGCCATTGTCTTTCAGCACGGGCTCGGGTCGCGCCTCGTGGGGCTCCCTAGCCCGATGCATGGCGGCTTTCCGGTGTTGCCCATCGTCGTATTTTGCATCGTCTTCGGCTTGAGCATGGACTACGAGGTATTCATCGTCTCGCGAATTGCCGACGGCCGCCGCGCGGGGCTCGCCGACGACGCCGCGCTGGTCGAGGGACTGGCGAGCACGGGCCGGGTCATCACTTTCGCCGCGTCCATCATGGTCATGATCTTCGGCGCGTTCGTTTTCGGCGACTTCGTGCTCATCAAGATTCTGGGCTTCGCGCTGGGCGTCGCCGTCTTCCTGGATGCGACGGTGATTCGCATGGCCGTCGGGCCGGCTCTCATCCGGCTCGCGGGGCGGTGGAATTGGTGGCCCGGCCGCTGAGCGTCACCGCACCAATACGCTGCCGTGAAGCGGTTCCAACCAATCCGGGCTCGATAGCCGCCACAATCTGCCCCAATTGCTTCATAGGACTTCCCGAATGACCTTGCACTCTATGCGTTGTGCAATCATGAGGGTAACGCGATGGGTCCTGGAGATCTCGAGGTCTGGTCGAATCACTTCGAATATCACGCCCTGCGCCCCAGCGATGTTGCGCAGGATACTTCCGATTGTCTGCGGCCCGAAGAATTGCGGCTCATTGCGAATTCCATCGCGACCGTGCAGCTCGGCGAGCAGGCAGCTGGGCCAGAGCTTCTGCGCGCAACCGAGCGCTTTTCCCAGACGAAGCGGACTGCGCACTTGGCCAGAATTATTGAATTGCTCATACATGAGGAGTTGCGTCATGGGTCGCTCCTGCACGTCTTCATGCGGAATCATTGGATTCCCATGAAGAGGTCCGGTTGGAGCTATCCCCTGTCGGGGTTTATGCGAGGGCTCGCGGGGCTGCATTGGCAATTGAGCATGCTCATCAGCGCTGAGCTGACAGGAATCGTCTATTACCGCGCACTCGAATCCGTTACGGACTGTCAGCGCCTGCGGCTCCTCTGCCGCGTCGTCGTTTCCGATAAGCTTGCCCACGTCGGGTTCGAGTCTGAGCTATTGACCGCGCTACGAGCCGATCGGCCCGCTTCATTGCAGGCGCTCATGCGATCGGCTCATCGGACTTTCTTTACGAGCGCCGCTGTTGTTGTTTGGTGGACTCACCGTGCCGTGTTGCACCGGGCCGGACATAGCGCTGGGAGTTTCCTGCGTTCCTGTCTGGCTCAGTATGAGTTCTATATGGAGCCAACCCGCGCACCGGCGGCAGTCACTTCCAGTTGAGTGATCCTCAAAGGGCAATGCCATCCCTATCTAAACCATTGATGTTTCACGATAATGCCGCGATTGAGAACCAGCACCCGTACGGCGGAATTGCGGGTGCGCTACATTGGCGGCCTCAGGAAGGAGCGATGCTTGGGTCTCAGGTATGTAGTTAATTGGGGCACGCCGAGTGATTGAGATCGGATAATGTCCGACGCCAAAGCGCTAATCGTCGAAGGTTTGCGGCGCCGTCAGGAAGACGGCGTGGCCGCGGCATTGGATTGTTTTACCAGAGCGGCGCAACTCGAGCCCAAGTCTTACTTGCCACTGCTCATGCTCGGCAATGCCGCCAGTGAATTGGGCGAATGGGACGCTGCCGTGGGGCATTTGGAGCGCGCACGGAGTTTGGCGCCGTACAATCATGTCGTTCGCTTCAATCTCGGCTTGAACCAGCTTCTCCGAGGATACGCGGACCCGGCTATCGCAGAATTGCAGGCGGCCTGCGACCTGCATCCCGTGGACCTAGCTGCTCGCTCCTGTTATTTCTTGGGATTGCATCATTCCGATGGGTTTGGTCCAGAAGAGATCGCGGCAAAGATTCGCGAGTGGGGAGCCTGGTTTGCCGAGCGGCATGCGCCGAAGCTGCGGTGGGTTCCGCGGGAGGACGCGAACCCTCGTGACACGCTGCGAGTGGGATTCGTTTCCGGCGATTTTCGCGAGCATTCGGTGGCTCACTTCTTCGAACCCATAGGCGCTGAACGGGATCCTCAGGCGTACTGGTATGTTTTCTATAACACCTCGCCGGAGCGGGATCTTGTCACCGAACGAATGCGTGGGTATGCCGACGAGTGGCGCGACGTTGCGCAACTGACCGATCCTGCGCTGATGGAGTTGATCGCCCGGGATCGCATAGACATTCTCGTGGATTTGTCTGGCCATACCCATGGCGGCCGGCTGGCTGTGTTCGCCGGCCGTGCGGCACCGGTTCAAGTGACCTATTTAGGGTTCCCCAATGGCACGGGACTACCGGCCATGGATTATCGCATCACCGATGCCATCACCGATCCGCCGTCCGCGGACGAATGGCACGTGGAACGATTGCTGCGCCTGCCGGATTCACAGTGGTGCTACCGGTCATTCAGTCCGCCGATGGCACCTGGCCCACTGCCGGCGCTCGCCGCCGGCTTTGTGACGTTCGGGAGTTTCAACAGCTTGACGAAGGCCAGTGATGGCTTGCTGCGCTGCTGGGGAGACTTGCTGATGCAGCTGCCCACCTCTCGCCTGCGCTTGACCCGCGTTCGCAGCTCCCTGCGCGCTGCGGATATCGTGGCCGCGCTGGGGCAATTGGGGGTCGCTGCCGGGCGTATCGACTGTGTGCCGCATCGGAGCGACGTGCCGCAAGGGACCCAATTTGCCGGGGTCGACATTGCGCTGGATCATTATCCCTACAATGGCGTTACGACAACTTGCGAGTCGCTTTATAACGGGCTTCCAGTGGTATCGCTGTACGGCCGCCACAGCGCTTCGCGCAGCGGCCTTGGCATTCTGAGCAGTCTGGGGCTCGGCGAACTGGCCGCATCCAGTCCGCAGGACTATGTGCGAATCGCGGTGGCGTTGGCCCGTGATCTTCCGCGGCTGGAACAGCTGCGCGGTTCTTTGCGTACCCGTTTTGACCAATCCCCGCTGCGCGATGAAAAACGTTTTGCCGCAAACTTCGAGCAGGCGCTCCGTACGGCCTGGCAGGGTCGAACGACCTGACATAGAGCGCCATCGCACGCGACTGCCGTCGCGTTCCGACCGTGGTTGAGATAAATTGTCGCGGACATTAAAACTACTCATGGAGTGAATGACGCTTGCGTATCAAGGGAGTGATGGGACCTAAGTTAACTGGCGTATTCGCCATTGCGGCAGGTTTGAACGGATCGATGGTGGAGGCCGGGCCTGCGCCGTCCGTCGAAGCGACACCGCTCAGCGCCTATGGATCTCTGCCGACCCTCGACAAAGTCGATTTGTCGCCGGATGGCCATGCCATCGCCTTCGTCAAGAACGGCGGCGATGAGCAAATCGTCATGATTTACCGAATGGGCCAGCAGGCTCCCACGTCAGGGATTCATCTCGGCGATTTGAAACTGCGGTCGCTGCTCTGGATGGATGACGATCATCTGCTCATCACCATGTCGACCGCTCTAAAGGCACCCGTCGGCTTCACGGGGCCGCTCAACGAGTGGTTCCTACCCCAGACTTATGAGATTTCCAAAAACAAATTGACGCCGATGCAGTTCTCCACGACGGGTGCGCGCATCAGCAATATCATTTGGCGTATGCCTTCGATTCGAGAAGTCAACGGGGCCGCAATGGCTTACGTCGGTGGATACGATGAGAATTGGAATCGAGTTCTTTACAAATATAGGGCTAGCGACCACCAATCATGGATCGTCGCCACCGCACACGAACCGTACGACGATTGGTTGGTCGATGCGGCGGGAAATATAGCCGCCGACTATACCTACAGCCAGCATATCGGCCGCTGGAAAATACGAGTCCAACACGATGGGTATCTGGTGGACGCGAGTTCCGGAACGGCAGCCATAGACTTTCCGGAGATTATCGGTTTCGACCCGACCGGGGCCTCGCTCTACGTCGAGTTCGTCGAACAAGGAAGCCGCGTGTGGAAGCCCTTGTCGCTTAAGGACGGCGGATGGGGAGCGCCGCTGGCAAAGGGAGCGCCATTCTCGGACACGTTCATAGATCGTTTGACGGGCCATATCGTCGGTGGCCAATACCGGACCGTCGCGCACACCGAAAACGTTTTCTTCGACCCGGAGCTCCAGGCCCATTGGGATGCGATATCGAGAGCGTTTCCCGGCGAAATCGTCGAGTGGGAATCGAATTCGGATGATTTCTCCAAGATCGTCGTGAAGGTACAAGGCGTCAAGGATGGCTATTCGTACCAACTCTTCGACTGGTATACGCACAAAATCACGTTCGTCGGGAATGTCTATCAAGGCATCAAGTCATTGGCGGAGGTGAAGGCCGTTACGTACCCGGCCGCCGACGGACTCCCCATCCCGGCAGTGTTGACGCTTCCCGCCGGCCGCGAGGCGAAAGGGCTGCCGTTGGTGATGCTGCCTCACGGCGGCCCGGCGGCGGTGGACGAGGTGGGTTTCGATTGGTGGGCTCAGGCGTATGCCGCACAAGGGTATGCCGTCCTACAGCCGAATTATCGAGGCTCCAGTATCGACAACGGCTTTATGGAAGCCGGGTACGGCGAGTGGGGTCGAAAAATGCAGAGCGACTTGTCCGACGGTGTGCGCTATTTGGCGCAACAGGGAATCATCGACCCGAAGCGGGTGTGTATTGTGGGCGCGAGCTACGGCGGCTATGCCGCGTTGGCAGGCGTCAGTCTAGAACCCGCGGTCTATCGATGCGCAGTAGCTGTTGCGGGTATCGGTGACCTGAAACAGATGTTGTTCGAGAACGGTCCGTGGAATAACTCCGGGAACAGCTTTGGAGAACGATACTGGGATCGCTTCGTGGGCGTTTCCGGTTCGGGCGATCCCAAAGTGGCGGCGCTGTCGCCCGTGGATCACGTCGATGCGATTACGGCTCCCGTGCTGTTGATCCACGGCACCGACGACACCGTCGTTCCTTTCGACCAGAGCAAGAGAGTGCTGGCCGCGATGAAGCGAGCCGGCAAGCCGGTGGAACTCGTGACGCTCAAAAATGAGGATCATTGGCTATCGCGCGGCGAAACGCGACTGCAAATGTTGGAGGCGTCGGTGGCCTTCCTGAAGACGAATAATCCGCCCGATCCGTAAATCGAGGCCGTACCTTCGGAGCACGGTTTCGACGGTTTGTTCGTCTCGGGTAACGATTTGCTCAAGCCCGGCTGGGCGACTCAGACTTTTCCCTTAAGGGCTTGTCGCCCGCCGACGATCTGATATAAGGCTAGAGCAGAGGGAAGGACAAAAAATAAATAAAAAGTGACTGGGCCCGTAATAGATGCGTTCCCGGTGAGAGAGACCATGGATGGGCGTACTTGTCGATCACAATCAACAGTATCAAAGGGAAGGGATGAATCCATGAAACTAGGAACTAAAATTACGTCACCGCGTGTGATCCAATTGGCGGCAGCGGGGCTCGTGAGCGCCTGCTGGCTAAGCCCTGTCATGGCCGCGGACACCTCAGCCGTCGCAGTCGATTCAGCGGAATCGATGGCCCGCGAGAATTGGCGCGCGGCCATGGCGCACAACGTTGCGGCACCGGAAGGCTGCTCTCACGCGTCTTATCCCAGCCTCGTCTGGGAAGCCGTGGAGTGCAAGGTGGCGCATCCGCTCTTTCACCCCGTATTTCACAAGCCCGACAAGGGCACGGCGCAAGTCGTGGGCAACGGCAACGATTACGTCGTTAGCGTATCGGGCCTCATCACCGAAACGCTGGGAACCTTTCCGACAGTATCGGATGTAACGACCGAAAAGAGCGTCGGCGTTGCCGCGTTTGGCGATGGCGGCATCCTGGGGTCGAATGAGTATACGCTCCAGGCCAACACGAACTACACGGGCACTACCGCGGCTTGCGCCGGCCATAGCGGCTGTACCGTATGG
>Ga0302311_10007806_pt1 | contig 10848 bp, 9 predicted proteins | sample III_Palsa_N1_3_FD_200449 | JGI IMG/M metagenome (GOLD analysis project Ga0302311, IMG submission 200449) | Peat permafrost microbial communities from Stordalen Mire near Abisko, Sweden - III_Palsa_N1_3 | ecosystem: Environmental > Terrestrial > Soil > Palsa > Peat permafrost | place: Sweden...
TGGCGAAGAACGTGGCCTCGGCAATGGCGTCGGGTCGGGCCGAGGTCACCAGCACAAAGGCGGTGCTGGGGTCGGCCAGCAGTTCGCGGACCGCACCGGCGCGGGTCCGGAACCCCTCCTCCATGCCCTCGAAGGCCTGGAAGAAGCCGACGGCGTCCTGCACGATCTCGGCGCCGGCCACCTTGGAGATGGTGCGCAAGAGCGCCTGGGTGGCCACCCCGACCGCCTTGAGCGACATGCGGGTGGGCAGCAACAGGGCCCGGAAGAGGCGGTTCTCCAGGAAGCGGGTCAGGCGACGGGGCGCATCGAGCAGGTCGAGCGCGTTGCGGGTGGGCGGTGTGTCCACCACCACCACATCGAAGTCACCTGAATCGACCAACTCGTAGAGCTTCTCCATGGCCATGTACTCCTGGGTGCCCGATAGGGCGCCGGCCAGGTTCTGGTACAGGCGGTTGGCCAGAATCCCCTCGGCCTGTTCGGGCGACCGGGAGTAGCGATGGACGAGGTCGTCGAAGGTGCCCTTCGTATCGAGCATGAGGGCGTGCAGGTGACCGCTCCAGTCGCCCTGCACCTCCGTCGGCGTATTGGCCAGTGACTGGACGCCGAGCGAATCGGCCAGGCGGCGGGCCGGGTCGACGGTGACGACGCAGGAGCGGCGACCGGCCCGGGCGGCGGCCAGGGCGAAGGTGGCCGAAACGGTGGTCTTCCCTACTCCCCCCGAGCCGCAACAGACGACGACCTTGGCCTCCGTGACCAGTTCCTGGAGGGCGCTCACCGGGATGGGAACCTTCCGGACTCCCTTTTCAAAACGATGCACATTCTTGTGAAGCCTTCACATATTTGTGAATGGTTCTGAAAACAACTACCGGGACAGAGAGGTAGGCGGGAGGTCTCGGCTCTCATACCGACGCACCCTCGGGCTCGGGCTCGGGCTCGGGCTCGAGCTGCGCAATGGCGTCGGCCAGCGCGTCGGCCAGTTGTTGGGTCTCGGCCGGCCCGATGGCGACGGCCGTCATTTGCGGGACCAGCAGCTGGGGCAGCGGGAGGTCCCGGGCCATGCGCTCGAGCTGGTCCTTCGAGATGGCGTGGCGCTCCAATCGGAACAGACGGGCCGCTTCAAGGGCGTCGAGGTGTTCCGGCTTGACATTGATCCCGGCGGAGGCGACCACCGCCTCAGTCGATTCATCGAGACCGACCGGAGCGGTGTCGCAGGCGTTGACGATGACCGGGCCCAACTGCACTCCGGCCTTGTCTTCCAGGGTGAAGGCCGACTCGATGGTCTCGCTCACCGGCATGTCCTCGGGCAGGGTGACCAAGATGACGCGGCAACGGGCCGGGTCGGAGAGCAGCTCCACCACGTCCTGGGCCTGGTTACGGAGCGGCCCACCGCGGGCGGCGTTGACCAGCCCGCTGGCCGAGGTGAGGAAGGTGATGGCATGACCCGTGGCCGGGGCGTCCACCACAATGAGGTCGGCTACCTGGTCCCGTTCGAGCTGCTTCACCTTGCCCAGCACGAGCACGTCGCGGATCCCGGGAATGGCGGTGGAGACGACGTCCACCACGCCGGAGCTGACCAGGCGCTTGGAGACCCGCTTGAGGCCGTGATCGATCAGATATTCGACCAGGGCGTCGTCCGGGGTGATCCGACGGGCCCGGATGGAGGACTGGCCCAGACCGGGGTCGGCCGCCTGGAGCTCGATCTCCTCGTAGCCCAGATCCTCGGCCATCCCGAAGGCGCCGGTGATGCCCGACTTGCCCTCCAGCTCCACGATCAGGACGGAAAGGCCACGCTGGCTGGCCATTCGGGCCAGCGTGGCCGACATGGTCGTTTTACCCACGCCACCCTTGCCCGCCACCACCAGAACGTGACTCTGTGCGCAGAAGGTCCCTACGTCCATGTCAGGGCGAGCGTAGCGGGAGCATTGGCCTTTCCGGGTGGTCCGCCAGAGAAGAACCTGGTCACGCCCCTTGAACCTTCTGTCGGTCCGGGGATATGTTGGCCATGCAGGGGGATCAGAGGTAGTCGTTTTGGGGGTTTACATGCGCCAGGGACCAGATATGTGGCAAGTGAAGGCTGCTTGTCGAGGACCGCAGTCGTCGGCTTTCTTTCCACCGACTCATGCTGAGCGGAAGGAGGAGAAGGCCGCTCGTGAAGTACGGGCCAAGGACATTTGCAGCAAGTGCTACGTCCGTGGCGAGTGTCTTGACTACGCCATCCGTATCCGCGAGCCGCACGGCATTTGGGGCGGAATGAACGAGGTCGAGCGCAAGCTCGTGCTTGATCGCCGAGCGAGCTGAACTACCGGCCGGCGGGTCGCTCGGCCGTCGGGCCGGGCTCAGTGTTTGAGGTGCATCTTCTGATCGGCGGCCAGCACGCCGCGGGCGTGACAGACCTTGGTGGGTCGTTGCCCGGTCACCGCGCACACGCCGGCGGTGATTTCGTTGGCCGAGGCCAGGACAGCCTGGGCCACCGGGTTCTCCGGCACTGAGAGATCGGCGGCGATCTGGCTCTGGCTCAGGCCGGCCAGGATCGACGGGCTGAAGCTCGAGCCGACCAGCACGTAACGGTTGGCGATGTCCAGCAGAGGAAAGGTCGTGGCCGAGGTGTCGTAGGCCGCCACCGAGGCCGCCTGGCGCCGGGTCGGCTTCTGCAAGGACGTGTACCCGGACCCGGTCGGGATGAGCGTGCTGTAGCGCTCGTCCGCCTGCAGGACGACCCAGACGCTCGAGTAGGTGGCGTGCGAAAGGGTGAACGTGTCGGTGTCTGAGAAGGCGTCCGACCCGCTCGACTGCATCAGGCCCACGTGCCCGAAACTCCCGAAGCGCGAGAGGGCGACGATGAGCGGCCACCGTTCGGCGGCGGCGTAGGGGGCGAATTCGGCGCCATAGAAGAAGACGACCGGCACCGATGCCGCGTGCCTGGTCGAGGTGGTCCACATTGAAGGATTTCTGGTGGCGACCGGGGCCACCGTCGAGCTGTTGGGGGTCGTCACCCCGACGGCATTGCTGGCCGAAGCGGGCACCTGGGCCAACGACTGCATGAGTGAACTCGGCGCCGGGGAGAACGTTTCAGCCGTGGTGGGTTGGATGTTGGTGTTGTCCTTGTGCCGGATGATCACCAGGGCGGCCAGCAGAATGATGGCCACGATGATCAGGCCGAGGGCCGCATAGCGACGCGGGATCATGTGCACGACAGGCACCGTGTCCTGCTCGTGGGCATCAGGGCTCATGCGGGTGCTCAGGTTAGACGAGGGCTCTGGACGGCCCGGAGGCGCCCGGCCCGCGACCAGTAGCCTCGCCAGCGTGCCATCGAACCCAGCTGACAAAGTCGTGATGAGACCGGCGGCGACCGTCATGTTGGTGCGGGACGCCGCCGAACCGGTGGGTGACGACGTCCTCGAAGTACTGATGGTTCGACGCAACCTGAACTCGGATTTCGTCGGTGGGGCCTACGTATTCCCCGGTGGTTCGGTGGACCTGGCTGACGGCGGCACCGAGGCTGAAGCGGCGTGCGAGGGTCGCAGCGATGCCGAGGCCAGCGCGCTCCTGGGCGTAGCAAGCGGTGGGTTGGCTTACTGGGTGGCCGCCCTGCGCGAGACCTTCGAGGAGTCCGGACTCCTGTTGGCCCGTCGACCCGAGGGCCCGGCCCTCCTGGCCGGCGATGCTGAAGAGGAGGCCCGCTTCGTGACCGAGCGGGCGGCCGTGAACGCCGGCACGCGGCGTTTCCTCGACCTGTGCCGGGACGAGCGGCTTCGCCTCAATGTCGGTGACGTTCACTACTTCGCCCACTGGATCACGCCCAAGGGTGCACCGCGACGCTTCGACACCCGGTTTTTCGTGGCCGCCGCCCCCCCTGGGCAGAAGGCGGCGCACGATGCGGGTGAGACCATCGCCGAGGTCTGGATCACCCCGAAGGCGGCGTTGGCCGGCCATCGGGAAGGTCAATTCGAGATCATCTTCCCCACCATCCGGAACCTGCAGGCCATCAGCCGCTTCCACACCAGCGGCGAGTTGATAGCGGCGGCGGCTGCCGCATCGAGCGCGGTGCCGACCATTGAGCCGCGGGTGATCGCCGATGGGAACGGGGTACGCATTGTGCTCCCGGGTGACGAGGGCTTCGAGGGCGCGCCGCCCACGGGTGACCACCCGCCGCAGGACTTCAACGAGGCCATCCGCGCCATCTCGCTGGCCGCCAACCAGGAAGACCCGTGATCCCCGGCGTGCCGGACTACGGGGTCGGACCGACACCCGAACCCGGCATGCCCCACCAACTGGCGCCCGGACTGGTCCGGCTGACCGCCCCCAATCCCGGTCTCATGACCGGACCGGGGACCAACACCTACCTGATCGGCACCACCGAGCTGGCGGTCATCGACCCGGGCCCGGACGACGCCACCCATCGGGCGGCCATCCTGAAGGTGGGCGCCGAACGCGGCACCATTCGCCACATCCTCGTCACCCACACCCACATCGACCACGCGCCCGGTGCCGCAGCGCTCAAGGTGGCCACCGGGGCCGAGGTCATCGGCTTCGGGCCGGCCGAGCAGTTCGAGCCGGACCGCCGGGTGGGCGAGGGGTGGACCGTGGCCCTACCCGGTCCGCCCAGCCTGACCGTGCGGGCGGTGCACACGCCGGGTCATGCCTCGGATCACCTGTGCTGGCTCATTGAGGAGCAGGGCACCCTCCTCACCGGCGACCACGTCATGCACGGCTCCACCGTGGTGATCCGGCCGCCGGATGGGAATCTGGCCCAGTATCGAGCCAGCCTGGCCCGCCTCAAGGCGTTCGATCCGCCGCTGCGCCGGCTCGCCCCCGGCCACGGCCGGGTCATGGAACGCATCCCCGACATTGTCGATGCCCTGCTGGCCCACCGGGCCGGACGGCACGCCCGGGTGGCGCAGGCACTGCAGGACGCCCAGGTGGCCACCGTCGAGGACCTGATGAGTGTGGTCTACGCCGACGTGACCGAACAGCAGCTACCGGTGGCCCGGTTCTCCCTGTGGGCCCATCTCCGGGACCTGGGTGCATCCGGGGACGCCTTGGCGGTGGACGCTTCTCCGGGCGACGACACCATCGACACGCAATGGCGCTGGGTGGGGCAGGCCTAAGCCGGCACGTCTCCGGCCGCCACCGCGGCCTCGACGCGGGCGATGAGCCGGGCCGAGCAACCTGATGCCTCGACCATTGGGGCGACCTCCTCGGCCACCGTCCGGGCCACCTCGGCGAAGAACGCCGCCAGCTCGCCGTCACCATCGGCCACCGGCAGTCCGGCATCACCGGCCGCGGCCAGGTCGGGGTGCAGCGGGATGGAACCGATGAGTGGGACGCCGAGGGAGTGAGCCAAGCGGGCCCCGCCGCCGGATCCGAAGAGGGCGTAGGTGGTGCCGTGCTCGCAGGTGAAGTCGCTCATGTTCTCGATCACCCCGGCCACCCGCAGGTAGCCCTTGCGGGCCATGTCGGCCGCCCGGGCCGCCACCTTCTGGGCTGCCAGCGGTGGCGTGGTGACCACCAGCATTTCGGTGCGGGGGAGCAGGCGGGCCAGCCCCATCTGCACGTCGCCGGTCCCGGGGGGTAGGTCGATCAGGAGGTAGTCCAGGTCACCCCAGTGGGCGTCTTGGAGGAACTGCTGCACCGCCCGATTGAGCACCAGCCCACGCCACATGATGGCCTGCTCCTCGCCGGCCAAGAACCCCATGGAGAGCACGCGCACCAACCCGCTCCCAAATGCCTTCTCCAGCGGGACCATCTTCCCGCCCCGGGCCTCCACGTCACCCTCCATGCCCAGCAGGCGGGGGACCGAGAAGCCCCAGATGTCGGCGTCGAGGATGCCCACCGTCAGGCCACGCCGGGCCAGGGCCACGGCCAGGTTCACCGTCACCGACGATTTGCCCACCCCGCCTTTGCCCGAGGCGATGGCCAGGACCCGGGTGCTGTCCGCCACTGCGGTCTCGGGGGCGTCCTCCCGGGCCTTCCAGCGCGCCCGGGCCATGACGGCCGCCCGCTCGGTGGCGTCCATGCTGGCCACCCGGATCTCCACCGACTCCACCCAGTCGAGGGACGCCACCTGGCCCCGCACATCGGTCTCGATTTGGGTGCGCAACGGGCAGGCGGCAATGGTCAGGGCCACGTCAACCACTACATCGTTCCCGGTCACGGTGATGTCGCGCACCATGCCCAGGTCGACGATGGTGTCGCCCAGCTCAGGGTCGATGACGGCGCGGAGGCAGTCCCTCACCTGCTCCTGGCGCTCGCTGACGATGGCCGGAGGACCTGGCTCCCTGCCCTCTGTCATGCCGCGATTCTACCTGCGTGGGGGTAAATTCCACCGCTGGCGGCTCGACGTGCTCAGGCAGGGGCGGGGCCGGTAACATGGTCCCGTTCCCGGGCATGTCGCCCTACGGATGGCCAGCACCACGTGGCGCACAACCAGGAGGCTCCTATGACGACCATGACCACTTCGGTCAACATCGGTAAGAAGCCGGCACCGGTCACCCTTACCGAGGTCGCCATCACCAAGGTGGCCGAGCTGCTGGCCCAGGAAGAGGGCGACCTCGCCCTGCGCGTGGCCGTCAAGCCCGGCGGTTGCTCGGGCTACAGCTACGAAATGTTCTTCGATGCCGAGCTGATGGCCGACGACGTCGTGCGTGAGTTCGACAACGTCAAGGTCGTGGTCGACCCGGCCAGCGCCGAATTGCTGACCGGCTCGACGCTGGACTTCAGCGACGGCCTGCAGGGAGCCGGGTTCCACATCACGAACCCGAACGCCACCCGCACCTGCGGCTGCGGCTCCTCCTTCAGCTGAGCGAACCGAGCGCGGCTCCGGCCGTCAGCTTCACCCTCAACGGCACACCCGTCGACGTCACTGACGACAACACCTCTCTCCTCGACGCGCTCCGGGAGCAGCTGGACTGCCGCTCGGTGAAGGACGGCTGCAGCCCCCAGGGTCAGTGTGGTTGCTGCACGGTCTGGGTCGACGGGTCGGCCCGGGTGTCCTGTGTGACGGCACTCCGACGAGTGGCCGGAAGAGGGGTCACCACCACCGAGGGGCTCAGTCCGGCACTGCAGCAACGCTGGGCCGATGCCTTCGTGAGCGCCGGCGCCAGCCAGTGCGGCTTCTGCACCCCGGGGATTGTCCTGCGCCTCGCCGCGCTCTCGGAGGGTCGTCGTCCGATCACGCGGGAGGCCATCGAGACGGCGCTGTTGGCCCATCTCTGCCGCTGCACCGGTTGGCAATCGATCGTCGAGGCTGGCTGCGTGGCGCTCGGCATCGCCGATCCACCACCACTCGCTGCACGCGATCCTCTGCTGGCTTCGTGGCGGGCCCAGATCGAAGGTCCCATGTTCCAGACCTCGGGTCCCGAAGTGGTGCTCGGCGGGGGCGGATTTGCCGATGACTCAGCGCCGTCCGAGGCCCTGGTGCAACTCGGCGCCGAGGGCCAACCGGCCGAGAACCTGGCCGCCGCCCGTCAAGACTCGGGCAAGGTGCAGGGGCGCAACAGCACGGTCCCGTTGACCCATCCGGTGCCGCTCCCCGAGGGCGATTGGACGGTGGTTCTCCAGACCACCTGGGTCGAACCGGCCTACGTCGAGCCCGACGCCAGTTGGTCCGCCCCCGGCCAGCCGCCGTTCTCACCCCTGGCCAATGGCGGCGCCTTCGGAGGGAAGCGGCGCAGTCCCGTCACCGCCCGGGCCCGAACCCTGGCCGACGAACATGACAGGCCGATCCGCGTGGTGTGGACCAGAGAGGATGTGGTCCGGCACGGGCCCAAGCGGCCACCGCTGGCGTTGGGGCTGCGGGCCGATGGCCATGGAGTGCTCCGGGTGGGAGTCACGCCCGGTTCAGGCGATCTGTCGCCGTTGTTCGAGCGGGTGCGCCGGGTGGCACCCAACCTCGAGATCGAGCCGTACGACATCGTGGGCCCACCGGTGGCCGCCGATCTCCGGGGGGCCGGATGGATGGAGGTGCTGGCCGCCCTGCAGTTGTGTGACACGGAGGCCGAGCAGTCGGCGGGCCTGGGCCGGGCCGACGTCACCCTTCCCGGGGGCGGGCGAGCCGCGGTGGCCATTGACCTCAGCACCGGCCGTGGCACCATCGAGGTTGAGGTGTGGGCGGGCGAGGTGCTCGACTCGGTGACCTTGCGCTCGTACGTGCTGGGCGCCGTGCACCAGTCCCTCGGTATGGTCTGGAGCGAGGGCATCGCCGTCGACGCCGACGGGGTGCCGCAAGACCTGACCATCCGCTCCTTCGGCATCATCACGGCCCGGGACATGCCCCAGGTCAAGGTGACCATCCACGAAGGGGACACCTGGCCCGTCAACGGCTCCGATGCCGTCTTCGTGGCCGCGGCCGCCGCGGCCTGGATGGCCGAGGGCCGGCCGCCCCGCTGGCCCACCCGTCGGGGCACTGGCCCCCATTCGTCGCTGTCGCTACGGTCAGAGCGCCGAGAGGAGCACACATGAGTCCCGCCATTGGTCCGTACTCACCAGTCCGCCGAGTCGGTGACTGGGTCATCACCTCGGGTCAGGTCGGCCTGGCCACCGACAACATCGGGCAGTCGGCGTTGGCCGAAGGCGGCACACTGCCCCAGTTGCGACAGGCCCTGGACAACGTGTCCGCCGTGCTGGCCCAGGAGGGTGCGACGTTGGATGACGTGGTCAAGACCACGCTCTACCTGCTCGACATGTCCGAGTTCGCCGCCGTCAACGAGGTCTGGGTCGAGTACTTCTCCGAGAACCGGCCGACCCGTTCGGCCGTCGCCGTGGCCGCCCTGCCCATCGGGGCCCGGGTGGAGGTCGAAGCCTGGGCCTACGTGCCGGTGCGCTGATTCAGACCGGGATGCCAGGCCACCTGGCCGAAGCGGTAGCCCACTGAGCGCACGGTCTGGATCAGGTGGGCGTGCTCTTCGCCCAACTTGGCCCGCAGACGCCGGATGTGGACGTCGACCGTGCGCGCCCCGCCGTAGTACTCGTAGCCCCACACCCGGCTGAGTAGGGTCTCCCGGGTGAACACCTTGGCCGGATGACCGGCCAGGAACCGCAGCAGCTCGTACTCCATGTACGTCAGGTCGAGCACCCGGCCGGCCACTGCGGCCTGGTAGGTCTCGAGGTTCAGCAGGAGCGGCCCGTACTCAATGAGGTCCGGTCGCATGCTCTGGCCGGTGCGCCAGAACAGGTGCTGCAGGCGGGCCACCAACTCTTCAGGTCGGGCCGGCATGACGCAGAAGTCGTCGAAGAGGTCATCGCGCAGCAACAGATCGGCCACCTGCTCGGCCCGGATCACCAGCAGCAGTGGGCTGAGCGGCACCTCGCGCATGCGCACGTGCCGGCAGAAGGCCACCGCGGCCGACATGTCGGCATCGGCCACCACCAGCACGCCCGACCAACCGTCGGACTGGCCCTCGACACCGCTGTCGCCCACGTCCTCGGGTCGGGCCACGGCATGGTGACCCAGCCCGGCCCCTTGCAGGGCCAGGGTGACTTCGGCGGGCAGTTCAGCCGGGTAGCAGAGGAGAGGGTCCATTAGCGGGGGCTCACAAAAGCGGCAGGTAGCGGTCGAGCTCGAACTGGGTGACCTGCGCCTGGTAGTCCTCCCACTCGGCCCGCTTGTTGCGGATGAACCACTCGAAGACGTGCTCGCCCAGTGTCTCGGCCAGCAGCTCGGAGCGCTCCATTACGTTGACGGCGTCGTGCAGGCTGGAGGGCAGGGACTCGATCCCCTTACTGACTAGTTCACGGTTCGACATGGTGAAGAGGTTGGCGTCGGCCTCGTCCGGCAGCGGGTACCCCTCGGAAATACCGCGCAGTCCCGCCGCCAAAATGACCGAAAACGCCAGGTAAGGATTGCACGCACTGTCCGGCGACCGATATTCCAACCGGGTTGATTCGGGCTTGCCGTGCTTGACCACCGGTACCCGCACCAGCGCCGAGCGGTTGTTGCGGGCCCAGCTCACGTGCACCGGGGCCTCGTAGCCGCCGATGAGGCGCTTGTAGGAGTTGACCCACTGGTTGGTCACGGCCGTGATCTCGGCGGCATGGTGCAGTAGGCCGGCGATGAATCGGCGGGCCACCTCGGACAGTCCGTACTCGTCGCGTTCGTCAATGAAGGCGTTCTGCTCGCCCTCCCACAACGAGATGTGGGTGTGCATGCCCGAGCCCTGCACCCCGCCCAGCGGCTTGGGCATGAAGCTGGCGAACACGCCTTCCCGGCGGGCCATCTCCTTGATGATCATGCGGGTGGTCATCACGGTGTCGGCCATGGTCAGCGCATCGGTGTAGCGCAGGTCGATCTCGTGCTGGCTGCGGGCGTCCTCGTGCTGGGTGTGCTCCACCGGGATGCCCATCTCTTCGAGCATGAGCACCGAGCGTCGCCGCAGGTTGCTGGTCAGGTCGGCCACGCTGAGGTCGAAGTACGAGCCCGAGTCGAGGGCCTGGGGCGCATGGCCCGGGTCGGCGTCGGCGAAGTAGAAGTACTCGATCTCCGGGGCGACGAAGAAGGTGTAGCCCAGGCCCCGGGCCCGCTCCAGTGTCCGGCGCAGGGCGTGGCGGGGGTCGCCCTCAAACGGCGACCCGTCCAGGTTGGCGATGTCGCAGAACACCCGGGCCACCGAGTCGTCGTGGTCGTGCCACGGCAGGAGCTGGAATGTCTTGGGGTCGGGGCGGGCCAGCACGTCGGCTTCCTGCACCCGGCTGAAGCCATCGATGGCAGATCCGTCGAAGGTCATGCCCTCATTGAGGGCGTTCTCCAGTTCCGCCGACGTGATGTTGAATCCCTTGGGGGTGCCCAGGACATCGGTGAACCACAGCTGCACGAAGCGGATGCCTCGCTCCTCGACGGTCCGGAGCACATAG
>Ga0302311_10007810_pt1 | contig 10844 bp, 11 predicted proteins | sample III_Palsa_N1_3_FD_200449 | JGI IMG/M metagenome (GOLD analysis project Ga0302311, IMG submission 200449) | Peat permafrost microbial communities from Stordalen Mire near Abisko, Sweden - III_Palsa_N1_3 | ecosystem: Environmental > Terrestrial > Soil > Palsa > Peat permafrost | place: Sweden...
GCCCTGGACCCGCAACCAGCACAGCGCCGTCGCCGGGGCCAAGACCACCTCCTACGCCGAGAACCTGGTCGCCCTGGCCCGCGCCCACGACTACGGCGCCGGTGAGGCCATCCTCGGCAACACCGACGGACAGCTGTGCGAGGGCACCGGCTCCAACGTCTTCGTCGTCCTCGGCGGCCGCCTGCTCACCCCACCGCTCACCTCCGGCTGCCTCCCCGGGATCACCCGCGCGCTCGCCCTCCAGTGGAGCGACGCCGAGGAGGCGGAGCTGCCGCTGTCCGTGCTCCAGGACGCCGACGAGATCCTGCTCACCGGCTCGCTGCGCGACATCCAGGCCGTCTCCCGGGTCGACGACCGCGAACTGCCCGGCGCGCCCGGGCCGGTGACCGCCGCCCTGGCCGCCCGCTTCGCCGAACGCGCCGCCGCCGACCTGGAGCCCTGATGACCACCACGCTGCGCCCGCTGACCGCCGAACAGCGCACCCCCGACGGGGGCAGGGGCAGGCTGTTCGCGGTCTGCGTCAACGGCCGCCAGGTCGGCCGGCTCACCGCCAGCGCCCGCAGCGGGCGGTCCGGCCGACGCGTCGGCGAGATCACCGCGCTGACCATCGACCCGCCCGAGCGCGGCCGCGGGCGCGGCACCGTCGCCGCCCTGGCGGCCGAGGAGGTCCTGCGCGGCTGGGGCTGCGTACGGGTGCGGGCACAGGTCGAGGCGGGAGCGGAGGCCGACGCCGCGCTGCGGCTGGCCGGGGCCCTCGGCTACACCGTGTGCGCCCGGCAGCTGCTCAAGCAACTCCCCGACAGCCTGCCGGAACTCCCGCCCGGCAGCAGCGGACTGCCGCTCACCGCCGAGGAGTTCAGCGACTGGTACGAGGCCGAGACCCGGCGCCGCGCCGACCTGGGGACCGGCCGCGGGCTCACCCCGGAACAGGCCCGCGCAGCCGCCGGGGACAGGATGCGGGAGGCCCTGCCGCACGGCCAGCGCACCGCGGGCACCGTGCTGCGGCAGCTGCGGGCCTCCGGCCGGGAGGTCGGCAGCATCTGGCTGAACACCCGCACCGGCAACCTCCCGGACGCCCCAGGACCGGCCTGGGTGTACTCGGTCCAGGTGGCGCCGGAGTACCGGGGACACGGGCACGGACGCTCGCTGATGCTGCTCGCCGAGCGCGAGTGCCTGGACGTCGGGGTACGCCGACTGGGCCTGGAGGTCTGCGCCGACAACGCCCCGGCGAACGCCCTCCACCACTCGCTCGACTACCGGACGACCCGTCACATCCTGGACAAGCAGCTGTAGTTCAGCCCTGCTCCGGGGCTCCGAGGAGTTCGCTGATCCGCTCCCGCAGACCCTGCTGGCTCTTGCCGCCGTCCAGCCGGGTGCCCGCCACCACATAGGTCGGCGTGCCGGTCACCCCGATCGCCTTGCCCTCGGCGTGGTCCGCGTCCACCGCCAGGATGTGCCGGCCGTCGATCAGCGCGGTGTCCATCTCCTCGGCGTCCAGACCCAGCTCCCGGGCCACCTCCAGCAGCAGCTCCTCGCCGCGCCGGTCCAGCTCACCGGTCCTGGCCAGCACCGCCTCCACATAGGGCCAGCCCTGCCCCTGGACGAACGCCTCCTCGGCGGCCTGGGCGGCGGCGAAGGAGTGCTTGTGCCGGTCGAGCGGGAAGTGCCGCAGCACGATCTGCAGCCGCTCGCCGTGGGCGGCGCGCAGCGCCCGCAGGTCGTCCAGCGCCGTGGCGCAGTCGGGGCACTGCAGCTCGCACCAGTACTCGACTCGGGGAAGGGATCCGTCGTTCATGCGGTAAGTCTCCCATTCGGGGGCACCATGGAAGGGACCGCACCGGTGTGCGGTCAGGGTGAGGGCGAAGGAGGCACGGGCTGATGACCGCGATCGTCTGCTTGGCACTGTCGGCGGCGGCACTGGTGGTCGCCGTCCTGGCCGCGACCAAAGGCCGGTTCCGCCGGGCACTGCGCTGGACCGCGGTGGCCCTGGTCCCCGCCGGGCTCTACCTGGCCGACCTGATCACCGCCTTCTCCCGGATCGGCCACGCCATCGGGGACTGGGCGGCGGACCTGGTGTTCGACCCCCGGGTCTGGACCGGTCTGGGGATGCTCTGCGCCGCGGTGGCGCTGGCGCTGCTCACCGGGATCGGCCGTCGCCGCGTCGGCCGCGCCGCCGACACCTCGGCGGTGCCGCGCGCGGCCGGTGCCCCGCCGGTGGCCGCCGCCCCGGGCAAGGCGCCCGCCATCAGCTCGGGCGGATCCGGCGGCCAGGGCAAGCCGGCCGGGAAGAAGGCCCAGGCCGACGACGGCCTGGGCGACTTCGCCGACGTCGAGGAGATCCTCAAGCGCCGGGGGCTGTGACCCCGACCGGCTCGCTGCCCGCGCTGTCGGCGCTGTCCGCCGCCGTGCGCTGGCGCGCCCGGTAGGCGGCGACGTGCAGCCGGTTGCCGCAGGTACGGCTGTCGCAGTAGCGCCGCGAACGGTTCCGCGACAGGTCGACGAAGATGTGCGCGCAGTCCGGGGCCTCGCAGCGGCGCAGCCGCTCCCGCTCGCCGGAGACCACGATGAACGCCAGCGCCATGCCCGAGTCGGCCGCCAGGTGGTCCGCCAGCGCCGCGCCGGGGGCGAAGTAGTGCATGTGCCAGCCGTGGCCGCCGTGGTTGGTCAGCCGGGGCGTGGTGCCCGCCCGGGCGACCACCTGGTTCACCAGCTCGGCCGCCGCCTCCGGCGACTCGGCCCGGAACACCGCCTGCAGCTCGCCGCGTACCCGTCGCACGTCCGCCAGGTCGGCCGCGGTGAGCGTGCCCACCTCGCTGACGTCGCGGCGCAGCACGAACTGGTCCAGCGCGGCCAGGTCCGGCAGCCCCTCGTGCCCGCAGGCGTCGGGGGCGGTGTTCACCAGTTCCACGAGCGTTTCGAGCGCGTACTCCGTGTCGTGGGTGATCAACACGTCGGGACTCCCTGTCCGGCGTCATGCCCGCGTCCGCTCCCGGCCGGGCCCTGAACCGGTGACTCTACCGCCGGATCACCGCGCCGGTGGGCAGCGCGGCCGAGCCCGTGCGCAGCGGGCCCGGGCATGCCGGAACCGCCTCCGTCCGGGGACGGCGGCGGCCCGGGTGGTTGTGCGGTCCGTGCCCCCGAGTAGCACGGCTGCGCACGGTTGAAGGGAAGGACCGTTTCAGCTCTCCGCGAGGATGTGTGAGAGTTCCCGGTCCAGGTCGAAGTGACGGTGCTCGGTACCGGGTGGTACCGCGGCATCCGTCCGCTTGAGGAATGACTCCAGCGCTCGGGCCGGGGCTTCCAACAGGGCTTCTCCTTCCGGAGAGCTCAGGGCGATGCAGACGACTCCTTGTCCGTGGCTGCGGGAGGGCCAGACACGGACGTCACCGGTCCCGGTCGGCCGATGCAGCCCCTCCGCAAGGAGGTCGCGGGCGAACACCCAGTCGACGGTCTCGTCGGCGCCCGTGTGGAAGGTGGCGTGCACGGCATAGGGGTCGGCGGTGTCGTAGCGCAGGCCCGCGGGGACGGGCAAGGAAGACTCGCTAGACACGATGAGGCGCAGGTGCAGCTCGCAGCTGACCGTGGTGTTCATAAGCGCCAGGGCCTTTCGCTCAGTGTGCGCTCGGGGATCGCACGTCGGCGAACGGACCATCCCACCTGTGCGACCGCTGTAAACCCCTCTGTCCCGATTAGTACGCACCTGGTACCCCTTCCGGCGCAGCCGCAGCACTCGTCACGGGCGCCGACGGCCGCTTCCGCGGCGCGGATCCGGGGCGGATCGGCGCCGCGGTGGGACACGAGTGGCGAGGTCAGGAGCACTGCGCGGGATGCGGTAGGGTTTTCCATGTGCCCAGACGGGGCCTGCGCGATTAGCTCAGTGGGAGAGCGCTCCGTTCACACCGGAGAGGTCGCTGGTTCGAACCCAGCATTGCGCACCGAAGGGAAATCCCCGCAGACCGATTGGTCTGCGGGGATTTCCTTTGCCGCTTCAATTACTGAGCGCTCAATAGTTCCGTACATGTGATTACCATGACCGACCATGGTCGATATCGACCATCAGTCGAAGCGGATGTCCCCGGCCGGGACGACCGCCACGCCCTTGGCGGCCAGCTCCTGCTCGACCTCGGCCGCGATCTCGGCGGCCGGACGGTCGCCGTCCGGGTAGGTCGAGTGGGCCCCGGCGGCCAGGGTCACCTGGTGGCCGCGGGCCAGCGCCGCGAGCGCGGTGGCCCGGACGCAGAAGTCGCTCGCCAGCCCGGCCACGACCAGCGCCACCGGCTCCGGCAGCAGCTCGCCCAGCCGGGTCTCGTGGAAGCTGTCCGGGGCGGTCTTGTCGACGACCGGCTCGCCCGGCTGCTGCTCGTGCACCAGCTCCCAGCCGGGGGTGCCCGGGAGGTCGGGGTCGTCGTGCGTCCCGTTGTTGCGCACGTGCACGACGCGCGCCCCGGCGGCGCGGGCCCGGCTCAGCAGTCCGGTGGCGGCCTCGGCTACGGTGGGCGCGTCGGCCACCGGGTCGGGCGGTTCCAGCATGTTCCGCTGGAGGTCGATCAGGAGCAGCACTGTGGTCATCCCCGGAAGATAGCACTGGCGTTCGAGGGTGCATCGGCGCTGCCGGTAACCGATTTAGCCACCCACCGGCGTCGATGCTAATGTTCTCTCCGTTGCCCCGCGCGATTAGCTCAGTGGGAGAGCGCTCCGTTCACACCGGAGAGGTCGCTGGTTCGAACCCAGCATTGCGCACCAGCAGGACGAAGGACCCTCGTATCCGTGGGGCCTTCACCCGTTTCTGGGCCCCGGCGCGGGAGTTGACGCCACCTCAGGCGGCCTGGCCGAGCTGTCCGCGCAGCGGCCAGGAGGTGTCCACCAGCTCCGGCGAACCACTCTCGCTGAACCACCGCTGCAGCCCCCGCGCCTGCGCCGCATGCCACACCGCCTGCCGCAGATGCAGCTCCGCCGGGGTCAGTTCGGCCAGCCGCTGCGCATGGCGGCGGCCTATCGCCCGGACCAGCTCCAGCGCAGCCGAGGCATCCGCCGCCGCGTCGTGCGCGTCCCGCAAGGCCACCCCGTAGTGCTCGCACAGATCGGCCAGCCGCCGCCGTCCCTTGCGGTAGCGGTCCAGATGCTTGTCCAGCACCCGGGGGTCCAGCACCAGCAACGGCGCACCGGTCAGGTACTCGCCCAGCGGCGCACCCCGGTGCCGACGCAACTCCCGGTCCAGCAGCGTCAGATCGTACGGCGCGTTCATCACCACCAGCGGCACGCCCAGCCGCGCTGTCTCCGCGAGCGCCCGGGCGACCTCCTCCAGCACCACCCGGGCCGGCCGGCCGTGACCGGCCACCCACGCGTCCGTCAGCCCGTGCACCGCCGTCGCCCCGGCCGGTATCGGCACGCCCGGATCGGCCACCCAGTCCTGGCGCAGCAGCGGCCCCCCGGCCGAGGACTGGGTCACCAGCGCGGCGGTCACCACGCGGTCCTGCTCCACGTCCACGCCCGTGGTCTCGGTGTCGAAGGAGGCGAGCGGCCCCTCGTACCAGTGCGTCATCCCGACCTCCCCGGTGGTTACCCCATGTTGTTACCCGGTCACCGCACGCGTTCAATCCTGCTGCCGCCCAGTCAGTTTCACCGGCCCCGGGAACGGAGATGACTCCAGGTGACGGCCCGTCCGTTCCGGGCGGGCGGTCGTCGCTCGACGGGGACGGCGGCAAATGGCGCTGACACAACCCGGTCCGGACGCGCCCCCTCCGCAGTGGGCCGGCGCCGGAGCCGGGCAATCGATGCGGGGTCAACTCGCAGTCACCTCCTGCATGGAGACGCTCCAAGTGGGCTACCTGCACGCGGTCGCGGCAGCCGCGGGCTGCGCCCTCGCCTCGCCCTTCCCCGACAACGGGATCGACTGGCACGTCAGCCACGGCAGCACCACCCACACCGAGGACGACGAAGCCACCATCAAGGTCCAGCTCAAGTGCACCTACCAGATCCCGCCGAATCCCGGCGGCAGCTCCTTCAGCTTCACCCTCGACAACGACCACCTGCGCAAACTCGCCCACACCCGGGTCGCCGTGCACAAGATCCTGGTGGTGATGCTGGTCCCGCGCGAGGTCGAGCAGTGGCTGCTCGCCCGTCCGGACCGGATGGAGCTGCGGCACTGCTGCTACTGGGTCAACCTGGCAGGACATCCGGTCACCGGAAAACGCCGGACGAATGTCCGGATCCCGACGGAACAGGTCTTCGACGACCGGGCTCTGTGCGCCATCATGGCGCGAGTGGGGGCAGGTGAACGCCCATGAGGGAACCGGCCCACACGGGAGGGAAGGCGTGACGGAGATGCGGCGCGACACCCGACCGGAGGCAGTGCCCCCGGTATCCGCCCGGCCCGCCCGCAGACGCCGGGCCCCGGCCGGGACCTCCGCCGAGGACCCGCCGCTGCCCGACCCGGCGCGGGTCGACCCCGACGTCCTGCTGACCCTGCTCGCCCGGCACGGCTGGTGCCGCAAGAGCCGCAGCGAGGGCCGCTACAGCCGCTGGACCCCGCCCGACGACCGCGAGCCGGACACCAGCGTGCTGGTCCCCGCCGACCGCTCCTTCGAGGACAGCGCCGACCTGCTGGAGGAGGCCCTGGGCGCACTGTCGCGCTCCGCCGTCCCCTCCGCCCAGGCCATCCTGGCCGCACTGCTCGTCCCCGGCGACGAGATCCACTGGCGCCGGGACACCCCCGGCGTCGGCGGGGCGGTGCCCTGGGCCGCCGAACAGGACCTGCGCGCCGCCGCCACCGCGATGCTGGTCGCCGCCGCCAAGGCCGGACGCTGCCGGGCCGCCTATTTCGGCGCCCGCCTCGACAGCTACGCGGCGGACTTCCTGGAACGGGTCCTGGTGGTCGCCCCCGGCACCGGCGCCGGGATGCTCACCGCCTACACCCCCGCACCCGACGACAGACCCGCCGCCAAGACCCTGGTCCGAGCCCTGGAGGCGATGCGGGACGCGGTCGACTACCAGCGCGCCACCGGCAGGCCCGACGCCTTCGACGACGGCGTGCTGCTCGGCGTCAGCCGCGAGCTGGTCGCCTCGGTGGTACGGCTGGTACGCGGCAGCGAAGGGGTCAGGATCACCCTGTCCTGGTCACCGGCGGTCGGCGCACCGCAGGGCTTCGGCGACCGCAGGCTGCTGCTGGAGTTCTCGCCCGGCGACCTGCCCGCGCTGGAGGCGGCGGTGCAGCGGCTGGAACGCAGCGAACCCGCGCTGGAGGTCGAGGTCACCGGCGCCGTGGTGCGGCTCAAGCGGCAGCTGCCGGGAGGCAGCGGCGCGGTACGGCTGCGGGTGCTCTCCGGGGCCGAGGTGGACGAGGTCAGGGTCCGGCTGGACGAGGACGCCTACCGGGCCGCCGCCGAGGCCCACCTGGCCGGCGTACCGGTACGGCTGCGCGGGCGGCTGGAACGCAAGGGCGGGTTCCGCAAGCTCACCGAGGCCACCGGACTGGTCCCGGTGGAACTGGACGAGGCCGAGCGGGAGCGGATGCTCAAGGCGCTGCGCGCGGCCGGGACGTCCGGGGACTGAGCACGCGGCAGAGCCGTGCGCGGTCCGGCCCCCGCTCTCGGTACCATCGTGCACGCAGCCCACGCTGCCCACCATGTATGCCGAGCGACAGGAGAGTCCGGTGTCGGACGTCCGTGTGATCATCAGCCGCGAACCCGATCGGGAAGAGCGCGTGGTGACCACGGGCACTACGGCGGCCGACCTCTTCCCCGGCGACCGCGCCGTGATCGCCGCCCGGGTCGGCGGCGAGCTGCGCGACCTGGCGTACGTGCTGTCCGACGGCGACGAGGTGGAGCCGGTCGCCATCGACAGCGCCGACGGCCTGTCGATCCTGCGCCACTCGACCGCGCACATCATGGCCCAGGCCGTGCAGGAGATCTTCCCCGAGGCCAAGCTGGGCATCGGCCCGCCGATCAAGGACGGCTTCTACTACGACTTCGACGTCGAGAAGCCGTTCACCCCCGAGGACCTCAAGGCCATCGAGAAGAAGATGACCGAGATCATCAAGCGCGGGCAGAAGTTCTCCCGCCGGGTGGTCACCGACGAGGCGGCCCGGGAGGAGCTCGCGGGCGAGCCGTACAAGCTGGAGCTGATCGGCCTCAAGGGCGGTGCTTCCAGCGACGACGGCGCCGACGTCGAGGTCGGCGGCAGCGAGCTGACCATCTACGACAACCTCGACCCGAAGAGCGGCGACCTGTGCTGGCGTGACCTGTGCCGGGGCCCGCACCTGCCCAGCACCCGGATCCCGGCGTTCAAGCTGATGCGCAACGCGGCCGCGTACTGGCGCGGCAGCGAGAAGAACCCGATGCTGCAGCGGATCTACGGGACCGCCTGGGCCACCAAGGACGACCTCAAGGCGCACCTGGACTTCCTGGAGGAGGCCGCCAAGCGCGACCACCGCAAGCTCGGCGCCGAGCTCGACCTCTTCTCCATCCCCGAGCAGATCGGCTCCGGCCTGGCCGTCTTCCACCCGCGCGGCGGCGTGATGCGCCGGGCGATGGAGGACTACTCGCGCAAGCGGCACGAGGAGGCGAACTACGAGTTCGTCTACACCCCGCACGCCACCAAGGGCACCCTGTTCGAGACCTCGGGCCACCTGGACTGGTACGCCGACGGCATGTACCCGCCCATGCAGCTCGACGAGGGTGTGGACTACTACCTCAAGCCGATGAACTGCCCGATGCACAACCTGATCTTCGACGCGCGTGGGCGCAGCTACCGCGAGCTGCCGCTGCGGCTGTTCGAGTTCGGCACGGTCTACCGCTACGAGAAGTCCGGTGTGGTGCACGGTCTGACCCGGGCCCGCGGCTTCACCCAGGACGACGCGCACATCTACTGCACCCGCGAGCAGATGGCGGAAGAGCTCGACTCGCTGCTGACCTTCGTGCTGGAGCTGCTGCGCGACTACGGCCTGAACGACTTCTACCTGGAGCTCTCCACCAAGGACCCGGAGAAGTTCGTCGGGTCGGACGAGGTCTGGGAGGAGGCGACCGAGGTGCTGCGCCAGGCCGCCGAGAAGCAGGGGCTGCCGCTGACCCCGGACCCGGGCGGCGCGGCCTTCTACGGCCCGAAGATCTCGGTGCAGGCCCGGGACGCGATCGGCCGCACCTGGCAGATGTCCACCATTCAGCTCGACTTCAACCTGCCGGAGCGCTTCGACCTGGAGTACACGGCGGCGGACGGCTCGCGCCAGCGCCCGGTGATGATCCACCGCGCGCTGTTCGGCTCGATCGAGCGCTTCTTCGCGGTGCTGCTGGAGCACTACGCCGGTGCGATGCCGCCGTGGCTCTCCCCGGTCCAGGCCGTCGGCATCCCGATCGGCGACGGCCACGTGGACTACCTCAAGGAGTTCGCGGCCGAGGCGAAGGCCAAGGGCCTGCGGGTGGAGGTGGACTCCTCCAACGACCGGATGCAGAAGAAGATCCGCAACCACCAGAAGCTGAAGACCCCGTTCATGGTCATCGTCGGCGACGAGGACATGGCGGCCGGCACGGTCTCCTTCCGCTACCGCAACGGCCTGCAGAAGAACGGGATCCCCCGTGACGAGGCACTGGCCGAGATCGCGGACGCGGTGGAGCGCCGGATCCAGGTCTGAAACCCGTCCCCGCCGCTGCGGGGGTCCATGCCGTAGGGCGGGCTCATCCGTGAGTCCGCCCTACGGCGTGTCCGGCCCAGCGCCTATGCTGATCCACATGACGACGGAGCCGGAGCAGCAGAGCGGAGTAGGCGTGCCGGACGCATTCGGCCGCCTCTGGACCCCTCACCGGATGGCCTACATCAAGGGTGAGAACAAGCCGACCGGCCCGGCGGCCGGTGACGGCTGTCCGTTCTGTGCGATTCCGGCGATGTCCGACGAGGACGGCCTGATTCTGCGCCGGGCCGGCTCGGCCTACGCGGTGCTGAACCTGTATCCGTACAACTCCGGTCATCTGATGGCTGTCCCGTACCGGCATGTGGCCGATTACACCGAGCTGACGGCGGAGGAGACCGCCGATGTCGCCGAGCTGACCAAGCAGGCGATGACGGCGCTGCGGGCCGCCTCCGGGCCGCACGGCTTCAATATCGGGCTGAACCAGGGCACGGCGGCCGGGGCCGGGATCGCGGCGCATCTGCACCAGCATGTGGTGCCGCGCTGGGGCGGGGACACCAACTTCATGCCGGTGGTCGGTGCGACCAAGGTGCTGCCGCAACTCCTGGCGGACACCCGCAAGATGCTCGCGGACGCCTGGCCCACGGACTGACCCGGCGGGCCGGGGGCTAGGCGTCGTAGTCGTCGGCCTTCGACGGCCGCGCGCCCTGCACCTCGGCGCCGAGCAGCATCGAGCGGTTCTTGAAGCGGTCGGTCTCCACGTCGTGGTCGGTCAGCACGTCCATGGTCGCGGCGTGGACCGCGCGCAGGACCGGGGTGGCGACCCGCAGTGCGTCGTCCGCCATGAACCGGTTGCCCCAGGGCCGGTCGGTCCAGGCGGAGCGGAGGCCGAAGGGCTCGGGCAGCTTGAGGTGGCCGCCGAGCCAGTTGAGCATGGTCGGGGTCCAGGTGAAGGGGGCGCGGACGGCGAGCCGGACCACCTCCTGGTTGGTCACGATCGGCAGGTTCCTGGTGGTCTCCTCCCAGAACTTGCCGGTCTTGGGCACGGACTTGGTCGGTGCCTTGGGCTTGCCGGTGAAGGCGCCGGGCAGGGGGCCGAGGGCGTGGCCGGTGACCTCGATCCGCAGGGTGTCGCTGAGCACGGTGACGGTGATCAGCAGGGTGACCACCAGGTGGCCGTCCCAGAGGACGAACTGGGCGCCGAGGTAGTGGCGGGGGCCCCGGC
>Ga0302311_10007811_pt1 | contig 10843 bp, 5 predicted proteins | sample III_Palsa_N1_3_FD_200449 | JGI IMG/M metagenome (GOLD analysis project Ga0302311, IMG submission 200449) | Peat permafrost microbial communities from Stordalen Mire near Abisko, Sweden - III_Palsa_N1_3 | ecosystem: Environmental > Terrestrial > Soil > Palsa > Peat permafrost | place: Sweden...
GACCCGTCGCTGCGGCAGAACCGCTGCTTCCTCGACCACGTGATCGGCAACGGGACCGGCGACTGGGACGTCCCGGTCGGCGGCATGGGCGCGGTCACCGATGCCCTGGCCGCGGCCGCCCGCGCGGCCGGGGCCGAGCTGCTGACGGGCTGTGAGGTGACGGCGGTGCGGACCGACGGCGCCGAGGCCGAGGTGGAGTTCCGCCTCGACGGGGCCGGGCTGCGGGTCGCGGCGGAGCAGGTGCTGTGCAACGCCGCCCCGCGCGAGCTGGAACGGCTGCTGGGCGAGCCACCTGTGGGGCCCGACCCGGAGGGCTCGCAACTGAAGGTGAACATGCTGCTGCGGCGCCTGCCCCGGCTGCGCGACCGGGGCGTGGACCCGCGCGCGGCCTTCGCCGGGACCTTCCACGTCGCCGAGTCCTACCGGCAGCTGGCCGACGCCCATCGCCAGGCCTCGGCCGGGGTGGTGCCGTCCGCGGCGCCGTCCGAGCTGTACTGCCACTCACTGACCGACCCGTCGATCCTGGGCCCGGAGCTGCGCGAGCAGGGCTACCAGACGCTCACCCTGTTCGGGCTGCACCTGCCCAGCCGGCTGTTCACCGGCCCGGACCACGACGCGGTCCGCGCGGCTGCCCTGGCCGCGGTGCTGGCCCAGCTGGACGCGGTGCTGGACGAGCCGCTGGCCGACTGCCTGGCCACCGACGGCGACGGCCGTCCCTGCCTGGAGGTCCGCAGTCCGCTGGATCTGGAGCGCGACCTGGGTCTGCCCGGCGGCAACATCTTCCACCGCGACCTCTCCTTCCCCTTCGCGGAGGACGGGGAGCGGGACGGCCCGGACGGCCGGGCGGACCGCTGGGGTGTGGCCACCGCCCACCGCAACATCCTGCTCTGCGGCGCGGGCGCGGTCCGCGGCGGCGGCGTCAGCGGCATCCCCGGCCACAACGCGGCCATGGCCGCGCTGGGCCGGTGACCGGGTGCGGTCCCCCGCGCACCACGACCGCGCAGCCCGAACCACGCACCCCGCACTCCGACCTGATCCCTGATCAGTTTCCGGCTCCCGCCGGGCGTCCGGGGTAAGATCCGGGGAGCAGGGGCCGCCGCCCTGCTGACGGGGGTGTCTGGTGGATCCGATCGCGTTGTACTACCCGCACATCCATGTGCGCGACGACACGTGGCTGAAGTACGCCGCGTTGTACTGGCCCAAGATGGGCAGGCTTCGGCCGCCGGGCTATCCGCTGCTGGACTCCATGGTCTCCAGGCGGTTGCACGAGGAGCGGTGGCTGGTGGACATCCCGCCCCCGCAGTGGGCGTCGGCTGAGGTCGGACGGCCGTTCCTGGCCCTGATCGACGCCCACGCGCAGGCCCTGCGCGACCGCTTCGGGATCGACCGGATCGACACCTGGGGCATGCCCGCCGCCGACGCCGGTTTCGGGTACGCGGGCGACCAGCGTTCGGCGGGGCGCCGCGACGACCCGGCCATGCGTGGTGAGGTGACCTGGCTGAACCCCCGGTTCGGGTTCGTCCACGTCAGCAAGATCGGGCCGGAGATCGTGGACGCCGCGGTGGACGCCGGACTGGCGGTCACCGGACCGGGCCGGGGCGGGACCTGGGTCGGGATGCATCCGGAGCTGGCGTCCGTCTACACCTGCGCGCTGACCGAGCGCATCGCCGCCGATGACCGATTGCAGCCCGTCACCGATCAGACGCTGCCGCACACCGCCGTGTCCGGATGGACCCTCGACCGCATGGTGCAGGTACTGGTCGACCGGCCGGTCGTCGATGCCGCCGCACCCCGGCCGCACGGCGACCTGGCGGAGGCATTCGTCTTCCTGGCGTTCGCGACCGTGGTCCCGGCGAACCTGCACACGGTGCCGGTCGAGAAGATCCTGGAGATCCGCTCGAAGTTCGGCACCGAACTGGATGCCTTCCGCGCGTACGTGACCGAGCAGGTCCAGCAGCTCGCCGCCCTCGACGACATCCGTGACCTGTCCGTCTTCCAGGAGTACCTGCACACCGAGATCCAGCGGACCGTGACCGCGCAGCTGAACCAGTTGCAGGAGCGGCTGCGCAGCGTCGGCCTGGATTCGGCGCAGGCCCTGGCCAACGTCAAATCGGTGGCGCTGCCACCGCTGGCCGCGCTGGCGGCCGGAACCGTCGGGGTGCCCGCGTCGGTCACCGTTCCCGCCGCGGTGGCCGCCTGTGTGGTGAGCGCGCCCGTCCACTGGCGCCGGCAGCGCCGGACGGCCATCCAGGAATCGCCGGTCAGCTACCTGTTCCAGCTCAAGCAGGACCTCACTCCGGGCACGCTGATCGACCGACTGCGGAGGGCCTGGCCGACGTGACACCCGACCAGCCCCAGCGGGATGCGGACGATCCCTTTGCGGATGCGTTCGCCGAGGCGTTCCCGGGTGTCGGTCAGGGCGAGGACACCGCGTCGCTGTCGGCCCCGGCGCCGGATCCGGGAGCCGAGGCGCAGTTGCAGGCGCTCACCGACCGAATCGCCCGCGAGCTCGCCGCGGCCGGTCCCGCGGGCTGGCAGCGCCTTGACGCGGTGTTCGCGCTCACCCTGCGGTCCGAGACAGTGCGCGTGACCTGCACCGACGGCACCCGGGCCGTGGACATGCCGCCGGGCTCAGAGGTGTTGCGGCTCGTCCGGGAGCAGCGCCGACTGGCAGCGCGGATGCCCGGCGGACCCTGGTGGCGGCTGCTGATGAAGCTGGGGGCCGACGGCGCCCTGGAGGTCGAGTACGACTACGGTGACCTGCCGTTCCCGGACGAGTACCGGCTCCCACCGGACGCGTATCGCGCCGACCTGGCCGGGTTCGGGTTCCCCGGCGAGAAGCTGCCGACCTGGCTCGCCGCCTACATCGGGCACGGGAACCGGCAGTTGCGCAGCCCGCGGACGGCTGCGGCCCGGGCGCGGGCCGATGCGGAGGCCGCGGTGCGTCCGGTGGCGTCGGTCGGCGACCTGCCCGCTCTGCCGGCCACGTGGGCGCGGTGGGCGCTGCTGTCGGCTGGGTTCGTCGCGATCCGGTCCGGCTGGGGGCCGCGGGTGCGGCCCTCGCACGGCCTGTTCGAGGGTTCCACCAGGAGTGGTTCCAGCCTCTGGCTGCTCCCCGGCGACCGGGCGGTGCTGTCGGGCGGGGTGTGGGACGCGCCCGAGCTGGCCGCCGCGTACCGGGGGGACGCCCCGTTCCCGGAGCTGTTCGCCGGAGCGCCGGACTGGGTGACCGACACGGTCCTGGACGCCCGCGGCTCCAGTGGCCTGATGTCCTTCTGCTACTGGTGGGAGGGCGGACGCTGGTGCCGGGGCGAGTCCCCCGGTGCGGCGGAGTTCGCCAAGGCCGTCCCCGGTGTCTGGACCAGGGACACGGTGGGCGGCATCATCGCGTCGCTGACCGGGCGGGAGGAGGACCCGGCGGTGCGGCGGGCGACGGAGGTTCTGGTGGCGGCTGCCGATATCAGAGCGGTCAGGCGCGAGATGCTGGTCCAGGTGTTCGGCAGCGGCGAGGACGTCGACCTCGACGGTGCGTTCCAGCAGCTGCTGCTGGCCGGTGTGGTGAAGCGGTCGGACCTGCCGCCGATCCCCGAGCACGTGGCGATCGGCATCGTGCGCAAGCACCTTCTCGACAACGGCCTGGAGTCCCCGGGGTACCAGGTCCGCGACCTCACCGCCTCGCGGCTCAGCGTCGGCTGGATGGTCTACGTCCCGGTGCCCCAGGGGGAGATCAGGATCTCGCGGGCGATCTTCTACGTTGCCGATGACGCGGTCCTGGAGCAGTCCTCGTCGGCGACGGCCCCGTCGCGCTACGAGGCCGGATTCGAGCAGCGGTTCCGCGAACGCCGGAACGCGTGAGCCGGGCCCGCCTCAGCGCGCCTCCAGTTCCCAGTCGAGTGCCCACAGCCGAACGGTTTCGTCGTCGCCGCCGGACAGGACGACGTCTCCGTCGGAGGTCAGCGCGAGGCAGCCGACCCCGCCGGGGTGCGCCTCGACCGCGCGCAGACAGCGTCCCGATCCGATGTCCCAGACCCGCATTGTCGAGTCCTTTCCGCCGGAGACCGCGTAGCGCCCGTCCGGGGTGAACCGGACCGCCCGGGCGTTGCCGGACTGGTCGTCGAGCACCGCGAGGCCGTCGCCGGTGGCCACGTCCCATACCCGGATGGTCCGGTCCGAGTAGCCTCCGGCGGAGATGGCCAAACGCCCGTCGTCGCTCAGCGCCACAGCCATCACCGGCGCGGTGTGGCCGAGGAGGACGTGCAGGCACCGGCCGCTCGCCAGTTCCCACAGCCGGACCGTGCCGTCCAGCGCTCCGGAGAGCAGCAGTCGGCCGTCGGAGCTGAGTGCCAGCGACTGGACGAAGCGGTCGTGCCCGGTCAGCGTCCTGACCTGACGGCCGCTCCGCAGATCCCAGATGTCGACGGTCGGGTTGCGGTAGCTCCCGATGGCCGCGACCCCCGCGTCGACGTCGAAGCACAGTGCCGACTGGTTGCCGCCCGCGGTCCCCAGGACCCGCCGGCACTGGCCGGTCTCCAGATCCCACAGCCGGGCGGCGCTGTCCGCGTATCCGGCGGCGAGCACCCAGCGGCCGTCGGGGCTGAGTTCGGCCTTGACGAACTGGGTGAGGTATCCGTCGAGCCGCCAGCGGACCTGCCTGCTCGGCAGATCCCAGACGACGATGGCGGCACCCGGTTTCCCGTGGTGCCTGGTGTACTCCGCGCCGACCGCGATCCCGGCGCGGGCGCTGACCGCCGCCCACTCCAGCCTGCCGGTGGTCCTGATGGTGCGCAGGCAGCTGCCGTCGGCCAGGTCCCAGAACCGCGCGGTGCTGTCCCCGGTCGATGCCGCGTACCGGCCGTCCGGGGTGATCCGGACCGAGCGGACCGTCCGGTGGCCTTCCAGCGTGTGCAGGCACTGTCCGGTGAGCACGTCCCAGACCCGGACCCGGTCGTCGACGCCACCGGTCACCGCGCGCCGCCCGTCGGCGGAGACGTCGACCGCGAGGATCGGATCAGCCCATCCGGGGCGGGTCCACCACCAGCGGATCTCCCGCGTTCCGAGGCACCGGGCGTCAGCGACGGCATCCGAGCCGAGGGCTTCGACCGCCGCGCGGACATCCGGGCGGCCGGACAGTTCCCGGTCGACGCGTTCGAGGAGCGGTCGCGCGGCCGCGACATCGCCGCGTTCCAGGTGGGCGAGGCCGAGCACGTACCGCGCCGACCAGGAGTCCTCGGTGTCGCGGCGGACGGCCTCAAGACCGGCGATGACGTCCTCGTCGGTGAGCTCGCCCCGGCGCCAGCGCAGCAGACCGGCGTTGTAGGTGGCCTCCGCATGCTGCGGATCGGCGGTCAGCGCCGACGCGAACGCGGCCTCGGCCTCTCCCGGCCGGTCGAGGTCGAGCAGCGACAGGGCCCGGTTGTTGAGCTCGTCGCCGCGCAGGTCCGCTGCCTGCGGCTGCAGCCGCGGATACCTGCGACCGGTGACCTTCAGGTAGATGTCGGCGGCCTCGGCGGCGACCTCGGCCATCGAGGCCGGCCGGGCCGCGGGGTCGGCCCGCAGGCAGCGTTCGAGCAGATCCGCCAGACCGGGCGGGACCGGCGGCAGGGCGTGGTCGCCGACCGCGCCGTCCCGCCACTGCGCGAGCACCTCGCCCGCCGCGGGCCCGATCACCCAGCTCGGCCCGCCGGTGAACATCTCCAGCACCGACACCGCGAAACTGAAGACATCCGCGCGCCTGCCGAGCGGCCTGCCCATGAGCTGCTCCGGGGAGGCGTATGCCCTGGTCATGCCGCCGGCCGAGACCAGGACGCTGACCTCCGGCGGCGCCTCCCGCAGGGCGGTGCCCGCCGTGGCGACGGGGCGGCCGCGGGCGAGGCCGAAGTCGGTGACCTTGGCGGTGACCGTACCGTCCCGGTGGACGTCGAGGAGGATGTTGGCGGGCTTCACGTCCTGGTGGACCAGTCCCCTGCTGTGCGCGTGGCCGAGCCCCCAGGCGATCTGGACGGCCACGTCGATCAGCAGTGCACCGGCCGCCGCGGGGCCGCCCGCGTACAGGCGCCGGTCGGCGATCCAGTCGTGCAGGCTGCCGCCGCTCACATACTCGGCGAAGACGCGCGGGACGCCGTCGAACAAGCGGACGTAGTGGCAGCCGCAGATGTTCGGGTGCAACCCCAGCGAGACCCAGGCCTCGGCCTCCGCGACGAACAGTTCGCGCTGCGCGGCGGTCTCGAACCAGTCGGGATTCGGGCACTTCACCGCCAGGTCGATCCCCCACTGCAGGTGCCGGACCTGCAGCACCTGCCCCATTCCGCCCACTCCGGCGACCCGTTTCACCTCATAGCGGCCGTCCACGACGTCGCCGACCGCCCACGGCGCCGGACCGGCGTTCGCCCCGTCAGGTGCGCTCATCGCTGCCTCCGCCTCGCTCCTCGCCGACGCCGACTCCGACGCCGACTGCCGGGGAGCTTAACCCGGCTGCCGCCGGGCCGCATTGAGAGTCCCAAGCGCTCACCTGCTGTTCGGTCACCGTCGCTGCAACCCTTCGGTGGCGGGTGGTCGTGCCCCTCATCCCTGGGCCGTGGGCCGGATGACGAGTTCGTTGACGTCCACCTCGTCCGGCTGGGTGATGGCGTAGAGGACGGCTTCGCCGATCGCGGCGGCGGGGATCGCGATGCCCATCTGCCCCTCCACCGCGTCCCTGACTCCGCTGTCGCCGATGGACCCGGTCAGTTCGCTGCGGGTCAGGCCCGGACTGATCACGGTGACCCGCAGCTCCCGGCTCTCCTGGCGCAGGCCCTCCGACAGGGCGCGGACGGCGTGCTTGGTGGCGCTGTAGACGGCCGCGGTCGGGTCGACCCTCAGCCCGGAGACCGAGGAGATGTTCACGATGTGCCCGTGCCTCTGAGCCTGCATGACCGGCAGGACGGCGGCGATGCCGTGCAGGACTCCGCGCAGGTTGACGTCGATCATCCGGTCCCACTCGTCGGTCCGCAGCGCGTCCAGCCGCGACAGCGGCATCACCCCGGCGTTGTTGACCAGGACATCGACGCGCCCGTACCGGTCGTGGGCGGCGGCGACGAAGGACCGCACACTGGCCGGGTCGGTCACGTCCAGCTCGTGCGGAAGGGCACTGCCCCCTGCGGCTTCGATGTCCTTGGCGAGGGCGGCGAGCCGGTCGGTGCGGCGTCCCCCGAGCACCACCTGATGGCCTGCGGCCGCCAGCCGTCCGGCGGTGGCCTCACCGATTCCGCTGCCGGCCCCGGTGATCAGGACCGTCTTGGGGGCAACCGTGGTGGACGGGTCGGTCATGGTCTGTCCTTAGGGAGGTCGGCGGCCGCGTGGTGCGTCGGCCGGGTCCTGCCAGGATGGGTCCGATCGTGGGCAGGCGGCAGGACGGGTCTTCCTGGGTGCGCCACTCCCAGGAACCGGCGGCGTACGATCAGGACATGAGCGGCAATGAACTGGGTGAGTTCCTGCTGGCGCGTCGCTCCCGCCTCACCCCGGCTGACGTGGGATTTCCCCGCTCCCGGGGCCGCCGGGTCAGCGGCCTGCGGCGCGAGGAGGTCGCCGTCCTGGCAGGGGTCAGCGCCGACTACTACGCCCGTCTGGAGCAGGGCCGCGAGCGGCACCCCTCAGGCCAGGTGGTGGACGCCCTCGCGCGTGCCCTGCAGCTGGATTCCGACGCCTGCTGGCACGCCTACCGCCTGGCCGGTCTGCTGCCGAAGCCCGGAGCCCCCTTCCCCGACGAGGAGCGGGTGGCACCGGAACTGCTGCGGCTGATGGACGCCTTCCCGGCGGCCGTGGCCTATGTCGTCAACCGCCGCCTGGACGTCCTCGCCTCCAACGACCTCGCCGACGCCCTGCTCTCGCCGCTGGCGGACCGGCGCGGCATGGCCCGTTCGCTCTTCTGCGACCCCGCCGCCCGGGAACTGTTCGCCGACTGGCACTCCGTGGCCCGCGACACCGTCGCCGCGCTGCGGCTGGCCCGCGGCCACCGGCCGGACGACCCCGGAACCGCCGCCCTGATCGATGAACTGCTCGGCGAGAGCGAGGAGTTCGCGACGCTGTGGCGGCACCAGGAGGTCAGCCGGCTCGGCAGCAGGAGCAAGACCTTCCAGCACCCGCGGGCCGGACGGCTGACACTCGGCTACCAGACCTTCGAGGTACAGGACACACCCGGCCAGTACCTCCTGGTCGGCACCGCCGAACTCGCAAGCCCCGACGCCCACCGCCTGGCCCTGCTCACCGCCCACCCCGCCGCGGTGTGACCGGCAGGCCTGAAAAGTGGCCCCGCCCACCGTGGTTCCGGTTCCCCGACCGGTCATCCTCACTCGACGCCGTGTCATCGCAATCCAAGAGAGCGCTCTCTACAGATGTGTACTCTTGGAAAGGGAACATGTCAATCCTTTCGACTGACCCGCCTGGCCCGGGCAGTGTCCGGTTCTATCATCTCGACTGGCCAGCTGGCGTTTTGTAGTCCGGAGCGGGGCACCCGCCGTCGTTGTCGACCGGACCCTCCACGGCCGGAGAGCGCTCTCCCCCAACTGATTTCCAGGCCGCTTTGTAAGCACTATTGACTCAGCAGACCCGCAAGAGTTCACTTCCGCCGTGGAGAGCGATTTCCCAGCCGTCACCCACCCACGGGACGGCTGTCGTGGAGTTGTCCGCCCTGCGATCCGCCGGAGGAACGATCACCTGCTCACCTGATCTTCAACAACCGTGCCCGGCCCGGGCCTGAGAGCCGCGGGCCGACGGCGGACAACGCGCCGACCGTGCAACTCCCGCCCGCGCGCGGACACCCCCACCGGCTGCGTACCGCTGCGGCGGTACATCCGCGACGGTACCGGCGCCCAGGGATTCAACCTGGTCCAGGGATGAGACAGGAAGCCGTCCCGGCCCAGTGATCAGAGAAAAGATCAGGAATCAGAAGGGACAGCAATGAGGCACTTCTTCAAGCTGCGGCTGCCCGCGCGCAGACCGAGCCGGCCCCGCTCCCGGCCCAGGCTGCGGGCGGCTCTTGCCGTCGCCGCGCTGTCGGCCGTGACGCTGGCCGGCGCGAACACCGCGGCCTACGCCGCCGCTGACGCTCCGTACGGCGGTACGGCCGCGGCGGTGCCGGGTACGGTGCAGGCGGAGAACTACGACACCGGCGGACAGGGTGTCGCCTACAACGTCACCGCTGTCAACGGTTCCGCCAACAGCTACCGCTCCGACGGCGTCGACCTGGAGGGCACCACCGACACCGGCGGCGGCGACGACCTGGGCTGGACCGGGACCGGACAGTGGTTCAAATACACCGTCAACGCGGCCACCGCGGGCACCTACACCGTCAGCCTGCGCCTCGCCGCCCCCACCGCCGTCACCGACGGCCTGCACATCGCCAACGCCGCCGGAACCAACCTCAGCGGCAACATCAACGTACCGGCCACCGGCGGCTACCAGACCTGGGTCAATGTCACCACCACCGTCACCCTGGCGGCAGGCACACAGACTCTGACGGTGGATCAGGACAACGCCGGCTGGAACATCAACTACCTCACCTTCGCCAGCTCCGAGGGCCCGTACGGCGGGACGGCCGCGGCGGTGCCGGGTACGGTGCAGGCGGAGAACTACGACACCGGCGGACAGGGTGTCGCCTACAACGTCACCGCCGTCAACGGCTCCGCCAACAGCTACCGCTCCGACGGCGTCGACCTGGAGGGCACCACCGACACCGGCGGCGGCGACGACCTGGGCTGGACCGCGGCCGGGCAGTGGTTCAAATACACCGTCAACGCGGCCACCGCGGGCAGCTACACCGTCAGCCTGCGCCTCGCCGCCCCCACCGCCGTCACCGACGGCCTGCACATCGCCAACGCCGTCGGAACCAACCTCAGCGGCAACATCAACGTACCGGCCACCGGCGGCTACCAGACCTGGTCGACGGTGACGGCCACGGTCACCCTCGCGGCGGGCCAGCAGACGCTGACCGTCAACCAGGACAACGCCGGCTGGAACGTCAACTACCTCGGCTTCGCCTCGTCCGGCGGCGGCACTCCCCCGCCGCCCACCGGCGGCAGCCTCGGCTCCAACGTGATCGTGTTCACCCCGAGCGAGTCGGAGGCCACGATCCAGAGCGAGCTCAACTCGCTCGGCACCCAGCAGAACCCGAACCAGTTCGGCACCCAGCGCTACGAACTGCTCTTCGAGCCCGGCACCTACGGCACCTCCGCCAGCCCGCTGGACTTCCAGGTCGGCTACTACGAGGCGGTCGCGGGCCTGGGCCAGAACCCCAGCCAGACCGTGATCAACGGCACGATCGACTCCTACAACCAGTGCCCCGGCGGCGTGCAGACCAACTGCAATGCCACGGACAACTTCTGGCGCTCCATCACCAACCTGACCATCAACGTCGCCGGGCTGACCGGCTGCTTCGCCGGTGACGAGGTGTGGGCGTCCTCGCAGGACTCCCCGCTGCGCCGGGTGGACATCAACGGCAACACCACCCTGATGGACTTCTGCGACGGCTCGCCGGACTACGCCTCGGGCGGCTTCATCGCCGACTCGGACCTGAACGGCACGGTCACCAACGGCTCGCAGCAGCAGTACTTCACCCAGAACACCACCATCGGCAGCTGGAGCAACGCCGTCTGGAACCAGGTGTTCTGCGGCGACCCGGGCGCCCCGGCGCAGAGCTTCGCCGGCAACTCCGGTGACAGCGGCGGCCCCAGCTCCTACACCACGCTCTCCAGCTGCCCGGTCTCCGAGCAGGAGCCCTACCTGTACCAGGACTCCTCGGGCAACTACAACGTGTTCGTCCCCTCGGTGCAGTCGAACACCACCGGCCAGTCCTGGGCCGGCGGCAACA
>Ga0302311_10007812_pt1 | contig 10842 bp, 4 predicted proteins | sample III_Palsa_N1_3_FD_200449 | JGI IMG/M metagenome (GOLD analysis project Ga0302311, IMG submission 200449) | Peat permafrost microbial communities from Stordalen Mire near Abisko, Sweden - III_Palsa_N1_3 | ecosystem: Environmental > Terrestrial > Soil > Palsa > Peat permafrost | place: Sweden...
CACTTGGCGTCGAAGCGGCCAACCACCGCCACCTGCCCCACCGCCGGATACCGGCCGACGATGTCCTCGATCTCGGCTGGATTGATCCATTCGCCGCCGGATTTGATCAGGTCCTTGGAGCGCCCGCCGATGGTCAGGTTGCCGGCTTCATCGATGTTCGCCAGATCGCCGGTGTCGAAATAGCCTTCGTCATCAAGCGCGTCCGTCTCGGCCTTGAAGTAGCGATCCAGTACGCTGGCGCCCTTGACCTTGAGATGGCCGACCACGCCGCGCTGACGTGGCAAGGTGACACCCTCCGCGTCGGTGAGCTTGAGATCCAGGCCCATGGCCGGCCGACCGGAGGCGCGCGCTTCGATAGACGCGCCGTCGAGGGGCGCGATCGTGCCCAGGGGCGACAGTTCGGTCATGCCCCAGCTGGTCTGCACGACGGCGCCGAGACGCTGCTCCAGGCGCCGGATCAGGGCGTCCGGACAGCTTGAGCCGCCGATGATCACCCGCTGCAAATCCGGCAGGTCGCCGCCGACCGCGTCGAGGTGATCGATCACGCCCAGCCAGACCGTCTGGACGCCGGCGGCGACGGTCACGCCCTCGTCGCGCATCAGCCTGGCCAGGCTGGCGCCGTCGGTATGGCGTCCGGGCAGCACCAGTTTTGCGCCCACCGCTGGCGCGGCGAAGGGCATGCCCCAGCCGTTGGCGTGGAACATGGGCACGGCGACCAGAAGCACGTCACTGCCCTTCAGCGCGAAGGCGTCGGCCTGCAGGGCGCGCAGGGTGTGCAGATAGTTGGAGCGATGGGTGTAGAGCACGCCCTTGGGCCTGCCGGTGGTGCCGGAGGTGTAGCAAAGCCCGGCAGGAGCGTTCTCATCGAAATCGCCCCAGATCGCCGGGGCGCCGTGGCTCTCCAACAGGGACTCGAACGTCCACACCTTTGCCTTGAGGCCGGGGATTTCGCCGGGCGGCGGCCCGCCGCCGTCCATCAAGATGACATGCTCCAGGCCCGGACAGAGCGGCGCCAGCTCGGCCAGCGAGCCGGCCAGGTTGTGCGCCACCGCCAGGACCCGGTCCTCGGCCTCGTTGATCATCGCCGCCAGGTGGGCGACCGTCAGGCGCGGGTTGAGGGTATGGCAGACCAGCCCCGCCCCCATCGTCGCGTAGTAGATTTCCAGGTGATGCTGGGTGTTCCAGGCCAGGGTGCCGACCCGGTCGCCGAACTTGAGGCCGAGGGCGGCCAAGGCGCCCGACAGCCTAAGGCTGCGATCTCTGAGCGCCGCATAGCCGATCCGGCCGGCGGCCTCGCCCGCTTCCGCGGTGACGACTTCGCGCTCACCCGTCCACTTGGCGGCATGGTCGAGAAACTTGTCTACCGTAAGGGCGTAGGGCTGCATGAGCGCGCGGATTGAAAATCGATCAAAAAAAGGGGCCGCCGGCTGTCGAGACAGCACGGCGGCCGATGTACGCAGAGGGATTAGAAAGTCTTCATCAAACGCACGCCGAACTGGCGGGGCGGCCCCATGAAGCGAAGGCCGGAGTTGAGCGCGCCGACGTATTGCTCGTTGGTCAGGTTGGTGCCGTAGAGGGTTCCGACAATGCTGCCGTGCGCCCAGGCGATCGTGCTGTTGAAGATGTTGCGCTCGCCAATATGGTCGCCGAGCGCCGAATTCTCGAACAGGGTCGCCCACTGGTCGGAAACGTGGCCGTAGTTCAGCCGCGGCGTGATGGTGTCGCCGTCAGCCACGCGGAAGATGTACTGGGCGCCGATGTTGAAGGTGAAGTTCGGCGCGTAGGTTTGCTGCTTTCCGCCCAGGTCGATGCAGGACGAACTCGCCGGGCCGGTGGCCGGAAGGCAGGGATTGACGCTGATTATAGGTTGGCGCGGATCGATGGCGTAGAAGGTGCCGATCTGGCTGTGCATCAGCCCAAGGCCGGCGTCGAACGAGAAGTCGCCGAACACGCCTTCGGCCTGCGCCTCAAGCCCATAAATTTTGGTAGGCTGGGGGGCGTTGAGCTCGAAGCCGAAGGTCGGGAAGAACGGATAGGCGATGATCACCTGAAAGTCTTGGTAGTTGTTGTAATAGGCGTCGAGCTGGGTGCGCAGGTGGCCGTCCAGCATGCCCGCCTTCCAACCCACCTCATATTCCGTCACATGCTCCGGCCCGAACGGCGCGGGCTGGCCGATGCCCACGGGGACGTTGAGCCCGCCCGGGCGCTCGCCCGTCGCCACGAAGGCGTAGACGAAATTGTGCGGGTCGATAGTCCAGTTCAGCGCAACCTTGCCGGTGACGCCGTTTGAGCTGGCGGACTGCTCATCGACGATCGGAAGGCCAAACTGGTCGACCGTCACATGGTTTGTGGTGCGGGAGTCGGAATACCGTGCGCCCACCTGCAGCTGGAAATTGGCGGGCAAGGCGAAGCTGATTTGACCAAAGGCGGCCGTGGTCTGCTCCGGGTTGGTGCCCTGCAGCGTGTAACTCGTGAACGGACTGCCGGCGGGTTCACCGATGAAAAACTCGCCGGGCAGAAAGTCGTACTTGTCGGACTGGTAATATCCACCGAGGATCCATGTGATCGGACCCGTGCTTGGGGAAATAATATTTAGCTCTTCGGAGTGTATCTCTTCAGTGACCTGATCACCGAAAGTAAAATTCGAAGCGCTCGTTCCATCAAGGTCGGTGTGATACAAAGTATTGCCGAACTGGTAGCCGCTGATCGAGCGGAGCGTGATCCCGCCCGGCAACACATAGTCGATCTTCAGGTCAGAGCGGACGAACTTGTCAACTGCCTCCGCCGGGAAGTTGGCCGTGACGTGGAACGGATTCTCCGTCGAGTTGTACGGGTCGGCCGGATAGGCTCCCAGGTCCAGGTAGTTGTAGTCGGTCTTGAACAGCACCGAGAGCGCATTGGTGGGCTTCCAGAGCACGCCAAGACGGACGCTGCCTTCGCGCAGGTTGCCGGGGTCGCCGTGGTTGGGCCCGGTGACAGTGTAGAAGCTGTCGCGGCTCTCACCGTTAAACGCCACACGCGCGGCCAGGGTATCGCTGATCGGCAGGTTGATCGCGCCTTGCAGGGCGCCATCGTCGTAGTTGCCGACCTGGCCGGCGATGTAGCCGTGGTTGCCGCCATTGATGACCGGATTGTTCGAGGTGATGAACACCGCGCCGCCGGTGGCGTTCTGACCAACGAAGGTGCCTTGCGGTCCGCGCAGGATCTCGACGCTGGAGATGTCGTAATAGGGCTCTTCCTGGAAATAGCCCGGGAAGGTCGCGACGCCGTCACGATAGGTGATCACGCCGACCGTGGTCTGGCTGTTGTGCTCGGCCTTGCCGATACCGCGGATGTTGAAGTCGGTGCCCTGGCCGAAGTTGTTGATCGTCAGGCCGGGCGCGATGAACTGCAGGGAATCGACCGTCAGCACGCCATCCTTGATCAGGTTATTGCCGCTGATGACCGTCGCGGAGATGGGCGTGGTCTGCAGGTTGCTGGTCCGGCGTTCGGCGGTGACGACCACCTCCTGCACGGTCGTGCCCTTGTCTTTGTCGCTCGCCGGCGCCGTCTGGGCGCTCGCGACGCCGCACCACGTCAGCGCCAGCACGGACGCGCTCAAGCACAGTGTCTGGATTCTCATAAGTTCCTCCCCCAGCCGGATTTGGCCTGCGCTCTTGGGCGCATGGCCTGAAGCTGAAGTCCGTTCGCTAGGCTGTCAATGCTAATTCTCGACAGAGCGAATATGTTGACCAGGGTGTGTTGCGTGCGCCACCCCTCCGAAGCCGCCTCTTCATCCGTTCGCTGGTGAATGTCGCAAGGCCCTTCCGGACGGCGCGATGACGCGCAACCGCTTCCGGAGTCGAACGGTTCATCAGGGTCAGCCGGCTAAAAGGTGTCTTGCTGTGACAGTCAGTAGCCAACCGTCCCCAGCATGAATCCGTCGTCAGCTTGATATCAGCTGTGCTTGGCCGGGTTCAATCAAACCCCTCTTTACAACTGACTTTGCCGCACCATCCGGAAAACAATTAATTTACCATCCTTAATTATCTTAAGCCGCAGAAACGCGGGGGAGCGTCGGTATTGTCAGCCGATCTAGAATCAATTGCGACAAGACTTGCCTGTCCGGCCGCAGTCGTTGGAATGCGAGGCGATCTGCTTGCCTTGAACGCCTCGTTCGCGGCGCTGCTCGGCGGACGGCCTGACGACATTCGCGGGCGAAACCTGCGCGAATTCGCCGAGTCGCCAGGCGCCCTTGCTCAAATTCTCACGGCCTGCCTTGGGGCGACCGACGCGCTAGAGTTTCGAGACTGCAATAATTTCGAGCGCTTCCTCAGTCTCTGCATCGCCGCGCGGAGCGACGACGAGGCGTCCCTCGTCACCGCTGTCGACCTGTCCGACATGCGCGGTGAGCAGCACGATCTGCTGGAAAGCCGCCAGCGCTTCCTCGACATGGCGACGGCCGGCTCCGACGCGCTGCACGAGATCAATCTGGAGCCAGGCGCCATTCGCGGGGTGGTGCACATCGTCACCGCCCGGCGCATCGACGGCGAACTGAGCCTTAGGGAGTTCGACCGGATCTGGCCGGACGAAATCGTCGACGAAACCTACGACCCAGCGGGCCTGGCCGACTACTACGAGCTGATCCGTGCGGGAAAACCGTACAAGAACGTGGTCTATCGCACCAAGCGTGACGACGACGAAGAGCGCTACGTCCGGGTGTCCGCCACGCCGTTCGTCGCCGATGACGGCGTCGGACGCGGCTATCGCGGCCTCGGCGTCGATATCACGGCTCAGGTCGTGGCCGAGCGGGCCTTGCATGAAAGCCAGGAGAAGCTGGCGAGAAGCGAGCAGCACCTGAACTGGGCGCAGCGCGTCGCCGCCGTGGGCAGCGCCGAATGCGATTTGCGCAGCGGCGCCCGCGTATGGTCCGAGGGCATGTACCGTCTGTACGGTGTCGAGCCTGGTAGCTTTGAGGCGTCCAACGCCAACACCCTGTCGATGATCCACCCTGCAGACCGCGAGGGGATGGCCAAGGCGCTCGACGCGTTCACGAAGGGCGCCGCAACCGCGCCCGGTCAGTTTCGGATTCTGCGTCCCGACGGCTCGGTGCGCACGCTATACGTCGAGGTCGACGTTGTACGCGATGAGACGGGCGCTCCGATCCGTTCGGTCGCCACCGTCAAGGACATCACCGAATTGACGGAGCGGATCGCCGAGCTGGAAGAGGCTCGCGATCATCTGCAGCATCAGCGTACTCAACTGCTCACGGCGCGTGAGGAAGCCGACCGGGCCAACGAGGCGAAGTCCCGGTTCCTGGCGCATATGAGCCATGAGATCAGGACGCCGTTGAACGGGGTGCTGGGCATGGCCCAGGCCATGGCGGCGGACGAACTCCCCGCGGTCCAGCGAGAGCGCCTGAACACGGTCACGGAATCAGGGCGCGCCCTGCTGTCGATTCTCAACGACATCCTGGACGTCGCCAAGATCGAGGCGGGGAAGCTCGAGTTGGAGACGATTGAGTTCGCCTTTGAAGAGGTCGTCAAAGGCGGCGGCCAGGTGTTTGAATCCGCCGCCGAACGGAAGGGCGTCGGACTCGCGTTCGATATTGACGCGGCGCACGGCGTCTATCGAGGCGATCCCACACGGCTACGCCAGATCATCGCCAACCTGGTCTCCAATGCGCTCAAGTTCACCGATGAGGGCGCTGTGAGCGTTAAAGCGAACCGCACGGACGGCGGCGTTGTCATCGAGGTCCGCGACTCCGGCATCGGCATGGACGAGGAGACCCTAGGCCGGCTGTTCGGCCAATTCGCCCAGGCCGGGGCGTCCACAACCCGCCGCTTCGGCGGCACCGGTCTTGGGCTCTCGATCTGTCGTCAGCTTGCCGAAATGATGGGGGGCTCGATATCGGTCACGAGCGCGCCTGGCGTCGGCTCGACCTTCACCGTCTCGTTGCCGCTTGCCTATGTGGGCGAGGCCCAAGCGTCGTGCGCCGCGCAGGACGCTCCGGCAAACAGTGAGGCGCTCTCGAGTTTGAGAATCCTCGCCGCCGAGGACAACAAGACCAACCAGCTGGTGCTGAAAACGCTGCTGGGCCAAATCGGCATCGAGGTGACAATGGTCGATAACGGCCTTGAAGCGGTTGACGCCTGGAAGCGCGAAGCTTGGGATCTCATTCTCATGGACATCGAGATGCCCGGCATGACCGGGGTCGAGGCCACCCGCGCCATCCGCAGGCAGGAGGTCGCGACCGGCCGGACAAGGACGCCGATCATCGTCCTGTCCGCCAACGCCATGTCGCATCAGCTCGCCGAATACGGTGAATCGGGCGCTGACGGCCACGTCGCCAAGCCTATCGAGACCGCGCTGTTGTTCGAAGCCCTGGGCGCGGCCCTGGCCGAGGCCGAGCCAGACCCGCAGCCGGCGCGGCAGCTGGCCTAGTCCAAAACAACCCGAGACCGCTGAACTCGAAGAGCGACGCCCGCCGCGGAGCGGGCCAGCGCGAGCGGGTCGACCAAGGCCCCAGCGAGCGGGCTCATGTCATTCATCATTGCGATAGTGAGTATTGACGAGCGCTCCCGATGCCCCCCATGATGGCCACCTGAATTGACGGGGCGAGCGGTCCTCAAGGCCGCGCGGACAGTAAAACCCCGGGTCGCCAAGACCGGGTCGGGTGGGAGGCGTGCGTGATTGATCTGCAGGGTCGTGTGGCCATCGTCACCGGAGCGGGCGGCGGATTGGGCCGGGCCCATGCCCGGTTGTTGGCCCAGCGGGGCGCGCGCGTGGTGGTCAACGACCTTGGCGAGGGCGCCGAAACCGTGGCCGCGGAGATCGTCGAGGCCGGCGGGAAGGCCCGGGCCGCCCTGGGTTCGGTGACCGACGCCGCGCGCATGCAGGCGATCGTCGACGAGGCGCTTTCGGCCTGGGGCCGGGTCGACATCCTGGTCAACAACGCCGGCATCCTGCGCGACAAGACCTTCGCCAAGATGAGCCTGAAGGACTTCAGGCTGGTGGTCGACGTGCACCTGATGGGCGCGGCCAACTGCACCAAGGCGGTGTGGGACGCGATGCGCGCCCAGAACTACGGCCGCATCGTCATGACGACCTCGTCGTCTGGCCTCTACGGCAACTTCGGTCAATCGAACTACGGCGCGGCCAAGCTCGCGCTGGTGGGCCTGATGCAGACCCTGGCTCTCGAGGGCGCCAAGTACGACATCCGGGTCAACTGCCTGGCGCCGACCGCCGCGACCCAGATGTTGGAAGGCCTCCTGCCGCCCGAGCAGTTGGCCTTGCTGCGCCCGGACCTGGTCAGTCCCGCCGTGCTGGCGCTGGTTTCGGACGCCGCGCCCACCCGGACGATCCTGTGCGCCGGCGCCGGCGGTTTCGAGGCCGCCCACATCACCCTGACCACGGGCATCCACATTCCCGGCGATCCGCCGTCGGCGGAAACCCTGCTGGAACGGCTGGCCGAGGTTACGGACCGTCGCGGCGAGACCGTTCCGGATCAGGGCTGGGCGCAGAACCAGCTGGAGCTGCGCAAGGCCGGATCCATCGTCCCGGAAACGGTGGTCGTCGAATGACCTGAACCCGCACATCCCGCACCCCAGGCGCCCCTAGCGTTTCCTCCCGCGCCTGCACCTGCCGCACGGAAGGCCCCTCTTCCGTGCGGCGCCTTCTTCAGCGACGGCGGCGGCCCCGGAGCACTGCATGTTGCACTGACGGCTGAATTGAGGGGACACATGATGACGCGCAGAACAGTGTCGGGGGTTTTGGGCGCGAGCGGGTTGAGTTCAGGCTGACTCGATCGGCTGGCGCCGTCCCTGTAGGGGCCAATTTCAACGCGCTCCAATGTTCTCCGGCTCCCTCGCGCTTGTGGCCAGGGTCCATCGCGCTTGAACGCTGAACGGCGACGACTTTCCCATCCGCCGGGAGCCAAACTCATCCTGGGTCGTTGTATTGGCCGAACAGGAGGGTGTGCGGCGATGAACGATCTCAATGCGGCCGCGGAATTTGGCGCTCCAGGTCGACGGCCGTTGTTGATGGCGGCCGGATTCGTCGCGATCGCGGCGCTGGGTCTTTCCGGCCTCTACCAGGGCTTTCGATTTACCTGGCGTGATTATGGGCCAGCCCCGAGCTATGCTCAGATCGCCACCGCAGCGACCCAGGTTGCGCCGCAGCCGATCGCCGATTCACAACCGGTGGCCACGGAAGTTCGAGACCGCGCGGCGCCCGACCCTGCCGATGCGGCCGCTGATGCAACGCCCTCACCGCCGCTCCCGCTTGCGTCCATGGTCCAGGCCGCTGTCGATGGATTGCAAGCGACGCCCGGCGCTGGCGCCCCCACCGCCCCCAACGCATCGATCCAACCCACGGCCTATTCCGCCCCCCTAGGTCAGCCGCCTGTTCAAACGGCCCCGGTCTCTGACTCCAGCGCCACTTCCCCTACCAATGCCGGTTCTGGCCAAGCGCCGGCGCCGCCGCCCCAGTAGGACAGATCGCCAACACTCGCTGCAGGGCCCGCGGAGGACGGCGTCAGCTGTACGCGGCGGCGCGATAGGGCGTGAGGTCCCAACCCGGGTATCGCGCCTGGGCGCGGGCCAGGGTCGTTGCGGTCCAGAATGGATCGCCGGGGAGCTTCACCCCGAAGCAGGCCAGTTGTTCAGGCGTCGCGTGGTCAAAGATGCGCGCCCAGGGCTTCTCGGTGTGAAACGGCCAGGCGTGGTAGCCTATGCTGTCGTCGCCAGCCGCTTTGAAACAGGCCATCACCGCGAACCGGTGACCATTCGGCGCGGTCAGATTTGTGCCCCGGTGATAGACATCGATGGAATAGGGGATCGCGGTCCCGGCCGGTGATGCGCTCGATCGCTCATGCTTCATCAGGCCCTTCTGAAGCCTGGCCTGTGAAACGGGATCGATGTTGAGCGACGCTTGCGGTCCCGCGACCTTCGCGCAGTCCGGCCGGGTCACATAGTGCATGGCGCCATGATCATCGGTGACATCGGTAAAGTAGTTGAGGATCGTCACCGAGTTCCTGGCGGCGTCCTCGGACGGAACCGTCAGGGTGTGATTGCTGAAGTCGGTGTGAAACGGCTGGTCGTAGTCCGCGTCGCCGGTGAACTTGGCCCAGGCCTGGCACTGATAGAGATGCACGGCGTCGCATCCGAGCGCCGCCTTGGCGAAGGCGATCAGGGCCGGATGCACGCCGATCAGGTTCAACGCCGGCGAACAGTCGAACGGGATGGCCTCGAAGGTCTTGAACTGGGCGCCGTTGAAACGGCCGATCTCGCCGGCCTTCTTCTTGTTCAGCGGCTGGTCGGCGCCGGAAGCTCGCCCGAACACCGTTTCGAAGTCCGCGCGCACGGCGGCGACCTCGTCCTTGGTGAAGAAGTCGCCGACCAGGGTGACGCCATCGCGCCGCCAGGCCTCAAGGTCTTCGGTGGTGAATCTCTGCCTGCTCCTCGCCTCACCTCGCCCGTGCATAGACCAACCCCCGCGCCAGCCAACAGCCGACGATGACTCTGTCCACCCTCCCCTCGCCGTCACGCTGAAACGCCAGGGTCCAATCGCCCGGCGGCGTGTGGTCCAGGGCGCGAGGGCATGGGAGGGCCCAGAGGTCGGGGCCGATCGGCTCCAGCAGCTCCATCCGACCCTGACCGAGGAAGCCGGAAAAGCCGCCGTACAGGACCCCGCCGGCGTCGGCGACGGTCACCTGCGCGTCCAGCTCCGCGCAGTGGTAGCGGCCGGCGACGTCAAGGCTCGGCGCGCCCGGGCGCGGGCTGAGCAGGCTGGTCTGGTTGTCACCCGGCAAGGTCAACAGCAGACCGCCTTCGCCAGGCCGAAGTTGCGGGCCGTCACTCCCCGCGCCATCGTCGTTCAGGTCGAGCAGAGCGGGCCCATGGCCGTAGCGCAGCCGCACCTGGCCCGGCGGCCCGGCCTCGACGCGAACGGAAAGGCCGGTCTCCGGCTCGACATAGGCGCCCAGCCAGTCCGGCGCGGGCCGGTCAGCCGCAGGCTTTGGCTTCGCCTCGTCCAGCACCGCGGCCAAGACGTCCATGGCGGCTTCGTGGGCGTCGGACAGGTGGTTGAACAGCACCACCACTGAAATCCGCTCGGTGGGCAGATAGACCCGGTGGCTGCGCCAGCCGCGCAGGGCGCCGCCATGACCGACGCTGTCCCGGCCCAACGCCTTGCCCCGGCCAAGGCCGAAGCCATAGCCGGCGGGGGCGCCGTCGTCGAAGCTCACCGGCGCGGACATCCGGCCGTAGAGCCCAGCCGGATCGTCGCGCGACGCGTCGATCCAGCGCTCCCAGGCGATCATGTCGTCCAGGCTGGCGCCCAGGCCCGCGTCGCCGGTCCACAGGATGCGGTTTTCCGCCGCGCGAAAGCCTCCGAAGCCCATGGGTTCATATCCCTCAGCCCCGTCGGGCATGGCGCGGGTGTCAGCGGCGAGGAAGGCTGAGCCCATGCCGGCGCGGTCGAAGATACGCGTCCGCAACAGCTCGGCGAAGCTTCGCCCGGATCGATCCTGCAGGATGTCGGAGAGGATGCGGAAATTCTGGTTCACATAGGAGAACCGGGTTCCGGGTGTGAACTGCAGCGTCCGGGTATCGCTGATGATCCGCGCCGCCTCAGCTTCGCCAAAGAAGGCCTCCGCGGGTGAGCCTTGCAGCATGGCCACGGCCCAGTAGTCGCGCAGACCCGACTGGTTGTGGCAGAGGTGCAGCGCCTTTGGCGCCGGCGCTTGAAGGTTTGGCAGACGCGCGGCGACGTCGCCGTCCAGCTCGGAAACGTCGGCGAAGGCGTCGAGCACCAGGGCGCAGGTGAACTGTTTGGTGATCGAGCACATGCGGAACAGCGTCT